>Ga0065711_1026495_pt1 | contig 68107 bp, 51 predicted proteins | sample Hoacrofraction12_FD_59098 | JGI IMG/M metagenome (GOLD analysis project Ga0065711, IMG submission 59098) | Hoatzin crop microbial communities from Cojedes, Venezuela - Epithelial fraction 12 v2 (version 2) | ecosystem: Host-associated > Birds > Digestive system > Esophagus > Crop | place...
GCCAGCATTGGGCCTGTCTTGTAGCCAGCTGGCATTGGGTCTATCAGATATGGGGGAAGCTTCTCACAGAAGCCATCCTTGTAGCCCCCCCCCCCCAAACCCTTGCCATGCAAACCACAACAAGCATACGCATACAAGTCCTCTTTCTGTGTGTCTTCTGAGCTCAAGTAGCAAACCATTGCCTAGGGTTTTCCTAACAGGAAGTTACATCAGGATTTCTTGTGTTAAGAACCTCTCAACCTCCATGTGTCAGATCCATTTCTTCATGTATTACTGCTCTACAAACTGAAGCAATGAAATCCCCAGTTTAATCACACATTCCTGACAGATTTTTCAACCCATTCTTAGAAACCTCACAGAACAACAAGACCATACTCTCTATAAGCCATAAATATACAAAAATTTAACAGGACACTAAACCTACCTTCAAGAGCAGATGCTAATTCACAGCACAGCCTTGAGAAGAAAGCTCCCAGGACCAGGGAACACCCACAATCTCTTTCTAAGAACGGCAGCTATTATCCCAGAGAGAGGACAGCATGCAAACAGGGGAAGTCTGGCTTATTTTATGGGTGAAACCGCAAAAAACTTTGTGAGGCTTCCTTTTCCTTCCTTCCTCTTCCTCTCATTCTGGCCCCATACAGCCTGTGCAATCCAAGCATAAAGACAAAGAACAAAAAACTGAGCATTACAAGCGAGCTTCTGAGAAACCTCTGCAAAACCAGAGACATTAAGAAAGTTGCAGGCTGATTAGCAGGTAATCCCTACTAACAGGCAACAGTTGTCAAAAAAGTTCTTGTGGTTTATTCAGAACAGGTGCTTAGCTCTCAGTTACTCTCCTCTGAGACCTCTGCTTCTGGATCTCAGTGTTCATGCTGCATGCTTGATGCCATGAAGCGGAAAAGGGAGCTGGTTGGGAGACCATCTGTTTTTCCCTGGAGACCTCAGTCTGTTCATGCACATGCAAGACTGTTGTTTTGATTTTTCATCAGCCTTTATAGGTAAAGCTTGTGTAACGTTTGCTAGTATTTGTCGGGTCACAATACAAACTGCCTGCAGAGGAGTGGAGTTAGCAGAACATGGTGATCAAACATGTCCTCCCAAGAAACCAGGGCTTCCCTTCAAAGCTGCCCACAGAATTTCACTGTCCAACACAGTGCTCTCAATCTTTATGTAAACACACTCACAGTGGTCTCCATCCAGGACAGCTATTCTATCCAGCCCAATACCCTCTTTCTGATAGTGGTAAAAAGTGGATTCTTCAGGAAGCATATGAAAAGGCATGTGCATAGTATGGGACCCTGCTTTACACTTCCCAGCAGGCAAAATTTGATGACTTCCTGAGCTGAGGTCTTGAACAGTCAGTCATGGATCTACTTTCCACAAACATATCTAACCCCTACAGGCAGATGTATTTCTGGCTTCTAAACTACCCTGTTGCAATTCCTTCCACTTGGATTCTGTGTTGTGAAAACACTGCTTCCTTTGGCTAACCTGCTGCTAAATAATTTCACTGCATGCCCCTGCACTTGTACTACAAGCATTCCGAAATAAAACATATTTCACATCTCTGTTGATAAACGCACCAGTCTCCAGCACATCTCCTCACAATTGCCTCTTCCTAGAAAAAAAAAAAAGCTTTGTGTAGTCACCTTGCATATGAAAGCTGATCATCCTACTTGTCCATCTCTGCATTTCCTATAGTTCTACTGTAAAGTTTCTCAGGCAAACTGGCCAGAACTGCCACCAGCATTGCAGATGTGGGTGCAATATGGATTTGTGTTTCACTTTGCTCTGAATTCTGTTTGTTTGCCTTTTCTACTCCCACTAGGAGCTAGGGTGAGCTTTTCAGCCAGCCATCTACCATGATGCCAACAGCCTTCCAGAGAGGCAATAGCTACTTGCAAAGTCAACATATATCCCTAGAGCAAGCCCTCATCCCCACACACATTGCTTCGCAGTGGCTGGTGACAAATTTCGTTAGCCATATTCTCATCCAGTCACACCGTTTCCCAAGATCCTCTGGCACCTTATCTCTTCATAGGCAGGCTAACGCAACTGTCTTTGTTTTGCAAATATTTGGGGATTTTTGTTACTCATTTCCAAGGGAAGTGTTTTGCTAGGAAAAAAACCACACATATGCTAATAGATAACAGTAGGGGTAGAACCTTAAATAGTCAGAATCCTCATTAAATTATTTCATAACTGCAATATTACCAAATTCCTTTTCATTCATACTTCCAGAAAGCCTAAAGGGAAGTAACTAGCATCAACAACTAGTGAATAAACATAGTTATAGTCCTAACCACACTGCAGACTCAACTGAAAAAGATTTCCACCTCTCCCTGAACTGCAAGCATGCGCCTGGGAAACGCTTTCCTTTGTTCACTGGGGCATGGTACCTGTGCTCCTTACAGCCAGACTCCCAGGATTTTAACCACCACTCTCTAGAGGTTACTCCACCTGAAAACATTAGTAATATGAAGACTGCAAGGTTTAATAACCAGGCTCAGGAACCAGAGGTCCTCATGAGCATCCAAAAATTGTGACAGGAAACAGTTCACCCAAGTTACATGGCACCATCTTCCAACTATTTCTAATCACAGAATTCAGTCTTCCCTTGCCAGTGGTCTGACAGCAACCACACTGCTTCTTGAGCCAAATCTGGAAGGCAAGACTCTCGCCCACAAGAATGGAAGTAGTAGAGATGCCCTAGTCATCGCAATGTCTCTGGGAGAATCAAGGTCTAACCTTGTCCCAGCTAGATCCTCTTAGCACTCCAGCATCCTGCTCTTTTCCAGTCACTCCCCTGTTGGTGTTTGTGAACCTCTGCTGCTAAGGAAGCCCTGCAGCAGCACGCTAGACAGAGTACAAACTCCCGCTTGTACTGTGGTGCCAACTGCGAGCCTCTGGCTCACTTGTGATGCTTGCTGCTCACAGCTAAGTCACACTAATAAGTACTGACCGCATAGCCATCATCACAAGACTGACAGGCTCACCTGCATGCTCCAAGCAAATTTGCAGCTGACCTGTAGTAGTCAAAGACTGCCAGCCTGGTGGCATGGGGTGGTGAATGACACCAGCAGTGTGCATCCCTCATTACATGTGCTAGTGGCTAGGGATCAGACAAACCTCACAACCCTGGTGTGGTCTGCTGCTTCACAATGAATTTCTGGACCTGCTGCTCATCCTTCCAAGGTCTCTGCGCTGTTCAGACTGCAAATGGAAAGTGGCAAACAGAGACCCAAGAGTTTCCTCAGCCACATAGGACAGGAGGTGAGAAAAATTTCTGCACAGAGATGCCTGAGGAGGAAAAGGAGTTTTCATATCAGGTACTAGGAATAAATCCCAGCAGATAAAGAAACCCACAAGGTGCAGAGCTCTCTGCAGTGTGCCAGAGTCCAGGCATACATTTCCTCATCACCAGCAACAGCAACATGGGCTAGCAGGTTTGACAAGTAGCAGAGTAATGTATGTATGTTTAGGCTGGAGAATAGCTAGCAAGTCCACAGCCTTAATAACCAGCACAGCACTGTTGCAGTAGAACATATCTGAAGGGAACTGGAAAATTAAAAATACAACAACAAAACAACTTGGCTTGCCTAGGGAATTGCATATTGGAAGTGAATGCAAGATCCGAGTTGTAAATTTAAAAAAAAGCAGCATTCCGTTTCCTGATGCTATAGAGAGAAGCTAGAGGAAATACTTTAAATTTCACTCATTCATGTCTTCCACATATACAGTCCAAGATGACATTACATTTCAATTCGTATTGTTTCAGGAATTAGTCAGGAAACCCTAGAGGAACAGCAATGTAATTATCACACTTATGTTCGGTGTCAAGATGAAATCAAGAGGATTTCAATTGTATAGAGGAAGCTGGATGTGTTATAGAAGGAAGCTAATATTTTAACAAAGGCAATAAACCAGAAAGGAACTGTCAGCTTTGAAAGACTTTTGGCTTACCTTGCCATAGAACAAAATCAACAGCAGATTTTGGTTTAAAGATGACTTGTGTGCTGATTTTGGCAAAGCCATCAGTATTTCACTTGTAATTACAAAGACTTTTCAAGGCATTGCTTTTGGTTCAGTTCTGCCTGATTTGCATGCAGCCCTAAATCACCTTGGTGAGTGGCAGCATAATCAAACACAATCACAACAGGAGCCCCAGCATCTCTGCTGGCCGCAGCTGAGCAGATCAGTGCAGGGAATGTTTGATCTGGCTACGCAGGGCATTAAGCTCTGACACGTTAAGAGTCAACAGCCGATATATCCTGAATCACACCACCACAGACACCATATGGCTACCCTAACCACCCACTGAGAGGGGAAGAGCCTGTTTACAGAGGACACATCTGGGATGCAAAGTGCTCCAAGTGCTCTGCGATAACCAAGAGTTGTTCACACATGAAAATCAAGCAACTGGAAGACTCCACTCCATGCTGGAAACCCTGCGAGCAGTGCCAGAACATTCACTGCAGCTTTTTCACCGTTCTCTGCTCAGCAGTTTACAGGAGGAGCCAAAAGCATGGCAGCAGTGGGAGGCAGCCGTAGCTCTGCTGTGTGGGATGGAAGATCTGCCCAGAGCTCTCCTGGCAGGTGGTTGGGATGTACCCAGGCTGTGCCTGAGCCCAGCTTGAGAGGGTGAGGAGGGATGAACCAGAGCCTCAGTTCTCACAGGAGCTGCACTAGCACCAGTCCGCCCTTCTGCCAGAGGCATGGAGAGGGCCAAGGGTCTGTGTCTACAAAGGATGTTATCTGTAAATGTCAAAAGGATTTTCACTTCATACATTCAGGTAAATAAAGATCTATCTGTGGAGAGAGAGGATAAATTTAAATGACAAAAAAAATAGTTAAAAATACAGATAAACTGAAATAGCAGCTGGACTCACTGCCCAGCTGAAGATAGCTTCCATGTCTCGCATCGCTTAGAGGGTGCGTAGGCAGGTAGTGCATCTGTCAGGAGCAACTTTCAGAAAACACTTTTTCCCCATGAAATATGCCACAGCCTGGGAAATCCCTGTCAAGTTTCCCTACCATGTGACATCCACTTTATGGCCTCACCAACCCAGCAACTGATGAACTGTAGGAATTAACTAGCACGGATTGAAAATAACGTATTTCTTGGGACAGAAGTCAAATCAAGGCCCTCACACACATGTGGAGAGATACTAGGTCCTCTTTTCCTTGCCCAACTGCCACAGGCTATTTTCTGTTTGCTGCTTTGCCACCAGCAGTTTGAATGTCAGTGTGCGTATCTTGCCCATTGCAAGCCCAGGTCGACTGCAGCTCAGGCACATCTCCAGAGTATTTTCTTCCTGGCACCAGCAGAAACCTTCTTCCAGTGCTCTGTTTTCAGTGCCACAAAGGGGGCACTGGGTCCCATTGCCAGTGCTTCAGTGTCACCACTCAGGGAACTGTAAACCACACTGGAAGAGATGCCAATGACACTGTGAATGGCACCACAAAAAGCTGGGCAAGCTGGTTCTGTCAGCAGTTATTCCTGCAGCCAAAGCCCAAGAGACAGACTAAATCTGTTAAAAAGACCCATGGTTCTTGCAGGAGGAAAACAAATACCAGTGCACACTCTGGAATGGCTAATTCAAAATAAGCGTCTACAATCTCCATATCGGGTTTGGAAGCGAGTCCAGGCTGCATGGTAAGGCTTATCACTGGTTTTGAGTTTCCCAGGTACATTTTCTGGTCTAGTGGGAGCTGTCCTGTAAGGACAGGGGCATCTCAACTGCAAGACTGGTAAGTGTAGAGGAAGCTGACTGTGCCCCCAAACCAGAGGGAGCTTCCCTGTGTCAGCACTGCCCAGGGCAGGCCTGGACAGTATGGATGTCTTTCCTCAGGCACAAGTCCCCTTTCTCAGGGGCAGCACTGCTCAGATGCTGACAGCTCCGTAATCATTTTGGTATCTTCACACGGAGACCAGGTCTGACTCCCATGTGCCATGAGCTGCTTTGCTCCAGCGAAGTACCCTGTTCCAGACACAGACACGTGGGAAGATGCCACCCATCCATAACCCATGTGAGCCATCCACTGCAGTGCTTTTTGCTGCTGGCTGTAGTTGGGAAGCCAAGAGCCTGCACAGTGCGTAGGGACCAAACTGCCCTTGTGTCTTGTCTGTAGACTGAGCAATGATGGAGAAACCTGCCAGAGGTGAAGACCAAGCAAACTCCCTGTGTCCGGGGACCATGACAGACTCCCTGTCTGTGCCACCCTTCCCTGTTGCATCCAAGCACCAGCTCCCTGCCCTGACAGACAGCATGGCACAGCCAGCCTTGGGCTGGTGCAGAGGAAGAGGCAGGGAGGATGGCAAGCAACCAGACTCTCCTGCCTTCCCTGCCCTCCTTGCACAGCCTTTCTCCTGGTGCAGTAACAGCCTTGCCCCTGGGGTCCCCAGAGCACAATACTTGGGGACAACGCTGTTTGAGCGCGTAACTTTTTGACCACACTGGTCTGTCACCCAAGTATGTCCTTACTTAGCCTGTGCTAAGGGCCAGTCTTGCTAAATGCCACAGCAAACTCCCCCTCAGTCAGGCTTGCATGCTGGCAAGGAAGGGGGTGATGGAAACTCATCCTGTAGTTTCCTTAGGGAGAAACAGACAGCTCTATCTACCAGGGCTGTCAATTTAAGCAGAAAGTTTCCAAGTGGAGGGTGACACAAAACCCACTGCAAAGCAACAGTGTATTGTTTCGCATGAAGTGTCACATGTAGAACCTACAGAGATTTCTCATTCATTCTTTTTCTCCATATTCACCCTCCTGTAGCTGTTAATAGGAAGGTAAGCTTTACTGTTCCTGTCTGTTAGGAAGGCGAGGCACGGAGAGGGTATCAGATTTGTGTTGGATTTGCTGAGCTCCCAATCCAGCTTTCTCTCCTGTGAGTATTGCAGCCTCTTTGTATGATGCTGAAGATGAGCAACCCTGCAGAGCTCACCCAAGTGCAGGTAGCAAGGCCAGCCCTCATGCAGAGAGCGAGATGTTGGGGCAGGCGAGAGAGCTGCACTTCTCCCAGGAGCAAAGAGGCATCTGAGCTCAGGGCTACACTCCTCGGCACAGGGTATAGGTTTAAACGACTCCCAGTGCAAGTTCAAGCTAAGAGAGCTGTGAGAGGTTGTGGTGGCAACCCCAGAAAGTGCTGCAGTTAGTCACAGGTCATCTGTCAAAACCCTCATTATTGCTGGCCCAAACTACCTCCTTAAGCAGAATTACCTAGCTGAAGTTGGCAGTTATCATTTCCAGATAAATACTCATCTACCTTCCACTTAACCTAAGCAAGTGCTGATAGTCCAAGTAGTCTTTCTCTTTGGCAGAAGAGAAACATAGAAGGCTTACAGTAAATAAAGATTAATTATCTTCTGATAAAGTCTTAGTTTTAGTATGTTTCTTGGTTTAATATTAAAATCATACCCACTTCAATTTCTTTATCTCTAATAAGCTAGACCACATCATTAATATCAAGTCACAAGGAATTTGTTAGCAGTGCTGTGTGAGCAGAGCCTTGGTTTCATACTACAATGAGTTTATCATGTCGCACTGCCAATTTATCTGTACTTTGTTGCTGTTTGACTGGCAGTGAGATATATCCTCTGTGTTACTAAATAAGTGAAACCCCGAACAATGCATACTCTTTTGCTAAAGGAAGCCTGACCTGTTTAGATTTTACTGTAGAAAAACCAATCTTTTCTGATCCAAAGACTTTCCTGCACTCAATTTTCAGACAAATTTTAACAACATAGGAACTCTTACAGGAAAGTCAGTCTTTATAATTTAAGTGAGGTGTCTGGATAATTTCAGTATCTGGATGGGGAAAACACAATATCTAACATTTACTTTGGCTTATAAACATTCTCCTGAAACAAAAACACACACACACATGCTATTAAGTTCACTAACTGTCTCACCTTGGAATCTAAGTTCCTATGAAGCTCACACCGCTCCAGCAAAGGGCCTATCCCAGCTCCTGTTAGCTCAAAACTGTATCAAGAAAGGAGGCTCTTGGTAATGTTCCCATAAAAAGAAAAGTAGCATGAGTCAAAGTGAAACCCTAAGCTTTCCAGTGGTTCTGTTAAAACCAGTGGCTTTAGGAGGAAGCTTGATATTCAGCAGTTGCTACATGCACAGAGTTGCGTTTAAAAATACAAGAGCTCCTCCTGATTTTACTCACATTGAGGTGGGTTAGAATAACTGCAACGAACTAAGCAAAGTTACATCTCAGAAAGGAGGATTCAAGTGGAAAAAGAATAAAGCCCATAAATTTTAACTTCTCCAAAAGGGGATTTCTGTTTAAAAGACATTTCACTGTGATCTATCTACTACTGAAGCCCTGACGCATACCTGTATGGTTCTAGGCAAAAAAATATCCCCTGCTGCTAAAACAGACCAGCTCACTTCTTTCCAGCTATTTTCAGAACAGTAGTTGCCAGCCTCTTCAATCAACAGTACCACTTTAACACAAAGAGAAGCCAGGTATAGATACCCACTGCTTTGCACTTCAATTAAACACAAGGACACAGGGAAAGGGCTCCCAGCCTGCTCCAGTGGCATCCCATTTGTTTTGCCTGGTGGTACATGAGCGCAGCAGGAACCAAACCAAGGAAATCAACCCTGGGGAGCCGCCAGGAGCTCCCAGGTTCTCCAGCTGCCTTTTACAGCCCAAACCATTCCCAGCAAACGGAAAGGTGGGGACATCAGTCCTGCTTCATCAGGGCCCTCTGGCTCTCCGATCTGAGCTCTGTACTGTTCTAGAGTGGCCACAGTGGAACCATTTGGGGCTGGAAAAGGCACCCCTGGAAAACAAATTCAGCAGAAAGCAGGAATATGAGAATGAGCTGCTACCAGGGAAATCAGAGCAATTCTCAGAACAAGCAGGAAACACAGGGAAAATTGACAATCAAAAGAAATACTGGGTTTGCTAAGGGACAGCCTTAGCAGCAGCTAATACTTTGAAACAGGTGCTTTGTGTTGCAGTCTTAATATTCACAAACAGGAGTGATCAGTGCCTCTCTAACTCCACATTACTAGAGATGTTTTTAACAAAACTCCCACCATTTCCATCTCCATCCAAACTGCAACAGGTTCAGCAACATCAGGAGCCTTAATGGAGATGAGTAAGTCTTTAGTATCATTAGTCATTTGTGGGACCAGACATAGTAGATAGCCTCCTGGCCCAAGTTAGGTGACACAGCACTGGTAGAAACCAGACACTCCTCTCTGAGGGCTCCTAACTGCACTGCTTGTACCTTGTTTGCTGGAAAAGCACCCAGGCCTCTCATTCTGAATCCCCCAACCACCAGGAGAAGTTTTAGGTCCTGCACAAATGGAGCAAGCTCCTGGACCCTCTCCCAAGTTCTAAAAAGCCATTAACTAGAGACCCCCTCAGATCAGTGTTATAGCAGGTACTAGATGGGTCAGAGGAGATACTCCCTTAATAAGAACATGCTTAGCTTGGTTGAGGCTAGGCCAGCGTGGAATGTAACAAAGGTTCAAAGCCTGCGGTAAAAACCGCAAAGTGGTGTGGAAAGCAGATCATGGAGGGAGCTGCAGAGATCTACCACATGGTCAGTCTCTGTTCTTACACTCTGCCACAGTCCTCTGCTTCAGGCCACCCCCTGACCCAATACAGCCCCTCTTCTGCTCACAGTTTAGGGAAACAGACCCTGGAGGCACCCAGAGTTTTAGGTGAGAGCAAGCAAACCCCTGGATTTGATGTACAGGTGAGCAGTGCAGGTGCACCCTGAGGGTGCTGTGCTCCGGCTGCAGGTGGGTGAAGCCACCCCATCTCTGCTTCCGGTGGTGCCCTGCTCATCCCAGGCTGCTGGAGCACAGCAGGGGGAGGAAGCAACAGCCCCAGGCCCTGCACGGTACCACAGCAGAACGTGCATCACACAGCAGTGCTGTTAAATTGAATTTCTCTACGGCTGCCTGCTGACTTTTTGATCCTGCCAAACAAAACCACCCAAGCTCCTTCTGACTCTAAGGAAAAAAGGTTTTTTCCTGCAGCAGACAAAACGCTCGCTATTTAAGTTACAACACTATTTAAATACAGAAGTGAAACCACTGTTGAATGGAAGTTAGCAATACAAACAAAAAGTATTTGAAGTCTATACTGACAAATCAGCAGATGTCTACTTTGCATAAGAGCAATTCTGATGACAAGAACACAGGCTTTGTCTTGGGGCACGGCTGCAGAATCATCAGTTCAGCAGAAGGTTGCAGCAGCTACACACCACTCCAAGCATACATGGATGATCAAGCACCACCTTTCCTTTCCACATCGTTCTCTAGTTTTTAATTACTCCACCTGGGCAAGAATTCTTTAAGTATCCATTGATGCTCAATATTAGTTTTGTATATTTTATTTCACTTGATATTATTAGTAAAACTGTCTTTATATTCATTTTGTAAGCATCTGTCCCTTTTCCTCCTTTTTCCCTTCCTCTGGTGGGAGGGCCGGGGGTTAGAGAGCATCTGCCACGCAATTAGCTGCCACCCTGCTCTAAACAGTGACACCAACACAGGGAAATCCCAGCTCTGTCACCTAGTAACAAGCTTTCAACTCCTGTACTTAAATCAGCATGAACACGTGCAGGGCCACTTTCCTGAAATCAGTGTTCAGATGATCTATTTTGGCTTATCTTGCCTCAACAAACTTGGGGCTTGTGAACACACAGCTTGGAAAAGATTGGTTTAAATCTCTGCAAAATTCTGTAGTTAAACCAATTACAAATGCCTGCTTCCACACATTTTCAGAAAACTCACTTCCAGTGATTGACTTTGTGCTCACAAATTAGCTACAAAACTGGCAGTAGTTTAACCAACGCCTTGTCTGGGAGCACCGAACTGGTTTATGGACCATCAGAGCTAATCCTGTGCCTGTCAGTCCCATGGGCCTGTCATTTACTTGCCTGCAGCGTGTCATTTTAGAGAAAGGCTAGATTTCTTGACACTTCTACATCTAAGAGGAGATATTCTAGACCCTGATGATTAGAAAACCTCCTAATTTGCAGCCCAGATACGTTCATCACCAGTTCTCATGTTTTCCTTCTTCTGACAGTACTACCCTTCAGTTTAGGCTCCTGTCCCTTCCAAATGTTCAAGCCTTCTTGCTAAGAAAAGACAAGCAAGATCTAAAGATGCTTGCCTGGCATCCTTGGACATCCGCTTTGTTATTCTTCACAACTACACCACAGATGGGACTAGGGCCTGTCACGACTCACCTGGTGGATCCTCACACTAAATTTGCCTTTTACAGAGGAACATCATACTGATGGTTCATAGTCATCCTGTGATCAGTCAGTACAATGATATCCTCCTCCTTCTCAGTATTTCCTAACTGATGAGGCCCCTGCTTAAGAACAGGATTTTGTTATTAGTCACTGAGCACCCTTACACTCTGTACTGCTATTTCTACTACTCTGGTCTCAGCATTCCTGGTACGATATTCTGGCCCTTCCTCATGCCGAAGTTGCTTCCCAACTTGTATCCAAAGCACATTTTGTTAACCAGCACTGGGTTTTCAATCCAGAGGAATTAATGAAAATATTAGGTAAAGAGTACTTCTCACCTCCAACCATCTCAATATCACCAATTATGGTATTGCTGGTTGTCTCCCAACAGAGCAACTCCTAATGCACCTTCAGCAACCCCATCTTTTCTAACAAGGAGTCATTTCCTATGGACTTACTCCTCGAATGATGTCCAGCTGGGTGAAGGCATAGAGCAAGTTATATTGGCAAGATTTAACTTGTGGTCTTCAACAACTTAAACTGGAGACACACAAATGCTCTAGATGCTTGTTCTCTATTTAGGAATTGCTTATTTCCAGTCAGGTCTAACTGACTCCTAATGGGCTGAAACCAACTTATAGCAGACTTCAAGAGTTACTGCCTGACAGCCAAACTTCTGTAAGTATACGGGAATTGTCAGAGGCATGAGCATGTTCATGCATCTGCAGGGAGAGCGCACAACCAGCCTGTACTCAGATACAGTTCACCCATGATCAAGATGGGCCAACAACACACAGGCATTTCCTACTGCTCAATGAATGCAGCCACTTCACCTAAGGCCACCTTTAACCTACTACATACCCAAGTCTTGAGGGTTCTTCTGCAAGTTCTACCTCAATTTGATGAGCAAAGCTTTTAATCACAGCTTTAATTAAATCCAGGCAACTTCCTTCATTGTTTAGATACACATTATCCCTGTTTCAACCCACATAAATTGCACCACCTTATCCGACCGTCTAGCAAACTGACTGAAAGGGCTAGTGTTGTATTCTTACAATAAGAACATGCCCTGAGAATGACTTCTCTGCCTTGACAGATAGGAAAGACATGACATAAACAATACAGAGCTATGGAAACCAGCTTGCCACCAGATACCAGCATTCCAGATACCCATGACTCAGGTCCCATCACCTTCAAAGTGACCCAGGAGCCCAGCTGCTGTTCCTATAACTGCAAATGAGACAGAAGACATATGTTTAAAGACACTTCTTTGGACTTATTTGGTAATTTAGGCTGTACTTTCTTTACAGGCTTCTGAAAATATTACCAGAGGCTCCCAAACTCACATTTTTGTCAAGATTAGGCTTCTCCTCACAGCTTCCCATCTGGTTTCAAAGCTACAGAAAACAAAGATGGATCTTCACATGCATTTAGACTTGATCTACCCAATCACTTTACGCAGATTGATTAGGCTATGCTCAAGCTGGTGATGCTGCAACCTTCCCCAAAGAATTTTGCATCTCTGTGGATGCTGAAGCAGCCCTCATGTCTTAGACAAGCTCCCTTCCTCTCACGTGGCTATGGTAAGGCCTGGTGGCTCCAATCCACTTCTCACTGGAGGGAGACCAAGACAGAGTCTTCCCAGAAGTTTGGGAATGGTTACAGCACACAAAGACTACTTTGGCTTGGAGCCATAATAGTGTTTCAGAGCTCTAGGCTACCACTGCAGTCAAAGAGCGAGCAAGCAAGCCCCACAGGCACAAGCCTCCTGGGCTAGGATAGCCACAGCTGGGGAACTTGCTTATCTCCAGTTATCACCAGCCCTGAAAACACTACAAGAGACCCCTCAATCTCCTTGCACCAACAAATAAGACCCCGGACAGCCTCCTCTGCAACCAGCGCTTAAATTCACTTTACTTTAAAAATCACCCTGTCTGGGCAGACCTAAGGCCCACTGCCATCGCCCACCCTGCAGCACTGGGACATCTTTTCACTCACAGTCAGGGTACTCCACCCTGAGAAACCTCCTTTCCTTGTTACAATCTTAGTCATGGATGACTCATATATACATGGAATTTCTCAAACGGAAAGCAGATGCATTAGGAAAACAATCCAACTAAACAGATCATTCCCTCCTGTTCACAGCACAGTGACAGGGGCTCCACCGTGCTCTCCAGCCTCTCCTCGAGATGGCAGTGGCAAGACAAGAGCACCAGTTTCAGTGGTGTCTGCGGGAACCACCAGCCCACATAGAGGTCATCAGCTGCCACAGCCAATAGCTACTGGTTTCAAAGCAAGGAGTCATGCTTGACAGGCTATTAATAGCATCCTAAAGTCACCTGAGACTTATGTCTTACCTCAAGTGTCACCCCTCCTCAGAAATATCTAGGGCATCACAACCTCATACACTCTCTATTCTACACCGGCACCTTCTTGACACCTCATCAGATATCACGCATCTGTTTTACCTAGTTGGTTACACACATAAAAGATAAACTGTCCTATAAGGAAGGGATGCAGGAGCCACACTAGCAGCATGCCTGCCCGGCATTGTAGCTGTATGGCAGACATGACAGCAAAACCCTTTAAACTCAGGCCAGGCTGATGAACGGCCTAGGATACCACTACTCATACAGCAGTCAGAGCTTTTTTTCATTTTCTAGGATCTTTACTGGTCAGTGGTGGGCAAGGAAAACTTTGGCCTAACAGCATCAAGTCACAGAAGAGGTGCCTCCACACCGCACTGCACGACTGACAGGAAGGATTCTAGATACAACCCCTAAAAGCACACACATGGCTTCGTGCAGCCCAGGGCAACCCAGGCAGGCAGGAATATCACCAGACTGCCAGAGTCAGATGCCGGGTTGAAGCATCACCCATCACTGCCGGCTGTAGCCCTCCCACTCAGTGGCACCAACAACAGTAGAGGCTGGCGAAGGGAGCCACTGGTGACAGGATTGCTACAGGAAATCTCCATCCATCCATACTGCAGCACCAAGCACAGGATGTGAGCTCTGTCTGTATCAAAGTCCTTCCCCACGTGCATGCAAAAACAAAGTCTCTTGCAACTGAGTGAAAGATAAAGGTCACAGCAAAACCAGCAAGTTTCACAAAAACCAGATAATTCTAAAAGAAAAAGAGAAGAGTTTTGCTCGTTTCAGTGAATCTGAGTCAACTGTTCATCTGTGTTTTTTGTGAAACTCCTCTGGCTTTCGGTGACCTTTCTCAGACAGCTGCACAGCACCACCAGTCTTTGATATTGGAAGTTAAATGCATCATCACACAACACGATGAAAGGAAACAGGTTAGGCCCTGTCTGAGAGGCTGGTCTGAACATCAACTCAGGCCTGTGTTTCAGAAAACTCAGACCCAGAATGTGATCCATAGCCATGCAATGTCTCTGCACTTCCAAATCTAATCTGCCAGTAGGAATGTAGGGCACCTATCCATATGGCAGGAACATAAACACAATCTTGAATTTTCTATTTTCAAGGGCCTCACATGTGCTTGACTTACCCAAAATGAGTGACATAAGAAAATGCTGCAGAAAAACCTCAGCAAGCTGAGTAGCACCCAGCTGGAGTCCATCCTGGATGCACCACAAATATTTCACTAATTTGCTTGGTATGGGTTTTTTTCTTCTTCTTCAAAGGAGACAGCACAGGATGATGAACTCAATGGCAGGAGGAAAACATCATAGAAAAGTGTCACTTCATCTGCAGAAGAGCTGTTGAAGTAAAGAGACTCTTGTAATGATGCTTGCAGTATCCTCTGGTGTGTTTGGCATCTGTCAGAGCAGGATCATAAACTGGGTTTTATTGCTAGCATTAAATCTTCTCCAAGGGACTGTATTGTCTCACATCATATGGGACTGAAGTAGCACCAAGGAACTGAAAGAGACAAAACCCCAATGCAAGCAGTTTTACTGGAAATTTCTCAGCGTCTTTACATAGCAAAACAGCCACCTTTCTAACAAGAGCTTTAGTTGCATTCCAGTTGTTATAAGAAAGCTCTTCTCATATCGAGTCTCAGTTCTGGGTGACTTCAACCACCAGTTCCTATTTCTCACTTCCAGCTGCATGACTCCCTCTGCTTGTGCCTCTCACTAAGCAATTTTTGTTTCCTTGGGTGCCATTTTGGAGCAGAGCTGCAGTCACCTTCTCATCTAGGGCACCCTCCTTCCTATCACCCTCCCACAACTGCTCAAACATCCTGCACATCTACTACCATTACCAACACAACGTGCTGCATCTCTGGTTATGAAACACTTCAGCAGAGGATGGGGGAACTTTGCTTTGCTGATTAATGGGGTCAGGCCTTGTTGAAGGCTCTTCTTTGTGGCTTAGCTGACTTGTTAATTTACAGCCATAAGCTCAGCAGCATTCAGGCAGAGGTCAAGATGCAGTTAAGGTGGCACGCATATACCAGAGAGGTTCAGAAAACCTGCACATTACTGTAAGTGTGCTAGGAGGATCCTGTTGTGCACCAGTACCTGTTCTTAGTTACCATCTTCTCTAAATAGCACTTTGGCTCATCAGCTGTTCCACATTTTTCATAATCATCCTGCTAAGTCAAGAGAGATGCCACTCCTGGGCCTGTGTGATTCATGATGCTTCTCTGGAGATGCACTGAACTCGGCTCCTTGTGGTGTCCAGCTCTAGTACAGCCCAATAAATCAGGACATCCTGTATCTAAGCTACTACAGGGTTTGGACCAGCAACAGTCTGGTAGCTCCAAGCCACACCAGAACCCACTGGACCTAGGCTCTGACACAGACCCGTGCCCGACTTGCAATTTAGAGAAATCGGTGCTCCTGCAAAGTTTTCTTTCTGTCATTTGCTTTGCCATCTTTTAGCAGAAAATGCACTGACTCAATACCACACTCCAATGGCAGCATCATGCCTGGCCTGTTTACCATCAGCACATCATGGCTGGTTTGGCAGCTTGGGACACTAGTGTCTGCTCTTTATTTACTGAGGACACACAGCATGGGCACCAGCAGCAAATGTCTTCAAAATCCCCACACTGTGGCAGGTCAACACTAGGACTCTTTAAATCTTTCAAGATTCTAGCACTGCATCAAATTGTCAACGGAAGTGATAATTTCACAAGTGAGGAATGAGACTGGAGCCCCTTGATAACCTCTCACTACCCAGTGGACACCATCTAACCCCGGGGAACTTCATCCCATACTAGTGGATGGTTGGAGTCCACAGCAGCTCAGTGCAAGGCCTGTGCCCGATGAGCTGTCTCCTGGGGCTGCGCAGTAGCATTGGACTCCACAGTACCTGCTGCAGCAGCACCTCAAGACTGCGCACCCACACGTCCAGTCAGCACAGGGACACTGCAGGTTAGGTTGGAAGAAGCTGATCCTCTCAGTGCCTCTCCATGGTATTTTACACACATCTCCTGAGCAAGGCTCACACTTGCTTGTGAAAGTGCACTCACTTGTGATTCAGAAAATCAAAAGCACAGGAGGGCCACATGAGCAATGTTACATGCAACCACAAACCACATCAGAGCCAGTCAACCAGCTCATATGGTGGGAGAAGCTACAGCTCTGAGCCTGCTTGAAAAAAGGATGCTCAAAGGAATCCTGCAAACAGAGTAATCAAAGCATTTTTAGGCACCGAAAGAACTGTGAACAGCAAAAGTGTGAATCCTTCAGACTGGCAAAGCAATGGCTACACTGTTTGTCTCACAGGGAATTTCAGCTGGTTTCCTCCCTTAGAGCAAGGCTTTTCTGGGATGAGGAAGATGTTTCCAAGCTTATCAATAGAAAGCTGTCAGCCAGACCAGCAGCGGCTTTCAGATAGGAGCACATCCAGACTTGCTCAGCATCATGTTTCAGGAGTGTCAGAGCCAGTCACTGGAGGACACTGGTGTTGAATGTTTTGACTCCTCTCACTCAAGTAGCATTGCTAAGATTTTCACGCCCATGGCTGGTTCCAACCCCATAACATCACAGCGGTGTGAAACAAACCATGTCAGGGCTGGGTGTTACCCCAAGCCTATGGGCTAGTCATACAACTTGCATTAACAGGGTTGGGCAGGCCTCACAAGGTCAGCTGGTGGGTACAGGTTCTCCCACCTTCAGCTCATGATCTCAACCCTCCAAGAAGTCTTCTCCCTTGTCATCAGCTTCTCCACATGGAGGTCACCTCACTCACATTATGACAGAACAAGACTGGGCTTACAGCAAGTCCTTGTGAGTCTGGGTGATCTCCTTGAGTCCTCTTCCCAACATCTCCAACAAGACTGTCACTGTGGCAGTGATGAGGCCAGACTATAGGAACAAGTCCCACTTGGCTGCAAGACACATGCTGCCAAGAATTTGCTTGCTGGGAAGAAACAGGTCAGAGGCAACTGCACAGCACTAGGTCTACAGACACAGCAGCCAAAAAAATTAGAACAAATGTCACAAAATAGTGTGTGTTGAGATGGGACCTGCATCCAAAGACAGGAAATCAGGCATGAATCAGAAATCAAGCAGAAGCCACAGCTGCCAGCAGTAACTGCAAACACCAGTCAACAATTGCAACCACAGACACCACTGCTGTCCAATGTGTCCCTGATTAGCATGGCACCAACTTGCTCATTCAGTAGTTCCTGAAAACATCTCCTCAGTTGGGAATAAGCAAGCACATCTCTGGCAGGGCGTTGCAGACTTATTTCTCCTCCGTGGGTCTTTGCTGTGCCCTTAGCTGCCCCCTGTTTCCTCTCTGTGTTCTGTCTTCTCCTCACTGCCTTTTTCTCCTTCACAAGCTGGAAGCACATCCAGCAGTCATGGGGAACAAAACAGAGGCAAATGTTGTGCTGGACACAGACATTTCTACAAAGAACAAAGCTCAAAAGGAACGGCAGATGCAAATCTGAAAAAGGAGGGGGTACTTGGCAAAAGGGTCGGGTGCTGCTGTACTTTGGCTGACCATATGCACAACTCAAGGAGTAACATTATGTCAAGGTTCTGCTCAGCAAGAAACAAATCCTGGCCTGCCCATCACACAGCCTACTGGGGGACCCACCAACTTTAGTGCTGGAAGGAGGCATCCTGTCCCAGACCATCTATGAAACCAAATCATTTTTCTGTCTCTGCTGCTCTGAGAAGGCCTTGGACTAGCACTGGCTGGAGGCTTCCACTCCTCCGAGAGGCAACTTCTCTCATCTCCCGCTCTTACCTCAAACACTTACTCTGCGTCCAGCTGCAGCTTACTGTTGCCTCTAACCAGTTAGGAGGCTGTGGCAGAAGTTGACATTTTTCTTGCTCTTAGTTTTGGATACAGAAGATGATCTTGTACTTCCAGACACCTCAAAGAGCATTAACAGTACATCTGTCTGGTTTGGGAATAAATGCAGGGCTTAGAGATTTAAAAGCCTGACTGACTACTACTCAGACCCGAATACATCAATCCACAGAGCTTCTCAGACCTGAATACATCAATTCATAGAGCTCTGAAGTTATAAAAAAAACCCTCCATGTGACCAGGCTGCCAGAGGATCATGTATCCACACTGCCAGCACAGCATGCAGACTCCTGGTGTGGCACAGCCCAGCTGCAAGGTAACCAGCTAAGCCTTAGCCCTGCCTTCACAAGGCTTTTTCTGGTGTTCCCCGCTGTGTCAGGAATGCAAGTGTTCATATTCCTTTACGAGGAAAGAAATACAGCCCACTTCCCATTCCCCACACAAGCTGGTGAATGCGTCTGCTAGATTCAAAAACAGGGGCAACAGTGCACACAGGAGCAAGCAGTGATGTCTTCGCCAACGTGTGGATTCTTAGGTTTCCTCAAAGGGTACACTAGAGTCTGTCTAATACCAAGATTTAAACAATCAGTTTGGAGACTATATGTCTAAACCAATATCAATAGATTGCCTTGCTAACTGGAATTGAAGGAGAAAAAAAAAAAGGAAAGATAAGATCCCCAAGAGACACGCTGTCTGCTTCATACTTCACAAATGCTAGCCCTGGAATAAACACCATTGAGCAATACCCTAATTGGGCACAGACATCTGTAGGCAGGATCTGCCTGCAAGCCAAAGTCTCCTTGAAGAAAAGCCAGAGACAAATGTTCTTTTAAAGGTAAGGGCAGGAGCCAGGGACAGCTCTGCCCCATTACCCCCTGTGCTACGGCTCTGATGCCCCTTTGCAACACCCCAGCTTCCTCTGGCTCATCTGCTGCTGGCTGCTTTACCCTGGGCTCTGCTTGCTGGTGCAGCAAGAAGCAGAGCGTGGGTCTGGTAGGCATCTTCAGAGAGCACATCCACATTCCTGGGAATTGCAGAAACACCCACAGCTCTGACCAGGTCACACTTCCAGCCAGGAAGGGCCTCCAGCCGCATCCGGACAGAGTCCCTCTACTCAGGGACTTCAATTACATGTCTGGTGTGATGCAGTACAAAGAGCACAACACACGGTAACTGTTATCCCATAGCTGCACCCTCCCCTTAGCCCTGTAGTGCTCTGAGAGCTCCAATATCACACGGGCAGGCTCAGGCACGGCTCTAGGTGGTTCACAGGCCAGTTCCCCTCCCTGCCAAGGGGCCCCTTGCATTGGGCTAACCCATGATCAGCTGTAAGGGGACACAGTCCCTTTTCGCACGCTGCCAATTCCTATCACTTCTCCACACAGCCAGCACAAGAGGGATGTGGTACTCCTCCACTGCCACACTAAAGGAATCTCTGCCTTGCACCACCCTTATGCATTTTGTGGTTTAAGGGCTTGCCCTCAAGCTCAGCCACTGAGCCCTCCAACTCCACACATGTCAGAAATGCCAAATGTCAGATGGGCTATGCAGGGAGACCGCTCATCCCTCTGAGCGGTCTCCCAAATCTCTACAGCAGGGCTGTGCATCCCGGGCAGGCTAAGGCAGTTCTCCAGCCTGCACTGGTGGAACTGGAACAAGGGATGATGCAGAGTAGGAAGGGTCTACATAGATGCCGGGGGGTGGGGGGAGCGGAGTGGGAGGGGACGGGATTTAGGGAAAAAGGCACTGCTCCTGCATCAGGCCGGGCTGCAGTGAGTCCAGCCTGTGTCAGGATCCCTTCAGGAAGCAGAGAGCAGGATCCTTCCTCAGGTGCAGGATCTCACCCCAGGGACAGCTGAGATCATTCCAGCAACCTTTGAGGCCCCCCTGCTCTCCCACAGACCTTCCCTGCCCTCCAGTGATTTTAGGGGAATTGTAGAAGACAAGCACAGGGAGAGCCTTCTCCTCTACCTCCTCAGCAGATACCTGGGAGGCTGTTCTCTGGTACTGGCAGCACCCTAATCTTGCAAAGGTAAAGCAAGCTGCTTTGGCAGGGAAATGCAGGTCTCTGGGGTGGGACGCAGATTCAACAAACACCCTAGGATTTGGGGAGCAGAGACACATGTTGCTCTGCCAGCAGTGAGGGAAGAGCGAGCAGGGCTCTTTCTCCACCACTTTGACGTCACTTTCCAAAAAGACCTGTGAGCCCTTGCTCAAAGCAGTCACTCTGCTCAGACACACATGGCTGCCAGGACAGTGTGGAGAGCGCCACATGGACCCAGAGCTTTAAAGAGTTAAAGGGTTTGTATTTCCTGCTGTGGCCCAGCATACTTGAAAGGTCCTCGATACATAGCTTAAAGCACATCTCATCTGAAAACTCCAAGCTGAGAAAGCACCTTCTTCCCACTGGAAGCACAACTGTACCAACCTCTCGCACAGCAGAGACCGAGCTGTGCCACGGAGGCAGTGGCAAGCCTGCAGCTGGAAGGACTCGCTGCAGGCAAAGAGCAAAAGCCTCTCTTTTGCTGTTAAACAAAATAAGACTTCTTGGCAAGGGACAGATTTCACTGTGGTTGCAGGGGCTCCTTGCTGGGAGCTCTGACCACAACAGCAAAGCATATCCCACCAGAGTGCCATGAGTTGGTAGCATTAGCGTGGCCTCAAGCTCCTGTGAGCCACCTCCTGGTCATTCACCATCCCACTCTGTGCTGCAGAATCGGCCTCTGACCCCCTCCTTTGCTGTCACCCTTCTGTCCTCTCTGCACGAGACCACGATTTACGAATTGTGCTACATCTCTGCTGTTTAGAAGCTAACAAACCCGTAAACCACCGCCGGGACGGCTGCTTGTCAAACCCTGGTTTATACAGACATCTAGTGGTGTATGCTCAAACTCCACCAGTGCCACCACGCAGCACCACCATCGCCACAATTTATTTGCTCTGTCAAAGTAAAACCAAGGCATCCACGTGTCGGACACTGCACACACGCATAACGAATCGGCACAGCCCAAAGAGCTGCCAATTAAATACGGTTATTTAGGGAGCACATGCCACAAATCAAATACTTCCAGATCAGTCCAGTGCTCTGGCCGTTTTTGAGAGGTGTGCTCTCTTCTATTGCTATAAAGACCGACAATCTATGATGCATGCCTGGCAAAATGTCTGTGCATATCTCCACATGAGAAAAGGCAATAATGGCAGATGTCACAAAGCAGTGTCTTGCCAAGCCAAATCTTGCCAAATCCAAAATAAAACACACAAAAGGGTGCCAGGAAACCTGGTACTGCACCTTAAAGGGACATTTCAGCAAGCACAGCCCCCCAGGGTGGTACAACTGAAAGCATCGCCTACTGAACCAGCGCAGGGCCCTCATCTCTGCTCTCCCAGGGGAAGCTGTGTCCTGCAGGGACTTCCTTACAAGACCAGAGCATGGGCCTGGAGGCTGACAGCTTTAAAGAGTTTGTATTTCCCTCTGTGGCCCAGCATACTTCAAAGGTCCGCAAATACACAGCTTAATACCCATCTCCTAGGGAAACTGCTAGCCGAGAAAGCTGTGTCCTGCAGAGCACACCGCAGGCATCAACATGCCCAACGTTGTCTCCGACTCCCCTCCATTGCCACTGTGACTTTTGGCAGTCATGCCCTAGTGAGATGAAGAGGCAGTGCTGAATTTCTGTGAAGCTAGGTGCCTTTGAACAGGCTGAAAGCTGAATATCGACATATCTTGCTTAAAAGTAATATAGATAATCTTCCAACATTAATGACTCTATGATTAGAGTCATTGACTCTAATGACTAAGATCATCAAGTCCAACCGTCAACCCAACACCACTGTGCCTGCTAAACCATGTCCCAAAGTGCCACATGTACACATTGTTTGAACATCTCCAGGGGTGGTGACTCTACCACTTCCCTGGGCAGACTGTTCCAATGCCTGACCACTCGTTCAATAAAGAAATTTTTCCTAATATCCAAGCTAAACCTCCCCTGGTGCAACTTGAGGCCATTGCCTCTCGTCCGATCACTGGTTACTTGGGAGAAGAGACCAACACCTGCCTCACTACAAACTCTTTGACAGATGCTTTGGAGTACCCAAAACAGTCAGCTTCAGCCTTAATTTATTTGTGTTTCTACCCCTCCACTTTGAGACAAGAATAACCTGTCTCCACCCCCAGCATACCCTGAAGATAGTAAACTCAGTCTTATTTCAGTCACATACATGGGTGGGGGAAGCATATGGGAGCGACTGAGGGTTCACACAGTTTACAATCAGAGAGCTGTGGATCACCATCTAGGCATTCAGGAGAGACAAGAGAAATCCCAAATGCCCACTGTTTTGCCAAACAAAGTAGAAATCTCACACCAAAAAAAGCAAGAGAGTCACAATATATCAGGACTGCCCTGGTAGCAGCATGTAAGCTAGACTCTGTGCCCACAAACCATTTTGGTTTTCTGAAATTCTGATTTAAAGCAAGCAATCCCAAAATGGAGAGGGACAGCCTTGCCATTAGTCCTGCAAGCCCTGCTCCTCCCACCCTAGTCTGGGTTTCCCCAGTCAGGCTCTCCCCTAGGGCATCCTTGCCTTGTTCTGCACAGAAACACCATGACTCCATCCCACGCGTGACAGCGCGCTACACACAGCCATCACAGAGAACAGGGTTGGAGTACAGGGCAGAAAAGCAGGCAGCCTCAAAGGGCAGCATAGGGCAAAGCAGCAAAGAAAAGCCACCCCCAGGAGGAGTCCCCGCTTACTCCGTGCAAAGGTGACCCAGTCCCAGGCTGCAGCTGGGGAGCTTGGCTCTTTGATCTCCAGCGCACATTTGAATTTGAGGAGGTGGGGATGCCCCTGGAGCTGCTGCAAGCAGCATTTGAGAGGTGTCCCACCACCTGCGAAACTAAGCAGCAGCTGCCGTTATCAGCAGTAGTTGAGATTATCTCATGGTTTCCTGGAGGGGTGACGGTGTGAGTCACTCAGCAGTGGGAGGGTGGTTTCTTCTTCTGCTCATTGGAGCAGCCAAAATGCGTGGGCAGGGTAAAAACAATGCAGATGCAAGTGATTACGGGGGCAGGCAGAATCACCAGCAGGATAGTGTTTTTCCTACTTATTTGGGTATGTATAACATTCATCCCATCTGCGTACGGAATTGTTTGCACCTCTCCCCTCCCTTGTGCCAGGGCTGCTAAACACAGCACCTGTGGCCCAGAGTTGGGGGCCCTTTGGTCTGCTCCTGTGCCATGCTGCCCTGCATTTCTGCTCTGCCTCCACACACACTTATTGCCCTTTCTCTCTGCCTACCACCCAGCAGCACCCTCCATACGCTCCTCCCAGGACTTCACCCGATACCAGACTTTGCAGCCTTCATCTCAGGGCAGGATGAATCAGGGAGGTTTGTCTGGTGCCACTTTGGGCAGCAAGGGCACAGCAAGCCCTGGGCAGGCAGGCAGTGCCGTCCAGATGTGCTGCCTGCTTGCTGGGAGGACAAAATTCATCCCCCCTACCCTTGACACCAGCCCTTGCACAGGCAGGACAACAGCAGAGGGACTGGCCCCACCGTGCCCCTTTGGAGAGTGTGATAAGAGGCAGCCGCAGGAACTGACTCCTGCCTTGCTGGTACAGCCCTTCTCCGCATCCTTGCCCTCCCAAGGCACAGCTTTGCTCACTGCTGGGCTGCACCCAGGCCCAAGATACAGTTCCAACATGGGGAGAGAAAAGGGCCATGTCTTTCAGCCACAGGTCTCCCACTTGCTCCTCCACACACCCACAAGCAATGGCCTCCTCATCAGCCCCTCCCCACTCTGTGGCTGCTGGAGACTAATGATACTAATGAGTCTTCAACTACGGCTTTTCACAGTATCACTAACCACTTGGTAAGAGCAAAATAGCCCTTCCTAGGACAGCCCAAGGTTTCAATGTACCTCTCACCCCACCCAGAACAAAACCATATGCCATAATAAAGCCATGAGAGTTAGCAAGGGCTGTGCTCGACCATACCAGCCACTCTCACCACCCCTCCGCACACACACAGCCCTTGCACCCAGGCTGAGTGGCAGCATCTCCACCAGAAGAGTTCCAGCTAGCACAAATATCTTGTATCTTTGGGGATGATTTTGCAAAGGATTTGAATAACCAACTCTTTACCAGCCAGCATGGGAAAGCAAGCCACATGATTTTCAGACAAATACTTAAATGAACAGCCTTCAATAGCTGGGAAATAGGAAACATCACATCCCAAATGTGGTGACAAACCTACATCCCTTGGCAAAAGGCCTGGGCAGTTACAATGCTTGTGCCTAAGCAAGTAGTTTAGAGCAGGACAAAAGAGCTTTGAAAAGAGACAGTATTTCTTCCACCCAATTAAAAGCAGCTCATTTCATACATGAAAACAGTAACTCTGAGACAAAAACTCTCTGATTGCCACAGCTTAGAAGCTCTGTAAATCACTTCAGCATGGATAAGAACTGGAGGCATTACAAGATGGAGAGAGCGCTCCAAGGAAGGAGATATGAACCTTCCTCACTCAAAACCTTTCAAAAACCTTCTCGGGAAGTTACGGAAGGAGGATTCTCACCTTCCAGCCTCACTCAACAACCCTGGACAAGCTCAGTTTACATAGGCGCTACAGCAGGAGGCCCTGCCCTGACTCTGGGCACAGCTTTGAGGTTCCTGCTGGGAAGATGTTCAGCCTTTGACATTCAAACAATCCAGTGGGGAGTACATGATAGTTACAAACAAAATGAAACTAAGTGATGGAGAAGGTTTTGCATTTCAGTCCCTCAACGCAGCTAATTAACACACAGAATTTCCTTGTCATTTTCCAGCCCCACCACAGAGAGGAAGGCTAAAAATACACTCAGCTAAGGCACAACAGGGCAAGAAGACAAGGCACAGAGCAAGTTAAAAGACCCCTTTACACAGCAGCCACTACCAGCTAACTCCAGAGTGCCAGCATGCACTCATTTCTTCTAAAGCCCGCTGCTGCACCATTTTCTGTGCAGGCTATCACAGTACAGAGAAGTTCTGGGTTAGAGTGAATGGCCCCTTTGCTGCTAGACCCTGGGTCAGCATGGGTCTTCAGAGGAGGCGAGAGAGCCAAGTGGGTAGAGCTTCTCTCCCTCCTCTGGAGCATGGAACCAGTGAGGTGGTGGTGGAAAAGAGGTTATTTTCTTTTATGTCTAATGGAAATGCCTACCAATAGTAGCTTATCTCACCAGATCAGCTTTCAAAGGGGAAGCATTTGTACTACGTTGCTTCTGATCAAACAGTGTCTGAAACAAACTGCATAGACATGTCCCCCAACACTGCTCCTAGACTCAGACTCACACCAGGCAAGACACCCAACCCAGCCTTGGAGCAGGACCCCCTCCAGACCATCAGGCTGCAGAGCCCCTCTCCCCCCTTACCTCGCGCAGCAGCATCCACAGCCAGCTCCATGCAGTGTCTGCAATTGCGCCGCTCCAGTCCAGTATATCCCAGTCTGCACCAGTCCGTTTGTGGCAGGAAGGCTGGAAACATGCCAGCTGAGGTGCCTGTGTCAGAGGGCAGCCTTATACATGCTTATTTAGTCACTTCAGCCCTTGCGTATCAGGCAGCAACCTGAGGAAGAGCCAGCACTCAGAGGTGCAAGAAGGGAGCACAGATCCAGTCAGGTAAAATCATCAAGACTGATTTCACAGGTGGTTTCCGTTCTTGTAAACACTTTTTGATCCCTGTGTGACTGCTGGTTAGCTGAGTCTTGTTCTCTCTCCTTTGACTGCATTTTCCTGTGTGAAAAACACATGCAGGATTTAAGGTTCACATTTTGGTTTATGACCACAGAAGAGCATTTTCGTGACTGCAGTCCCAAAGGCTTCAGCGGCACCCACTGCGGAGGGGAAACACAAGGAGGCCTGCAAATAGGGTGATATGGAGCTGCACACTAGCCAAGGTCACGGAACCACAGCTTTCACTACTTTTGCAACTAGGCAGGGCAGACAAAATGTAATATTTTAAAAGCTGAGGTGCACAAATTCCTCTGCAGTCTGTGTATTGGGGACATAGAAAGAAAACAAGCAGAACAATCCTTGTTGAATAAGATTTTGCTGCCTTCGGAGTTCGTCCAGCCTCTACGTTACCAGCTGTCCCAACGAACCACCAGAGACATGGTTCTCAGTAGTTACACCAAGGATGCAATAACTACGCAGCACTACACCACCTCCCGGGTCAGACTAAAGGCCCCCCAGCCCATGTCCACTCTCTAACACTACACAACAACAGATGTTTCTGAATAACCTACTTCTGAAGCACTTTCTCAGCTACCAGAGATTAGCTGGCACAAAGCCAGGCCACTTTCAAACACACACAGCAAAATGCAGGACAGTGGCAATGCCCTAGGCCTAGACAGGAACATTAAGCTGTAGAGTTTAAAGCACAAAGGTAGAAGAAGATCATGCAGCCTTATCTCACAGCCAGCACAGCCCAACTAAACTGGCTCCTGCTCACCTTTACCCCACTTTAAGTAATTTTCCCAATTAGGGCAATTAACCTTTGGCTGAACCTTGTTCTCCACAGAGGTGTGAGGATGCCTCAGATCAGAATTCATCAGGTTAAGCACCCTCCCTGTGCAAACCAGGTGTTTTATTTTTCACCCAGATTAGGCTGGTTTTCACTAGTGGACCTCAGGCCTTTTCTCCAGTAAGGGAAAAAACCTTCTGTATTTTTCCCCAAGAACAGTAGTTATGAGCCAGAATTTCTTCTCAGCAATTCCTTAACCACTATGGTTTAAGTTGCAGTCTTCCTACAAGGTAGATGCTACATAAGTTGGTTAAGAGGTAGGAGGAATGCCTTTGGCCTCTGCTCCTCTGTCTGTCTGTCCCAGCTCAAAGATTTTTCCGCCACCTGCCACGGGTGACCTAGAAGTTGTTTCTTGCCCAGGACAATGCTAGAGGCTCTCCAAGGTCACCCCAGCCCAGAAAATGGTTTTGTATCATACAAGAGGTTGCAACCCTTGAGCTGGGATTTGCAGTGACAAATGATTCAGTGGCAGTTGTGCACCCACGTGTAGGTTGCCTCCCAGCGCCACCTCCCTGTCCTCTGTTCTGCTGTTACTTGCCTGTTCCCTCATTTTCACAGCAGGAACTTGATCAGTAATGTGAGTGATCTAGAGGCCCTCTCAGGAATTTAAACTGCTTTTAGATATCTTTTTGCTGTCCCTTTAGAAATAATCCAGAGCTATTCAAAACTGCAGACCCAGGTTGAAATTAAAAGCACCTGCAAGCCAAGCCTGCAGAGGCTAAAGCAACTCCAGACAACACCTGTGAGCCATTCAAACGATGGAGACAGCTTCAGCTCCTCCCTGTTGACCAGGCTGATATAGGACCTTGCTAAGTTTCCCAGTGTTCTCTCAGGGGTGATGTTAGCACTTTGGCTACTGTTGCACCTACTGTCACATATCACTGGTATGTCCCCAACCTCTGGAATTTCCTTCTCTTCTAAGGATTCAAAGTTAGCACACATTTTCTCACACAACTCTTTCAGATTCTTAGATACAAGTCAGCCAGGTCAGAAATCACTGAACAACTTCTTATGACTGAGCGAGTTCATTTCCCTCTCGCTTCTTTCTACTTCTCGCAGCAAGTCCTGCGTACCCAAGTAATATAGTCTTTTCTAAGCCTATGGCAGTTTTGTTAGAAACACTTGACTTTTCAGGACATTTTTGTTCATGCTTAGCAATGAAGACGACAGTGGCCCATCTCTTGGTAAGGACGTCTCTGTTAAACATGTTACCAAAGGCAGAGGAAGAGCAGTGGAAGGCTGCAAACTATATCCAGTGAAGATTTATCATAGGATGCCTCTTCTGTGCACTCAGGCCATTTGCTTTCACATCAATACTGAGCACTTTGATGACGAGCCAGCCTAAAGCTTTCAATTTGGTATGCATCATGTCACAGTCAGCCCACACCGGTCCCCAGAGACCTATGTGGCATATCTTCAAAAGAACTGTGAAAGCTCCAGCCACAAAGAATTTTGATACTACCTTGTTTGTCTAAAGCTCTGCAGGGTTACAGCTGGAAATAACAATATTTTGCCTAGCTGGTGAATAGTCTCAATAACGCAGTAATGACAATAGCCATCTCTAAGTTCTCTGGACTTAGTCAGATGCTTGTTTGGATCTTAATCTACTTTTGAGTCTCCTGAGGATTTTACTTTTGAGATCACTTTGAACTCAGCTTCCCATTTAACACTCTCAAAGCAATCCAGGTATGGTTTTGCCAAAACCCGCTTTTGATGCGGTGCACTATCTGCACCCAGAAGCCACATATTAACAAGCCTGCAAATTTGCATATGTAAAGCAGGGTGTCCAATTAAATTGTGCTCTTTAAGCCTCCCTGCCCCAGCCTTCAAGGCCTCCGCATATTTCATGGCAGCAGTTCATAAGCTGTCCTGACTTCAGCTCCTTCCCCGTGGAGCGTTTCCTGAGAGCGCTCATCCAGCCATGGCTGGGATGCGCAGGACGCACAGCAGACTACCTCTCAGGCTACTGGCATGACATCCCTGCTCCCCCTCACCAAAGCCCTTTGAGGCTCCTGAGACCCCATCAGGAACTTAAGACAGTGCCAGTTCTTGGAAGCAGCAGTGGATGAAGACTGTTGCCAGCAGCATGCGAAACCCCTCTGACTGCCCTGTCCCTGTCCTCAGTAACCTCTGCTTCCTGCCCGAGGTAGCTCAATTTCCTGTAGCTGTGCTTACACAAAATAAAGAGGAAACATTTTCTGTGTGTATCTGCTGTTCTAACAAGCCCCGAGCAGTTTGTCGTGATCGTTCCCTTCCAGGTGGCAGAGAGGCGTCACGGGTGACGGCCCACCGCGAGCACCTACCTACGGGTGGAACAAGCCTGTCACCCCAAAGATGTCTGGAATGGGGAGGAGCTGTTCAGCCCCTCCTGCACATCCTCACCTCCTCCCTGGCTGCTGGAGGAGAGTTTCCCTGCGTGAGACTGCAGAGATGCTGCAAAGAGGAAGGATAATTCTGTCTTGAGGCTGAGCTGGGACCTGGTGGTGAGCCATAGGCTGAGAACGTGGGAAGGGCTCTCCGGAGAGTCCCGGTCCAGCCATCTGAACTGGGCAAGGCTAACAAGTAGGGCAGAGTGCTGGCACGTGTCAGCCCAACCTGTAGTTCCCAGTCCCCAAATCCCTGGCCCGCATGGAGCCAGAATCTCTTCCTGCGGGGTGTCCTCCTGAGCTCAGGGCTCTCCAAGGGAGGCTACAAGTTTTGCAGAGAACGCACATTCATGCAGAGGCCTCATCCTGTAGCCACCAGCCATCACCTCTGCCTCTGAGCCACGAGGCAAGTCTCATTTCTGGGATTAAGATAAACCCGTGGCCAGCCAGCCACTAGTGCTGTCCCTGCTCAGGCCCCCAGGGACCCACAACCCAGCCAAGGCTAAACCTAGCAATCTCAGGGAAGGTCTCCTCACATCTTAGATCACCAGCGCTTCTTGCCCCCGCCACCACGGAGCATCATGCAAAGTTTTGAGCATCGCCTCCCACCCACAGGGAGCGCAGCGTGGGTGGTCACCATGGCCTGGCAGGAGCCGTAGGCCCTCTCCAGCGGGCAGTGTGCCAGCCGGCAGCAGTGTGTGGGGAGCCCAGACCACCACTGAGCATCCCCAGCACCATTCCAAGCACCCACCCAGTCACAGGGAATGGGCACTGCTGCAGAGTCGGGTGGGCACCTCACCCAGAAGTGTGGGGTAAGGAGTTTCCAGAAGGACCTCAGCTCAGCATGTTTCATGGTGCCAGAGCGCTTGGGCCAAGGAAGCTGCACCGCCCTTTGTGGAAAGAAGGGCCTTATCTCCCCCCAAGACCTCACCACCACCAGATGTGATTCACCCATCCCAGCAGAAGAGTCATCTGCAGAATGCAAATATTCATGAATCACCTGTGGGCCTTGCTGTCTCCAGGCTGTTTTGGAAGTATCACAGCGCTGTCTCACAACGCCACACTCCCTGGCAGGTGATGGTGCAAACACTGCAGACCACCAGCTCTCCTGGCAGCACTGCGTGGCAGAGCCAAGGAACACAGGCAGGACTCAGGGACACTGGCTTAGCTGAGCGTTAGTGCCGCATGTGCCATGGGGCTGGAGCCCGGATCTGCCCTACCTACAGCTGGGAACTGTTGTTCAGCTTTCCTTGTGCCACCAAAGAAGGTTTTCATGTGGTTGGAAGACCCGTGGTTTCATTCAGCTTGGAGACCCCTGCCAATGTCTGTCCAAATCCTGATCGTCCCCTCAAGCCTCTGGCCTCTGCCCCTTTTTCCAGCTTTCTCCTTTACTGCAGGGTTAGTGTGGCCATACCTTTCCTCTTCTCTGCTCCACTTCAGCTGAAAATGTCCTTGTACCCATGCCCTCACGAATTGCACACCGAGAGTCAATTCAGACCAGTGTCCCAAAGATACTAGGCTCTGAGACAAAGGAGATTATATCCTTGAATCTAATTTTCTTGTGAAGTGAAAGGATGCACTCTAGCATGAGGAGCTCCTACATAGTTCCTCGCTTCTGTATTATCAGACCCCATACCCGCTCTTACCCATATCCTGCCTCCAGGCAAGGAGTTCAGGGCATTTCCCACTCCCCAGCACTTGCCACAGCACCCATGTGCCCTACTGTCCCTCCCAAACATCCGCTGGCTGCTCACCCGAGTCACTTCTCTGCCAGGTCCCAAAATCTTGCAAACACAGCCACCACAGTGTTCATGTTCCTCAGCTTCCCGGCCCTGCCTCATGCCAGCAAATCAAAGCTCTGTGGCAAAAAAGAAAGATGCTATAACCTTGCTTACAAGGTATCTGAAGTAATTTCATAGACCAGCTCTTCCCTCCCTCCAACACTGGAACACAGCCCCCTCTTGGTGGGATTAACAGCCCACACATTAGCTACTCTGCCTCGTAGTTTCTTCATCAACAGTGCTTGTTTTGGGGCATTGGTAACTCTTTGCACATGGCTCCCATCCCAGAGTGAGGGGGCCTGGAATGCAGTAGCAGGAGACTCTCCCAGGCAGAAGCAGCTGTTCCCTGTTGCTGGTTGCACCCTGTCCTGCACCCTTCCACTTCACCAGCCATTGCCCCAGCCTTTCGGAGGAAAAAACAGCTCCTCACCCATCATTTTCTCCCCCTCCACCACCAGTCATGTACCCTCCTCTGCCTGGGCACAGAGCCATAGGCCATACAAGCTGTGTGGAGAGAAGAGGCCTTTAGAGATGTTTTATCAGCTTTAGGCACTGTAGTAGACGGAAAATCGTTCCATTTTGGACATTCACCCACATGCATACATGCACAATTGGCTGCCACCTGCCAGTGTTTATTCAGGCTATTTTTTGCCTACCACAGGCACTGCACTTCCAGTCAAGCTCACATTCCCCTCACCCTTAGCCTTGCCAGCTACTTATTCCAATGTCTCAATATAAAGCGAGCATCTCCCTTGGAGGGAACTTTATTTTAAAGTTTAATGTTCACATGAACTCAAGTCTAGTTTGTACTCTGTTTTAGAGTTCATGTGAACATTAACAACTGTGAAGGGAAAACATAAAAAAAGGATGACATGAAAAAAGTGAGTCATCACAGATTGCTGAGAGGACCTCGGTAACACTTGTAGATGTGCCTGCACACACCCCATGTTGCCACTGTACATCAAAGTGCGCTAAGTTCTGACAAGAAACACATAAATCATCGAACCAGATAGCAAGCAGAGTCATACGTCACCCAGAAAGGCATCAAAAAGATGCAACCAGAAATAAAAAGCAAAGAACAACACAATGCAGAGTGCAAACCACAGATACTGGTTGCAGCCACCAGCAAAGGCTGCGTGGGAAAACACTGCCTGGGGACCAAACACATGCTGCTCTGGATGAAAAAGGAGTAACTACTCCTGAATCCAAAGTTTTCCAGTTTCAAAGGGGAATCTGGCTGTGACGAAGAAGGCTCAGCAGCACAAATGAACAGTCCTCTTCTGCTTTTATACCCACAGTCTCAAACTCCCATGTGTCACAGAATCATAAAATCATAGAATGGTAAGGGTTGGAAGGGACCTTAAAGATCATCTGGTTCCAACCCCCCTGCCATGAGCAGGGACATCTCCCACCAGACCAGGTTGCTCAGAGCTCCATCCAACCTGGCCTTGAACACTGTCAGGGAGGGGGCAGCCACAGCTTCTCTGGGCAACCTGTGCCAGGGCCTCACCACCCTCATGGTGAAGAATTTCTTCCTAATATCTAATCTAAATCTTCCCTCTTTTAGCTTAGAGCCGTTCCCCCTTGTCCTATCACTACACACCCTTGTGCAAAGTCCCTCTCCATTCTTCCTGCAGGCCCCTTCAGGTACTGGCAGCTGCTCTAAGGTCACCCTGGAGCCTTCTCTTCTCCAGGCTGCACAGCCCCAACTCCCTCAGCCTGTCCTCGTAGGAGAGGTACTCCAGCCCTCTGATCATCTTTGTGGCCCTCCTCTGGACCTGATCCAACACATCCATGTTGGATGATCCCTCTGGATCCATCCAGAACTGGACGCAGTACTCCAGGTGGGGTCTCACAAGAGCAGAGTAAAGGGGCAGAATCCCCTCCTTCACCCTGCTGGCCATGCTTGTCTTGATGCAGCCCAGAACACGGTTGGCTTTCTGCGCTGCAAGCACACATTGCCGGCTCATGTTGAGCTTCTCATCCAGCAGTACCCCCAAGTCCTTCTCCTGAGGGCTGCTCTCGAGCCACTCTCTGCCCAGCCTGTACCTGTGTTTGGGATTGCCCCGACCCACGTGCAGGACCTTGCACTTGGCCTTGTTGAACTTCATGTGGTTCGTGCAGGCCCACCTCTCCAGCCTGTTAAGGTCCCTCTGATGTGAAAGAGCTTTGTCTCAGCATGCGTGACAGGGCATTCCCAGGACATCAGGCTAGAAAAAGGGGCAATGAGACCCCACAGAATAGCTGGGAAATGTACTTTCTGTCAGGACTCCATGAGGCAGCATCCCTTTGGCTATGGCCCTCTTCCCACTCTGCACCTCATGCAGCTGCTGCAGCCATTTTGGGTGTCACACTGAACAAGTGCCTCTGGCACATGGGGCATGCAGTGGGCAGGCATCGTGGCCCTCTGCCGCGAGGGCTCGACACTGGCCTGGGGCGTCAGAGCAAGGCACCCCAGAGTTACTTGCTCACTGCCTCTTGCTTGATGGCTCTGCCTCACTCTTGTCAGGGACAACTCCTTGCTCTGAGTTGTCTCTTACTAAAAAGAGGTGTTACTTAGTTTCTACTCAGGCTTTCCCTTCCAGCTGCTAGCTCTGCTTTCACACCAGCAATTTTGTTTCGAACAGATGTCGAGCTGCCAGCCAGCCTCAGCGTGCACATGGAGACTTGGTCCAGCCTCACGCCAGCAGCTCGTGTGGCTCCCGTCAGAAGCACAAACCCAACAGCAGGTCTCTGTGCAAGTCCTCCATGCCTGGCACTGGTTTGAAGCCTGATACTGGTGAACTCGCTGCCACTGGAAATACAAGCATTACATCACAGTGATGATTATACTCCACTTCCTTCCCAATGTAAACCCCAAACACTTCAAGTGCCCTGCCCAAATTGCTGGAAATTTTATCTGCTCCGTGGCTGGCTGCAATTTGTGTTATGTTTGGGTTTGGTCCATTTCAGGGAGGAAAAATAAATCCATTTATAGACATAGGTATTACTTATTCATTACTAATTACTCTCTGTCTTCCCATGCATGCTGCAGCCGGTCATTTCTACTGTCCCAGCCACAGCCGTCTCCTCACAAGCCTTTGGCTGTACACGCACAGCCATGCCTCGTCCCCTCCGCAGCCATTTCCTGAGCCTTCCGGATGTCGCCCGCCACCCCACGACCAAGGGACGCAGGGCCTTGCTCTGTCGTGCTCAGAGGCACAGCCCCGGAGATGGTCCCACAGATCCAGCACGTTACTTGACCGCACAGCAACACCTTTCTTCTTCTCAACACCTTTCTGGAGCTGTGCCGCTGCTCCCCGAGCCTGTCAAATATTACCCGAAACAGGGCGCCGGGGATCTGTGCCCAGGCATGGGCAGCCACGTCTGTGATGAGAGCTCAAGTCTGCCCTGCACCGGGCATAGCCTATTCTGCCCACCTCAGCAACAGACCCACAGCTGGCGAAGATGGTGGCACCTCTGTGAAAATGCATTTAAGAAAGGGAAAAACACTGCCCGGCCGTGAGGAGTGAGGGGAAAAAGCGTGAGGTGAGAGGAGGAGGAAGCGGGAGGGGGACCACGCCGGAGTGGGGTAGGACGGCAGCCCGTGGAAGGATCCACGCCATGACAGGGGAGCAAGGTGAGGAAGGAGGAGTGGCAGAGAGTAGCTGTTATGGGCTGGCTGTGGCCCCCCTTCCCTGTCCCCCCACGCCCCTGGAGACAGACAGAGGAGTTGGGAATGAAGGTGTGAAGTTGGGGGGTACAGGCTGAGTGGAAGGTGTTTTGTCTTTGTTTCTCACCATCCAAATCTCTTTCAATGGGCAACAAATGTGTTTCCCCAGATTGACTCTGCTTTGGGGGCGAGGGTAGTTGATCGGTGATCTACCTGTATTTATATCAGCTATGAGCCTTTCTGCCTTATTTTCTCCCCCTGTCCCACTGAGGAGAGAGACCGGGCACGAGGGGGTGGCCACCGGCAAGCTGGCCAGGGTCACCCCACCACAAGTGCCAAGCATTATATGAATTTCAAGCATTCAGAGGCGTGCGGAGTATTCATCTGGTGCATATCATGTCTATAGCATGTTCCAGGTGAGAGTTCGAGTACTTTACATACATCTCACCCCTGCTTGCCCCACAGCAAGGCACCAGCCCTGTTCAGCACTCAGGGATGCTGAAAGGAGAAAAAAAAGCACTTCCATCTGCATCTCCAGCAGAGACACTTTTGCAGAGCTGACAGGGCCTTTGGAGCCCACAAGCCCACGCAGCGGCCTGGGGAAGGAGGGATTCCCGACAGACGCGCTGCCCCGCTGTCTCGGCAGCAAGGCTGGGGGTTTACTGGAAGTCAGCACGGGGCTTCACCGCCTGCCTGCTCCCCTTTACGCTCAGCAAGGGAGCACAGAAGTACTTCATGTTCACATTTCTGTCTTCAATGTGCTTTTCAAGACCACAGGAAATAACACTTCTTAGAAGTAGGGCTTCAGGGGGCAGCATTTTTTTTTCCTCTTTTCTTTTTTTCACAGGGGAAATTAGAAGTAAGGAATGCGAGGAGTAATAGAAGTTAAAGCAAGACTGAATTTCCAAACGAGTTATGCTAAGCGTATTGCTAACAGGCAATTCAATGGTTCAGCAAGTGGTTTTCACACCGTAAGAGCAAAAGCAATGTGTTCAGCAGTGGCACCAGACTTGCAGAGGGTACAAATCACTAGAAAAGAGTCGCAAGAAAACAAAGGAGAGCAATTCGGTCACAAGGAAGAGGTCAAACTTCCCAAGAAGGCTGGACAAAGAAGCAACACTTGCTGTCGCAGTCAGTTTCTTTTCTCTAGGCTGTGTCCTGCGTTCATGTAACCTTCTTCTCTTTCTCCAGAGGGCTCGGTGTGCTGATTCGACCTGGCTGCTGGAGGGGAGCGGCTCATCACTGTCACCGTTTCCTCATGCGCTTTTGATGTTGGTCACAACCTCAATACGAGCACTGCGGAGAAATCGGCAAGCTTTTCTTTATCGTGTCCTATAAAGTTAGGTGCTAAGCATGGTTTACAGGCAATGAGCTGAAACACAGAGAAACGAAAGCGCTACTGCCAAGTCCCACTTTTAGGATTTTTTTTCAAATAATTCAGAGGTTGTACAGCTTTTGGTATACTCTGCATTCAGCCCCAACAGTCCCAAACACCAGCCCTGAGTATGGCAGCCTTGAGGTCTGCCAGCATGTCCCCATGTTCTCTTACTTCATCCCCTCAGTGCATCTTCCAGCTCCATCCAAACAACAGGGCTGGATTTTTGTTTAGTTAGCTCTGCATGAAGACAAAGGATGGAGGGCGGAGGGAACAATTCTGGCTGAAATGGTGGTTAGACCTTTCAAGGCCAGAGTCGCACAGGAGCGAGGAATCAGCGCATGGAGGCAGAAGCTCCCGGTGCCCAGTGCCACCTGCGGCCACCACCAGCCCTTGGCAAAGATCCTGGTGCCAGCAGGGACGGGTGCTGTTGGTGCCCTGGTCCCTGCCAGGACAGACTTACCCCTGTGCCTCAGTGCAAGGTCCCAAGTCCATTTTCAGATTCTCTCATGCTTTCCCTTTCCCTCCTCAGCCTGTCTGATGAGCTAACAAAGTAGAAATTAAAAAACCCACAGAAATTACGAGACCCACAGAATGCCTTCTGCTACAACCTGCAACCTTGCTAATGCCATTGCCTAGCACAAGAGGAAGAGAAGTGGAGTTCTGTGGCATGGTTTTCCTAGGCCTCCTATGCAGACTCGATGCCACTAGTGGTCACTGCACTGATACACGCTGGGGGTGGCACCAAGGATAGGCTTCCCCAGGCTTTTATCCCAGGCTGGGGAGCTCTCTCTGTGTCTTTTCCATCCTGCGTACACCCTGGGAACAAGGACCCCTCACAGCAGCAAGTTACTTTAGCATCAAAATGAAAGTCACACCTCTCAAGGCCAAGTGCACAGCACTGGTACTTCTCTTGTAGCACTGCACAGACAATCCTGCCAGGTCTGAGACATCTTTATTCTGTGACTGGAAGGGCACTAGATACGTTGACTACATGGATGCATAGAATGACAGATGGATCACAACAGGTCTTGCCACTGAACTGTGCAGAATGAAATGCGTATGATGACGAAATAAATACTTTAAGGGCAAGGAGACAGCACCTAAGAGTGGTTCGAGCTGGCTCAAGAAATTACCACCCTCTTCTCTCCTTCAACTGCCCGGCCTGAGTCACATCCTCCAGCCCAGCAATCAGGGTCTCCACAGGATGCAAACGGGGAGTTTCGAGCAAACCTTCAAAACGATCGTTCCCTACCCTCACTGCAAACTCACAGATCAGAGTCGCTGAGGAGCCCTCGCAAAGCTCCTCGCTTCAGTCCATGGCAGCTCAGCTAAACAAGCAAGCGCAGTTGAGAGCAGGAGGCAGAAAAAGCCCCTCCATCCCCAGACTCCAAAGGCTCTGACAACAACAGTGTGTTTGCTCTGCTAACAGACAGTAGCTGTGTGAGCCGCAATAGCTCCCTGCCACATCCAAGCTTTAAATACCAGCTCTCAGCAGCAAAGCAGTGCACACGTGCAGCCGCACACAGCCTGGCAGGGCCGCTCGATGGCTAGGACACGCCGTACTGATTTCGCAGCACACAGCAAGGAACATCGCAAAGGCTGTAACAGCACATGTCTGCTGCTTATTGAAACACCAGCCAGCCAACTTGGCCTCCCTCAAACCAGGTGCAGCAATGGGATTTGTCTACTGGATATCCTGAGTTTCTCCCAGTCCTTCCCTGTTGAAACCGAGCAGGGAATTAGAGCAAATTACATCCTCCTTTGTTGCTAGAGCATTTCTGATCTTCTGTGGTTTGAATTTCTCTTTCAGGACTTTAACGAAAGACAAGTCTTAGATACCTGTTCTCCACGCAGAAATCGTAGCCGGGAGCATGGATAAAAAGAACGGTAGCAAGCCACTCTATCCTTTGGAGCCTGTGCTGAGATCGGGCAGCTTGTAACTGTTTTTTGGCTGACCTCGTGGCAGCAGAGAATTGCACCAGCCGGAAACAGCTTTGCAGCCCACTTAGGGAATTTCTTGTTCATCACACCTCCAGCATGAAGACCTAGTTTGTAGACTGCTTCAATTCGGAGACACATATCTCCCTCTCTGATGCCTTTTTCTGAAATCTTTTGCCTCTGTGTTGACATAAACCTTAATAGCAATGCCAGGAGAAATCCATGTCCCCAGCACAGGGCTCAGGAGAGCACACAGTCCAGTTCTGGTATTCAAATGGCTCAAAAGGCCGGCTACTCGCCAGGCCAGTGCAGCTTTCCAAGCTGAACTTCCCAGGGAATTAGCTGGCCAGCAGGCTTTCACTCCCCAAGACTGACCTGACAAAAGGGAACTGGAGGAATCTCCAGCAGGAAAAAGAAACTGAGTGAGGAGACTTTCAACTACTGTTGAAGGAAACTGGTCGTGGAGTATGGGAAAGAGAGACATAAAGTCTCTATGACGGTTTGTAAGTAGGGGACAGAAGTTGATTCACCGTAGAGAGGGCTGAGTCATACAGCGCGTGCTGAGGAATGGTGAGACAACTGAGGCAGAGTAAAGCATGTTTGGGTTTGTTATTCCACCCAGAGCTTTTTGTCTCTCTGCTAACAAAGCAAAGAGCTGCTTATTTTCCAAAACCCTTGAGTCTACATAACAGAAAGCCTACGTGTCTGTTCGCGTGACTGCTGGTAGCCTAGGAGGGATAACCAGCCAGACCAGTGCCTACTGGTAGGATCCTAAATCAGCATCGCTGGTCACACCACAGGCAGGGACCAGGGAACTCAGCAGGTCCTCACACCTCTGTCTGCCAGAAGACACTGTTGCAGGCACTGCCAGCCTCCTGCACCACAACCTGCGGCCCTGCATCACCTCTGTCAGGGCTTCGGGCATGTGCAGGGAGTGAAATGTTTGACTCTCCCTGTTACCCCAAGAGATGAATCAGCAACAAGTTGTCAAGCTTTTTTTTTTTCTTCTTTTAAATTAAAATCAACAAGAAATTCACATGCAACTTGCCTCAAAACTCCTCCCCTGTCTTTACTCACCTCATCCTCTCTTTTGTTTCAAACCTCAGTCACTTAGTCATGCCTAAAATTGCACTTTTGTTACCATGATGTAATAGGCCCACACGTCAGTACTAGAAAAATAACAGCAATATTTAAGTTTACCTCCCTTCCCCTTTTCTCCCCCCTCTAACCACTAGACAATGCTCCTTCCCAGCTTGGTAAAAATTTGGCAGAGTCTCTACAGCTCTGTGGGCTGGAAGAAGTAACCCCACAAGACATTGTAACAGAAACTTAGAAAGCCCAAAGCTGGCTTCAGGTAAATTAATAAGCAAAAAAACAAACAAAAAAAACCCCACCAAATTTCTACCCCCCAGAAAACAGCCAAAGCAACAATGAAACTTGTCAGATCAAATAGAATGCTCCTGTCTGAACTCACAGGATTTGAGTGGCTTCAGACATATCAGTTCTTCCGTTCTTACTCACACACTCTCTCCACCCCGGGGGGGCTACAGAAACGGTCACAGATAACACATCTCCACAGTGACAGTTCCAGCCAACTACACCAGCTAAGCTGTGAGGTTTCTGAGACAAGATTTGCATCCGAGTGAGCCTGCCGAGAGCTACTCCGCATTGCAGCTCTGTTTCTTGTCTCTGACACTGCTGCCTCAGCAGATGCTGGGGATCAGCTGGAGATCAGCAGCTGCTTCTGCTTTTGAATTACAGGTGCCCATCGAGCCTTCACACTGCACCAGCCACCTTCCTGCCTGCCACGAGTGACCACGGGGTGGTAAAGAGTCAGGACACACGGATGCAATGTGCAGTATTGATATGAGGGCTGCTGGCCATAGCTCTTCAATGGATATTTCTCCCTCTCTGACCGGGGTTTCTCTGCTGGGGAAAGCGGAGCTGTAGCAGGCACTGGCAGGGCTGTTTGCAAGCGTACCACCTCCACAGATCTGTGAGAAACAGCACTCGCTGTGCAGCAGCAGCCATCGCACACCAGCCCTGCTCATTGCTCACCCTGCCTCACTATCTGCTTATCGTCTGTCCCTCAGAGCTCACTCCGCATCCCTTTGCTCGCGCTGTGCTTCTGCTGTAGAAAAAACAGTCACCTTATCCATACCATCCTTTCTATAATGCAGTGCTTTCTACCACCTTGGTTACTGTACATAGTGAGCCTACCCAAGGTTTTTAAGACAGTGGCATGCTGCCCTCCTCTTTCCTCCAAAGGGCTAGGTAAACAGCATGCAGCATCTGATACACATCAACCACAAAAGAGTCCGTATCTCTGTCAAACAGCTCCCTGTGCTCAGCCATGTAGCAGCAGAAACGCTTCTATGTCATGCAGAGCCCTGATATGGCCAGGTACACACCATGAACGCACAGGCATTGCCTGCAAAGCATCCAGCTGACCACGAGAGCTGTCTGTGTGCCTGCAACGTGCCCGCTGGCTCAGCACTCGCCAGGTCCATCAGGCTGAATCGTGTAGGACAGCACACCTGTGCCTAGCAAGAAACCATGTGAACTACAGAAGACCCCCAGGGTAATGGCAGCAGACCAGAAACCTCCTATCAGAAGATGATCTGGGCTTGTCGCTTCTTGTCAGCCACGTTCTCCTCAGAGGAGAATGTCTCCAGAGCCCCACTGAACAGTGCCCAAACCCTGGGGTGACTCCACACGTGGCCTGGGCTGCTGCATCAGGAGAGAGGAGCTCAGCTCTGACCACTGCAATCTAGAAACAGGAGCTGCAGGGAAGAGTCACTTATTTTCCTCACGAAAAAAATTTAATAAAGTCCCAATGGCCAGACCTGCTGATGGAGCTGGGATATGCCTTCTAGTGCAGATGCCCTTTCCTTGCTGGGAAGGGAACAAAACTCTTGATAACTTCAAAATAAATGTCAATAATTTGAATACTTATTAAATAACTTTAATTATAGCCCCAGAGCTATTAATAATGTCAGCATTAAATATTCATTAAGTATTTAATGCTAACAGTAAGCAAGTATTTCACCAGCTGAACAGCTCATGAGCTGGATAAACAGATGACTTTAATAAAGCCTTTGCGGCGCAAGCAGTCGATGAATTGACTCTGTATGGTTTGAAATTGTATAATCCTGTCATGACCTTGCTTTGAATCTTTAGTCAGAGCCCACAAGCTAAGTAGCGGATTTGCTCTGGGCAGTTTAAAGTGGTATTTCAGGAAGGGATCACGAAGCAGAAACACGTCTACTACTGCCAGCCGTGCCGCTGACTCAACGCTGTCACAGCCGCTCTCTGACTGTGGGGCAAGCCTAGCTGCCCCTAGCCTGATCCTGCAAGGGTAAGCCAGCTCTGTCCAGCTCGGGAGATCCCAGCACTATTTATAGCATGACTGTCCACTCCACCATGCCACTGTATCTGAAACATGCAGGTCAGCGTTGCCTTTAGCATTTCAGATAAACAGACCCTTGCCCCCTCCTGACGTGCAGCAACAGCAACTGCCACATGCTGCCCCCGAGCTGACTGTCTTCACAGTCCAGGTGAGTTACTGCGTGCTGACTTACAGGTACCTTTGGGAGCTTTCCAGCCCTTCACCAACGCAGCCCCTTACAGAGAGCATAACCTCAGCATGAGTCTCCTCCGGGTGCTGAATGCTCTGTCTCTCTCCCAGCTGCTCACCCACAAAGAAAGGAAGCGTGCAGTGTGTCCAGCTAGTTTTGCTACAGGAATAGCTGCAAACTTGCAGATATGTGGACGTACAGATGCCTACTCCCCACTTGGCTGTCTGGTCACCAGGAAAGCAACACAGCACAAACAGCAATCAGAAAAGGATAGCAACTTCCAGCCTTCCCAGACAGGGTCTGGATCCAGCACCTCCATCCCTGTGCTATGTGGTTGGCCCCTCTGACACTAGGAGGGGGTGGGGACAATGAGAGAGCATCTATCAAGCAAAAAGGTCCTTAACCTTTGACCTTTTGAGGCATTTTCCATCCTGAGAATGCAGTGGAAATCTCTGAGTACAGCAACAGCTGTGTGAGCAGAGAGGTGCTGTGTTCACTTCACACTGGCCACACAAGTAGCCAGTCCACTTTAAGTTTCAAAGAAACACATTTCCCTGAAGCAAGCAGCAGCAAACCACAGGCCACACACCACTGAGCCAAGAGCAGCACCGTAGAAAAGGAAATAAATGCTGCAGGCTGCTGAAGAGCCACTGTTCACTGCGGCCAACATCAGACCCATGAGAGGGCTGGACCACAGGCAAAGGCGATGATGCACCACAGCCACAGCCATTGCGCACTGCCTGGTGGCAACGTGGCAGACAGCCCCCAGCCTTAACCTATGCAAGGGAAGAGCTCCATGGACCAGACACCAGACTGAGCAAGTGGGGTATGGTGGGGTTAACATCAAAGCATCACTTCCTTTCCTTGCCCTTCAGACCACCACATGAGAAGTGTTGGGGCCAGAGGGCGCATGGAGGAACAAGGTGCCTTGAGGGATGGCAGTGCTTCTGCTCAGCAACAAGCATCTGGCTCCACTGAAGCTCAAGACGATGTTTTGAGATCAGTTCCCTTCATGATGGTCAAACAGAGCCTGGGCTGCCTGGTTTGTGCTGCCAACATCATGCCTCCCTGGTCCTCAGATCCCGATGTTTCAATGCTGGACCCCCAGAGCTCCATGGCAGGGACCCTGTGCCCCACGAAGCAGACAGCAAAGTGGGGTCAGGCTCCCAGGTTTCTGCCACAATGCTGGAGAACGAGCTGGCCCCCATCACAGAGGCCTTCAGGACTTTCGCTATTGCAGACACCTGCTGCCCCAAATGAGGAGAGGACAGTGCCACTTACTAGAAAAATATGCCTTTATTTACCATCTGTGGTTTGCTCAGTAGAGAATATTCTGTGGCAAGGGGACCAGCTGAAGCCATGCTGTTGATTGTGGCTAGCACATCCCCACCTGCACCATGCAGGGGGTGGCAGGATGAGGTCTCCATCTACAAACAAGGTGCTTATAGATGCTGCTTTCATCTCAGGCCCCACTGCCCTCCACCGCTGTGTTGTTCAGGTCCTGTCAGCAGAGCACACAGCCTCCCCACCAGCCCCACCACCATGCTGTGGTCACGGTTTCTGTCCGGGGTCAGGAACCCTTACAGGGCACACTGCTTCTGGCACTTGCCTTACAAGGCAGTTGGGATGAGTTAAATAATGGGTTGGAGGGACAGTTTCTGAGATGGGAATGGTCGATAACACAAAAGAAACATCTCACAGCTAATGAGCCAACTAGCAGGCAGGTGCCTGTCGTACAGCAGTCACCGTGCTGAATGCCTGTGCAGGGTGGTCAGCCATGGCTCGGGTCAGGAGGTTGAAGCCTCTGCACTACTGGTTCCCACACCACTGCCTGCAGTGTGGCATGGCACAGCCCAGCCGCCCGCAGCGCTGGCATGAGGGGCCTCCTCGACGCCTGCCAGCTGTCCCCACAAGCCTGCTAGCCCAAGCTTATGGGGGCCATGATGCCATGTGGGGCCCCAGCACCAGTATCTTCTCAGGTAGCAAGTAGTGAGTTTCAATAGGGTCTTCAGCACACTACATTTTGATTTTGTTGTTGTTTTTCAGAGGTCCACTTGCAAGCCTTTACCAGTTGTTGAGCCCCCTCATGCTGAAGGCCAAAGCATACTTTCTTGGTGGGCTTCATAGTGTGAGACCTCCAGCTTGGTCACTGCTGCTCAGGCAGCACTCACCCCTCACACATCCTCCAACAGCCCCATTTAAAGCTTAAATAAACCAAAGAAGGTCTTGGATTCCTCAAAATTAATCAGAGCGATTTTGGAGACGTTGACGTGCAAACTGTCCATCTTCCTGAGCTTGAACAAAGCCCCCAGGTAGCTCTTCCGGGCCCATGTTTTCTGACTCGTACAGTAGTTGATGCCTTTGTCCTCCATCAGCACGTGGCTGCCTGGCGAGGCCGGGTTTTTCTTGTAGACAATGTGGGTCAACACCTGGCTGCTGCAGACGCTGCCGCGGAAGAGCACGTTGGAGTACACGAAGTACAGGCCGGTCTCATTGATGACAAGGCCCTGGTCACGGTACTGAATGCCATTGGTGAAGGCATGGCCAGAGATGGGTTCCCACTCCAGAGGAAGGTCCTGCTGGGCCGGGTTCCCTGGAAGCCGAAATGAGAAAAAGTGCAGTAAGTACAAGCAGTTGCGTGTTTTTTCCTTGAGTCACACCCCATGTCACAACAAGTCAACTGTTCTCCAAGCCCTTGTCTGCAGCATGGAAAGTCCACCCCAACCTCACACTGGTGGGAGCTCTCACCTTCACCTCGCTCAACACCAGCCACTTGTGACAGCCTTCTGCCCGCACACCCCAGATGCGAACCAAAAACCAAACCAAAAAACAGAGCCCTCACTGAAAAGCCTAAATGAGGGGAAGATTTCTGGTGTGGAGTAACTTCCCACTGTCAGAGCACATGTGTTACCAAGGGCAAATAAGAAAGCCTGTGCGAGGGGGGCTCCTCACAACTACGACCATGCCACCCTCTTACCCCAGCCATGTCCACCCTATCCCCCGCTCCCACATCCTGCTGGCCCCTCAGCACATACCTGTTAAGTGTGCTGCCCTTCTCGCTTCTTTTTTCATTGACTGCCCCTGCTGCCCTGCACAAACATAGGGAAGACATTAGCCATACGGTCCATGGAGAAGCCAGCCCACAGAGCAGAAGGGAGCTAACCACGAAGCTGGAATGGGACAGATTCAGAGCAGTACCAGGCACATAAGCACCAAGGCTTAGCAGTGCTTGGGCAAACACTGCAGGGCAAGACGAGGAGCTGAAGAGTTGCAGCAAAGGATCCAGATGCAATCAAAACAGAGGGAAAAAGCAAGGAGAGCTTTCATTTTATAATGGCTTGGTTGGTAAGTTCAAGCAGAAGACTCTCACTAAGGGTGCAGGAGAGGGACAAAACTGCGCCTTCGCTCAGCATCTCTGGCCGATGCCAAGGCAACTGCTCACATTCTCTCCAGTCCAGCACTGCCAAGGGCAGATGTACCCACGGCAGGGGGCTTCTGCCTGCTGACTACCAACCCTCCTTACAATCAGATCAGAGAAGACACTAGAGACATCCTGCAAACCATCCTGCTGGCCATGCAGACCTTGTCGTCCAAGAGACAGAGGACAGCTGGGAAAATCCTGCCTTTCCCGGAGAGCTGGGTTCCCCATGGAGAGATGGGCCAGTTACAGTGGCTCAGTATTCTGATCCCGTCCCACCCCATCCTTCCCTTCTTCTCAGCATCTACTTCCAAGCATCATGTTCTCAGTTTTAGAAGCAGCCTTTTCTTTTCTCGAGTCAACTAAATTTTCCTCTCCTCTCCCCCTTCTGCTTTACACTATTTCCCTGGGTTTGTTTATTTATCCATTCCCCTCAAGAAATTCTGGATTACTCTTTAAGACTTATATTCAACTACTGCTAAAGCAGCCTATGATCAGAGCACTGAGCATCCAGTTAAAATGACAGCTTCCCTCCCCCTAAGCAAGAGATTACAAAATTTATTGATATGGGAGTTGATGGGAACCAGGACTGCCCTTTCCAGAGAATTTTGTTATTTCCAAATTTTCTTTCATTCAGTACCAGAACAAACTTGAAAAGAAATTAACTTTCCTACTAGCCAAAATTATCAAAAAATAAAAACCAAACCCAAACCTTTCCAGATCTAGTAAAAACTGTCAAGAGAGCTGAAAATTTCTTTCTGAGTTGGCCATCTTTAAAATGGGATATCCTCACTGATACCATTAACGTGGAATGTAAATGTAAAATAATAGTTTGGAAGTTGAAATAACGATTTTTGAATTGTTCCATTCAGATTGAAACTTTTTGGGTTTTTTTCCCTAGACGAAATTTAGAAAAATTGGCACGTTCTTGTGGAAAGTTTCAATTTCACTGAAATGACATTTCGAAATTAAAAAACCACCACATATAATCAGGCTCTTCTCAACTAGCTTTGGCTGCAGTGAGACTTCCTACCAAAATAAATTAGGAAAAAGTAAATTGCGTTCTCAGGGATGAGAGTGAATCCCCCACCCCTAAAGAAAATGAAACCCACCGCATGCTCCCAAAATCTTAACAGAGTGAAGGGAGAAAGCAGTAAAACGTGCGGGGCCCGTCTCCGTTCTCCTCCTTCCATTCATGATGTTGCTATAGGTTAGGACAGTCAGAAGGTCGTTTTTACAGCAGAGCAGCCCCCGTGCTGCTGCCCCACCAGGCCTGGGAGGCTCCAGGGGAGAGGCACACACTGTCCCAGGACCTCTAAGCGCTCCAGCAGGCAGGGTGCAGGACCCCATCCCCACACCCCGGAGATAAAGCTCGTTTTCAAGCCAAGCAAGCAAAATCAGCACTTCCAGAATATCGAGCTGCGACCTCGCTTTTGCCCCCGATGAGGAGAGGGAAGAGTTTGACAGGAGCATTCACACACACTGGCACAGAGGAGTTCCTCCTCTACATGCATCAACTCACCTATGAGTTTCTCCAAAGCTGGAGGGATGTGTTCAGTGCTGGCAGACTGTCAAAAGAGAAGAGTGACCAGCTGTTTGAGCAGAGTGAGAGCATAAATACATCATCTAAAGCAGCCAAGGACTATCTTTGACAGTGGCTGATTTCGGGTGCTCACAGGAAGCTGCAAAGTGCTAAGAAATATACAGGGAGAGAGACCTTGCAGCACTCAGAAACACAGAGATCCAGATCCATCAGTCACCAACAGAGCAGTCCCCCCACAGCAATGAGCAGCCCCACTGAACATTAGCGTGGAAGACATCTAAATGCCACCAGCCTGCCCCTTGGGGAGTTTTGCATCACTTCAGCACCTCGGACCCAATTTGAAGTTTTTCTTTTTTTCCTGTTTCCCCAGAGCCTCCGTGAACAGCCAGCCAGACCTCACCTCTCTGAGTTCAGCCAGTTGCTTCTCCAGGTGGAAGATCTGAAACATGCTCAGCCCCACTCCAGTGAGGGCCAGCAGGATCAGCAAGGAGATCACCAGGAAGCCAACGCTCCTCCTTTCCCTGTTGTTCCTCGTTTTTTTCCTCCGGTCTGGTACCGGTGGTGGGAAAGAAGCGCTGGGAGGTGCCGGAGGGCAGGAAGTACTTGTGTTGGTACAGCCGTCCACCCAAAAGATCTGGGGGTACACGTAGTTCAAGTTCTGCTGCATGGCCGGGAGCGGGATGGGCTGGACGTGCTTGGTGTGATCTTCCATTTGGCAGCCATAAACTGCCGGGGCTGTCCCAGGCTGAGCCCTGGGGGAAGACCCAGCTCTGCCTTTGTACGCCTGCATCACTCCAGCAGTGAACACCCAGCTCAGATGCTGCAACTCTATGAAAGCCTCAAGTATCAACAGCAAACCCCAAAGAGCTTCCGCCCTTGGCTGCAGGTTCGGGGCACCCGCCTGCTCCTCCCACACCGCGGCAGCTCACACAGGCAGCGGGACCAGCCCGGCAGCAGATTCTGCTCACATAAAACCGCGCTCAGCGGCCAGGCTTGGGAAGTGGGTGCACGCAGCAGCGAAGCGCTTGTGGGGTACGCGAGGGCTGCGCTGTCGGTCGGGTGCCGAGTAATCAGCCCAGCGCACACCCACCAGCTAACCACCCTTTCCAGCAGCCCACACGGGCAGAGGCAGCTGCTTTTCCACTGCGGTGTCCTGGACCACAAGCAGAGCAAAAGGAATGTCAAAACCTCTGGCTTCTTGCACAAGGAGGGAGAGAGGTAGAGCTGAGGACCTCTCCCCTCAGCAGAAGGATGAAGACCTGTCCACGCGCAGCGGTGGATGCTGGGGAATTCCTTTGTTTCACAGAGGACAAATTACTTACCGGTCTCTGTTGTGCATCCCACCTTTACCTTGGCTGCTCTGCAGGACACAGATCCCAGGTCACAGAACACCGGTCACAGACACCTTTCCACTGTGATAAAATCCAGCTTACTCGAGAAGAGGCAGACACTGTCAGTCCTTCAGCCTCAGCAGAGCTGCCCCGGCGTTAGCAGCCGAGCAGAGCCAGCTCAGTGGGCTGCCTTCACCCACACCACATCACCACGAAGCACCGGCAGGGTTGTAATATAGGAAACACACAGTACCCTGGGGCACAAGGACACTCTTCTGGCAGCTTCTGCTGCCCCTCTTACCTTCGCAAATACCATCTCTAGTCCCACAGTCCTCTTCTAACCTGAAGAAACCTTAGCGAGGGAAGGGCTTTTTTATCATCTCTTCAGGTCAATGCTGAGCACTACAGCAGGACCTAACCTGGCTGAGTAACTTGTGGTTAAAGCCTGGGGTAGACACTGTGCTGCTCGTCTTGGTAGAAGTTCTCTTGCCTTCCAGAAAATGATCCAGAATGCAGGTCATGCTGCAAAGGACCAGCACTTACAAGAGCTCATTACAAAATCATAATGAGAAGAGACAGGGACATTTCTACTCCTCAACTTCCATTTTCTCACTTTCTATTCCTTCTTGACCACAGACATCCAAGTGGTGGCAATGAGATTTTCCCACAGATTTAGAGGTCCACACAAAGGAGTATAAACAGCAACTTGCTCTTCCGTTTTACAGACCTATGTTGAAGTGTGTATTTGTATTGGGTAATGTTTAAAAAAAACCAAAATGCTTAATACAAGAGCGAACTGGAGATTCATCTCCTCTGTGGCTGAAGGAAGTTGTCCCAACACGCAGCCTTTGATCTTGAACATCAAAACTGGGGTCTGCGAACAGCAGGATTTAAGAACGTATGCACACTTGTTTCTCCAAAGCAAGGGCTCAGCTTTGCCTCCAACCACACCAATAAGTCAGACGTGTCCTCAAAGCCTTCCCTGCACCACCAGACACCCCACTGCTGTTTGAAGATGCTCACCACAGCCGTTTGCTGCAGCAGTGATTCGCAGCACGAGAGGTTTCAGCAACCCATCTGTCTCTTCCTCGTACTTCTAGGTTTCTGACATAAGACACAAAAGTAACATAAATCCAGCTCCAGCAATTAAAGCCTGGTCGTGCTTATGCCCGCCCTCACGTAGCCCTCCCCTCTGCATCCCAGAAGAGTTCTCCCCAGCCAGCCCGAGGACGGGTCCTCATCCACTCCCATGGTCATTACAAGAGAGGGTCACACAAAGGGCTGGGCTCAGCTCCACGTGGCTCAGGGAGCAGGGGACTGAAGCCCAGGACTCACTCAAAGCTGGAAGCGTTGCTGACAAGCACGTCAGAAGCCATTGAGCACTTAGCTTTGCCTGGAGAGGATCCAGTCAAGTTTTTTCTGACAGTGGCCATGTTTAATGCAGACAGCTTATCTTGGTGGGATTACAGGCACAGCAGGCTCCCTTAAATGTCAGAAGTGTACTTATTTCTCACCCACTGCTTCCTATTTGCACAAAGACACCTTTTTTTATGGGTGGGTGAGAGGGAAGAGACAATGAAACCAATGCAAGCCTTTTCAGCCATGTCTACTGCATCTTCTGTTTCAGATGCTCAGATCAAGAACCTGCACCCTAGAGATCCACATGTTGTGGCAAGCTGAAGACTGGGGCTATTTAGCCATCAAAGGATCGGTTTTGGTGCACAGTGTGTTTTCAGAGACATTTCCCTCCCTAGCACACTCTACTGTGCTGGTGACACTCTCCGTTTCCCATCACCACCTTCAAAGATCACCAAGATGGTAAGCACTGGAAGACAGTGGCAAGCGGGGCTGTGTCTGTGTAGCACATCATGATGCCTGCGGGCTCTCGGCTCTGCTGGCTTCCTATTGCTCAAGCGACACACACTGTTAACAGGGCTTTTGAAATAATAGTGGGACTATTTGCTGCAGGTAGACACTTAAGTCACGTGAATCTCTATTGCTAGAAGGCCTAGAGCCAGAATTTCAACAAGGTTGAGCTCTCCTAAAATACGGGGCAAGGATAGCTGGGTGGGAAAGTGGGAGTTAAGAAGGACAAAAGAGGTGTCAGGTTTGTCTTTCTGCCTCCCTATCCCTCTCTCTGCCCAGTCTGCAAGATGCACACTCTGTTTCCAGCAGCCTTGTCATGTCGTTTAACAGGAAGGAATAGTTTCAAATGGAAATACCTTCCATATGCTTTATTAAAGAAAGAAACCCCTTTGCCAAAACCAACAAAAGACAAGCCACAGTTACACAGAGAGAGGATTTGCTCAGAAGAACCTCCTGCATCCCCACCTTGCCTCCAGATGAGAGATGGGAGCTCTTATTAATGACACACACTATTCTGCTAAAGTTTATGTTGATAGCAAAGAGAATCAGCCAGCAGCTAGATTTAAGGACAAAAGGATGAACTGCTTGAAACACACCAAAGAAAGCAGGACTTCAACAATGACGCAGATCTAACACTTGACAGAAAACAAAATTTAAAAAAACTCATAAGTGTGAACCACCACGTAGGAGATGCTCTCATCAGGTTCTGGGCAGAGTCAGATATGTGTTTGTCTGAAAGTGATTAACAATTATTTCCTATTACACTAGTGACTAGTGGAAATGCTAAAAAGCAACTATCGAAAGCCCACAGGGCTGCATAAATTACACCCAAGAACAACAGAAGAAGTTGAGAATTCTGCGCATTCAAAAAACAGGATTCAAAATATTAACCCGAGATATTAACAGCCTCGGCAACCTTCGGTGGTCCCAGGCTAAACCACACAAGCAGAGCCAGCAGAAACAACTACTGCAAACCGGGTAAGGATCAGCCCCAGCTGGCAGAAGAGATGGCACCCATTAAAGCTCACCAATGGGTGGAGTGGAAAGAGTAGCCGAGAGCACCATCCAGGACAAGGCTTCTGATTTTCCACCAGGATTGCCCTTAACACAGTGCTATTTCAACTCATTTACCACAGATCTGGAAGAAATCAAGAAAAATATTTCACCGTAATATCTGCAGATTAACATAACTGGCAAGAGATCCTAAGTAACCATGACGACAGACAACTGAATCAGAAGAAAATAAGTCTAGAAACAAAGAGTACAGTTCAAACTCTTTAGACAGAAAGAGACATCCTAAGAAGATTATACAGTTCTGAAACAGAGAGGCTACCCAGCTGGACATGTGCTTCCAGCAGGGAAAGCCCACGGGCTCCCACAGGTATGAGCTCCCGTAGAGCACTAGATAGCTACACTGTCCCAGCACCCATATTGCAAGTTTACGGTCAGCTTTAGAGGGGCTCAGGAAGCAGTTGCAATAACAGCTGGACAGCAAAGGCATTCAACTTGGTCCTTTCAAGAGCAGACTGGCAGGGAGGGATGGCCAGCGTGTGAAAAATCTGTATAAAGGGGGACGATTGCCAGCAGCAGAGGGTTCTTGAATCTCACAGGAAAAAACAACCTTCCCAGGGAGCCAGTAACTGGGAGCCAAAGGTGAAGGAGTTTGTGCAAGAGAGACATGTATTTTTCACTGTACATTTGTCACATTAAAGGGTTTCAAGGAGTCTGACAAGCAGCAAGAAGAAAGCCCTCCCATTGAGTCATGAGGTTTGGAGTGAATCCCCCTTGCTTTCTAAACTCCTTCTCAGAGAGGGGCCTAGGTGCGGCTGGGTCCACTCCTAGTCCCAGACCTGGTCAATGGTTTATGTCTAAGGGGTTGGGTACGTAGCTGCTTACCAGGGTCAACATTTGCCTGTCAGAGCCCTCCCAGGGACTTTCACTGAAACAGTTTCACAAAGTTGAAACATTAGGTGATTCATTCAAGCGACAGGTATCACAGATTCGGGATTGCCATTGATAAATGCATTGTCTACAAAATTGAGCTCAAGCTAATGGTTTAGCGCTTTAGTTAACAATGTGTACCCAGGCGTAAGTCCGACAAAGTCAGAGGCACAACTCTTGTCAAAAAGGTGTCCCTTCTTTGGGGGGCGAACAGAGATTCAGGCGCATCGACCCGTCCATCAGGATTGTTTGGCTCCTCCTCCCAAGGTGGTTTTCAAGTGCCAATTTTCATGCTTTTGAAATCTTTGGCAAGGTAGGACTAATTCAAGTATGTGTTGACTAGCTCTTGGCATGGTACGCTGGGTCCTCTGGAGCGGGACTCAGCAGTTCACCATGCCCTCGGGGCTGGGAGCTCAGTACATGCTTAGAGGAGGCCTTTTGTTTTTATCTGAAGCAACATCTGGCTGTGCACCCTTCCTCGCACCCCAGGGGTCACTCAGTTTATAGATTTTATACTTCTGTCCGATCAGCGAAGCTCATTGTTCCAAGTTGAACTGCTCCCTTCTGTTAATTCTTCGGTTCTTGACACACGAGTCCAAGCAAGTCTTGCTCTTGCATTGACAAGTCCAGCAAGGCCATCGACCCACAACATTGGAACAGATGCTTCTGAGAACTGCCTCCTGAGGTAGCAGGTTCTCCATCCACTGAAGCCTTCCAGGGGCACGGAAGACACCAGAGTTCACCCAGCCCTTGCAGTTATCACTGACATCTTAGTGTTGTTTCTTTATTACATGTTTTTTTAACAGCTCAGTTTCCCAGACAAGGGTGATGCTTTTTGTTTCCTCAACAACTGCTCTCTGATAGAAGTACTTGCAGCAATGTGAAGCCATGTGAGCTGTTGGCACCAAGACAAGGGCGATATTCACATATTCACACTCAAGGGCAGGTTTCAAAATCCATTTCTAACAGCTCTGGCCTGGCATTGCAGTGCTTAATATGTCCCTCTTCCAGTGAGCAAGGTGCTTTGTTCTCTCCTTCACCGTGATCCCAACAAGCAGGCAGCAGCCCTGCGTTCAGCGGAAGAGGTACAGGGCTCTGACCCAAGGCAGGAAAGAATCCAAGCTGGGAAGAAGCCAAAGCAGCTGAGAAAAAGAAGAATTGAAAGCAGCAGAGTAAGAGTTTTTCTGTTGCATCTGTAAGAAGAGCAAGGAAATAAGATCTAGTGGTTACGAGGTAATGGGATCTATTTCTTGAACATCCGAGAAAGAGAAGCAGGTCATTCCGTAACATACGATAGTTTAGTCACGGGACAAAATGGAACGAGGTGTTGTGGCCACTCAGAGGTTGCAAGAAAGACCACAGCAGACGTGAAGATGTTGATTTCCTGTCCTCCCCAGTGATGGTCGAGAACTGCATTCGCAAGCCCTTCAGTAGGATCCATGCCTAGCCCCAGGCTGCCTGCACAAAGCCAGCCCTGGCCAATGCTGGCTGGCTCTGCTGGCCAGTGCAGCCTGGTCAGTATTTGACAGTTTTATTCCTTCTTGGGAGCAGCCATTCTCAGCCCATTAAAAAAAAAAAAAAAACAAAACAAAAAAAAACAACCAACCAAACAAGACCCAACAACAACCCCCCTGCCCTGAGATCTACCTTGAGATCCTTGCCAAGTTCCACCAGGATCACACCTCAGCTCCGTGTCACTGAGCCAATTCAGGCCCTGCAGCACACGGAGATCCCTACACCCGATGTGGCCATCTCCTTACACAAGAACCTTGACACCAGCGACCCATGTCAGCTGACTTTCCAAAGCCCCGAGGGACCTTCAGCTGACTTTCCTAGGATTTAGCTTTGAGCTACAGGTGGTTTCACAGGCAACGTACACAACCTTGCCATTTCAGCACTAACCATGTCAAATTATGTCTAACAAGATAATCAAGCTATTTTTCTGGAAAAAAATGTCAAATATTCTTGTTTGCTGCAAGTTCACAGCGGGCCCAGCAGCCAGATGTAGGCTCTAGCCACCGCTTCTAACAAAAGAAAAACAAGCCTCAAGATGGCAAACGAATTTCTTTTCCATTTCTAGGTCCACAAAGTACAAAGTCAACTTCATCTCCATTCCCCACCAAAAGCCATACCCATAATCTGTGACTTAATTAGTGACGAATGAAAAGCAGCATGGGCAAGACCAGTTGCAGCTCCCAGGCCATGTGCCCAACATGAGATAGCGGTAAGGCAGCAGAAAGCTCCTTGGTAGCTTCTTTTAACATTACTATTCTTAAACTAGAGAAGGGATATGGAAGAAAGATTCACGAGTTTCATTATCCTTTCCTAAGCTAACATGTTTTAGGTAAACCAGCTCTGGGAACACCGCTTCTTGTTGAGCGGTCAAAAGCCCCAGCAGTGCCTTCAGCAGTACCTGAGGCTGTTTGACACTCAGGGTTTCCAGGAGATGAGACACACGCTGCTTGGCGGCCTACCCACAGCACTTTGTGGTCAGGGCTCTACACTTTAATTGTTCCAAATGAAGCGGAACACGTTTGTACCTAATCAAGCGAAGCATGCTAAGCTGTTCCATCTTGTTTCATCTCACACTAACTTGGCAAAAGCAGAAGCCACATAGAGACACCTCACGCTTGAGTTGTCTACTCACCAGTACCACACAGCTGTCAGAGTTTGCATATTTTCAAAATATTGGATTTCCACTCTGATGCTTAATGTATACCACCTAAATACCTTCTTTTGGCAAACATGTCTAGTAATTCACTTCTGCAATGCGTATGCTTGTGACTATCCACCTTCCCACAGAAACCTTCACATTGCTTCAAAATTTTTTTGACCTTAGGCTCAAGACCTGCCCGAGGACTGCAAGGATGCAGTCCTCATTCACTACTGTGTACGCAGGTGGGCTTCTTGGCATTTTATACTGACAACCGTCCAGCATCATTACGCAGTATCACAAGATGGATGAGGCCCTCACTAAGTACCCACAATGCCACAGGAGTTTGTCAAGATTTATAAGCTGTCTTCAGTAGAAAGTATTATCTCTAGATAAAGATTACGACCAGTTTATGAGGGACTTGATTTCACCAAAGAATCAAGTTTTGAAAGGTAGAGCCAGTGTGACATTAATAAAACTGGAAGTAAAAAATGACTCACGAGCCCACATGAAAGGATAACATTAAGCAATAAGAACTTGACATTAAGAGCCTTTTTTTTTTTCTTTTTTTCAAAAAAGAAAAAAGCGGTTACAAATAATTAAAAGCAGTAAGGCAGCAGCGGAAGCTGTGGTTCAAACTCCCATCTGCTGCCAGAACACACACCCTTGAGTTTGCGATAGCACCGCCGGCTCCGTAGGTTCCTTCAGACGCTGGCTTCCTCAGCAGCAGCAGCACAACCTTTGCTTCGATTGGAAAGCTCAGACCTAGAGACAGTTGCAAGGGTTAGGTACCGTACCGAGCAGAACAGGAAAGACACTCCTTGGCTGACAGGCACCAGCAGGGACTCCGACAGACATGCTTTCTTCACCGGAGTCGTTGCTGCAAACGGCCACCTCCACTGACCCAGCACAAAAAACACCCCAGGCTGACATTTTTCACCGCACAACCTCAGTCTCTGTTAGCCAGGTACTTAAAACACCAGAGAAGTCCGCACCATGGGCAGCACCTCTGCTCCCCATCTCAGCAGCTCAGTTGATGCCAGCTCCTGCCGACTCCAAGCCCAGAGGCGGCATTTCTTGGGGACGATCCGTAGCTTTCAGGAAAGCGAGCCTGCACAGCCCATGACATCGTTGACCCTTCACATCGGTTTGGTGGCACACTTTCAGAAGCGGGAATGCTGCAAGGCGCTCTTGGAACAGTCTTGAAACACAGAAGCCCGAGTGCGAAGTTTCTGGTCCCATGTCACCTACCACTTGCATCTGCCACATCCCCGGTGTGACAGCAGCCACGCGGCCTCGAGCCTCATCCTCCCCACAGAGCTCTGCTCCATCCATGTAGGATACACATCATTCCCATGGCACCTTTCCTCATGTTCGTTACATGGCAAGCTTTATCGCCATTTTTCCACAGAATGCAGCAACTCCTTAGATGTAAGTCACAGCCAATTTTCGAAACATATATAGAAAGTAGAGTATTAAAGGACTGCTTTAGAAGGCATTTAGTTTCACATCTGAAATTATTAACTTGGAAATTTGAACGCGCGCTTGGAATTTAAATACGCACAACCTACTCAGGCATGAAACAGATCGTATGAGCAGAAGGCGGCCAGCAGTAATGGATTTCGGTCCAAGGCTAAGTATCACCTTCCCAAGAGAGAATGGGATGTACACCTACACCCTTTTAAACAAACACAATATGCTCCTCTTGCATGAGGAAGCACTGAGGAGCGCTGCTAGTTCCTCAAATGTAATTGCCAAGTGATCTTCAAGGATTGCTCACCAGTGCTGTGGGGTAACCCAGGCCAGGAAGCGAATGCACGCAGGACAGAGTAAGGAGTTGTCCCTTACAGCAAAACAGAAAAAGGATAAGGAGGAAAGTTTCTGGCCATCCATGGAACTGCTGCATCCAGGTGAGGCAATCTTCCTTGCCCCAGAGCTGTGTGCTCACACCATACAGTTGATAAATATATATGACCACCACCATCTTTGGTTTAACTTCAGTTTCACAACCAGATTTTCTTTCATCCAATGCTTACAGGCGAGCTAGAACGAAGCACAACTAACCCCCCCTGTTAAGAGACACGCCTGTTGCCTGCATATTGCAGCACGACTCCTTTGGCCTCATTCTACACCTATCACAGCACATTCTAGGTCTGTCAGCCTCCAGTTTACAGCCAGACAGTGAAGATGGGCTGTTCTAAGGATTCGGTCACGTCCAGCTTCAGCTGGTTCTTACTGACAAGAACAGCACAGCGATTGCCAGGGCAGTGAAGCAAAGCGCACTTCCTACAAGTGATGCTTCAAAAGGAAGAAATCAATAAAAAAAGACATCCCACAAAAAAAAAAAATCATATCCCCAGAAACCATCCCAGCCCACCCCCCACTCGATTGCTTTTTAAATCATAGTGCTGTGATGAAACAGAGAGTCTTGAGACACTCAAGCGAGAAATTAGTGCTGGGGAGGTCTCATTTGACAAGAAAAGTAGATGCTGGACAGCCGGTGAATCTGTCGTTCAGCTGCGCGCAGTGCTGCTATGCCAGCTAGGATAAGTTCGGAGGAAGGGACCAGTAAGGGGCGAACTTCAAGCTGAAAACTCTGGTTTGAAATTATAAACGACTATCATTTTCTTTTAATGGCCTTTTATACCCTTCACAGACCTCAGCTCTGAGTACCAAGCAATAATTTCATGTGGCCATTCTCACATAAAGCTTCTACTTTTAAGGATCCCCCAAGTCAAGACGAGGGCTGACACCGGCTGGAAGCTTCTCTAGCTGCTTCTTCTTTTATGTGGCCACAATTCCCGAACTTTCAGACAAGGCACCACCCAGTCTTCAGCTTCCCTCACTCCACTCCCCCCTTTTCTTTTTTTTAAATAGGCAAAAACACATCTAGGCCGACAAATAAGTTCATCAGCTCCTTATTACGGCCGAAAGGACCCCAGTCCTAGTCCTGGACTGGAATTTAAAGACTAGTCCTTCTCAAAGAATTTAAGTCACAAGTTTCATTTTCAGAAGAAAAATGCCAGTAAAGACAAAGTGTTCAGATTTATTTGGAAATTCACAGTTTCTAATGGCACTACAGCTCTGTAGTTACATACTCTTGTTCCACAACATTGTACGCTGCACTCAGGTGGTACATATTTTCCTCATCCAGGTTTGAAACCTTTCTGAACTCACGTTCAACATGTCTGGTTCATGTGCTCTGACTGGCTAATTGTGCAGATCAACCCCAAAAGTAGATCACCTTAAAGTATTCATAAACTAACAAGAAAGCAGCAAAAAAACCAAAGGCTTTAAATAAGTCACATTACACACAATACCCAGGAGAGGCATTAGATCTGTTAAAAAGGGTACCACTAAAAGTGCTCAATAAGTTAACTTATTTTTTACAACGTGAACCTGTAACACCTGCCAAAAGGAATAACCTTTTGCTCCACTCGCTCAGATACACACTCAACATTTTAGCAGTCACACATCCTATAGTATCCAAATATACAATCACAGTCAAAATAAAAAACCCACTTGGATATGAAAATACCAGCCACACAAACACTGCACATTTGTTAGCCAGTACAAAAGCAAACGTTATGGAAACGCCAACTTTGAGCCAACCTGACCAGTCAGACTTCAAGGCTTTGCAAACTCAACACACCCAGAGCCAGCTCGGAGCAGGGCCCAGCTGCACCAGCTCGCCCTCACATTCTTCACCTGAGCTCTTCCCTGAGCTCTCAGCACAGAAACAGCGAGCATCCCCTGTTCACTTCCTTCAGAGAATTACAGCAGGCAATTTAGATAACGAGCACATTCATCAGCCAAAGACACCATCACACAGAGGAAATTCTGTAGAGCCACTGTCACTCATTTAGCACATCAGACTACGGCTCTGACTGGTAACTGAAGGTACAAATAAACACGATTACCATCCTTCGCAAGATATTTTCCTCAACAGAGTTTGCAAAACCAGGATCTAGTCAGGCAAGTCCATCTATTAGTATTTTTACAGTATTCAGTCCACATTACTGAGTCCAGCTGAAGGCCAACGCATGTCCCTTTACAGCACTGTAGTGTTGCATCTTCAAAAAAAGCTAGAGAAATTACAAAATAAATCAAATGACAAACAATTATATCTCCCCTCTTCCAGTGGCATTATAAATAGACAAAAGGCACATAAATATGGGAAGGTGCAAGAAATAGGAACAAAGCTAAAGGAAGAGGATTAGGCTTTTATCCCTATTCCACCCAACAAACTGGGTTTCAAAAAATCTCTGCCCCAGGAACTGTGAAAAAAAACCTTTATAAAATGAACCCAGCCCTCCCTCCCCCCACGCTGTTCTCATAGGAAATGATCAGCTTTGTAAAGCTGCACCTTATAGCCAAGACTGACACAATCCCATCTATTTAAAAAGGCAGAAACCAAATTTCTGAATACTTTCCAATTAGTTGAGCTCTTCGTCTCCCACTATCCTCCCACAGAATACCACAGACTGTTCTCAAACGAACAAACACTCTCCTGTTTGACAAGTTCAGCTAGTTTTAGATGTGTCCAGAAACTGCCGTGACACCAAGTGTTCCCACTGTTATATCTTTGTTTCCTTTGATTATGTCATGCAGGCTTGGCATTGACCCTGACTTAGTCTGTATCAGAGTTTTTATGAGCTTCCCTTGGTCTGAAACTTTTGACCGTCTTCGTTTCATAGCCCTCTTCTCAGTTTTTGTCTTTTGGGTCTGTCCATTGCACAGACTCGTACACGCTGAAATGCCACAAAAATAGGACTCCTCAGACTGTGATGACGTTTCGGAGCTTCCTTCGGATGGAGGACCCTTATACGAAGAGTGATAAACTTCCCCAATGTTAGAGAAGTCCCTCTGGTTCGTAAACGGCTTCCTTCCTTTAATTTCCCCATTGGCTATTGGATGCACAGGCTCCGCTGTTGGCTTAACAGTCTCTATTTTTTCACTTTTGTATTTACAACGCTTTTTCTGAAACCACAAGCGAAAAGAGAAGCAGTTAGGTTCTGGCAGGCAAGCAGAGCGTGGGAACCGGTGCAGGGGAGAGCCGCCGAGGCTTTCACCACCGGCCAGCAACACCACGCTCGGCTCAGCCCCCCCTCCCCGCCACCCCGCACCTTCTTCTCCGGGGAGAACTTCAGCGGTTCTACAATGTACAGGTCCTCTGGATCCACTGCAAGAGAGGGAACGTAAACTTAGCAGTCCTGACGCTGCCAGCTCTAGAACAATGCAATTCTAAATAAGCAGAGGCATGACAAAATATCCCACTTCTCACACACAGTTTCGTTCCTGTTATACGCCAGTCTGGCATCCCTCCGTCAGGGCGCTCTCAATCATTCTCCCCAGTCAAAGCAGGGGAGAATTTAGAAAAAGCATGGCTTTGCAAAGAAACCAGTCTATGCCTTGGCTAGTCTCTAGCGTAAGATGTTCCCAGTTCAATTCATGAACTTTTTAAAGTTTCATGCAGTTTTATTCACAGTACAAAAAGCCGTGAAGCAAGTCTGCTGCACCCAGTGTCAACTGCATTACTATAATTTGCAACACTTCTGCTTTTGCATCATGATGATGGCCTAAGAAATGACAATTCAGTTGCCCTAAGTGTAACATGAGTACTAAAAAGACCAGATCATTCTTCTTAACCAAGCCAAGACAAATACTCTAAATTTTCTTACTACAGTTGATAAGTTTGGTTCCTAAATACGAGCCAAGTTTCAAAGACAGACTATCAGGACTTCTCAGAATTAGGGCATTCAGACTTCCCACATCCAGAATTAAAAAAGGAAAAAAGCCACCTTCTGCAAGTTTCATAGCTTTATAGACCTGAATACCTGTACAGATTGCTACTAACCCCAGGAAAGCATCTGTAGAGTATAAACAATAGCAAAGACTGCAAAGACTACATTTAATGTTTCAGCATAATTTGGCACAGTTCTGTGAGCATCTGGTAACTTGTTCACGAACCACCTTGTCCTTCAGAACGTATATGTTAACTACTACAATCCGGTGTACTTGGAATTGCCGGTCAGTGTCAATTTTCACACACTTGCAGTCACACACACATTGTATAGCACTAATACAGTAACACTAGAGACTAGATGTACAACACGTGAATAATAAATACCTTCTTTACCAGCTAGCTGAAAAGACTGTGATCTGACCAGTGGAAGAGAAGTTCTTCTTTTCAAATTCATATCATCATAGGAGGAAAAACATCTGTGAAGAGAGAAAAGAAAAGGGGAAAAAGAAATCAGCAAAGCTTTTGCAAACACATTTTTCTCAGACCTCTGTCATACACATTTCTCCACTAGGAAACAGCTTTGGCAGAAGGACAGTATCAGTCACTTAGACGCCCAAGAACACCCAGCAAACAGGCACAGTACTACACCTCTGCAACAAGCTATCAAGGCATGTTAAGTGCAGTAGCCCCACAATGCTCTCAGGAGAGCGTTCCTACAGAGCAGTAACAGCTCTTTGTTAACAATTTTGAGTTGAAAAGAAAGAAGACTCAGAATTAAAGCAGTTATGCCAGCCCAAGCGGATTTAGGAAACATCACTAAAAGCTGCAAAAACAATTTTGTTTCAAATACAAAGACGTTACCTCTTGGGGCTAGGGTAGTGATTACTTTTGGGAATTCTTGAGAGGTAGTCCTCACGGACCTGAGCAGTGCTTCTGCACCGCTGTACACAAAGCACCAAGCCCAGAATGACACAGAGAACCAGAGAAATCACAAGGTAGGTCTGCCGATCAGACACCTGGAAGAATGTGATACACTTGTTAAAGACAAAGAATAATTTAATGATACCATTATTCTTGTGTTTTAAACACAAAAATCTTTAAAAGAACACAAATGGCATGTTCTCCTTCAATTTCACTAAACACTCGTTCAAATTTGAGTATTTTTTCAGAGGTTTGATGTAGTCTATTGGCTGCGCAGCATTCAAGGACTGCAGGCTGGAAACCACTAGCCAGTAACACGGGACAAGATCTCACTGACCAAGGTACTACCATAACTTAAAGAAGCAGCCGCCCCTTGCAAAGAGCATTCAAACCCATCTGAAAGTAATATACGTTCTGTAAGAAAGTGCATTAAGAAAGTAACTTCTCTTTTTTACAACTGACATACATTTAATACCCAATGGCTTTTCATCAGCAGTACTTCACATAATACATACCATTATGTTCACTTGATTCAACAGGTTTCATCTTTCTGAATATTCTACTATTTCACAACCTAGCAGAAGGATTTTTTTGAGTATGTTCATTCCTGAAGATTGGTAGATAAAGCTTACTAGAAGCTTATATTACTAGCTTACATGGAAGCTGAAATCCAAGGGTATTTTACAGACAATGTTTAAGAAAAATGAATTGTACTGTTTTCCTATTAAAAAAAAAAAAATCTATCAAACACACTAAGAGATCTTAGAAGTCATAGGAAGACTCTGGAAAAGACAAAGAACATGAAATCCCATTTTGTGATGAGCAAATGTCTCAAACTAACAGACTCAGGTGACCAGAGCCGAGTTCAGGGAAAACCACATACTCAAATTCCAGGGTACTCATCTAACATACCCTGATGATCACCACTGCCAAATCCTGGTTAAAACCACAGCACTCACAAACAGGAACTTAGCCAGCCACCAACATGCACAGAAAAGGTCATTTACGGCAGTGCTCGACATCCCAGGCTGGAGAACAAACATCTGAGAGAACATGCTCCTAACATTGTTGCCAAGACTCCCCAAATCTTGGAAGATCGCAACAGCCAGAGGGGAAAGGCAAAGGGTGTCTCAGCCACGTAAGCCCCCCATTCAGCAGCTGAGAGTGCAACCCTCCACACGCTCGTCTTATCACAGCCCACTTTAACAGTAGCCAGTACACTTCCTGCACACTAAACCTCCTATGGCAAGAGTCTGTGAATACTGAAGTACACAATGTAAGTGGTGGACGCTGCAAACCATCCCATTCTACTGAAGCCACTCAGTACAACTGGTTATAAAATACAGCAAGTGACAGAAAAGATCTTGAAGCATGAACTTTACCATTCCCTCCAACACAACAAACATTCTATATGTGCAACAAATCCTGTTATTGCCTTTTAAAAGTCAGTGGTTAGTCTTCTAATTTCATTAAGAATAGTTTCACAGAACAGTATCCATTCCAATGCACTACAGGAAGGCTGAGATGCTAAGTTATTCTAAGTAAGTTTTATCTTTATCATTAGCTCAGACTACAACTCTGAGTCTAGTAGGTCTGTAGTAGAATATATTACCAATCTTGTTGTGCACAAGATCACTCCAGCTACCCAAACTTTCCTCCCCTCCCTTGCCCAGCTGCCAAAGTAGGCTGAAAGCAACACTACAGACAACTTCTCAACTGAAAAGCTTCATTTAAAGACTCCAGGCCTCTTCAAACTGAGATATGTTGATGCATCTGTTTCCTCTGAGTTCTCGTGTCATATTGCTGTATTATAATTACCTCACGTTTTAGTTCCGCCACAGTTGTTGACAGATTGGAAACTAGCTGCGTCATGTTGGTGAGCTGTGCTTGTAACAGCTGGATTGCTTCCGTTTGCCGCTGATCCTGTATTAAAGAGCCATGGCCACGCTATTGAGTTGTCGGGTCCCACTACCATACATTCCCACTCCCACACGTACCGAGTTAGCGCTCCATCTGACACGGCCAGGCATTTTGCAGCCATGTGACCTATTCGGCATAGTTTTCAACACAACTTTCATATAAGACTGCTTAAGCAGCATTAATCACACACACACACTTAGAAACATCAATATTTTTCCTTATCAGATAATGTTTTGTAACATTATGCTAAGTGCGCCTCATTACAGCAACTTCTGCTATCTCCACTAAAGGCCGATTCAGTAGCCAGCTGCACGCAATGCCTGCCAGGAAGCTGAGCACTGTCATGTTACGGAATACATGTGCAGATGACCAGGCAAAGCTGAAGCCTAAGGGCTGATGCACAGCTTCTGTTCTGGGATCAGGGAGCCAGCCACTTAATGGCAGGAGCCCAAGCCAGCCAGGAACAAGTCCTTTGCAGCTATCATCTCCTGAAAGAGCCATTACCAGTTAACAACTGATTTTGTTTCAAATACAAAATGAGAATACAGAGCTGGAAATGGCTTTACTTTAACACAACCAGGAACATGTCTAAAAACTATATTACAGAGAAAAAACTGGGAAGCATAGAATGGATGCTTTTATAAGGCAGACAGGCAGTTAATAAAAATCTTCAGCTGAAAGATAGTTTCTGCACCTCCTTGCAACTCTTAAAAGTCAACTCTCCTAAGCAGGAAAACACCTAAGTACTCCAACAAACCATACCTGCTCTTCTGCTATTCTTGAGGTGTTCTGAAGTTTTATTATTGTTTTATTGAAGGCCTTCTGCATTTCCTCCATTTGCTTCCGGTACCTAAAACAAAGAGTGTAAAGGTTGAAACACTAGTTCATAAAACTTCCAGCACTAAATTTGTCTTTAGGAAACACCACTATGCAAGAGGAAAGTTTCTCTCTGTCCGAAGACATTTTATTTAAAAGTCATGTGTTATTTCCTTTTAAGTTTCAAACACAAAACAGGAATCTGTCTCTTCCTTGTTTTTTTGTGGTTTTTTTCCCAAGGTTAAAGTCAAATCTGTTTCAACACCTTAGAGCTTAGCACCAGTTGACCAGAATTCACTATGGAGAATTCTCCACAGAACACTGACTGCCAAGAGAAACACAACAGAGTATAATAGAGAGCCCCTTCCTTGAAACCAGTTCTGAAGTGGGTACCATTTCCAGATTCTCGAATGGCTAAGGAGCACGCATAAACATTAATTTACATACACAACTCACAGAAAAGTCTGAGGTCCCTCTCCATGCTCCTTTCTTCAACAAGAGTTATTACAGATAACACAGTTTAAGTGGAAACAACCAATTCAGTACAGAAGGCACTGCAGGTCTGCGTCATCCAGTTTAACAGCAACAGGAAGATACGCCTCTTTGTTGAAAGGATTACGGACAGGCTTCGCGCTCACATCCTGGCAACTCCTGATCATTTTAAAAACCCACATCAATATTTCTCAAAACAAAATAAATGTGATTGTACCTGAAAATACAGAAGGGGAACCACTGGCACTCGCAGACATCTAGGTCTCTGGTAGCTACCCAGCATTAGCTACTCTTCTCAATTTTCCATAGAGCTTTATGATGTTATTTACATTATACTCTGCTTCCACTTTACTTTCCAGATGTTCCTTTGTATAGTTGGATAAAATCATATTTACATACAGTAGATTCTTACCAGTCTTCCTCAGACTCACCTTTGACTAAGTTCTTCTAAGTAACGGCTGCTAAGAGACATGTTTACTTCTAGGGCTTTTATGCGATTATTAAGGCGCATGAAGACGGACTCCTTTTGATTAGATCCATGCACAAGATTTCCGTTAGCATAGCCTAGATCTGTTGAATTCTGCAATTCAGCATAGAAGTCTGTAGCTGTTCTCTGCTGTCCCCCCAAGACCGGAATCGCCATTAAGGCTTCTTCAGTTGTCTGATCATCCTCCTTTGTTTCAGGAGATACAGAAGACTCAACAGGAGGCAAAACAGGTTTCTGCACTTCCAGAGTGCTTTCCTTTCCTTCTCCGGCGTCACCGGCTAATACGCCCACTGTATATTCAGGCTGCAGAACAGTCTCTGTAGGCTTTGAAATCACTGGGATAGCAACAGTCTCTCTTGTGCTCATCTCCTTTACCTCAGTGGCCATAATGGGCTCAGAAACCACAGGGTTTTCTTCTGCAATAGAGCTCTCAGCCTTTTCTGTTTCTGCACTGCTCTCGGCTACATCCACCTGGGGAGTGACCCTTGGTGCTACCTGGCCTGCATCTTCTTTTGCGGGCTCCAACACCACGCCTGTTGTTGGCAATGGCTTAACTTCAGAAGTAACTTCTAACAGAAGGGACTGAGAAACAGTCTGAGGATGGCTTGGCTCCAGTTCAATTGAATCTGTGGTCTCGTTAATGATCTCCTCATGGACCACACTGCTGAAGTCAACTGCAACAGTAGATCCAGATGGTCTCTCAACTTTGCTGTCTAATTGCTCAGGCAGAGGCTCATCTATTGATGTATGTATAGATTCGGTCACAACCACCGGTGGCTGCTGAACATCGGCAGGATAACTTTGCCCTTGTCTGCCTTCAGTTTTACTACGCTGCCGATGCATGGCTACTGCAACTGAACACCATTTGAATACATATTCTGAAAAGGTGGAAATACAACATACTGTTGCCATGTCATAGCAGTACTTCTCTGTCTCAAGTTCAAACCATGCCGATGCATCGTCCTCCTGATCATCACTGGGCAGCAAGGTTACTGTTGACTGGCTTGTATCGTCTTCATACTCTTGTACTAGCTGAACAATAGGACTTTCTTTTGTCAGATCCACAATTGATTGCTCTTTATCTATCTGTGGAATATCTGTAGTAACAAGTCTACAACAAAAGAGGTAAAGATAGGCTATTACTTCAACAGTTTCACACGCCTGCTCTGGAAGAACTGCAAAAGCAGGATCTTCTAGAAAATCAGTGAAGCTTACAGTCAGAAATTCTGTAAGTTTTGTATTTTCTCTGGTGCTTTTCAATCCCGATTTGCAATCAAGTTATTTCAACTTTTGCTTCTGAAACAGCAAGCTTTCTCAGTCACATATTGCCCCTTCCCTCACCCCTGAAAAAGCTCACCAGTTTGACTATCACTAAGCTCTCACATAGCATGCACCTTATTCTTCTGCTGCAGTCTTCAAATGCAAATACAAGAATCACAACCTTCCCACTGACCTTCCTCAGTCTCTCAACAATCAGAGCGCTAGGAAACCATGAAACCACTGAACACAGCACAAGTCATGTTGTAACGTTTAAGAGCTAGTCTCAGCTCCAAGTAGCCAAATAAATTCCAAACAATTGAGAAAGTTAGTGATATATTTTGATATTTAAGTCAAGTGTTAAAACATATCATAATGGAAACAGCTATAAACAGCAACCAAAGCTACAAATTTCCCTGGTTAGTACGCTACCATACTACACATTTCACCAAATAACCTGCCTTTTCACTTAAGGTGGTGTGCCATACCCAAGCATTCTACCGCAAAAGATTCCAGACTGATGCATGTTAGTCTCTGCTAGAAACACGCTCAAAAACCCCCAGCACTAATCACTTACTCTGGTGAAGGAACAGGAGTTGGTTCAGGCAGTCTTGGTGCAGCTGTTGAAGTTGCAGGGGTGGCAGTGACATTTTCAGACACAGTTTTGTTCCCTGCTGCAGAAAGGAGGAAAATTTGAACAAAACTCAAAACCCATCACTGTTTTCAATGAATTTGGGGGGTTAGGGGATTTATTTTTAGATTATGAACTGCACTACCAAATTAACCGCAGATGACATTCAAAGTTACGTGAATGAAAGTGCTACTGACAGTTTATGCATATGATGTAATACAGAGAGTAAAGATCTCCAAATACAGCTGAACAAACATGTATGTTATCTTTGTATCTGTTCCTTTCTCAGCAAATTCAGCATCTTTGTTCCGCATTTCAGAGTCACTAGGGTAAGAATTCTACAGCACTAATCAGGTATGCCATAAAAGGTGAAAAAAAGTCATTTAAACCAACCCCTCACAAAAAATTGTAAAGTAAAAAGAAATTAAACTTTCCAGAATTTGTTTCATCTAAACCAAAAAATACCTTCAGCTTCAGGTGACTCTTCAGTTTTGGCTCCGAGCATATTAGCAGCAATATTCATCATACTTAGGATAGCATCTAAAAGATAAAACAGCTCAAAGAGGACATACTCAGAAGGCCCAGAGCTCACCACCACTGAGCAATCTGCTATTTTGTAACATTTGCTTGAAACAAATCACAGCCTAAGGACATAAAAAAACCCAGTCATTCTATTACACTGGATGCATCTGTTGCTCTTAAAGGACACATTTAGAAGTCAGAAACCGACATCTGAAAACCCACCTCTAGCCTTTACCAGCTACAGCTGCTACCACTAGTCAGAAGTACTCACTGGTCACCAGTCCACTGAAACCAAGTAAAGTAAGACAGACAGAATATTTAAGCATGGCATTTTCTGACAACTTGAGTGTGCGAACCACTGAGGTAGGTCTCATGCCAGAAATTTAGAGCTTGAACACTCAAACGGAGGAGCTCTAACAAAGGCGGGCTGGATCATTTGTCATAACAGCACTGAAGCAGAGAGTCAAGAATTATCATTTGCTAAATGAGCAAGACAGAATTCTGCCTTTGAACACAGGACGTCCACAGCAGGACACAGAAAACTAAGCTCAACGTGACCCGGCAACGTGCGCTGGCAGCCCAGAAGGCCAACTGTACCCTGGGCTGCATCCCCATCAGCAAGGGCAGCAGTGCAATGGACAGGATTCTGTCCCTCTGCTCCGATCTGGTGAGACCCCATCGGCAGTCCTGTATCCAGCTCTGGAGCCCTCAGCACAGGACAGACATGGACCTGTTGGAGCGGGGCCAGAGGAGGCCACAAAAATGATCTGAGGGCTGGAGCACCTCTGCTGTGAGGAAAGGCTGGGAGAGCTGGGGCTGTTCAGTCTGGAGAAGAGAAG
>Ga0065711_1026496_pt1 | contig 68074 bp, 44 predicted proteins | sample Hoacrofraction12_FD_59098 | JGI IMG/M metagenome (GOLD analysis project Ga0065711, IMG submission 59098) | Hoatzin crop microbial communities from Cojedes, Venezuela - Epithelial fraction 12 v2 (version 2) | ecosystem: Host-associated > Birds > Digestive system > Esophagus > Crop | place...
AAACCAGCAAAGTTCACGAGAGGATAGCACTTTGGCAAGGTTTCGAAAACCTGTTGGCTCAGGGGGCCAGATGAGCTGCTTATCAGTTCTAGAGAACCATTTCTTCCCACTTTATCATCACGGAGCAGGGCCACGGAATCTCCACATCGCTCCATCCTCTATGGTACATTGCAGGGAGTTGCTGTGTGAGTGGATTCCTCGCATGCCTGCTGCAGCTGGGTCCCATCCTCAGAGCTCCTTTTGCTTTTCCTCAATGGGTGAACACTGCTACGTTTTCATATAAACCTTAATTTTCAGATGTAAAACCTTAATTTTGCTAATAATTCCACACCATGCCACCATGACAGGGCGTGACTGTGGGTGGGAAGACATGGGGCAAGGTAGATGCACCCACCGGTGTCACCCACCCCTGCTCCTTCTGTCACGACAGCTGTGAGGATAATCTGACCGACGGCAAGTTTCTGCCCACTCTTGTCGCCACATAATCCCTTAGGAAAGGGCCGGCATGGCCCCCACAGAGGGGTTCGTCTCACCGTAACTCAGCGCCCAGCTGGGCTTCATGCTGTGCTCTCACCTGGGTGCCGTCTGCTTGAGGAAGCTGTGAGGAAGCGCTTGAGCTAGAGCCTTGACAGAGATGAGTAAAAACCACTGGCAAGCATGATTATTGCGAAGGAAATAGTCTGCAGCTCAGAGATTCAAGAGGAAGTCTATTGACATCCTGAAGCCATAAGAAAAAGCCGAGAATGGAGGCTCAGAAGCCAGGGGCTTAGCACCGCTGGGATTCAGCCCTCTGTGAGAAGCAGCATAGGATGCCTCTCCCCTGCCTTGTCCAGGACAGTCGGCTCCCCAACGGCTTGCTTACATCTTGCTGCGGGCCATATTAATGCTCAGCCTAGTAGCGTGTTAGTCCTACCTGTCTACTGTGTCATTAGCTAACAAATTAATTACTTTGTGCTCATAAGTTGTGTATATCGGCTTGCAGAGTCCCTCTGTGCCTGGGATAAGCCTGCACCAAATCACAGAATCTTAGAATCATTAAGGTTGGAAAAGACCACTAAGATCATCAAGTCCAACCATCAACCCAACACCACTCTGCCTACTAAACCATGTCCCAAAGTGCCATATCTACATGTTTTTTGAACACCTCTAGGGATGGTGACTCCACCACTTCCCTGGGCAGCCTGTTCCAATGCCTGACTACTCTTTCAGCAAAGAATTTTTTTCTGATATCCAATCTTAACCTCCCCTGACGCAACTTGAGGCCATTTCCTCAGACCTGGATGAGATCTGTCAGCAGCAGGCCTGGTGCCGTGTAAACCTCCTCATGATCAAAGAAACCAAAATTCCACTGACAGCACTAGTCTCTGAGCCACCTGTTAATCAGGTGAGTTTTCCTGCCCCTTTCAGTGCTCTTCCCTGCCACTGATGGGATCGAAGAAAACACCACCTCTGCCCCTGATCCTTCAACCAGTTGCCTCAGTGCCCTGAAGTCCCTTTTGATGGCCTTGGGACTTCTCACCATGATCTCATCACCACCCAACTGCATTACCAACAGCGGGTAATAATCAGAGGGCCACACCAGACCAGGGAGCTTCCTAGCAACGTCCCTAACCCGGGCCCCAAGGAGGCAGCAGACTTCCCTGTAGGATGGGTCCGGTTGACATATCGGGCCCTCTGTTCCCTTCAGAAGGGAATCACCTATGACAATTACCCTCCTTTTTTTCTTAGCCGGGGCAGTCATAATACGTGGGGCTGACAACTTGAGTCTAATTTTTCTCCAAGGCCAATTGCCTCGCTGGCACCACCCAGGCAAAGGATCTTCTGAAGGCAGAAGATGCCTGATGCAGTCATGTGTAACAACAGTTGCTCTCTGCCGGGCTGGATACGGAACTCCATCCTACTGGCTCCCGCTTCTGGTTCCAGCACAAACATGGTACAACCTCCTTGTCTGGGTCAGATGGCACCAAATTGGGCAGGAGTGTCAATCTGCTCGAGGGTAGGAACACCCTGCAGAGGGATCTGGGCAGACTGGATCGATGAGCCAAGGGCAACTGTATGAGGTTCAACAAGGCCAAATGCTGGGTCCGGCACTTGGGTCACAACAACCCCACGCAACGCTACAGGCTGGGAAGGAGTGGCTGGAAAGCTGCCCAGCAGAAAAGGACTCGGGGGTGCTGGTCGAGAGCCGGCTGAACATGAGCCAGCAGTGTGCCCAGGTGGCCAAGAAGGCCAACGGCATCCTGGCTTGGATCAGGAATAGTGTGGCCAGCAGGAGTAGGAGGTGATCGTGCCCCTGTACTCGGCACTGGTGACACCGCACCTGGAGTACTGTGTTCAGTTTTGGGCCCCTCACTACAAGAAAGACATTGAGGTGCTGGAGCGTGTCCAGAGAAGGGCAACGAGGCTGGTGAAGGTTCTGGAAAACAAGTCGTATGAGGAGCAGCTGAGGGAGCTGGGGCTGTTTAGTCTGGAGAAGAGGAGGCTGAGGGGAGACCTTATTGCTCTCTACAACTACCTGAAAGGAGGTTGTAGTGAGGTGGGTGTTGGTCTCTTCTCCCAAGTAACTAGCGATAGGACAAGAGGCAATGGCCTCAAGTTGCATCAGGATTGGGTATTAGGAAAAATTTCTTTACTGAAAGAGTAGTCAGGCATTGGAACAGGCTGCCCACAGAGGTGGTGGAGTCACCATCCCTGGAGGTGTTTAACAAACTTGTAGATGTAGCACTTTGGGATATGGTTTAGTAGGCATGGTGGTGCTGGGTGGATGGTTGGACTTGATGATCTTAGAGGTCTTTTCCAACCTATGATTCTATGATTCTATGAAGTAATGAGGCAGCTACCTCTATCACATGTGCAGTGGCTTATTCAGACTCAGCCATCTATCATACTTTCATGTTTTATTTCAGTTGTCGGAAGGTGGAAATACTGTGAAGTTATTGTGTACACAGAAAACCTGAGGCACTTTGGCTAGTTTCTGTTAATGCGTAGGTGCAAACTGGTATGTACAGTCTTATTTCGGACTGTGACATTTTGCTCTATTGTCTGTCTGCTCCTGCACACCTCTAAGCTAACCCGGAAAATCGCTGTTCTGTCAAGTAAATGCTCACACAGTTATTAACTGTTTTCATAGCAGCTTAATTATCCTGGTTTTAATTTATGCCTTAATTTGTGCAATTTTCCAATGACCTTGCATGCCTGCTGCTTCTCCTTTCTGCTCTGTGGAAAAAAAGAGATTCTGGCATAGCCAAGGAAGTGAATCCAAGGCTTGAATTCATGGAATTTGTATTTGAAGAGTTCTGCTACATAACAGAAACCCAATGGGAAGAAAATCACTGAATGTTGTTCAGGAGCTGGCACTGATCTGTGGTCAGGAACATGTGAGACTGAGCCCAACGTTTATACTGGTTAGTAATTTTTCCAACCAGTTTTGTTTATCCTAGTAGTTCTGGTTGTAGATGCTTTTTATCTTGTTTCCTAAGGAGCTGAAAAGTAAGTACTTGTGCTGCCTACCGTCTTTTTCTGCCTGACCCTCACCACTCTGGAAACTGCTGTTCAAGTTCAGGCAAATTTGGCAGGTAAAGTTCCTAAGAAGTTTTGTAAAAATCAGTGGCTGGGCAATATATTGGAGCCCCCACTTAGGGGAAAGCAGCTCCGATCCGTTCTGCGAGGCAGCAGCCAACAAACCTATCAGCAAAAACATGGACATAAATCTACAGGAAACATGGCTCATTTCTCAGGAAACAACTTGTATTATGCTTCTGTTTTCACTGAGAACGCTTCAAAGCAGTGACCTAACTGACAGGAACTGATTTGTGTAGGAATTCTTTAAGTCAGTTTCTTGAAACACAGATGAATTGTTTTATTAATTTGGATTGCAGAGAAAATGGGGAAATGCTGAACTATCAACATTGCTGTCAATATATAAGAAAATGCATGCTATGGTAAGGGAGCCTGACAGGATCCTGAAATTATTTTATAATAATCCTGTGGCATTATTTATTTGCTCTGGAGTTGTCATAGCATAAATGAGTACTGTTTTCACTTTGAGCTGGTATGGTGGGTTGAAATTGTCAGGGTTCAGGAGCATGTAACATGATGGTGCAAGCAGGGGTGAAGCCCTCCTGTAGCAGAAAGGAAGAAAGAGTTGAGGAAGAAATTAATTCAGCCATCCCATCTTAATTGATCACCAACTGAAGTCAGTCCCCCAAGGTGCACATTTGAGGCTTTAAGTGACTGCTGTGAGCGTATAGCTGAGGCACACCTCTCTTAACAGGTCTCAGTACGAGGGAGAAGTAGACTGAGCCACTAAATTCATTTGTTTGTGCTCAGCTAGGCTGGGAAGGGGAGGCAAAAATGAAGTGAAGTCTCAAGCTTTGGTGTAGTTTTTCAATTGACTAATGTTAATGGAAATTAGTGTTAACAGAATCTGGCTGTCTAACATTGAGTGAAGTTAGCAAAACAGAAAATGGATTGTTGAAGATTATTATAGTCTCGCCTTTGAAGTTCCTGGCCCTTTATAATATTTCCCAGGACTCAAACATCAAGGATGTGAACAGCAAAATAAATGAAGGGCAGCTGTGACAAATCAAAGAAAGGAAGCTCAAATAACTCCAAAGCTCCACAACTAAGACATGAAACAATGAACCGCGAGTTAATATAACATATGTTACAACAGCGCACATTGCCAGTGTCAGGCTGTAGTCATCAGGCAGCATCTTAGGGGGATGACTTCCCAGGTGTGATTTCAGTTCGAGTGCTTGGGACGTCTACAGTAAAATGTAGTGAGAAAATTGGGCTACATGAAATGGGATGTTTAAATGTCAAAGAAAGATGTACACCCTAGAAATTTCTGAATGTCCTTCAAAGCACAACGTAGGTAGCTGTGAAAATACAAAGATAATAAAGCCAGCACTGGAAAAACTGACCCGGCACCAAACTTACAAACCAAACACGTTATCAGCCTGGTGATAATTACACAACTCACAGTTACAGTTCTTGGAGATTATTCCACAAGGTAGGCTCAGTTTGATTAAAGCCTCACAAAACTTAGTTCAAGGATTTGGATTTATTTTTTCAGCTGAAATGCCATCTGCAACATTTAAAATGAGCATGTATGTTACATTTTCACCCATTAAATGATAGTTTCTCATTGTCTAGAAATACCTGTCAGCGGACGTGCCCACCATGCTTCAGCACAGAGGGTGGCCGTGGCAGCTGGACCTGTGAGTGTGACTGGAGGTAGAGCACAAGAGCTCTGAATGCCCTTTCAGCACACTCCACACTCCTGTGAGACACGGGGACAATAACTGTCTACAATGAATCTGCTGCATTTCCTTCCTGGGAAAACAAGAAAGAGAAAAAAACCCCACCATAAATACACTTATGTCATTGTATAAATCCATGGTGCATACATATCTTGAATAATGGTTATCTAGTCTGTCTCAAATGTAAGAACTGGGGAATATCATTCAAGTGAACAGAAAGTGAGTTACGAGTGATAGAAGACCTTTCTATACAACACTTTGTGGATGTTGTGACATGTGGTGAAAGTCAAAATGAGCGCGATCCACAAAACAGACACATTTGTAAAGGTTACATGTACTTGTCTCAGTTAATCACAATGTTCTGGTTTTAGTCATAGCTCAGGACCCTAAATAAACTCAGACCTGCTAAATCACCAGAGCATACACTCTGCTGCTCTTCATTGGAGTTGGTTATTGAGTTAGACATATTTTTACTTTTATTTTTTTTGGTAATGACTAGTTGAAATAGCAAAGCAGTGGCTTGCATATACTGTAGTTCAGGCATTGATTAATTTGTATTACCCTATCCCAGTCAAACTGTCGTACCTGATGATGTTGTCCAGCAAAGCACCACAAAGCACCAGATAGCTCCCTGTTACCTCAGCTAAGTGCTGTCTTGTCATTTTTAATAGGCCAACAGGAAGATGCAAAACAATTACATTCAAATTATGAGAAAATAAACAGATGTAACAAAACCTAAATATCTGTGTAAACTATATAATAACTTGAGGTGTCTCAGTGATGTAACATTGGTTCTGTGCTGGAAACACTGGAGAAGAAACACTCAAGCACAAAGCTGGAGAACACATGCCAAAGTAGCCAGGGCACAAACACCATCAACAGATTTAGCAAATTACTTTGAGAATTTCACAGTATGCCGCTGTGACAAACAAGAACCCAGATGCCCAATGCTTATGCGAACTAGTGCTTAGATACCTGTTTTGTTGTGAAGTCATTTCTCTGCAAGGACAGCACATGTGATTGTAAACAATCTGGAGGATCAGTCATGCCACACTAACGACATTCGTGATAAGGTGGGGTAAACCTGAACAAGCTGGTACCCAGCCTACATTCAGAGCTTCTCCCAGCCTCAGCCAGTTAGCGAAGTCATTCTTAGCTACCAGAAGTGTCCTCACAGCATGAACACTGGTGCAGTGGGTGGGAAGGTGCTATGGTTCCTGTTAATATTGGCATGAAAGGGCAGGACATTTTTTTCAAGAATATATTGATTACAGGGACACAGTCCCTTTTAGATTTAGCATGTATGACAGGCATGCATGCCATTTAATGCATGAGTACACTATGAAAGTCTTTTTCTCCATCTACGTTTTCTGGATAGATCACCAGAGTGCTTCTACCACAGCAAAAACTGTAATTCAGACTCAGCTGATTTTGCTAATTCGCAAAATTAACAGTGGGCCCTAAAATTTAATCACGTAATACACCTGCTGCTAAAATGATTTGAAACAGTTAGCAGTAGTATCAACAAGATAAATGTCTATAGATAAATGGAATGAAATGTGATGTTTTAAAAATACTATGTAGAGTGTGCCGTGGCTAATTTGAAGGCTCAGTCTGGAGACCTTATCAGTAGTGACATACTAAACATCAGTATGTGTCATCTGGCAAGTTATCATATTGTCTCACTTCTTGATTAACTAATATCTGCATAGCAGTAACCTCAGAAAGTTTTTTTGCAGTGAATGTATTATTATTTTTGGAGACATTGCTAGGGTTAAGCGTTACAAGTATATGCCAGCAAACTGCATACCTATAATATCTGTGTGAATCTAAAATAAATAAAAAGATTAATTAATTAATGTGAAAACCATAGCCATATTATGCAAAATATAAACAAATGCAGGAAGACTCATCAAATATTCTAACTGTGGAGAGTGTACAATGGACGAGTATGGTGGTGCAGGAAAATGACAGTGAAAAACAGTGGGATAAAAACTCAGATGAGGACCATGAGGAAGCCAATATGAGAAAAGCTCATGTAACAAGAGGAGCAGAAGCCTTACAGAGGGACAAATTCAAACAACAATACAAATAAGCACATCATCAAAAAACTGTCCAAAACCCCCAGTGTTGGCATGATCTATAAACTGCAGAACAAATATCTGATTCCATTAAATTCTAGTTGTTTCTCTTGCTTCTGCTTGTAAGGTCTTCTAGTGTCACCCTCAGCCATGTTGAAATATGAGATCTCAGGCTGGAGCCTTCTAAGGATTACCAGTTAGCTCAATTTTCTCATTCTCAGCTTTCCTCCTGGTGCTGAAATGTTAGACGAGCCAGCTGTCCCCTTCCTGTTCTGCTCCTCAGTATACCTAGGAGTCCATCTAATCCCATGTCCTTTTTAGCCCCAAACCATCTGCTTTGCACAAAATGGCAAAAAACTCCGCAGATGTCTCTGCAAGAAACACTTTGTTCAGAAGATTTCCCTCTACCCCCCTCACCAGGTATTACTATGGGCCTATGCCTAAAGCATGAATGTTCCTGTATCAATTACATTTTTGATCTTTTTTCTGTGTAGATCCTAAGCATCTGTACTTTTTTTCCTCCTGCTGCTGAATACTTGAGGTTGTCATGAGGCCAAACATTTTTCCATTGTAATCACTGTGTCAATGAGTAGTTGGAATTTTTTTCTTACAACTCTGTGAGTAATGATTAGTAGTGAGTATATCACAAGGCATATCAATGTCTTGAGATGGTGAATAATTTGACACCATGTGGTAAGCTGTAACTGGGAGAACAGAAGTAACTTTCCATTCTTCGTGTGTTTTGGCCTCTCAGACCTGCAGTGACCTTCAACTAGGAAAATAACTTCATTGCCTGTACAGTTAGGAGAGATCCTTATCTTCTCAACTTCTCCCCTCTAGATGTTGGAAGCTGAGTCACCAGTTTTGGCCTGGACCTTACCTAACAAAATCGCCTTTCTCCTGAAATCATTCAGTAAGTGGACGATGAGGCTGCTCTCATCATGAACTGCTTGAGAAGAGATGCTGTGCAAGGCTTGAGGGGAGATACTGCCCTTCAAGCCCTCTTTGGAGAGCTAAATGAATTTCCCTCCCCCAAATTTAACAATTTGAATGAGGGAAACATCGAAGGGAATTAAGAAACTCAGAAATCGTTTATTAAAATTTCTATACAAGTTCCATTGCTGAGGGAGTGGTTTCTGGGGTCTGCCAGATTGGGTTACAGGAAAAGCACGGGTGTAGCTGATCCTATTCGACGTGGGGACATGCAGTAAGTGGGTCTCCTGAAATGCTTCTAGGCCAGTTTTCTATACCGACATCTTCAAGAGTGACACTTTGGAGGGCTCCTCTCCTGAGAGAGGAGTCAATGCAGACAAGGAGGAAAGGTCTCATCTCTCTGCTGGTTGCTTTGGAGACGGGCAGCATCCCCCTGTCAAGGCAGTGTAATACAGAGGGGAAAAGCTCTGAAGGACATCACAAAGACAACTTATTCCTCCCGCCTCCTACCTCAGCCTGGCTCTGTTGCTGCTGTCTTCCTTCCAGTTTCTTCTCTGCCCTTCCTGATTCTCACCCCCTCTTTTCTTCAGCTCAAGTCCCACTTCTGTTCTTAGTGGGACTCTCTTCTCCCTGTTTCTTTTCTCTTACCAGCTCTTTTTTGTTCCTTTTTCTCCTCATTTCACCACACTTCCCTGGGTGAACTCACCTTGGGGAAGTTCTTCCCAGACACAACTACAGATTGATTTTCAGATGCTTTTTTTTTGCTGAGATGCTGAGAGCAGGACAGTGTTCCCAGTACCGTTCAGCCTTGGCAATATTGTTACCAGGTTCTGGATTTCAAGAGACCTGAATTTGTTCTTATGAGAAAACCTTGCTATGCTTCTGCTTCATCCCAGTTGCGTCTGTTGGTGCCTTCTTCCACCAGTTCCTTTGGCACCCAATTTCCCTGACACAAAGCTGCAGCAAAGGATTCTGATTCTCTGTAACACCAAACATGCCTTCTCTTTGGTTCAATAAAGTGATTGGTCATATCTGATCATTTTGATATACCTCAGCTCAATGCTGTATCATCTGACTTATTTTAGAAACGTGTTCCACTGAGTTTATCTCATTGCTTCAGCACTCCAAGAGATCTGTAAATTTTTTGAGAACCCAGGAGGTCCCAGACAAACACATCCTTGCAAGGTGCTGTTATAAAAGAGTACATTGACTTATCTAGCATTTTACTGGCTTTAATTTTTCATTTTGACTAGATTGGGTAGTTATTTTGGTGTTCATCATGGAGGGAAATTAATGATGGACTCAAGTGTATTTGTGTTTGTAATTCTGTGCAAAAATTATGTTGTCTGAAGATTATTCCCTTACAAAACTACCATTAGCTCCATTTAACATCCTTTTTCTTTTGTTGAGCATCAGTTCACGGTGATTTTCTAACAGGCATTTTCACGATTTCCTGAAAGGACCACGGGGTGGCAGAGTGATAAAAAACATATCTTCTGGAAAGAGTTTGTTTCACAGATGAAAACAGACTGGAGTTAGGCGGCCCAGAGTAGCTGCTGGTGGGGATCATCCCAGCAGAGCAGAGTGACACCATCGCTTTGCTGCGTCTCTGAGGTCTCGCAGCAATGGTGGCATAGCTGCGAGGCGCCGTGCCCGCCGCCGTGCCCCAGAGAGGCCTGCCAGCGGGCAGCAGCCACGCTGGCGCGTGTTCCACAGCCGCGGACGCCTCCGTGTGCCGCACAGCCTCACCTAACGACAGGATGCAATGTGGTTAAGGATGGAGACAACGCTGAAACCTCTGCTTTGTAGACCGCTGCTTGACAAAGACTGTTTTTCTTTATTAAAAGCCTCATCAATCATAGGGGAGTGTGATTCCATATCCCGTGGCAGCAGCTGCTTGGCATTCTGTCAAATCCTTTGCACCCATTCCTGCCAGCAGAACCACACGTCCACAGATGCACGCACACTGCATGCTTGCACCCACCGCCCACCCCAAGACCTGGCTGTGATGCTCGCTCTGGGGCATGGAAGAGCCGGATTGCCTGCGGCAGAGCGTGCTCCATCACCGGCAGCGTGGGAAGAGCAACAGTCAGCAGAAGCTCGGGCTGAGAAGCAGGAATAGGTAGCAAAGGACTAGTAAGCAACAGTGTTTTAGGCCGAATCTCAGCTCTTAGGTGGTGCCTCCCAAAGGAGAAAAAAAAAAGTGCCTGAGCGTTCAGGGCTGGTTACAGCGCAGAGTCAAACCGTCAGTTCAGGCCACAGTGGTTTAAGCAAACCTTTTTGATCTTGCAGCCAGACAGCAGAGCACATTAACACAGATATAGCTGGGGGACAGCTTGAGAAGCTGGCTTTTACTGCTTAGCTGCTAGTAGGTGTTGTCTTCACACTTGAGATGTGGTTTAGAAAGCAGTTCCTTTTGGCTCTTAGTCACGCTTCCCAGCTGACTCACACCTCCCAGCCCGTGCACTAAGCTGGATACTACAAAAGCCCCGGCCTACAACCTGGGCTAAACATGTGATGTAGATCTAGCTCAGGCTGAATGAGTTCATACTTGCTATCAGTTGAATGCAGAATAAAACAAAGAGAAAACAAACCAAAAAAGAACTACTGGAAATACATGCGAAATCTTCAAAGATTAAGGTTTCAGCCATTTTTACAGGTGCTTTTTGACAGGTAAATGTTTTTGTGATGCTTAAAATTAGAAATTAGTGCAAAACTACTCAATAATAAACTACTCAATGAAATAAGAGGGAACAGAAAATATTCCAGGTATAAGTAGAGGGACTTGAGTGTACAGAACAAATGGTATCGCTGGCATTGGGTAGTGCCAAATGCTGGTTTAGCAGACCATACTGTCAACTTGAGTTACTGGGTCTACTGGTCTGATGTAAATTTCTGATCTTTTATCTTATTGAAGCTGTTTGTTTCCATAAAATATTTATCTGTTCATGGAGGAAACACTAACACACATACCCATCTCTTGGTCATGCTTCAGCCATCAGTCTGCACAGGAATCTCGCTCTCTCTGTCTGGCCCAGTGAGTGTTTGAACATTTCATAGAAAATGGAAAAGCTGAGTAAAAACAGGCTTAGAAAGCTCCTTTCAGATTGTCTCAGCATATCTCAGGATCAAAATGCTTCTTTCTCTGCACTTCAGCTCACTATTATAACAATTATCAGGTCAGTGACGCATGAAATGTAAGAATCTTAACAGATATGAGTCTCACTTGAGTGCTGAAATGTTGGACAGACTGTGATAAATTCCTCCTGCCATCTCACCATGGTGGCTTTTGCAGGAACATGGATGTTATAACAGAAAAAGAGAAGTTTAAAACATAACAATTTTTTTTTTTTTTTCTGAAAACTTACTGACTTTTCCTGTGGTTTATCACAAGACTAAAATTAGCTTGGCCAGATGCATTCAGTCCTTTGAATCACACAAGCACTGACTCTTCTCACTGGTTTCTAGCAGACAGCTGAAATTGTTTTAACTTCAAGCTGCAAATGAGCAGCAATGAATGTAATCTCTGCACTGCCAAGAATGGGAAACGCTATTGTATGTAGCCTGAAAAGAGGAGGGGAGAGTGGACAATACCTGGTAGTTCCTCTGGTTCCCCTTGCCAGGCCCCTAGTCCTAAGGCAGTCAACCAGTTGAAACACAAAGACAAGTGAGCCCTCTCTGCAAATAAGCATGGGAATACAGAAAAAAACCCCACCACGCTAATTTTCTGTGAGTGTTGCAAGACCTGCTTAAATGAAAGGACAAATTAAAAGCCAAAACCCTATTTTGTATTTGTCTTTCTCAGTAAGAGAGGGATCACGTATTTTTAAATTTGATGTTTACATAGTGCTGGCTCTTATACAAAGGATGTTAAGAAAAACAAAACTATTAACCCATCAAACAGCTCACCTGCTAATGCCTTTTCTCCATCAAGTGCTTCACCAATTTTTTTTTGCGTGAGGTGATCAATGCCTTAATGATTTGTCTGTCATTTTCGTGTTTAGAAAGCTGTAGTCATCCCAGCAAGGGAAAGACAAACAATCTTACAAGAGACTCAGGAGCAATGCTATAGGAGAAATGAGAAGTACACACATGAATACCGGTACATTTTTTGTATGAATGTCTCTTGCTAAAACAATCTTGCAGAAAACTAATTAGTGGGGCTAGAGAATTAGTTTATCAAATCTCAGACTAATTTATGAAGTCAAAATGTAGGCCAGAGGTGCAATAATCTTTAAAGCAGTGAAAGCAATATTCTTATTTCACTATATAAACATTTAGCATTTCACTATTTGAGCATTTACTCTGTGAGATAAGAAACTCTATACAAATTACTAGAATGTTTTCTAAAGCCTGCACTCTCATACAATGTCCCAATTCATGCCTGATGTTCCACAGAGCATCATTACCTTGGGGTTTCAAATGTAGAGCCTAATACCTTAATGTATGCCAGAGAGTCTCCGGCGTCATCAGCAGTCACTGGAAGACACTTGAGCTTCCCCTCATGCCTGTGGTACCAACTCTCCACCAGACCTCTGCAGCTCTGCTTACCCTGCTGATGTTGTGAAAGATGAGGTTTTAAGCTTTCCAGGGCTCCAGCTCAAAAACTTCCTCACTTTGAGGGTGATGGAGCACTAGAACAGGCTGCCCAGAGAGGTTGTGGAGTCTCCTTCTCTGGAGATATTCAAGACCCGCCTGGACAAGGTCCTGTGCAGCCTGCTTTAGGCAATCCTGCTTCAGCAGGGGGGTTGGACTAGATGACCCACAGAGGTCCCTTCCAACCTCTACCATTCTGTGATTATGTGGGTAGTTAGGCATGCTGCTGGCTGAGGAGTGCCTTACTCTTAGCTAGCTGCCTTCATCTCCCTTAATTCCAGCCATGCTAAGGTAAAATGCAAGTAGGTATTCGTATCGAAAATAGACACCAGCTCCTGAAATTGATCCTTTATGTACAAAAAAGAAATCAATCCGCTTCCTGGAGGTTACCTCAGAGGGATGTCTCTCTCTCTGGCTGTCAGGATTTCAGGACCTGCAGAGGCTGTCCCACCTCTTAGAGTGTCTTAGTCTTGATGGCCGGTCTCCCCTGGGAGGAATGGTCAAGACAATTTAACCTTTCGCTAGACCTGATTTTCTGTAGCAGTCTGTACACTAAAAATAATCATCTAAACGGGTTATTTTATGTAGACTGTTACTGGCTTTTGGCCGAAACATGACCCTTCGGGGTTATGTTAATTAATCATTTTTGGGTGACAACAGGCTTGGAGTGACTGATACCCAATTCCCTCCTCTTAGGCACACTGTAACTGTAAGAAATTTCAGTGTGAACATGTGGAACAAATTACAAATGGGCTATCAGTGCGCAAAGGCAGACATGGCCATGTATAATCATTAAATAATTCAGTACAGGAAATTGCACTGGCCTGCATATTCCAAATTGCAAGAATATGCAAGGAAAGATATGCATTCCAGGCTGCAGTTCCTCAAACACTCTGAGTCAAGCTGATAGCTTGTCTCTGCCTGAAGCCAGCTTCTTCCTCCTTTTCCTCTCCCTCTTCCTCCTCTGTTGTTCCTGCTGCCAGCTGCCCAGGCCCACTCCACCTCGGTGCCAGCTCTGGTTGGACCCTACAGCCATCCACACTGTGCTTCTTGCTATCCCAGAAGAAACTCTTCCCTTTCTCATACTCTTCTGCCCGTTTAGTGAATTGAATTGCACCAAGGAGAGGTCCTAACAGTGGGAAAACTAGCATAAGACACATCGCAGATTGTGCGGCCAGAGCTGAGAAGAATGGTGTGTCCCCTTTTAGCAGCAGTGGACGGCCAAACCCAGGTGATGGAGCTGAGGGCTTACCCAGGAAGGATCTGCAATGTACAGTAACATTCTCTTGAAATTGTCTTTCCTTCAGTCATGTGATAAAGTGCTTGATAAAAATTACTGTGTAAATTCTTTGTGCTAAAGATAAGGTCAGATGAGATGGTTGTTTCAATTCCCTTTTTGTTCCCAGCTGTGTGAATCTGTACTTTGTATGTTTGCAGTATGAGTGGAGTTAGACCGTTTGCAAGCGTTCAGATCAAATGCCTGTCTTCCAAATTTACAGCAAGCAAGCTCAGGCTGTAGTGTTTACAGTCCAAAAGTGTCCTGTCTCCCCAGCCTGTTCCATGAACGAAATAAAGGCAGATTCTGGTTTTTTCCCTTTGCCACCATGGGTCTCTAGTGCTCTCTGAGACCCGCAACGGTGCTCGTTGAAACGCCTGTACTGGGTTGAACCAAAGGACCATCTACTCCAGTGTTCATCTCGGTGGCTCTGAACAGATGCTTGGAGAACAGCAGGGAAAGCATATACGAAACGTCTCGCAACTGCTTGCCTAGCTTGCAATTATTTTTAGAACAGAGAATTTCCTGAGCTGGATGTGGCTGCTGTTTGCTTAATAACCCACCGTAGATTTCGTTTCCAAGTACTTGTCCATATTTTCCCTGACTCCTGGTCCATTCTTTTGCACCCAAACCTCCTTTGGTAATAAATACCGCAAGTCTGCTATGGGCCGTGCAAAGAATCACCTCCTTGCCATTGCCTGCAGCCTGGTCACTGCTAGGCGCGCTTGGTTCCCTCTTAGTTCTTCTCTTGGTCCTGAAACTATCGTTGTGGTCCTGAATCGATGACAGTATCACAGACACTTCAGCGTATGCAATTTCCATGCGCACAGAGGACATGCAGGCAGAAATAAAGGCAGTGAGCGGGCGCTCAGGGTGTATCTTAATTGCACCTGGTTGTAAAGGAAAACCACGGTTGGACCACTGCAGAAGAGACCTCCTGGACTTTTTTAAAAAAAAGGCTGGGTTTTTTTTCCATCACCAAAAATGTTGACAACGCTCATGACCTTGCCGTTCACTTCCCATTGCCAAGAGTAAATGCTCCGCTGCCCTCTCAAGCATTCCGCGTCCGCCGTCGCCCGGAGAGGGAGAGGTGAGGCGGGCAGGGGCCCAGCGCCTGAGAATAACCCCTGGGCAGCAGGCGAGCGGCAGCCCGGGCGGCGGGAGGGCAGCGGCCGTTCGTCAGGGTGAAAACCGGGACCGGTATCTCCCTCTGTCACCCCCACCCCCGACCCCCGGCCCGTATTGCTGAGCCCGGCGGCCCAGCGCTCCCCCCGAGCGGGGGCGGGGGGCGGCGGGGACTCGGCCCCCGCGGGAAGGGAGTCACGGCGGGGGAGCCCCCCCTCCCAGCCGGCCCATCCCGGCCCTTCCCGGCCCGGCGGCTGTCAGCCCCCGGCGGGGATCGGGCCCCTCGCCACGGGGCGGGCAGAGCCGGCCCTGCCGTGTGGCAGCCGGGGGGGGACGCTGCTGCCTCGGCGCGCCGGGCTGCGGCGGCTGCGGCCGTGTGTTTCTCCGCCTGCCCGTGACACAATAACACGGGAAGCGGGGCGGGGGGGGTGTCCGAGCCTGCCGAGGGGACAAGCGACCTGCTCCGCTCAGGTGAGCCGCAGCGGCGGGGGGAGGCTGCCGCTGTCCGTCCGTCCGTCCGTCCCCCGTCCCCGGGGGAGGCGACCCTCGGGGCTGCCGGCGGGGCGGCGGGTCCCCGGTCCCCGCTCGGCCGGCGGCGATGGAGGAGGGCATAAGCAGCATGCAGCAGAAAGCGGCGGAGCTGGAGCACATGGCCGAGGTCCTGCTCACCGGCGAGCAGCTCCGGTAAGCGGTGCCTTCCCCCCGACGCGAACCCGGGGGTCGGCAGCAGCCCCGCCGACGGCGGGAGGGGAAGGGCGAGGGTCCGTCCCCTCGGGCTCCAGGCGCAGCGGAGCACCTGCCCTGCTCCCAGCGCGTCCCCGGGCTCCGGCCCCGCTTTCCGCAGCGGCGAGGAGGAGGAGGAGGAGGAGGAGGAGGAGGAGGAGGGACCCTGCAGAGGTGCCCCTGGTGCTGAGGGCCGCTCCTCGCTGCGCACCAGCCGGTCCCAGCAGGTGGGGGGGGGTCGCTGCCCTCCGCGGCGCTGGGTGAGCGGGGTTGTGTGCGCGGCGCGGGGACCCGGAGCGAAAACGCCCGGCTCGGTTTTTGATTTCTGCGATGTGTTCAGTGTGCCATCCGCACCCGTGCGCTGCCGGGGAGAGAAAGCAGTGTGCAGGCTTTCGGGGTGCTCGTGGAACATCTTGCGGTTCAGGAAGTAAAATCCCATTGTTATTGTGTGTTCTATGTGTAACTAGAAAGAGAGTGCAGAAATATTTTCCCGCTAGTTTTTGCTTGATTTTTCTTGGAACTTTTGGCTCAAATGACTTTCCATAAACACAGCAAAATGGTAGAGATTTTGCTTAGTTTGCGAGGTGCTGCTAGTACAGACGCTGACATTGTTACTGGTCGCATCCACACGGTAAGGACCGTCGACACCTTGTGATGCGACGATACCCACGTTTGGGGAGTAAACGTCGTTTCGGTGGTCAGGCTGCAGTACACACTGACGTCTGCTCCAAGCTTGAGATTCCCCTTCAAAGCAGGCTGAAGTGAAGCCTGGGGTGACAGGGTGCACCGGCGTGCATGTTCTGCCTCGTGGACTGAGTGCCAAGTTGTTCATCCAAGTCCCCAACAAGAATCCTGCTGTTCCTAATTTATCTCCCTGGAAGCTGAAGATTCAAGGCTAATACAAAATTTCTGTTAAGATCATGTGAAGTCTTTCTATATACCTCATAGTTACACGTCAAAGCACAAGCGTTGCAGTCTTTCCCTAAGGAGAAGACTGAGGAAACTTCAGCAGATGTGGCTCCCACGATCAGCTCATTAGCCTTACAATCAAGGACAACATTTGTTGTTGTCTTGTTTATTAAGGTAATGAAACATGGTGCTATTTTTGGGCAGGATGACCTATAGATACAAATTATTCCCCATCCTGTGAAGTTACCTATGGACATTATGGTGCAAATCTGTGGGAAGTGACCCAGATCTCCTTGGGCTGTGGTTTCATCAACAGCTCAGCCTGCGTAACTGCTGAACGGGGAGATCTGCTCTCCCCCCAGCCCTGTTCCTACTCCCTGTTCCCAGCTGGGCAGTCCCACCTCCTCCCTCGTGCCTGCTCATGTGCTTCTTGCACCTTCCTGGGAGCAGACCCGATGTGGAGATCCGGTGGGTGGGTTAGTTATCTGATCTGCTGACTGCCAGAACCCGCAGGAGACAGGTGGTGGGAATGTGGAGCCAAGAACAAGAAGAGGAGGTAGTGGAGAAGAAGCGAGATCTCCCGTTTTGGCAGCAGTGAGCTGTTGGGTCAGCTGGAACCGTCTTGTGAAACTGTGTTCAAAATTGTCTTTCTTCCCCGAGTTTTTTGTTAGCTTTGTTCTGTTTCTTTGTCGGGATACTCTATGCAAAGGGTTAGGTTTCTTCAGTCTTCCAGACAATAAAAGCCACAAAATATGCGATAAAAAACTGGCTGGTAGACAAGGTTTAGCCAATCCTACATTTAAAGTTTCCCTTTTCCTGTCCAAGATAAGTGTAGAATTGTTAAAGCTAAAAGAAAACGTGGAGGGTTTTCAGGATCAAAGCCAGGCTATCTCAGCAGCCTTCGGGGCAGGCAAACAGCTGATAGGAAGCCAGCACATGCATGCACTCAAGGAACCCCACTGTACTCTATTCTTAGTGATGCGCACAAACGCAAGATAAGCCCCCGGCAGGCAGGCGTGGTGCAGGCAGAGGGGTGAATGTGTGTGTATTTCAGTGAGAGTGCGTGCGAGCAAGTGTTGCATACTGCAAGATGAACGCATACCTTAGGAGTAAAAGTGTAAAATGAAACTGTGAGCATGGTGTCGCGTACAGAAAACCAACCAAATGTAGGTATTTAAAGCACTCTCGTACTAGACCAAATGGCACGTGTCGAAACTCAAATAGTTGTGAGAGCGGCTTGATTAAAATTCCTGGTGAAGTTCCTGTTGCCCATCTCGCCCCAGCCTCGTGCATTGCCTCATAGCCCCCATTCCTGTGGCATGTTTGCTGCATGTCCATCCCTCCCTGGCAGGGACCTCCTTGTGCAGTGAGGGCTGAAGCCATCCAAGCAACGCCTTGGTGAGCCTGGCTTTGCACGCTGTGTGGTGGGGATGGAAGCCCTGTGCCCCCTTCCCCTCCCCAGGCACGTGCAAGCTGGCTAGGGGACGGAGAGGAGGAGGCCAAAGGGTTTTTTCCTTCTCCTTGTTATTGTCCCGCAGTTGCTTGTGATGTGTTTCTCCTTTGCGAGGTCAGAGGCCTCTGCCCCATGTCGGCTGGCACCCGGGGAGCTGGCTGCCGGCACACGCTGGCTCCGGGCTTGCACCCATCAGCTTCGGTCATGAGCAGTCCATGGGACATGAGGCTGTGATGCAGAACCTGGTCCATGGCTGGGATGATTTATGGAAAAAGAAACAGGACCTTGAGCTATATTTTAGCTAACATGGTAAATTTTTACATCCAGTGGTGTTCTCTGCCTTGATACGCAGTAGCTGGCTCAGCGAATACCTATCTCACTCTTACTTTTGGTTAGTGGGAACATATTTTTTAAAGTGAGGACTTCTGAAGTTTGGCTCATGGCAGCCCTTTTTAATTATGAAGCTGACAGCCATGAAACAAAGCAGAAGATCTCAGCAGTGTGACACTTCAGGACAGACCCTTCGGCAGCTTCTCGCTGCTGTGCGGAAGATGAGGAAGAGCAAGGCACGATCTAGCTACGGGCTCGCCAGGCACCGAGAGCCCTGCAAGGACAAACTGCTGGGCTCTGGCTGCCCGACAGCTCCAACCACCTGAAACCCCAGCTCTGTTCTGCTGTGGTTTCAGTGCCCCTGTAGCTGTTCAGTGGTGAGCTCTTTCTTTCAAGGATGGGCCACAACAGACCTCCCCTTAAGAGGCTCCCTAAGTTGCAAGTGATGAATATGGATCTGTCTCCTGAAGAAACTGTGAGATGTGCTTGACAGGGTCATGAGGCCTTCAGCTTCCTTGGGACTGGGAGAGCCCTTCAAAGCCTCCACCCCACCACATCCCTGCCTGCAAACCTCTGCCTGGGGGCAGCCCTGGGAAGCCAATGTCCCTGGGTTTCCGTGGTCTCGCTGGGTTTGCCTGAAGGAAGGTGTCACGGCCTTAGTGTTTTGGGTAGGCATCTTTGGAAGTCTAATAACAGGGACATGTAGTGGCACTACAGAAGTCGAGAAGAGTTTTATTGAACTTGCATGAGCAATTCCAAGCTCATTTCCCTCCAGCTCGAAGGCAACAGGTTGTGCCCGTTTCAGCACTGTTTGGCAGAAGGATTAAAGAATCTCTGTCTGGGTTTGAGCATTAACTTGGTTGGAGCTAGTCTTGCCTCTGACAACCAAAAGCAGTTTCAACGGGCATGTTTTGATACACATGCTGGCTGCCTGTCTTACAAGTCAGGGGTGTCTGAAATCTTCCTTGTCTGCTAATTGTTTCTTGATGCTAGATTGTCACTGAAATCTGGTATGTCTCCAAGAGTCCCTCATTTCTTACAGAAAATGTGCCTAGTCATTCAGGGTGTCTTCAGGCTTCAGTTGACCAAGCAGAAATGCTAAAAGAGCACCTTTTAAAAAAAAGAAAATCATAAATTGCCATCGTATATATGGTGCAGTTCTCTGTAGTAGGTGCAACTTGGATGACATTTAACGTCTCTGCAGACTTTTGGATACTTCTTTATCAGCAGCCCTTACAAGAAGCAACACCTTTCCCGATTCACACTTCTTTTAAATAGTTGAGTAAATAATTAGAAAACCTGTTAGATGATCCAGTGATTTTGAAAGAATAGTTCTTACGATTCAGCATCTTCTTTCTTTCTGCTTAGGGAAATATTAAGCATGTTTATTTCTTTTCTTTCTTTCAGAAGAGACAAAACGCAAGACATGGTTCAACAGAAATATGCTTGCCTTTTTGTCAGGGTTTTTATATGAGTTTAATTTTACAAAAGAGGCTTCACGTGGTAAACAGCTATACATTTTGAAGCTCTAAGAGAAAAGTCAAAACCAGTTTTCACTGGTCTTCCAAAGGTCTCACTTCAGGAAGATTATCCCTTGGAGAACACTTCGTAACATATTGGAGTGTGTAACTTTCAGAGTCATTAACTTCTGAAGGATGATAGCACCTACAGGTCCATACATTTTTTGCTTATTCTGAGCAATGAATAATCAACCTTTTTCACAGGGGTAGGGTTCAAAAGTTCGTTGGCATTCTAAGGTGCAAAGAACCCAGGGCACACAACAAGAACAGTTTCTGGAGAAAAGTAATCAAGAGAGCCTTAGTGTTAATGTGTTGTTACAATATAGAAATATATTAACCATGAAGTTACTTAGTGTATTAAATGCTCTCACTGTGTTTGAAAGTATATTAATGCTCTGGTGATGTGCTACTCCAACTGTGTAAGCTTATGCTCTAAAAGGAATGTAGGGTATTAAGATATAGAATTGTCTAGAGGTCGCTTCCTCTCACATCAGGTCCTGACCGATCTTCAGATATCAAATAAAAGCATATGACATTTTTAGAGACAGAATTCATTTAGGTGAGATTAGGTGATCTGCCGAAGCCCATCTAATATTGCACTTCCACCTAAAGGGCTGATGTGCTTTTCCACCCTCTGCACCTTGTTCTTGCAGCTTGCTTAGTTCTCCACCAGCGGCTGCATTTCCCTTAGCCAAGACCGACTGGTTGGGCTCTAAACTAACCCTGAAAAAACAGTTTTCGGTCGTCTCACTTGAGAAGGCTCTTGTCTGCTGACTTCTTTGGGGCGGATAGGACAGAAGAGATTGTATTGTCAGATCTCTGTGGAACAGAGTGCTCCAGAACTCTCTGTCCAAATAATTTCACTTTCATTGATTTGTTTTCCAAAATCAAGCGACCAAAAAATTGTCAGTCATCTTCTCTGAGCAGTTCCACCAGCGTAATACGCTGAAATAAAAGGTTTCAAAGTGAAGGCTGGTAAGGCTGCAAAATGAAGTGCTCTGAAATCAAGAAGTTACCCACTAACTCTGCCCTATCACAACACTTTAAATTATATATTTTAATTAATATAGATTATTTTAATTGTATGAAAAGCATGTGTTTCTCAGATTAATATGTTCTTTTTTCTAGAACCTTTGATACTTGATGCACCTTCTCATGTGCTTCAGTCTTGCCCGTTTTTACTAATTTTAATGACATCAAATCCCATATGCATATGTAAGCATGCCTGCATGCACAGATACATACATATATGTATGTATATATGATATATGACATATGGTATATGTATTTGTATATATATGTATATGATTCCTGGGCCAGGAATCTCAGTTTCTCATGTCCCTGAGGAACATTTGTGGCTACTCAACATTTCTAGAAATCAGGACGTAAGGCTTTTGTTTGGTCAGTTCTTTCCTTTAAGCTATGCCTTTTAATAATTTAGTTGTTCCCATCAGCAGTTTTCCTTAAGCACAACTCAGAGATCAAGTAGTTAACAACGCATGTGCAAATAGCGGTCGCTCTTTCGCTGTGTACACAAGAAGGCAGATGTTGTGCGAGTGGTTTGTGCTGTATGTTTTATGTATTCCATTCCCGATGGAGTCAGTCATTAACTTTTATCTCAGGTTAGCAGAGATCAGCAGGCAAGCAAAGGATCCTGGATGTGTCGAGTATGTGCAAGAATATTTTTTATTTATTTTACATTAAAGGAGCTGCTCGTGAGCAGGTGGAGGAAACTGTTTTGATGTTGATGGTCATGCAGGGAAGGCAGGATTAATGTGTCAAAAGCAATCTAGCTTTGTGTTTACTACATGATCCCTGCTTTTGTGAGGACAGTGGCCACAGGCTGGCACCATGGCAGAGAAGTCCTCCTACAACTTGCTGTTATTATTTACCATTTGTGTAGCGATAGTGCCTAGGAATTTGAGCTATTTATCAAGTCCCATCAAGGGCAGGCACTGTATACTCTGAAGAAAAATAAAGCCCTTGCAGCACAAATCTTGACTGCCATTGGTAGCGGTTGCTTGCAGCAGGAGTGGGCTCTGGCCAGCGAGGGAGGGTCTGTGTGAAGCCACCAAACTTGGGGAACCGAAGTGGGACTCTGTCAGGATTGGGATTTCTGGTTTGGGAGGACCAAGCCCAAGAGTGGCATCCCGTAAGTGCAGAGAAAAATACTTCCTGGGTGTGGAGATGCAGAGGTGATACGGTGGGTGCCAGCATGGGTGGGAAGCTCAGGGTACCATGTTCAGGAAAGGATCTGCTCTTTTCTCCCTCCAAAGTCACATCTGCAGAGTGACTGAAGCCAGGCGGGAGGTCAACCAGATTTCACTATTGGATAAATGGACAAGGAGTAGGGAGGAATCGGTGTACCTCATTTCAATTGAGGTGTTTCTCGTATCTGTAGACTGCAGTACTTTTTGAAGTGTATAACCTGAAGAATTTCAGTGCTTTCTGTGATGTAATACTTAAGAAAATGAAGGATATTGTCACAGCAGCAAAAGTTAGCCTCTCCGCAGCCCAGCTATGTTCCTGACGTAGACTGCTTCATCCTCATCACGAAGTGTCTGGTGCTGGCTTGGGTGGTAGCTCTTGGCTTAGGATCTACTCTCAGAAACAGACATTCCCTCCTGAGGCTCTGGGCCCTTCCACCTTTCTTGCCACTTACTCTGCTTTTTATTTTCGTAACCCTTGTGTTGCGGTTGTGTCGACTCTTTTGCCTCTTTCTTCCTGGTAGAGCAGGCTTTGGTGAGCCTTTTTGCTAACTGAAAGATACTTTTTTGCCTGGGTTCAAGGCCAGGGCTGAACACAGTCATCTCCTCAAAATAAACTTTTGTGGCAAGAGATTAAACTGATGAAGAACTGGCAAAGGGGATGAAAGGCTCCGTAAGAAGCAAGAGCTAAGCAGGTTTGGTTCGTGTATCTGGTGTACCCTGAAGAAAAACTGCATTGGGGGTCTAAAGCTTAATAAAGACAGAGACTGTAAAGCTTCAGGTCTCGGCAGAGCCACTGGCATTCGCTGAGTGAAGGATGGACTTCACATGTTAGTCATGGGTTGCTGGTTGTTTTTTTTTTCCTTAAGCAAGAGCAGGACATATAAACTGTATATTTTAAACAATATTAATGTATAAACCACTGGAATTAAATACAGCTTAAACCTATTTGAACACAGGCTCACAAGGATCCTTAGTGACACTGATTTGACTAAGACTATTGGTTTTATAATAGAATGGAGAGACAGATTTATAAAGGCAGTTTGCCTCCACTAGCTAGCAGAAGGAAAGCTGAGGAGAGATTTTTAATCGATTTCATAAATATCAAGAACATTCATGACTTTTAATTTTTTAATTCTTTTTTTTAAACTGTTTGGAGATTTGACCTTTCCCTCGAATCTCACATTTTTCCTGTGGCCTTAAGGAGAAATGACTGTATTGTGAATATGCTTTTGTTCCTTGCAGCAGAAAGAATAAAATTTATCTCAGAGTTAAAGAAAAATATTTAAACCTTCACTGCCAGGAGAGTGCTATATAGCAGGAGTGGAAGTAAAATAATGTATAATCTTGCTCCTTTATTTTTTGAAAGCTTTAAAACATCGCGTTGCTTGGAAGCATGGAGAAAGGGAGAAGATAACCCACAGACTGTGTCACAGGCTCACGTGGGCTCTAGAGAAAGCTGCGAAGCCAAAGGAGCCTCTTCAGGCAGCGATCATCAGCAGGTCTGCTTCTGTTGCATCTGTTTCTCTCTTCCTCAGCGAGGCTCCTGGTCATGGCACAGCTCTGCAGGGAGCCGGGTGTGCCTGGAGCTATAGAAGTGGAGAGGGGCCTAAGAGTTTGGATGGTTAAAACTTCAAGCTAGTACTGCCACTGAAAGCAGTGGTCCTCTCCTTCTTGTACCCATACCAACACAGACATTTCTGCCTCCTGGTTCCCTCCTCTGTGCTTCCCTTCCTTCAGACTGGTTTAAGCATCTCTGGACCATCACCATATCGTGACCTGCACTGGGGAGGTGATCAGCCGGGCTTTTCGATGGCTGATGTTTCAGTTGGGTCAGTTTTACAAATCGATGTACCGCATGACCACAGAAAAGCTTTCTCTGGAGAAGTATGGGGGAAGAAATGGGTGCTGGCTTACCCCATGTGACTGAACTACGGTTTAAGGCTATGGTTTTCTGATACAGCAGATCTAACTGAAGGCTGCTACTGCCTCACTTTTATCACTTCCTTTGCACTGCGCACTGGTGTTCGTCTGGGATCAAAAGTTCAGCGGACGAAAGCGGCTGAAGCCAAATAAGAAAAAATTAACTTTCTGAACAGTCTCAGCATGAGGTCAGACCAGTGCCAGCACTGGGGTGAGGGAGCCGGCAGAAACGCATGGTCAAGGATGGAGAGAGGGTGCAGTGGCAGCAGCCGGTGCTGGGTTTGCTTGACCACCCCTGCAGTGCTTAACCTGCCTAAACTCAACATGGGTCAAACATTTGCTGGTTTCCCATTAGAAAATGTCAGACTCCAGTAGAAGACAGGCTATAAAAATCATGTTGAGTTTAAATGCCCAATGCACTTGTTGTTACCAGACAGGAACAGAAACTATGTTTGCAATTTGCGCAGATTATTTCTCTTTTAAGGTTTTACCTTTACTTCTGCACTCTTGTCAGGGTATTGTGCATGAATAGAGACAAATATTGACATTTCATATGTTTTGAAATTTGTACTATGTAATTTATAAGACCAGCACATCACAGTGCTACCGACGTGACAGCACTACTTCAGAATGCAACCCCCTACCTTCATGATCATCAGCCCTATAATTTTACAGTCTTTGCAGTTTGCTTCTTAACAGTAGCTCAATCCAGTAAATGCATTCAGATCTCAAAGGTGCATTTACAAATAATTAAAAAATATGCCTGACTGGGCTTGCTAATTCAGAGCAAATATGGAAGCTGTTTTTCACATAACAAGGCCGTAATTCTCCATTTCCGTGCAATTGTGTGGGAGATTACATGGGCTGCCACAGCTGCGTCACAGGGATGTGCAGGCAGATGGGAGTTTTCTGGTTTCTGTGGAGAACCAGGGGACTGTAGGTCATGCTGTGGGTTTTACAGCGGCATTGAGCCGATGTGTCTTGCTGCTGCTGCCGAAAAGGGCAGCCCCACTCTCCTGGACCTGGGCTGCTGCTGCTTGGCCTCGTGCACCCATGTTGGTGTGTGTCTGACCCCACAGTGAGCAGTCTGGGGGCTCAGCCAGGTTACTGTCATGTCAAACTAGCACCAATATCGGTGCAAGGGACAAGGTCAGCTGGCCTGGGGTGAGGAGCTGCACAGACCCCCCCTTTTACTGAGGGACCCCACAGTGAGATTGACTTCTCATGGAGTCAGACCCTGATGTTAAAGTACAGCTGTGCCAGTCCAGGACATCCTTTCATCCATCGTGCCATTCCTGTCATCCGTTCTGCCCCTGCCCAACCCCTGTTTAGATGTCAAGTTTTTGGTAGAGATCATAGCAATGCTGGACACGATTTGGGGGACAGATCTGTGGCTGTCTGGGTGAGCATGCCTCCTGTGCATTGAGGCAGCAAGCACAAAGATGCTTGCTTGAAGTTTTAAAACCAAATGTTAAAACTGGAATTAGATGGCCAGTCAGAGCAAAAGCCAATGCCACCTGAGAGACGGTGATAGCAAAGGTGGGAGCTTGAAAGTGAAGATGAGCACAGTAATACCATGTTTGATGTGACAGAAGAAGAGGAGACGGTGGAAGGAATCAGGGAGGTGGGCAACGTTATTGAGATCAAGAGCTTTGGAAACTATCTTTCCAAGAGCATTCCAGCTACATAAGAGCCAGACAAAATGATGTTTGTCAAGGACAGTGCATAGAAGAAGCCTTGAGGTGTAAGATAATAGGGAAGGAGAACTTGGAACAGAACTTGAACTTCCTGGGGGAGAGCTGTAACTGTACTGGAGAAGCATTGCATGAGGAATCTGCAGAGATCAAAGTTCTTCTGCTGATAAGCAGCACTAGCACTATCATATTTATCCTTTATTGATCTTATATAATCCACCTAGTTTGAGAAGATTCTCCCACACCTGGTAACACAGCTTCCATCTGTGTTAGCACTGTGGCCTTTGACTTGGAGGGTTATGTGCATTTGTTTCATTGCTTCTCCCACGAAGGGCCATTGCCAGAACGGGTATATTGCTGTAATGTTTTCATTAATGTTCAGCTGAACTGTTGTACAATCTGCTGGGTCTGCGTCTGCACCACTTTCCTGCATATTGAGCCAAAGGAGTTTATTCGCAGGAGTTAAAAAGAAGTGTGCTTATGTTGTATCCGTTGCTCTTCATGTTGTTCCTCGTGTCTTCAAAGCACTGGGGCTGCTTAAAGCAAGCCTGTGTATTCCTTTATATTTTCTCAAGCCATTCTCATCTCTGATTTAAGAGGCAAACCAAATGCAGGCCATAATTACAATATGGTTTGTAAAACCAATAATTTTTCATTTAGTTCCAATGAGCTTTGCAGAATATTCACAAGAAGCTGAAGTTGTGAGTGCTTGTCTGGGATTCAGAGTCCAGCACTTAGGCTCATCCTCTCTGGGAGGAGAATCTGACAACACATGGCCAACGCGTCACTCAAAGTTAGGATTACAAATAATGGAAATGACTTCTGAAAAGATACTAACTAAGCACTATTTATAGCACTGATTGTCAGCGGTGGAACAATTTCCTTTCGTTTTTTTTTTCAGAAAAGATCCTTCTCTTGATAATTACGTATCCTTTTCTGCAGTAGCATATAATTGTATAGCTTTGAAATCAGAGTGATATAATAGAAAGCTGTTAATTGTTTCCTGTTGCTCAGGATGTAATTAGCTTATACTTTCCTCTAGCTGAAATGAATTTATTTTTACTAAGATGTAGAAAGAGTAACTCCTGCCTTAAACTGCTGCTTTGGTGCTTGGTCAGTGCGTGCAGAGGGAGACTGTGATGTGAAGAAGTTCAAAGCAGCATCACTGTGCGTGTACAAATCCCTAGAGAGATTGCACGAATACTATTTGGAGAATTATTTGGGCCTAGAAGCTTAAAGACTTGTCTTGGACAATTAAAGTAGTTTCAAAACTAATAGCACTTGGACAAAACCAGACCTTTCAAGTCTTTTGGGAAATGGTAGAAATAGATGAGGTTAAATTAATAAGTAGATCTCTGTGACGAGAAAAATAGCTCCATAGTAGGAGCCATTGGTATCATATTGCTGCTTGTCTAATTAGACAAGGTGATGAAAGCAGGTTCTTAAAAGCACACTGAACAAAAGAAATAAAGCAAGGTTTATTGAAAGCTTATTTTAATAACCTTAATTTATTTATTTACCCTTAATTTATGCAAAATTATGTAATTATCTAAAATAGACAGCACAAAGGTGTCTTCATACAAGAAGCAAGCCCCAAGGAGGGCTGGCTCTCACAGTGGGGTTGGGCTGGAGCATGTGATATACAAGGAGATGCTGAGGGCTGGGTCTGCTCAGGCTAGAGACAAGAAGGCTTAGGGCGACCTTACTGCTGGTTGCAACTACTTAAATGAAGGGTGTAGGGAAACAGGGAGAGAGTCTTTTCCAAAGTGCACAGAGATAGAACAAGAAGCAGTAGGCAAAATTTGCAAGGGGATTTCTAATTAGATATTTGTAAAGAATTATTCGCTGTGAGGGTAAGTAAAAAATGGAACAGAGGCCCACAGAAGCTTGGAGATATTACAATCTTGCCTGGACACACCCCTGAGCAGCTTGTACTAACTGGACATGCTTTCAGTGTAGGTTGGACCAGTTGACCTCCAGAGGTCTCTTCCAGCTTACATTACTCTATATTTCATGAAGGCATAGCATGATGTCTTCTTTAAGCTGTGGTGGCTGATATTGTCAGCATTTTGTTGCTGGCTGGTAACCAGAGATTATTACCCACTCAGTTGGGCTGGTGGGAGGGATTATGAGGGTACTTCCTAACCTACTTCAGTGCAAAATCAGCTGGGCTAGTTTGTCCAATGGATGCAGTGATTGACAGTACCACTCTTTTCACATTGTCCAGCTTTTCAAGCAAATGTAAGGACAATAAGTGTATCCAGTTCCAAATGAATGCCCAAGAACTTTTGATATCTCTCTGTTCTAACTGAGATTTTTATGAAGATGTGAAGGGGAGAACCCGGTTCCCTTGACCACACTGTCTTAAGTCAGGCCAGGATTTTACCCCAGCTCGTGTGAGATTCATGAGATGCCAACATCGCAACTCTTCCTGCCACCAAGAGAGCTTTTCAAAGTGTCTATGAGGTTATCTGTAGATCCATTTCTTCAGAAACTGGGGGACTTGGGACATACTGGTTTTATATCAGTCCTTGAAAGATGAGAATAGAGAAAAGACTGGGGGCAGTGTACAGAGTAATACATGCTGGAAGGCTGGTGGATCACGTTAGTGCCAGAAATCCTGCTGGCTATGTCGTGTTGGCACTACAAGAGGAACACTAATCTCAGGGCAAGCCACCTGCTCCTCCGCTCTCACTGCCTGCACGGTGATACAGCAAACAGATCGAGCGCTCTCGGATCCGCTCACACGGTGAACAAAGGGCTCAGTTTGGGAGTTCATTTTTGTGCATAAATTCCTAGGTTTCCATAGTCCTGCAGCTCCAGCTTTGCTTGCGGAAAGTGGATTTTCAGTCTCGTGTTGAGGGAAGAAGGTATTAGAACTATTAACACTTTCTCCTCTTGGAGGGGCAGGTCTCATCCGATAATCCATTTGGAAGGTAATGAGATATATTCCCTTGCCTTTACAGATGCACTCAGAGACGTGATTAAATCAGGCATGTGCCCAACAATTATCCCACCTTTTTGAAAATAATATTTCTTTCAACAAGCGCAAAGTAATGAGATTTGTTGCTTTCTCTGTATGCCATTGTGCTTTATCACAATGCTGCAAGGTTTAGATCCTTTAAAAATATTTTGTAATGGGGGAAAATCCAATTATTTTAGGTTTCTATAAAGTGGTGTTTTTTCCAAGTGCTATACTTTGGGCCTACTGTAATGAATCAAACAGTGGTGGTTGAAAGATAATTACTTGCATTCACTTTGGCTACAGAGGGGCTAGAGCTGCTCCAAACTAATATATTAAGAACTTCATAAGACTTTTTTTGGTTAAATCTGTAGAAACACCAGCTGAAACAGTGTATCCTACATAATTTCACATTAAATATGTTTGTACTCTGTGTTGATTTCTTTTCTGATGAATATGGAACATCTGAGTTTATGTGAGGCCACTAACAATGGGAAAAACTCTTGGGAAACACATTACTGGGGCAAAGGAGGAAGAAAAAAGGATTGTGTAAACTGCTTAGGAGAAGCACAATAAACGCAGAGAGAAGAATTTGTTGAAACGTATAGTGGCGAAGGAAAAGTTCCAGTGGACTGGAAATTGTGACGTTTTGCTTGCAGACTAAAGATGGTATACAGCACATCATTTCATATAAAATATCAGTATTCCACCTGTGGAAAAAGGCACAGAAAGGTGTTGGCCACTTGGTCAATGATTTCATGTCTTCAGTGGCCACAAACATTTTGCAGCTTCAGCAGGTCATATATGCACAGCCTACTTATATATGGACTGAAATCTTGTATAGTTCAGCATTCAGAAAGCTCATTGTAGTTGTGTTCAAATTAAGACCTAATTAGTACTGTTTTTATTGTGCTTTGATAGCCAGGGTAAGTAATGGACTAAACCTTGGCATGCTCGTTAGCATGCCTCCACATGTCTGGGTAGCTATGACAAGAAGTGCCTGTGGTCGATCTGTCCAGCTGTGGTCATTGACACCATCTGAGGAGCAACCATACCCAGGCTCCTACAGATCCTGCCTTTCTTCAGGACGTGTGGTGTCAAGGCTTGTCTTGAGTAAATGAATTGGATTTGGGATTAACACATGGTGTTGGGCCATTTACACTGGTGACAGGTGAATATCTGAGCCTGTGTAAAGGCACCATGCAGACCCTGCTTCTCACCTCCTTTTGTCCTGTTGCCCATCTAAAGCCTATCCCTGACTGTCTGTGCAATGTGTGTTTTGGATTCAAGTTCTGGCATGACCCAGAGTTTGGAGCATGTTGTAAATGTAACAGTATTGTTGTAATCTAAGTCTACCAACATTCAACTGAGGCTGATAGCATATGTAAAGCTGATGCCGTTACTTGGTGAGTAAGTATCAGGGTGCGTGTTCTGATTAAAGTAGTAAGAAGTCACGGTTTGAATTTATTGTCAGAGCACATAAATACCTGTTCACTGAGCTTTCTGCCTGTGGGGAGAGAGAATTTTGCCTAGAATGAGAAATGGAAAACACATGGCCCAACAAAGGGAGCAAGCTGTTCAGTAGAGCAGCAGAACTTCCCTGGGCTCCTTAGTGATTTTTTTATTATTTTAAAGGAGAATTTCCATTTGATCTTAACAAGCAGAGGAAGAACGCTTCTGTAATATTTATCTTTTCAAAGCTCATCTACTTGTGAACATTTAACAAGGCCTAATCAAACAAGACAAGATCCTTGATAGCATCCTGACAGTAGGAACTATTCATAACGAGTGGTTAAGCAGCAGCTGTGTATCTGTTCATATCATACATCAGATGTAGAAAAATGCTGAGCTCATCCAAAGAAACCCTCTGCAGGCTAGGTTTTTGCAGAAGTAAAATCCTTTAAAGAGACTTAGTTTTTAACTAGGATTTTTATTAATACATTTTCCTTAATGAGAAAATTCTTCATCAGCCTGCCAGAATTTAAGCGGTGAGTAAATTCATGTCATTGAGTAACCCCCTTAAATTCATATACCATAATTCTTCATGTTATGTGTTTGTATGACCAAAATAAAGAGATTTAAAGCAGAGAGGACCGTTCTTTATCATTAAAAAATTTGTGGCAGAGAGCAATCCTTTCTGTGTTTAAAAAATGAATACAGTAGTGTTATGCTGCAGAATTGTCGGTAAAATCATTGTTACCATTTGGCATAGAGGTGTTTGAAACTCACTCAATGTAGTTTGAGGCAATCAATAGCTTTCTGAGATGTTTTTCATTTTTTTCTCTGTAGACAGGGATTCATTTCTGGTTTTTCATTTGGCACTCACAGGGAAACCTTATTGGATGTTGCAGGTTTCTCTTTAAGAAAGACATACTAAATGAGCAGAATTTTAATTAGGATTATACTGATTTGTTGCCTCCAGCTGGCTGTGAAGGTCATATTGCCTTACATTTTACACTCAAAGCAATGTTTTTCTTAAGCAAACGTGACAGCTTAAGGGAACTGAAAAAGGCTGTAACAGGAGTCTAGGCTTCTATCCTATTTTGATTTATTTACTTTAATAACTATGTACCCAATATTATTTCAACAAATAAATTAAAAAAAAAAAGTGCCATTGATAGAGGGGATTGTAAGAAACATGAAGCTATAACAAAAAAAGCCTTAATATTTTCTAGTTTTTAATAGTCTTTAGTACTGTAACTTGTATTCCTGCATGCATAGTGCTCTAATGATGTAACTGTTACACTAATCCCTGTTTTCTTATTAACCATCATATAAAATTAGACAAATTCCAGGCTTAAAAAGATGAAAGTGACTATGAATATATAGTCAGGTCCTTTGTGGTAGCTTCACAAGATCTCAGATGAGGGTCTGGAGGTTGCTGCAGACGTGGTGATTTGGGTGTCAGCAGGATGAGCGGGTGTTGCGTGTGGAGGCAGGAAAGCCAGCTGAGTACAGACATCTGGAGACTTCACCCAAGGGTGAAATGCGGAGTTGGGCCGTGAAGCTGACAGAGGGATCCTCTGCCTTTGCAGCTTCTCCTGATTGCTACACTTTGATTTAGCAAGGAAGCGGACCAGACCCTTGGCTTCTATGCATGCTGCTAGCCCACTGATGGGGTTTCCTCACTGCAGATCCCCAGACTTTTTTGACACAATTGTGTGTCAAAATGGTCATAGGCTTTCCTTCAGATGTTGGAGGAAAACACAGAATCATAGAATGCTTTGGGTTGGAAGGGACCTTTAGAGGTCATCTAGTCCAACGCCCCTGCAGTGAGCAGGGACATCTTCACCTGGACCAGGTTGCTCAGAGCCCCATCCAACCTGGCCTTGAATGTGTCCAGGGATGGGGCCTCCACTACCTTTCTGGGAAACCCGTTCCAGTGTTTCACCACTGTCATGGTAAAAAATTTCTTCCTTGTATCTAGTCTACATCTACCCTCCCTTAGTTTAAAGCCATTACTCCTTGACCTATCACAACAGGCTTTGCTACAAACATTGTCCCCATCTTTCCTATAGGCCCCCTTCAGGCACTGGAAGGCTGTTGTAAGGTCTCTCCGCAGCCTTCTCTTCTTCAGGCTGAACAGTCCCAACTCTCTCAGCCTTTCCTCATAGGAGAGGTCCTCCAGCCCTCTGATCATTTTTGTTTCCTCCTCTGGACTCACTCCAACAGGTCCGTCTCCTTTTTGTGCTGGGGTCTCCAGAGCTGAATGCAGGACTCCAGGTGGGGTCTCACCAGAGCAGAGTAGAGTGGAAGAATCACCTCCTTTGACCTGCTGACCACGCTTCTTCTGATGCAGCCCAGGATATGGTTGGCCTTCTGGGCTGCGAGCACACATTGGTGGCTCAAGTCCAGCTTTCCATTCACCAGTCCTTCTCGGCAGGGCTGTTCTCAATCCCTTCATGCCCCAGCCTGTACTGATGCCGAGGGTTGCGCTGACCCAGATGCAGGACCCTGCACTTGGCCTTGTTGAACCTCATGAGGTTCACACAGCCCCACTTCTCAAGCTGGACAAGTCCAGGTCCCTCTGGATGGCATCCCGTCCTTCTGGCTTGTCAACTGCACCACTCAGCTTGGTATCATCTGCAGACTTGCTGAGGGTGCACTCGATCTCGCTATGTCATTGATGAAGATATTAAACAGCATCGGTCCCAGTACGGACCCCTGAGGGACACCACTTGTCACTGAACTCCAGGTGGACATTGAGCTGTTGACCACTACCCTCTGGATGTGACCTTCCAACCAATTCCTCATCCACCAAACAGTCCACCCATCAAATCCGTATCTCTCCAATTTAGAGAGAAGGATGTTGTGAGGGACTGTGTCGAATGCCTTGCAGAAGTCTGGATAGATCACATCCATAGCCCTTCCCTTGTCCACTGATCTAGTCACACCATCATAGAAAGCCACTAGGTTGGTCAGGCAGAACTTGCCCTTGGTGAAGCCATGCTGGCTGTCTCGAATCACCTCCCTGTCCTCCTTGTACCTGAGCACAGCCGCTAGGAGGATCTGCTCTATGATCTTCCCAGGCACAGAGGTGAGGCTGACAGGTCGATAATTCCCATGGTCCTTCTTTCTACCCTTTTTAAAAATGGGCACATAGACTTATGTATGTTCAGGTTCCTGTTGCAAAAGCAAGGAAGCGTGCTCACAAATATGGACACCTCTAGTCATACTTACAGCTCCTGTGCTTTGGCAAGCACATGAAGAATGTCTGTATATCTGCGTATGCACTTTTGCTAAAAGCCTTAATATAAACAGCAGTCAATATAGGCAGCACTTGAACTGTTCTTTTTTGCAGTTGACGTGAAACAGGACTTTAAAAAGGCTGCGAGTCCTGGTATAGTGCATTTGAAGGCAAGCCTCTGATATTCTTCCTCCCTGTAGTATTTCCAAGGTTGTTTGTAGAAGTCTGTGTAAGTCATGTAATTATAAAACACGTGAGCGGAAGATCTTCTGCAGAATACTATAACACATGATCCTGTGGTAGATTTATCACAGTTCTCTAAATGTTAGCTAAATTCTTGCCTCAAGTAACAATTAGAAAGTTTTGTTCCAAAACTTTGTTGAATTTTTACCTTAGGATCTTTCAGCATGACTTAAATGGCTTTTCTTGCACTCTGCTTTTAATTCACCTGAGAACTTATAGACAGCAGTTACGTTTCTCTCACTTTTTTTTTTAAGGCTAGACTCCTAAGCCAGTATCTTTTCTCTCTGCTCATGAGACTGGCTCATCATTTCTCATACCAGCGTAGCACTGCTTCATTGCTTCTCTTGGAGCTTATCGTTCTTGAATGAGGATGGCATGAACAATACAGAATATTTAAGATATCCGGTGTCACGGACAACTGGATTTCCCATCGTTTCTGGAAACATCTCAGTACAACATAAGATTGCCTTTGGTTTGCGTATGGTCTCAGCCTGTTGGTAGCCTGTAGTCAGTGAAAGTTTAGCTACTGCATATTCAGCTATTTTTCACTCTTTGTTACTTTCAGCCTCCACGTTCTCAGTTTTCAGCAGAGCATTTTGTTGTTAATGCACGACCTTGTGTTTTATAGTCTTACCTGTTCTTCCAATTCTATTTTTGCACTATGAAAGTCATCCACCAACAATTTAATTGCCTCTAGGTGATCCAGTCAAATTGATCATTAGTTTTAGTGTTTAAGACTTTGCATCAGTTCCAGTTTTATTTTGCAGTTTGGTGGTCAGCCACTGGATTTCAACAGAGTTCTGGAAGACAGTGGAAAGAGCTCCCTTGAATGATGTCTTCTGTCAGTGTAGCATCCTGCATATTGCGCTGTTGCCAGCTGTAGGAAGTGAAAAAAGTATGAATCAGTGCCATAATATGGTTAGATTTTTTTTAATTTAAATAAATTCAATACAGAGTGCCTTTTCTAGTCAGGAGCTTTTCACTTACTGCTTTCACAGCTTCCTTCAAAATAAAAATAAAGCCCAAAAATGCAGGTATACTAAACATGAAAAAAGGAAGCTATTGATTTAGAATGGGAAGAGATAAACAAAGCATGATGGTTTTAACACGACATACTGTATATTGAAAGAGCATTGCATCTATACTCCTTTTAAGATGAACCTGCGTATTTGTTAGAAGTGAGTATAAAGACTTGAATTGTGGGCTCAGTGTAAAATCGGGTTTGCTAACCATAGTGCATAGAACTGAGGATTTTATTATTTTATTACCTGTCAGGTACTGGCTATATGTGCTTAATGGCGCTTATGATTACACAGCACAGTAATTGGTTAAGAGTTTTGTGTGGAGATGGGTAAACAATTGCTGAAGGCAATTGAGATGTTACTGCAGTATGACGTATTATTAATGATGAAGGCAGAAATTTTTTTTTCTTCCTTTCAGCAGTCCTTGGCAACCCTGCTGAAAGGAGCACAAACAACTGGTGCCCCTCCGAGGAGCATAAAATATCAGGGAGAAGAGCTCCTGCAGGTCTGCGGTGCTGAGACTGAGAGCAGCCATGCCTGAAAGGACTTTGAGATCAGAGGTTACCCAAAGCCATAAAATGTCTCAGCAAAACTATTTGTCACTCATTGACAGGGTGGGAGAAATACCACAACTGCACTTGAGATAAGGTACTTGGCTAATTTCAGTTCTCCCTTGGGTTTCTTGGATTATCTCCAGCAGATAACCACACTTTTTACTGGTTGCAGTGCAAACCTGTTCAGTACTGCTGTGCTTTGTGCGTGCTGCGGATCTGCTCTTCCCCAGCTGCGCTGGGAGATGGGTGGGTGGAAAGACGTCCTCATTTCCCAGGAGGTCTGAAACTTGCTGCACGCAGCGCAAGAGCATAGCAAGGCTATACTCATCTTGTCCCTGTGGATAAGTGTAAAAGAAATGCCAGCCTTGGTGCATAAGGAAGCTCAGCCTGTAGCTTGCTTCGGTTCCCCTACGCCCTTGGGTTGCAACGAGCATCCAAGAGAGTGGCTGTCACACAGCAGGGCTTTCTGGCACCCACAGCCGCTTGTGTCCTTGCTGCAGCCCCTCTTCTTGACTCCAGTGATGCAGACCTGCAGTCCAGCATGCTGTTCCCCAGTTCCCGGTCTGTATCTCCAGGTTCCTGAATGGCAGTGCTAGCATGAGTAGCTGTAGCAGTAGGGCTTGGGCCTTGACCCGTATTTGCCCTGTTTAGCCCGTTTAGCATTTCAGAGGAACATGCACCTCTCCCAGCCATGTTACTGAGATAACAAGTCTGCGTTCCCTGACACAAATTTCATTGATTTTCACTGGCCTTCCATGAGACTTACACTGCTTCTTCCTTCATTTTCTGTGCGTAAAATACTTCCTTTATTGTGAGTGATTTTCAGCATAAGTCCACAAGAGTAGATGGGCTTTTTGGCTACTGTGTTAATCCAGCCAAGGGATGTCTGTAACAACAGTTGTCCTATGGTTTCTGGTCTGCATTTTGAAATTTCAGTGGTTTATGGTATGCCAAGTTTCAGCATCCGTGCAGGGACAGGAACGACTATCACACATTGATGCAATGCACAGTCGGTTCACTTTATTGCTCCGCTTGCGTGGTTATATACGTTTTTCCATATCTGTACACACGATCACGCTTATTTGGATAGCCTACAGACATAAATCAGGCGCTGTTCACGCACGCCATATTCCCTTATGATAGGTAACTATGCACTAACGCCAATAGCAACAAACTGCCTCCATGTCCTTGAACACATCTTGTTTTTGCTAACCCACATCATGTGCACTATCAGAACTTTCTCAATTGCTATTCTTAGCTGTCCTTTCCAGCGGCCTGTTCAGTTATGCGAACTGTTTTGCTTAAGCGGCCTAGTCATGCTAACTCTCAAGCTACATCAACCCCAACAATGGTAGAAGTCTTCAGTTTAGATTTGGGAAGACATCCCCGAGAATATTAGTCCCCACAGTACTTATTGTTTTAGTGACCCTAAGAATACCCTTGCAGTGGATAAATAATATGAATAAAACCTAGTTGATGGACATAAGCAAAGATGGCTTGTTCTTCAGTGAAAAAGTGTATCGGTTCTTTCAGGGATCCACATAGTAGTATCACATAGACCTTGACCTGGACGCATTCATCCCATGTGTGCATCCCAGCTCATCCATACACAAGTGATAACCACAATTGTATTTTACTTCCTCATAGAGGAGGAGAACTGTGAGTTCCTGAGTTCTGACAGCTTCAGCCCTGAAAGCAAGCAGCTGGAGCAAGACAGGCAGACTTCCACTTTCCTTGTGACTAGGGGCAGGTGAAATAAAAACTTGCCTGCATTTTGTGTTTTTGTCTGTGTAAAACCCGGTTTTATGCTTTCTGACAAGACAGAAGCTCTCAAGGTTCAAGTGTGCAGGCAGTTGGAAGTATTATTCATGTTTGTACACATTTTCATTAAAAGTGAAATGAAAGTGAAATGGCTTGGCAGGCTGGGAGATTCACAGCTTCCTGGGGGCATGAGGAGAAAGTGTTGTTAGATCTGTAACCTTGCAAGACACCAAGTTTTCCTACTTCTTGAAAAAGAGAGGTGAACAAATATTGTTGTGATTTGGTGATACTGTTAGGTTACCCTCACACTTGGGTACATCACAGCCAAAAGAGAAAAGTAGAGGGGAGTCAACAGTCCACTGCACATGTTTCTTTCCTTTAGGGAGTCAAACTCTAGAAAAAATGCCAACATAAACATTCCAAAACTTGATATATAAGTTTTCTAAAGATCCTAGTTACATTCGTTGTTTTACCAGATCAACGAGATTATGCTGTGTTGTTTCAAATGAAGACCAGATACAGGCTCAGATTATACACCTTTGACATTTAAAAATCCAGACTTTGGTTTTGCAAGTGGTCTTTAGTTTTAGGACAGATGGACACAAACACACAGATCTAATTTCCTCTGCAGTCTAGAGTATTCATAAGGGAGGCTATGGGTCTGAATTTCTGGCCTGAATTTGTGGGCTGAAAGAGTGTCTCCAAGAGACGTCATTTTGATTTCATCCTAGACCCTAAGCCATGCCTGGGTCTGTTCCCCAGAGCTGGCTTTGACCCCGCCGGTGTTAGTAAGGTGTTAGGAGTATTGAGGATGTCCCTGTGCATGCTTGGTGGCAGGCTCAGTGGCCTTATTACCTTCTGATTTCATAAAAAAGGACTTCATGAAAGAGGCAGCCCTGAGTTTTATTTAAAGCTGCAGGGTCACTGGTGGACCGTCACTTCTTCGGAAGCTTTAGGCTTTCCTCTGCAGTGCACCAAGAGATGATGTATCTGAAATCTCTCTATCTGGCTCTGCATTCTGGCATCTCCTCACATTGACTAGATGGCTGTGGGCAAAAAAGTGGAGATAGACACAGTGACAAGAACTGATATCAGGAGCTGCTTTGAAGACACCCTCTCTAGCCGTATTTCAGATGGTGGAATTCCTTCTCTGCCACAGCTACAAGCACAGAAATGTCTTCATCCTATTTCCAGTACGACCCCGTGTTTTAAAGGGTATTTTAGCTCCTGTGAATATCAAGTAACAGAAGTAAGAGAATGCAGAGCTGGAGCATAAATAGAAAGAGGAACATGCAGCAGCGAACCGCTGACACTTCAGCTGAGACTTGGTAAGCCAGGCTGGAAACGCTTGTCCCAGCAATAAACATCGCATTTGCAGAGTACCTTCACGATCGCCTCTGTGTACAAAGTTTGCATCATCACTGAGCTATTTTTTCTTTTTTCTGACAGTGCAAAAGCAAAACTTTATTGTAAAGGGCATTTCATGTGGTTCTGTGTTTTGCTGGATGTGTATATATACACAAATACCGCTGTATGCTCACTTGTTTTGTAGTGAATTGGGTCTGCAGCTGACCTGTGAGTTTTAACTTTCAGTTGGAGTTATGCTTCGGGTCATACGCTTATGTTCAGAAAACAACCAAACTTTGTGACCTCTGGGAGGCTACAAACCTGTTCTGTTTTGAAGAGGAAGGGGCAATTCTACCTGCCAGCAAAGCACCTGTGGTATCTCTTGAGAAGAGGTGTGGAAAACCCATGATCTTTAGCCACCAGGAATTGTCCTCATCTTTGGCAAGATATTTTTTTTCTGCGCATATATTTTTGTCACAAAGGGCGTTTTGACTTACTTTACTTGGAAATAAAGTAAATCCTTCTCTGACAGAAGTTCCAAAGATATGAAACTTATGAATGAGTTTGAAGATGGCAGAAACCACCTGCAAAGCTTTTCCCCTCTGCTTATCATTGTTAATTTTCAAGGGATCTAATATGGTTTTTTCCAGAGTCTACCTTAAGGTGATAAAACTGTAGCAGTTCAATGCCTGCTGACTGGCAGTGCTCAAGCTTGGATAGTCGCTGAAACCAAGGGCATACGCTAAAGCGAGGTGTAAGGCAGTAGAAACCCGTGAGCATGCCGTAACTCATCAGCAGTGGTTGAGCACTCTGGGGCAGGACATGCTTTGTTCCATGACTGATTGCAACATCAGTGTAGATTGTTCAGTACTTAGTAAATTCTGCTACGTTCTCAGTTTTAAATGGTCTCTTCACTGGCGTTTTGTTCTTCCATTAAAAAAAAAAAAGTTGTTCCATAATGATGTATTCTGTGATATCTATGATATATATCTCTCATATATGCGATATATAATATATGTGATGACGTGATATACAGAAATACACAATATCATACAAATCTTACATATCACTTGTATATATGTGATGTATTTGTATATATTGTATATATACAAATATGTATGCACACATACCTATACATCTGAAAGGCGGTTGTAGTGAGGTGGGTGTTGGTCTCTTCTCCCAAGTAACTAGCGATAGGATGAGAGGCAATGGCCTCAAGTTACGCCAGTGGAGGTTTAGATTGGATATTAGGAAAAATTTCTTCACCGAAAGCGTTGTCAAGCATTGGAACAGGCCGCCCAGGGAAGCGGTGGAGTCACCATTCCTGGAGGTATTTAAAAAATGTGTACATGTGGTGCTTGGGAAAATGGTTTAGTGGTGGACTCGGCAATGTTAAGTTTACAGTTGGACTCTATGATCTTAAAGGTCTTTTCCAACCTAAATGTTTCAGTGATTCTATGATTTTGTGATTCTTTTAGATATACATATATAAAAATGCATATGTATGTGTGTGATGATTGCTTCAGAATGGTATCTCACTGGTTGAAAGAGGTGAGTGAGTGGAGCACAATATGAAAGTCTTCATACTGCGTTGTCTATCGAGTGTCAGGAACCAGTGTTCTGTGCACATTTTTACTGAGCCTTGCTAGGATAAACGTAGGGACTATATAGGATGTACCAGGGAACGGTGGATGAATTATTCAGAAAATCACCAAGAATAGCAGGAGGCTTTTTTTCTTTTCATACATAGAAATCAGGACCGGATGGTGCTTTGCAAGATCGATGTTAACCAAGCACAAACTACGAGTCTTAATAGAGCGAAATAGCTGGGCAAGATATTTGGATTGTGGTCCAGTTAGTGACATCATTACCATCTTCAGCCAGCGGGCTGGCTTTTTCTGAGGCTTAAAAGGAAAGCTAGACTTTTTTGCAGACACTGCCTTTGCAAAATCCTTACCCATTCATTCAGAAAGAGAGGCAAGAAGCTTCAAAACGCATAATTTCCCTGGTGGAAAACAAAATGCAAGTTTCATGTAGCTGCAAGAGCAAGTTAGTGCCTGATTTCTTCATTTCTAGGCAAAGATTTTGATTTTTCCTTTATCATGACTTTTCTGACAGTTGGCAAAGAAAATGTCTAATGGCCTCTCAACAAATAATGTTGTTCCTGATTAACTCTGAACACGTTTACCACAAAGCAGGAACAGTGTGTTCGGGTTAGGCCAGTCCATGCTATGCAGTGGGAAGGCACTTGCTATTTGGAGCAAGAGTCCCTACATGTTAATTAGAAGCAACTCCTGTTTAGACAAGCCCCCTAGAAAACTGTTCTGGCACGCATACATGCAGATACAGACTGTCTTTATTTGTTGTAAGCATGAATAAGACCCATGGATATCAATCTGTAAATATTAAAGGTTGCATATGCCTGTTACAGTTCACAGGCAATGCTCAAAAGCTTTACTTCTCACGTTGTTTTCTGCAGGTAGGGCAGACTGTGGCCCCAAAGGCAAAATCTGGTGGGTAATCTTGAGTAATATATGGAATTACATATGGATGTTGTACTGGTGTACACAAGATTGTTTTCTGGTATTAAGCTATTGAGTTGTATAAAAAGGGACAACTTTTCAAAGGTTTGTTGAATGAAGGTGTCCCCCCATCACCCAAAGACTCACAGAATCACAGAATGTTCGGGGTTGGTCATCCAGTCCAAACCCTGCTGAAGCAGGGTCACCTACAGCAGGCTGCACAGGACGTGTCCAGTCAGGTCTTGAATATCTCCAGAGAAGGATAATCCAGCAACCTCCCTGGGCAACCTGTTCCAGTGCTTCGTGACCCTCAGAGTGAAGAAGTTCTTCCTCATGTTCACGTGGAGCTTCCTATGCTTCAGTTTGTGCCCGTTGCCCCTTATCCTGTCGCTGGGCACCACTGAAAAGAGTGTGGCCCCATTCCTCCTGACACCCACCCTTAAGATATTTATAGGCATTTAGAAGATCCCCTCTCAGCCTTCTCTTCTTCAGGCTAAACAAGCCCAGCTCCATCAGTCTTTCCTCGTAGGAGAGATGCTCCAGCCCCCTCACCATCCTTGTAGCCCTCCGCTGGACTCTCTCCTGTAGCTTCTCATCTTTCTTGAACTTGGGAGCCCAGAACCGGATGCAGTAAGACCCCTTGTTGTTCGCCCTCCCCCTTCTCCCCTCAAACCCATCAGGGTTCTTCAGTCAGCCAGTTCCCCTAAGCAGCTCTTGAGAAAAACTTCTTCTAGCGAGAGAAATGTGACTGGTGTAAAGTTAGGTCTTTTCCAGTCATCATGCAGACTACCTGCGAAAAGTGATTAATAATACTTAAAGGGAAAACATCAAGGTCTTTTGGTGAGAAGCCTGCTTCCCAATGCCAAAGGATAAAGAATTTACCACTTCACTTGAGCATTGGTTCCAGTGTATAATTGTGTTCACTGCTACATTTTTTTCCTTTTTATCCCATTTGATTTGGCTACTGGTACTTATTTTTGAATACAGACACATTTTTAGAATTCCTGCCTAAACTTTTTATTTGCAAACTGCAATATATGCTCAATCACTTTACCTGAGGCTTTTATATTTGCAGTTTACACTAGGTACAATTTCAATTTATTGAGCTACTTCTTCTCCATACAGTTTGATTTTCAGCAGGTTTGTAGAGGTGAGGGAGCCCTGAGAGAAAGAACAGCATACATCACCCAGGAGAATATCTGAATTTCCTTTCTGTTCTTTATTCCAAATAAATTTGCCTGGACATAATTCAATGTGGATACAATTGCTATAGACTGGAGAAAAAGTTCCCACTTCCAGTTGGAAATTGTGGATGACTTTGGTTTTTCAGGCTACTTGAGGCTTATGTGGTCATGCTCTGTTTTACTTAATGGTTTTGTAACCTCTTAGAAAATTCAGAGCCACTTTAGCAAGTGAGTGGAGATAATTAGGGTAATGAAATGTCTATGAATTTTATGAATATAGGCAAAAAGGCTTATAGAGAGACCCTATAAATGCTCTGAGTGAGGAAAATGGTAGTAGTGTATCTTTTGACATGACAGAGAACTTGAAATATTTATAACCCCACCAACTGCAGGAAAGCCTTCAGTCAGAATTTAAGATAGAAATTCCCCCAGTTCTGGGGCTCTTGGCTGCTGGCTTGTTTGTGGAATGCCAGATAGCACTGGCACACTCCTACGCGACATTTGGACAAAGAATTTCATAGAAGGGGGTTTCCCTCTTGCATCAGATGAACTCTGTCCGTTTAGACTTACACTGATGACTGAAAGGTGGGTCGTGCCGCCCGCACGTGTATTATATGCTCTTTCCCTGTGTTCGTTCCTGCAGATTATTGTGTGACATAAGACTGGATGAACATTATCAGAACCTGGAATGTATTTTAAATGTAAAACTCCGTCAGACATACAGATAATTGCATGTTCTATAATTAAAACTGTGTGGGCTTTTCCTTCAAAGTATGGCAACAGCTGTTATAGCACATCTGGAAAATATGCTTTAAGCAAAGGTATTTTAGCTCAGAGAATTTCACAATGCATGGGATATTTACCAGCACTTCTTTCCAGAATGCTAATCTGATTTATCAGTTTTTTGAATATGAAAGTCTTCATTTTTTTATGGTGTTTGCAAAGCTGGCGTTGAATTGATATCACAGATTGGCCATTCCAGTGTGGTTCAAGGCTAAATGCTGCAAAACAAAAACATTGCTTTGCTACTATTTTTGGGTAGAAGCCACGTAAGCCTTGTCTAATGCCCTAGTAATATTTTCTTCACTGATTGAAGCCAAATATTTTCCCCTTCTTTGATTTTAAAGAGAAATAATTGTTTCATACGGAATCGCATTGAAAGGAAAATTGGTCTTATGGCTGGACTCCTGCTCTGTGCTTCTTGAGGCTCATGTTAGTGCCATTCTGTGCTATCTCCCTCTCTAGAAAACAGAGATAGCTTGACACCCTACAATTACTCAGAACTTCTCTGAAGTCAGTGAGAGTGTTTACAAGCGAGGATCCTGGCACTTTGAAATGACTGGCAATATTTCTTTTTGTGATAGGAGCCCAAGCGTTGTGGTTTCTGTGCTTTCTTCAGAACAGTTATGTAGTCATTGCACTACAAAACCAGAATTTTTAAAATTAATGGAAATGGTTAGAGGAAAGCAGAAAACTTTAGCAAACTTTTAAAACCCTCTATCCATTAATTTATTGATAATGTTACTCGTTTTGTTTATTTGGAAAAAAATTACTAAAGATGCAGAACACCAGAACCTTTACTAACAAGGTAATATTGTAATCAAGCATCTCAAAAGCAGCCGACCAACTTGCTTTCAAGATGATGAGGAAGATTTTGCAGATAGATAGCATATACCTATAGTTTCCTGAGTGAGAAATCAGTTTCCCTTTATTTAGAGTAGCAGATAACTTTTTTTGTGCTAGATAACATTGTGTTGGAACAGCTTTGCGCCTGAATTTTAAATCATAAATGCTATGCTTGTTGTGCAGCTGGAGGCAAAATGCACTTACAGCTAAAAAAATGAATGAGGTCAGGAAAAAAATCTATGGCAGTGAGACTGCAAAATAAAAGAGTAACATGGAACATATTAGTGGTAATGTGGGAAAATTAATTCCAAACTATTGACAGTTTAATTGACCTACAGGAAACACTTTAATGGGCTTAGTATGCTGTGCTGTTCTTCATTTTTTAATCTTTTCCACTGGGCAGAAACCCAATTTTTCCAAGTATGGGGTTTAAAGTTGTAACAAATGGTTGCTGTGGATTGCAAGGTGGTCAGATGCCAGCACTGGATGTGTGACGAAGTCTCTTCTTCCATCCAACACTGGCAAAGCCCATCCTGTGAGCAGGGCTTGGGTGCCTCTACTCCACTCTTGTCCTCGTCTTGCTAGTTACAGAGGCTCTTTACACATGATATTCATATGGTGATTTGACCCCCAGGCTCCGACTGCATGAGGAGAAGATCATCAAAGATCGGCGTCACCACCTTAAGACGTACCCGAACTGCTTCATTGCCAAAGAGCTGATCGACTGGCTGATTGACCATAAAGAGGCCTCAGACCGAGAGACAGCAATTAAACTGGTGCAGAAATTATTGGATCACAGCATTATCCACCATGGTAAGTGCAATATCAGCTGCTAAAAAGTTCTAAGCTAGATTTTACTGACTGCTGTGAAACAGAAAAATCCCGCTTCTGCTCTTCCATCAAGTATAGGACTGGTAGGATCCTTTCCCTGCCGGACAGGGACATCTCCCTTGAACTGTGCTGCTCCACAAGAACCCCTGCGTCCTGCGGGACATGGAGAGGCTGGAGAGGTGTGGAGTGATGTTCCCCACGTCGATACGGGGGTGGAAGTCGCTGGAGACTGTGCTGCTGCCTCTCTGCCTCTGGAGCAGCCCCAGCTGGATCCTGTCCCTTCTCTCCCCGCTGCCCTCACCTCCCTGCTCCCTGCAGCACGGTTTTCCAGCTGAAAAACCCATCTGAAAAATCAGCCGGCAAAAAAAGGTCATTTTTCTCACATGGATTAGTTCTCTGGCCCTGTCCCTCACACCAGCTGCACAAACATTGGTGCTGGTACAGCTGCAAGAATGTTAGTGGTCCGACTGTGCCCTGATTAATTTTCTCCTAAACTTGTTGTCTATTTGAGACCTGTTCCTTTCAGCTTCTTGAATAACAATTTGCGCTGATGAAAAGGAGACTTCCAATTTAGTGGTAGCGTTTAGCTGCCTTTCAGTGCACAAAAAGGCTAGGAAGCACACAAACAAAGAAGATCCAAGCCTTGGGTTTCAAGGGTATAGTATTACCCATTTGAAAAAGGCAAAATGTACCATTTGTTTCTTTTTTATGGGAAAACTGAGCAACTGAGAACAGATGAATGTTGACTTTATGCAGAGGTCACTGTATGTGCAGCAATGCTGCTGCTATCTGCAGTACAGTAACACCTTAATTAAAGAAAGAAATGTACATATTGAATGAGTGCCACTTCTACAGCTTCTGCTCGGCTATTAAATTAAAATTCTGGGTTGTTATGGAAACTGGGACTCACAGTAGATAGTTAAAGAATAAAGTAATTATAGGGTACTCAAATCTGACTACTTAATCCTCTATTGAGAAAATGTCAGTGAAGAGTTGCGTGGATGCCTGAGTGACTTAATTTAATTGAGCAATAGAGGTTTTATTGCTGAATGCTTGTTTAAAGCTTTAACACCCTTCAAATGTTTTCTACCTTGGGATCCAATTGCACACTATAACTTCCATACAATTTTTATATGTCTGTGTGTATATATTACACGTAGAGCAGGTGTTTCTTGAAAATGTTCATGTACTGCACTCAAATTTAATAAAGTAGTTTGCAAAGTGAGGCAGGGTAAATTCAGAAAGGTTCAGTCTGTTTCTGCGGGATGCTCAGAGCATCAACTCCCGTGGCAAGTGAAAGAGGTATCAGTTCCTGCTCCTGTGGTGCAGAAGGTGAGCCTGTGTCAGGGGGCTGACAACTCTACTAGGAGCAGCTTGGCTGGAATATCCTCCCCGTTAGTTTATGCCCTTGCTGATGTCCAGAGCTCTGCTCTGCGTTTACAGGAGCCCATCATCAGCTGCTCTCTTGTAAACTTTATTTAGCATTTCTTAGTGTGCTCCTGTTCTACCTACCATTTGCTAGCTGGCATGGCAGAGCAATCGAGATGATTTTGAGAGGGGAGAAGGCTTTGAGTGGAACAGTTTCTGCAGCAAGTCTCAGGCTTCCTACGGCATCGCTCGACTGACACAAGTAACTTTATGAAGTTTGCCAGTCCTTAAATTATTGGGTGTTCTACACTGGTGGCCTTTTAAACAAGCTAACAGACTGTTTTCATCCAAAGGTTTTCCAGGTATGTAGCCGATGGACACTATTTTGCTCTTTTTGTTTGCAGTAATACTCAGAAAAGTGATGAAGAGCTATCCCCCTCACCTAGAAATCTGGTTACCTATCTGAGCGTTTTCTCCAGCCTTTCGTCAGTTAGTAGAACTGAGTGGAGCTGTGTGCTCGGAAATACAGGGGGTTAGGCTCCATAGGTGCTTGCTTTGGAGTTCAGCAGCGCTACCTGCTACATGGATTCTCAACTCCTTAACATCTATATGAAGCTTTTTTTCTATTATTTTATGTTTCAGTCTGTGATGAGCATAAGGAATTCAAGGACGTCAAACTGTTCTATCGCTTCCGAAAAGATGACGGGACATTTCCGCTGGACAATGAGGTGAAGGTGTTCATGAGAGGACAAAGACTGTATGAAAAGTATGTTGCGTTCAGTATCCATAACGTGTTGGTAATAGCACCACAGGAGGCAAATGATACTTGTTAATCTATTTTCGAATAGTCAGAGGCTTTCAAATCATGCAGGAACGGGTCTGGGTAATCCCGTGACTTTTAACCCTTCTCGCTTTCCCATTTCACTTTTGCTTTTCTGCCATATTCACTTGTAGCTTTTTGTTTAAAACCAAATAACATTTTCTTATGTTCTGGGTTGCAAATATATCTATATGAGAACCCAATGTAAATTTAAGCCCTTGCACTCTATTCTGTAAAAATAATTACTAAATGATGATTTGTCATGTAAAATTGTAATCACAAGACCTAAAACATCAGTACATCAAAATGTGCGGAACAAGTGTCAGTTTGTCTGTGGAGACTCCGTATCTACAGCTTCACCAGGAGGTATTATTTTAAATAGTAGGTGAAATTAATCTTCAGTGTTCCGGTTTGCAAAGCTTCTACATCAGAAAGTTTATATTAAAAGTAGTTTCAAAGAAAACCCAGCCAAGAACATCTAATTAAGATTTGAAACAGGTGATTATGCTGAGGTAGTGAATATCCCACTGGATTACTTCGGTCAAATAACTAGGTAGCTTAACCATACTTCCCAATCTATAATTAATGACATTTTCATTCAGGATGTAGAGATTGTGACACGGTCCTTTCAAGCAGAGTGAATAAAATGCATGTTGGCATATGCTACAATGTAATGCAAAAGACGTGATATGTTATTTACCAAAAAACTTGAATTATTGCTCCAGACTGAATCCCACCCACTCTCCTACTTGTTTAGAGCAGAAGCATGCAGCAGCTGAGAGAAATGCTGTGTCTTCTGGCTGGAGTAATTTTGTTTCCTTCTTAGAATAAAGCACTCGGGGCAATCCCAGGTTTAAAAGCTGATGATAAATATGGTTTTCAAGGTTAGAAGGCTCTGAAGGTCAATTTGGTGAAAGAGCAATTAAACTGAAAAGTAAACCAATAATTGTAAATGCCACTCCTTTTGTTGCACCCATCATATAAAATTCCCTGAGACTCAGTGACTGAGACTATTTAAATTAAAAAAAAAAAAAGTATATACATAGAGAAGTCATGAGAAAATACACCACTGGAAAAAGCCTTCATTGGATGCACTGGGACAGATGCATTGAATCACTCATCTCCAAAATCTCCTGCGCCTTTCTGAGCACAGCATTTGCTCCTTTAGACTCTGTAACACGCAGTGCCTGCAAGCCTGGCCCATATTATGAAAAGCTGATCAGTGTGTCTATGGTAATAAACCTTTTTTCTGTTTGTTTTCTATATTTCTGTTTCTATTCTTCTGTGAGAAAAATTGTTTTTTTGTTGGTGAGGCTGATAACAGTCCTCTGCATGAAAGGAGCCACGGTGGGAAGAACCAGTTCAACTAGTGACTACTGCTGTACTAGTTCTACCAGTGTCTGCTTCCATCCTCATTTCTCTGGATGGAGAACTATCCCCAAACCAATGTCTAGTGTCCAGTTTGTCCAACATCACGCTGGCAGAAAAATGTTCATAACAGTACAGGTTGTTCCCATCTTGGTAAAGGAGTTAATGCCAAAAGCAGCACCTGTATCTAAATATAACTGCATCGTTATGAGGTGCTTGCTCCTAGGCAACGTATCTGAAGGGTTCAGAAACTTTTAAAACCAGCCCTGAGTGCTAAATATAGTATAGATTAAAAATACGTGGCATTTCAAAACCAGTCTGTGACAGTCAAAGCTAGTCAAAATTCTCCATGGATCACTGGAAATATTTTATAATCACAGGAGATAAGAACACATACCTGGGCCGTCTGGGCTTCGCTTTGTTTATTGTAGCAAATCCAGTGTGTAGAGCACTTGGATTTTGTCAGGTCTGTTGTCCATGCACGCTTATTAGCAACACCTTCACAGTTTAATTGGATGCATTTTAAACTCAAAATCTAATACTGAAAGTCAGACTACTACAGGAGGAGTTCTGCAACGAAACGTGTGTATGTGCAATATATCTGTTGTATCAGTTTGCTGACAGTGTTGAGAAAGAAAATACTAATTCAGTGCAGTTAAAATAGTTACTAAATGGCAACAACTGGAGAAAAGTATTCATGCACAGATGTGAAGACACTTACCAGTATGCTCAACATGTTTATCAAAATGCCTGTAGGCCTAATTTCAAGAGAAAGGCAATGATGCCAAAAAAAATCTATCTGAAATCAACATATTTTAAAAATCTGTATCTAATTTTGTAGATGTTAATGACCTTCACTAGGCTTTGGTTGTTTAAGATAGACATTATAATACTATTTCCCTCTCTTCTCCACCCACCGCAGTGGGGCTGGAGTACCGTTACATTCAGAAGCCAGTGTAGTTTGTGCTGGCCAATAATTGTGGCCGTGTTACCCAACATCAACCCATGCCAATTTGTACCCTCGGTGGGTAAAATGAGGAAAATGCTTGAGGAGGGTCAGCAGGTAGTTGCATGGGCAGAGGAATGGACACGTAAGGCAGGTTCCCTGCATTTGGAGAGCTGTTTTGGTTAAACACCCTGTGCTCTCCCCGGGACATGGGAACATTAGGACCGACCCTCGCTGAGGAGCTCCCTTTCCATGTCTCTCTTCTGTGTGACCACAAAGCTCCTCGTAGCCTGGATTCTCTTCTCTTCTGGCATTACCTCCTTCACCTACTGTGGACATCTTCGACGGCTTTACCCGTGAGATTAGAAGATTTAAAATCAGTCTCCGATTATATTCTCCCTTCACTAATACTGAAAATCATAAATAACTTCAAATTCCCTGTGCATCATTGCAAACTGTGGTAATCCTTTCTGTGACCATGTTTTGCGGTTGAAGTTTATAACTAGAGATGGCACCTACTGGGTTTCCTACGGTCTTGTCTGAAAATTGTTGAATAGTTTATTAGGTCCGAGTATCCGTTTTCATACTGTCCGGGACTGAGCAGCTAGGTCGAATGAGATAAATGTGTTTCCTGTTCAGCAACTGCCCCACTGCAAATCTTAAATAAAAGCAGCACAGACCTTTCATAGCTTAAAAAAAAACAAAAAAACAAGTTGTGCAAGGATCGTAGTTTTATGACGTTTGCAATTCTCAGTAGGTTTTGGTCAGGCACACAGGATTGTTGTGTTTCTAGTGCAGCTGGGTTTAGGAGCTAGAAGTCATCTCATGACACTGACTTCAGCTCAGATTTTTCAAACAGATTTCACAGTGAAAGAAGTGCAGATTTATGGTTTTAATTTCAGGAAATCATTCAGATAATTTTGAGACTGCATTCTTTGAATCACTTTCATTTTAACTCATCAGTGGTTAATTAAAATTTTTCCTCTGCTGCAGTTATTTAGGTAAAACAAGGTTCGAATTTTCTTTTGAAAAGAGTTTGAATTTCAGTGTTTGGCTAAATACATTCTTTTAATGCAGAATAACACCAGTTTTAGCAAATAATATGTTTTGACATGAATGGCCTCATGTTTTTTTGAAGCAAGAAGAAAATGGAAGCGATAGAGGCAGTTTCCAGTTCTGGCTAATGAAAGTCCAGGTTTTTGGGCAACTTAAATTGGTACAGCTTTGTTGACAGCAGTGGAGTTACAGTGATTTACTTCAGTTAGCGATGTAAGTCTCCAGATTGCTGTTTCTGGGTTTGTTAAACCATCAATTTGTCATGTCTGTTTGTTCACAAGTCCAAATCCTTTGCAGTACTATTCTGGGCACACGCAGAAGGGTGTGAAATGTCAAACTGAGTGTTTTCCACTTAATATTTTTCCAAATTTCTTTTGTGTCTCTGTAAAAAATTAACAATTAGCATCTCTTTTTCAAGGACCTCTCTATCTGTGACTTCAATGAGCTGGTCAACTAATTATAGACTCATCAAAGAACAATTAACACAATCCTAAGGATTTTTTATTTAGTGCCCGCAGAGCCTGGGTAACCAGTTCTGGGTAACCGTGCAGCAGATGGTATGAAAAGACACGAGGTTTGAGTTTGCTTTTTTTTTTTTCTGGGGAGAAAAAAGCCTGGTGAATGAGGCACATTTAAGGATGGTCCCTTGGAGAGCTGTCTGTATTAGATGTGGCTAGTGTGGGACAAAATGTTGCCTTGCATGCAGATGCTTGTAAACCAAAATAGGAAAAAGAATAAAGTCTTTGCAAGAGCTCTGGAGTCAATACCATGTCCCCTGTGGCACATACTCTTGCTTTTGGCCTCGTCCCTGTCCTCAGCTAATTTTGACTTGCTTAGTTCTTCCTCAGCTCAGAGGTGCTGGCAATGACGCACCAACGTCTGAATGAGCAGTTCCTTATATCTGCTGCTGACATACAGCTGTGGCTGAGCAGCCCTTGCCTGGCTTGGGATCTGCTGCCTGGTGGTCAGAGCCAGTCGGTTCGGGCTTCTGGTTAGCTGTTGTCAAAGTCAAGGGAATAAATCTTTGAGGTGAAATCACAAGGGCTGGGTCCTGTCAAACCTCCTTGTTGTAATTTCAAATGAAACTTTTCTCTGGGTTCTTATGGCACAGATTTTTCTGATGCCTCCCGAAGGAGGTGATGTTATATTCCATGAGCTATGGACGTGCTGGCAGTTCAAGAAAGAGATAGCTCACATGTGGATTTACATGAAATTCAAATTTTTGATCAGACGGGGAAAGATTAAGCGCTTCCAGAATATTCCTGTTGTAGTTCAGTTGTGCCTTTAATTTCATAATTGGTTGGTGAAGGGAGGGGAGTTGTTAGCTTTATACAGAAAAAATAACCGTGCCATTCTTGAGCTATTATTCTGAAAGTCTTACCACTAGTCCAATTATTAGCCTATAATAAATAAAATAATTATGAAGAAAAATGAAATTAATAAATAGGGAGGCTTTGGTTATTGGTCTCTCAACAAAAAAAGTGGGATTCTTTACTGAAAGAGAACGATTATCATTTCTTCTTTCAATCTGTCTTCTCTTTCAAACTGTCAACCTTACTTTTGCATTAGCAAAATACTGAGTCTTTTTATACTGTGTCATTTGTGTCGGTTACTTGAATGGAGAAGAATTTTATTAGCGTATTTAAGCTAGGTACATGCCAATTGCTAAGAGATTCAGAGACGCCCCACAATGTTCCTCTGAGCTCTGGTGTTAAGTGGAGCCAGCTGAGGCACAGAGACTCTGAGACTCAGGCCTCAAAATATATTCAGGTGTGTAGCTCACTGACTGCAGCTGCATCACTGGGTGCTCCACGCTAAATATGTATCAACCACCCAAACCACAGCATGACCTTTTTTTCCTTCCTCTTGAATTTTTCTGCAGCTTTTTAAAGCTTATGGGGGGAATTTTCAAAACCATCTAAATGACTTCAGGGCATAGTCTTGCTAACTACAGAAATTAATTAGAAATTTTTGAACACATTAGTTACAATCTGATGCTTTTAGGCTTTGTTTCCAAGTTGATTATATATTAACTTTAGAAAAGGTAAGGAACTAAACAGGGGGAATGGGAAACTGAAAAACTTTGGTTTCTTTTAGGGGAAAAAACCAAGGAAGCATTAACTTCACACAGGGATATAAAGCTTAACTTATTTGACTAAACAGTTACAATTCACAGATCGATAGCTCATAGATTCATAGATTGATAGCTGGAGGAAAGATTTAGCAAGTCAGTGAAAGGTTCATGCCTGCTTAATATCTGTGAGATTTGCCAGAGTAGATCTGGAGTTGCTTTTCTGAAGAACCATTTTCCCTCCTGATTTTTTCGCCCCGTACCAGGCTGATGAGTTCTGAAAATACTCTTCTGCAAGCCAGGGAAGAGGAAGGAGTCAAGTATGAACGGACCTTTGTAGCATCGGAGTTCATTGACTGGCTGATCCAGGAAGAAGAGGCCACGACAAGGACTGAAGCAGAGCAGCTCGGCCGCAGGCTGCTGGAGCACGGGATTATACAGCACGGTGAGAAATTTACTGCCAGATAGCAAAAGCTACACTTTCTGTAGCACTTTCTTCAGGTCAAATCATACGGAGGGGCACTTGTCCTCTTGGTCATAATATGTCCAGGTTCTAAATAATTTCAGGTAGGAGTCTAGGTAACTTTATTAAGTAAAAGGGTTGCTTTTTCAAAAGCTCGTTGTCTTAGTTCTGAAGATTCTGCCTCAAATGCAGAATGCGGCTAGAATTTGGGATTGTACAATAACAACATAAGGATGTGGATGAAAATCAGCGCTCCTACATTTGTGGTAACTAGCTTGTAGAACTTCTTATCATCAATACATATAATTGAGGCAAATAGCTCTGTGAGGATCAAGTAGGGATTAGAGCTTACTAAGCTAAATTTTCGATGTAGAATAAAAATGTCAGGTTCTGTGTGTCTTCCTCCTTGAGGACAGGAGCAGAGCACAATCTGATGCCAGAAAAGCAACGTTCCTTTTAGTTGTGTTGCAGTGTGATTCTAGTGTGTTTGCGCAAGAAAGAGGGCATCGCTTTCGTCTGATGTGTTATTGTTTGTCCTGGTGGGGTAACTTCTTTGAGGCAGGTATCGAATATTTCTTCATGGTCCAGCACAATGGCTGGCAGATGCACCTTCACTAAGGAGCTCACTCTGTTAAGGGTGGAGGAGACGGGGTTTTCTCACTGTACTGTCCTGAGGGTGAAGAAATGAACACCCCTGGCACTAAACCCCATTTTGCAGTGCAAGTTGCCCTTCTTTGGCCAGGCGTTTTCCACCATAAACGCATCGCAGGGCCTCTGGGAGTGATGAAGTGGTGTCAGAACGTGACAGAACAAGCTGGCAGTAGCTGTTAGCTGTATTGTTTAATGCACAACGGGAAAGTAATCAGATCCTGGTGATCCAAATGTTGTAAAATCAACACTAATTCTGACAGAGAACAAACAATTCACATTTATTAACAGGTTGTTAATATACAAGGTGCTAGGTTGACTAGGTTGCTTGTTGCTTTGTGAGGAAACCTAGGAGTAGAGAAGAATGGGGGCATAAGTGACCCACACAGTTCCTTCGTGTTTGTAATCATGCTCACGTTATCTTTAGGCTCCAATTACTAGCAGCTACTTTTGAATGTTTACAATAATCAGCTTCCAGTTCTATAATTACCCCTGTGCTTCCTATGATTTATAGGGTGCCAACTGCTTGGAGCTTGACAGACAGGGAAGGTATGCCACCCCTCCTCTTTATAGCAGCAATGATTTCATTCCTATTTTTACCCGAGCATTTTCTGTGTATTATGTACGAGGTAAGCTTTCCTTAAAAAAAAGGGGGGGAGAAGGGGGAAAGACAGTAGTGAGATTTAAGCTGATATTGATGTTTTTCTTCAGAGAAAGTAAAGTCGGGACTTGATATTTGGTGCAAAGCTGGATTTACTTTACTGTTGAAATCTTTGCGGAGCTAAGAAAGTCAGGATGTGGTATTTATTGCAGATCAACCATTGCTACATTAACTAAGGTAAATGTTCAGCAGTGCACCTTGGCAGAGAAATAGTATTGCCCCTGTCAAGCGGGGTTTCTGGAGGTGTTCCTGAGCAATGCTGGCCCTGCTCACCTTGATGGATTGCCCTGGCCAGTTTTGCAGATATATCCCCTGCCCATCCTCTTCGGGCAGTCAAGAGTGCATACAAAGTGCTTTCTCAGAAAGAGACTTGGGACTCATGGAGCAACCACAAACGGGGCGCTGGGAATTCGTTGATTGCTGAGGAAGTGGCCTTGTACTCCAAGGTACCGTCGTCTTCCTCATCCAGATCATTGATAAAGATGTTAAACAAGACCGGACCCAAAACTCAGCCCTGGGGAACACCACTCATGACTGGCTGCCAGCTGGATTTAACTCCATTCACCACCACTCTCTGCACTCGGCCTTTCAGCCAGTTCTTTATCCAGCAGAGAGTACGCCCATCCAGACCATGAACAGCTAGTTTCTCCAGGAGGATGCTGTGGGGAATGTTGTCAAAGGCCTTACTAAAGTCCAGGTAGATGACGTCCACAGCCTTTCCTTCATCCACTAGGCGGGTCACCTGGTCATAGAAGGAGATCAGGTTGGTCAAGCAGGACCTGCCTTTCATCAACACATGCTGGCTGGGCCTGATCCCCTGGTTGTCCTTCACATGCCAAGTGAGCGCACTCAGGATGAATCACTCCATAATCTTGACCGGCACCGAGGTCAGGCTGACAGGCTCTCCTTCTTCTGGCCCTTCTTGTAGATGGGTGTTACACTGGCGATCCTCCAGTCATCTGGGATCTCCCCTGTTAGCCAGGACTGCTGATAGATGATGGAGAGTGGCTTGGCCAGCTCCTCTGCCAGTTCCCTCAGCACTCTTGGGTGGATCCCATCCGCCCCCATAGACTTGTAAGTGTCCAGGTGGCACAGCACGTCATTAACTGCTTCCTCCTGGATTATGGGAGGTTTGTTCTGCACTCCTTCCCTATCTCCCAGCGCCGTGGGCTGACTACCCTGGGCGTAATGAGTCTGACTGTTAAAGACTGAGGTGAAGAAGGCATTAAGTACCTCAGCCTTTTCCTCATCATTATTGGTAATATTCCCCCCCCATGTCCAATAAGGGATGGAGATTCTCCTTGGCCCTCTTTTTGTTGTTGATGTATTTGTAAAAACATTTTTTTTTTTGTCCCTTACAACAGTGGCCAGCCTGAGTTCTAGCTGGGCTTTTGCCTTTCTGATTTCCTCTCTGCATGATCTAACGAGACCCCTGTACTCCTCTTGAGTAGTCTGCCCTTTCTTCCATCGGTGGTAGACCCTCTTTTTTCACCTGAGTCCCAGCAAGAGCTCCCTGTTCAGCAAGGCCATTCGTCTTCCCTGCCAGTTTGTCTTGTGGCACATGGGGACAGCCTGCTCCTGTGCCTTTAAGACTTTCTCCTTGAAGAATGTCCAGCCTGTCTGGACCCCTTTGTCCTTCAGGACTTTCTCCCAGGGGACCCTGTCAACCAGCATCCTGAACAGGCCAAAGTCTGCCCTCCGAAAGTCCATGGTGATGGTTTTGCTGGCCCACCTCTTAACTTCACGTCAAACCAAGAACCCTATCGTTTCATGGTCGCTAAGCCCAACACGGCCTCTGACCACCACATCTCCCAATCTTACATCTTTATCAATGATCTGGATGAGGGGATTGAGTGCTCCCTCAGTAAGTTTGCAGATGACACCAAGCTGGGCGGGGAGTGTCGATCTGCTGGAGGGTGGGAAGGCTCTGCAGAGGGATCTGGACAGACTGGATCAATGAGCCAAGGCCAACTGTATGAGGTTCAACAAGGCCAAATGCTGGGTCCTGCACTTCGGTTACAACAACCCCATGCAATGCTGCAGGCTTGGGGAGGAGCGCCTGGAAAGCTGCCCAGCAGAAAAGGACCTTGGGGTGCTGGTCGACAGCTGGCTGAGCATGAGCCAGCAGTGTGCCCAGGTGGCCAAGAAGACCAACGGCATCCTGGCTTCTAGCAGGAACAGTGTGGCCAGCAGGAGTAGGAAGGTGATCGTGCCCCTGTACTCGGCACTGGTGAGGCCGCACCTGGAGTACTGTGTTCAGTTTTGGGCCCGTCACTACAAGAAGGACATTGAGGTGCTGGAGGGTGTCCAGAGCAGAGCAACGAGGCTGGTGAGGGGTCTGGAGAACAAGTCTTACGAGGAGCATCTGAGGGAGCTGGGGCTGTTTAATCTGGAGAAGAGGAGGCTGAGGGGAGACCTTATTGCTCTCTACAACTACCCAAAAGGAGGTTGTAGTGAGGTGGGTGTTGATCTTTTCTCCCAAGTAACTAGCGATAGGACGAGAGGCAGTGGCCTCAAGTTGCATCAGGGGAGGTTCAGATTGGATATTAGGAAAAATTTCTTTACTGCAAGAGTGGTCAGGCATTGGAACAGGCTGCCCAGGGAGGTGGTGGAGTCACCATCCCTGGAGGTGTTCAAAAAACACGTAGATGTGGCACTTCAGGGTATGGTTTAGTAGGCATGGTGGTATTGGGTGGATGGTTGGACTTGATGATCTTAGATGTCTTTTCCAACCTATGATTCTATGATTCCTCACTCAGCTCTTATTGGGCAAAGATAACTCAGCTGACTTGATGGGGAATCTGGAAGTAAAGCAAAAGTCAGTTATGTCCTTGAGATTTATCTTTACCGGTGGACATGTTTTGTGCATACTCCTAAGCAGGAGATTTCATTCTCCTCTGGATTTCTCCAAAATAATTTGTCTAGGTGGTGTTAGGAATATTGATGACAGTAATAGCAGAATTAACAGAGCTGATGTAGAGTGCACCTTAGCAAGTGGGTGTGATCTTTACAGTCTGAAGGCTTATGTAATGCTGGCTTCCTATATGTAGGGAGCTTGAAATGAGAACTCACAGTACAGAACTGGGAATATAAACTGTAGAAAGGCAGGAGTGGTATTTTCTCCCATCTCAATGAATTCTAGGTCCAATTACCAAAAAAAAAAGGTATTTTTCCATCTCCTAGTACCGTAAATTCATTTCACCATACTATGCTTCCTTTGGTTTGTATCTCATCAGCAATACCAAAATCTCACCTGACACTAATTGGCATCCTTGTTGGCAGAACCAGCAGAAAGACTCTCGACTGAACAGGAGTGGTAATAAAAATATTTTCCTGCCCTAAAGGGAATCTTTTGCTAGCGGTATTGCTTGATATCCACAATATGGAATAAATGAAAGCTTGCTCTGCTATTCTTATGAAGTATTTATTACCTTACCTAATGCAATAGAAAGTTATGGAAATAGATGCATCAAGTTGCCAATCTCAGTAGTAGTTTTCCAGCCACAACTGAATTGTGCAACTTATTTTTACTGATAATGACTTTCATTTCAATTACTCAGAGAAGCTGTATTCTGCAGCTGAGGTACTGTATTCAAAACACCTTCCTGACACACTTATCTTCACTTTAATTGGCCAGACACAAACCAAGTTTCACACAGGAAACAAACACTGATGCTAATTTTAAAAAGGAAAACAGTGGTTTAAGGGGAATTGTATAAATGCTGTAAAAACATCAAATGTTTCGGTTTAAAAATAATCTTCCTGATCTCTTTGGGCATATATAACTAGACCTATTTCCCCTGCCATACATGAAAATGATGAAATGTGCTTAAGTGCTGAATTGCTTCCTTCCAAAATCCCACTGGCACATACAAATCGTAACCCACAAACCACCATTTTCGCAAATAGGAGCCAGATGTCCTTTCCTATGAACTGGTACCCCCAGGTACTATGGAATAAAAAAAATATCTAAGTAGCAGGGTGTTATGCACTGTACATTTCTTGAAGGCTTGTGTTGGCTGTATAGTTGCCAGTAGTTATTCCACACTTGTGAGCACTGATGGGCTTCACCAGAATATAGGAATAAATATTGTGTGAAGAATTATAAACACGGTGATGCACATCCAATAAGGATAGGGACAAAAGGTGTGCAGAACATATTTCTCAGCTGTAGAAAAGCCCATTTCTGGTATGGTAGGTGTGTAGAGCTTTGTAATATTAACAGATAAAACTGTCCTCCAGGAGACTGGATCTTTTCTAGTTCTTCATACAGAAATGGTGAGACAGACTAGCTACCATGGTCAAATTTCATGTGCAGCAAGAGAAGAAAGAAGTCCTCTGCCAGATCCAGGGTAGATCAGACCAAGGCGAGGATGGGCTAAGGGCAGGCAGAGGACAGCGTGAGCAGTCACAGCCCTTGCTCAGTCTGGAAAACAGAGACACTGACATGTCCAAGGAGGAATGAGGGTGTCCACAGAGCTTTTTCTGCCATTGTTTTTTGGCTCGTACTTGCTTACAGCACTTGCTACAGCACTTGCTCTGCACTTGCAGCCCCAGCAGCAGAGCACCGCTGACATGACAGGCTAAGGCCTCCTGCTCTCCTCCCAGGACTCATTGGGCATGGAAGCTGGGGGGATAAAGAAATATCTGCCCGCCTTGCAGAAAGGTTTAAGGTCTGGAATCTCAAGTGCTAAATACTTTCCATTTAAAATCTGGTTGTTACTATTAAGAGGAACCTATGCGTTCTTAGGATAGCACCTGCACTTTGCAAGCTGAGTATTTGCATTTCTTCTGTGACAGTGACCAAACGATAGCACATTTAGAAATACTTTTCAATATGTTGTGGAGTGTAAGCACACAGACAGTACGGCATGTGCCGCTTTCCTGGTCGAGCCTGCGTGAAGCGTGGGTCTGAGCCGCAGCTCTTGCCTTCCCATGCCAGATCAGATCTCTCTCTTTTGCTGTTGCTGTTTCGCAAGCGGCTGCTTAGCTTCGAGTGCATGTGCTTGGTGGTGTTCCCTCTCTGACATCCCTCCAGCGCCTTCCCCAGGCAGTGACCGCAGCACGGTTCAGCACAAAGTGGTTTGCGTGGCTGCCTGCTCTGCTCCAGGGAGGTTGGGGTGCAGATTCCCAGCCTCAGACTGGCAAAGGAAAACGTGTGTGATGGATTCTGGAAGGGCCATAGACTTTCCTGAATGAGTGAGGGGTAGAAAGATCTCTTTTGGAGACGGCTGGCTGGCAGACAGAATCATAGAAGCAGAATCATAGAATGCTTTGGGTTGGAAGGGACCTTTGGAGGTCAGCTAGCCCAACCCCCCTGCAGTGAGCAGGGACATTTTCAACCAGACCATGTTGCTCAGAGCCCTGTCCAGCCTGTCCTTGAATGTTTCCAGGGAAGGGGCCTCCACTACCACTCTGGGCAACCCATTCTAGTGTTTCACCTCCCTCATGGTTAAACATTTCTTCCTTATATCCAGTCTAAATCTAACCTCCCTTAGTTTAAAGCCATTGCTCCTTGTCCTATCGCAACAGGCCCTGCAATTCCTTTGAAACATTTTATCAGTGCTATGATTTTATAATGGTAGTAAATATGTGGTAAAGATGTCTTAGGTAGGATATAAGTGTCTTCTGCACCCACCCCCCTTTATAATACCTTTCAGCTTTATAAAGTTTTATTGAGTTAATTGCACTTGGCCAGACCTGGTGCGTTCAAGGCAGGCACGTGTTCTGCTGGCTTAGCATAGAAGCAGGTGCTTTCCACCTCTCAAGAGTTAATCTTTTATCAGCAAAACTCCGCTGTGCAAATTACTTTCAAAGATGATAACAAACATTTTGTAGTGACTTAGTGAGAACAGTAAATATTGACATATGCTATCTCCCTGTCTCTGCACAGAAGTCTTAAAACGTATATTCAATTTTCCCTATTATTTGCAAGGACTCTGTACCTTTATGCAGCATAATTTCCTCTACCAAGACAATCAGTGCAATTAGTTTTAAGCGTCAAGATACATGATGTAGATGAAACTTTGTTATAATTGTGGAAGTAGATTAAATATCTAACAAAGTATTATTTCTTTTCCTTTTGTTGAAAAGCTGTCCCTCTCATCTAAAATTTATGGAAATTGTAAAGTACGTGTTCCTACACTTATTTTAGATGTCCAGTTGTTTGTGATTAGCTGACATTTCTTACTTTGTAAGTGAAAACTTGCCATATGTGTGAAATATACACTTCTTCCTTAGTTTGAGATTTCTCTTTGGAACCCCTTTTCTTGGAAATACCAATTACAGGTAGCAATTTATAAGTACCATTGAACCATCCCATAAAACTTAAATGGTCATAGGTTTTCTCCATCTGAATTAACAAATGATTTTTTTTAATATAATTTTTGTAGTTGATCAAAGACCTAGATCACGTCAGCTGTTGGATATATCCCAGTGTTCATTGTGCATACTCCATGCTAAAAATTATAAAACATCATATTTTTACAGATGGTGCCTTGATTTATCTCAGTAAAACACACACCTTCAGTTAGTCTTTGAAGTCCTGCAACACAACTTTGTTTTTATTCTAAGCCCAGTTCCCCCCATGCCGATGCCATGCAGAGGCACTCAGTTGTTTGTTTGTGTGGCAGTTCTTCCCTGGCGGTTCCCGTACATAGGGACAGTAACCTCAACCACGGTAATTCATCTGCTTATGTTAGATCTGGAGACCACTTTGTGTATTTTTCATGATTTTGCCCTGGTAGGAAAGTCGGAGAGTAAGAACTTCATATATAATTGTATAATCTTCCGGCTTCCTATTCTGTCGGCTTCTCATTGCTTTCTTCTTGCAGTTGTCTTTATCTAAAGCAGGAATGGGCTTGGTTTTTGAGAGAGCCACACACTCTATGCATTATGTAAACAACCCATGGAGACTTCTTTTCACAATAACTACCAAATTCTATTTTTCTGACAGAGAATAGGTTTCAGTTTTTAACATCTGCAACGGAAAAAAAGATACCCAGATGGGCCTTTTCATCTTCTGCTTCCCTTGCCACAGTCTGTACTTTCCATACTTTATTTGGAAGCAAAGAAAAGCAGTTGGCTATGTTCTGTAAACTTGCTAAATTAAAGACGATAAATCCTCATACACAAACTGAAAAGACTGCTGAAATGTGTGTGATTCAACACTGGCTTTTCACGCTAGAGTAAGCCACGAGTATATGAAAATAGACTGCAAATAGATGGCAAACCTACTGGAAAGACAAAATGTGTATAGAAACACTTATCTGCATACCTGTTTTAAGGCAGCTGAAATAAAACGTTAATGCACTGAGCAGAACATAACACTTTAATAAGAGCAGGATACGCTGTATTTCAGTTCCCAAGGAACTTTCATTAGTTGTCTATTGTAATCCTGATCCTTTAAAGGCAGTATAAAAATTGTCTAGACTTTTTTGCACTACATGAATGTACTGCAGTTCATTGAAACAGCTCCACAGACATGGTTCTCTAATTATACCACAGCTTTTTTTCTGGACTTACTTACAGGTCCAGGACCTGCTTACTTCTGGACATGCTTACTGGCTTCACCCTTGGCTAGGATGAGCTGGAACAGCTCTCTGGATTTTGTATTTCAGTGTCAGGATCTGCCTTGCAGTTTTACATGGGAGGGTCAATATAAACCAGAGCAGTGCAAGCTCAGATCTGTTGTCCTTTTAAAGCAAATTCCTTATAATTCAAATGAAAAAACAATACCATTTCGTACAGCTGCACTGCCAAGAGTTTAACATGCTGGTTGAGTACATTCGCAGGTGGGCTTATCTACATCTATGTAGCACAATACATTCATAAAAGGTGGAAAGGCAAGTGTTGTGTTTGTACGGTGCAGGGAATCCAGGACCCAAGGCGCTGTGCTCGCTGAACATCTGTAGTCTCTCTTCCTCGATTTGAGGGAGCTCCAAGCAGGTGGAATTCATCAATGTGTAAAAGGAAACTAATCTGAATAGGTGCCATTATTAAAATGCATTTGCAGATGCCAGATTAGCCTTAGGAAAACAGGAAGGCTTTGAGAGGAGTGGGAAAAGCATTGTCCAGTGCAGAATAAAGTGTCGGTTATTCTCCTCCGGCTGCACGTGCGTTGGTGCAAGGCAGGAGTGGGAGAGGGATGGGGCCGGAGCGGCGGGGTCATGCTGCAGAGGTGGGCAGCACGGATCTGGGGTGAGGACCGACCGAAAGCCCAGCAACCGCTTCTCTGGCAAGGGGCCGAAATCGAGCTGGCAAACGGCCGGAGGCACAGGGGAGCTGGGCTCAGCAAGCTGTCTGCTGTCCATGGAGACAGGCGGTTTTTAAGGAACCGTTATTCTACAGCATTGATTTCTTTCCTTCCCTTTTAAACACCAGTTCTGCTTAAAAGAGGGGAGCGAGGAAGCAAAAGGACACGGGGCTGGAGCCAGACCCTTCCCCAGGTACGCTTTGGGAGCTGGTGGGAACAGCTCAGGGTGTGCCCTCTTTCAGATAAACCAGCAGCTCCTCATCGCTCCCTGCAGCCCGCCAGCACGTGTGTCATCATCCTGCGTTCGTTTTCAGGATGACATCAACTCTTTTGGGCAATGTGTTGCCTCTTCAGAGGTCCAAACTGGTATGGTCATCTGAGACTTGCTCCACAAAGGGGCAGACCATCACAGCCAGTAATAGTGAGGGTCCAGAATGATGTCCTGCAGTCTTAAACTGGGTTTAACATCATTTTAACAGAGGAAACTACCTCAATGAAAAGATAAAGTATACTTGCAAATAAACTGAGGTCGCTGTCTCGTGCGGCGAAAGGCTTGGAAATGTGCTGTGCACCGCTGGAAAGAGTTCAGTGCGGCTTTTGCCTTTACATGGGGAAAGACGTGACATAGCAGCGCTGAAAACTCCGTATACTCTGCTAAGGCTTTCGTAACCTCTTCCTCTTAACCCCAGCACGAGCACACGCTCACACAAACGAGCGCACACTTCGACATGTCCTCTGCTCGCTGGCGGAAAGCCGTTCGTCCGGCTCCTCGGGGAACTTTGATCCCTTTCCCAGCACTCCCTGGACACGGAGCAGCCATCCCCCAGCTCCAGCCACGGGCTCGCTTGGTGACAGCGTTGTGTTTCTGGGCAGGCGCAGATGCAGCAGCTGGAGCGCGTCGCTGGATGTGGCCTGCTGGGAACGGCAGCTTTCGGCTGATAGAAAGCATCTGTCACCGTGATAGAGATGCGCGCGGATTATCAGCGCTAAAAATCACAGGGAGCTGAAGTGGTGGGAGGGATCTGGGGCAAAAGCCAGTTATGAAAAAGGCCTAATTTTTAAGGCATGAGTCACATCATTTATGAAAATAGGCTTTTGTACTTTCTAAAGCCTCCTCAGTTCTATGAAATCAATGTAAAGCTAATTTTTCTATCATCATCTCTGCTGTGCATCAGCCTCCTTGCAAAAAGAAAAAAAAAAAGGCTGTTTGGGCCCTGTGCAGATCCCAGGATTTTATATCAGAATTAGAAGCAGAAAGAAGATTTGCATGGATGTTGCAACTTATATTTTACGTATCTGGACAGAAACTGTGAAGCTGCCAGGCACAAGAACTGCCAAAGCTGCAACATTAGGTGCTCCCGATCTGAGAAATGCAAAAATACGTAATCTGATTTTTTTATTCGTAACAGTAATGTAAATGGGGAATGACCAGCTAAAATCCTTGCCAGTGAAATTTGCAGACTCTATGGACAGATGAGACAGTAAACAAATAATTGAACTCTGTTAGTCAAATGGTCATTTCCCAAAAAGAGGTATGTTTTCATATAATTAATGGTATAACTAGAAGGCCATACATCTAGGAAATTACCATACAAGTTCTGCTCGGTGGTGTGAAGCAACACTGTGCAGGGAAGGGAGGATGTACAGGGCACAAATTGTTCCCAGCTTATGCTTTTTGTGCAGTACAGTAGTAGTACCTACTGCTATGAGCCTGAGCTGTACAAAAAGGATGACAGTGAGTAAGAGAAGGGGAGTGAAGTTGTAACTGAGCATGCAGTTCTGAGAGCCAGATATTAGGAAGGATAAAGCAATTCTGAAGGGGGCTCGAGAAGGGCTTAAAAAAAAAGTCAGAATTCAAGGGGTGTTATTTATTCAGCTGATCAATGATATATTTGAGAGCTGACTTCATCACTTCACAGAGGTTTCTGACTAGATCTTATGTGACTTTCTGATGAAGGTGTGACAAAGTCCAGGGATTAGCAGCTAAAGTTAAACAAATTCAGCCTAGAGCTAAGTCTTTATTGCCTGGCAGGGAAAGTAACTGAAGGCTTGAACAGCTCGTCAGGGGAAGAGTAAAGTGGTCACTACAGGCTGCTTTGAAGTACTAGTAAACTCTGGTTTTGTAAGATTAAAAGATAGCTTTTAAATTCTGTTTCTGCAGGAAATTTTGTGGCCTCTGTGTGTGTGAGATTAGGCTGGTGGGTTGTGACCGTACCTCCAAAGTTTGACATCAGTGACTGAATTAAGGTTGGTGCCTTTCGCTCCAGGACCAGAAATGCTCCTGTGTGCTTTTATGATCTTGGAGGTTGCCAGTCACCATATTTTTGCTTTACTCCCTTTGGTACATTTCTTTCTGTTGCATAAGGTGCACATCGTAACACTGAACGTGTTGCCACATGAGCACTGGTGAATGAAATTGGAAGGAGAAACCCCCGAAGTCACCCCACCTTGCTCTTTACATCACCCTCATCATGTACAAATACAGGTCCTCATCCTTGTCAGCCATGGCCTGAAACAGGTGCCGGTTTGCTTTTCTGTGCTGCATTAGGCAGGACAGTGAAGAAATTCAGGAGTAGTTAAGTCAATCCCTATCCAGAGGCAGCAGCTTCCATGAAAGGATCAGATACCTGGAGCAGGAGCCTTGTTGGGCACCACGAGTTTATCTGCTGCTGCCTCTGAGGCAACACTCCACATTAGCTCAGGGTAACAACCTCTAAATTACCTTTAAAGAAGTCCCTCCCAAGCAAGTCTGTGCAGCCCTCTCAGCATTCTGCAGTCAGCTTGGAAAAGTTTTTCACTCCTGTTTTTCTCTGCTGATTGCAGCAAAACACGGACTGTTACAGCAGCTGAGCTGAGCACCCATGTCTGCGCCAGTAGCTCTCACCCGGTACGCACCAAGCGTAACAAAACCATAGTTATGATTTATCAAGGGCAAGAGCATGAGTAGCTCCTCCTGGTTAGTGCTGAAAGCCAGCCCCCACACCTGAGGAGCGCTTCCGAGACAGCCTGCACCCGTGTCTGCTTCCCCCTCCTCAGCCTCCTCCTTCTGATCCACAGTCTGGGAATCGCTTCTCCCACACCGTTCCAGATACACTTATCCTTAGGCAGAGCCAAAGCATGGACATTTCATCCCAAATCATGAACATGTCAGATGATTTGTGGAAAAAAAGAAAAGCCTCATGGGGCACACCATTAATTTTGGTGAGATATTTTATTGGATGATGTGGATACAAGGAGGCAGTCTGAGCTAACTACTCTGGTTTATTTTTTTTAACTTCTTACATATGCAAAAAGTTACATAGTGCTACAGATACTTTTATTTGCTTAAACTGAGGATGCACGCTCTTATTCTGACACTCTCACATGAAATGTGTACTGTCAGTAGAAACAAGGAATTAAACTGAAAATCAATGAGCTCTCCCGATTCTGTACAAATGCTACTTGTCATAAACGTTCTGGCTACAAACCCTTGGTTGTGTAAATCATATGCAAATATTCTACAGCGTACGATCATTGGTCTTACCTTTTCCACTTGTATTCATTTGTTGTATTAAAATCCACAATTCCATAGACTAAAATAGTTACAGCAGGGATGTATTACTTCAGTGTAAGACCTTAGTTTCACTACTGTAAGTATATAATATTACAATATTTTAGTCAAAACAAGTATTGTTATTTTAAAATGTGTTCCACTACCCTGGCATATAAAAAAGTTTATATTATGTAGTTTCATAGTTAATAATTATTCTAGAATTTCAGAGTGCTTTACGATGTCTGCAACGAGTGTGTGTTGATCTCTGATTATCATAATTTCTGAAGACTGTCAGAGCACTTCAGTTAATGACACAAACAGAACAGAATAGTTTTAATTAAAAACTGTAGTGCCATACTATTTAACTTGAATCAGAAACCATACTGATATTTCTTATATTGCAAATGATAAGCAACAGTAATTCTACTTCCAAGTGAGTGTTTGCGGGGCCTCTTTCACTGAACGTTGTGAATCCCACTAGTGTGCAGATTAAGCAGAGCTTGTCTTTTTAAGTTTCAGGGAACTCTTTAAGATGTCATTTGCAAAAAAAAGAAAAAAAAATTTTTTGTATTTGCGTCAGGTTATTCTAATAATGTGGTAGGCTATTGCTACTTTTACTTATTGTGTCAGTGGTCTGAAAATGAGACTGGCAGCAGCGAACACCTATGTATTAACTCTGCCTCTGACAGCAAATCCTTTTGTGAATGTAGGCAAGTCTCCAAATCTCTCCTCTCTATTTCCTTTCTTCAAAGATAGTGATCATTAGCAAGTGTTGTTTAGTGGTATGGCATACTATATGTGTCCAAACTCATGAGCACATCAGCAGCAGCATGTGCCTGCAATATTTGACATGCCAGGGCACAGTAACGAGTTGCTTGCAATGCTAAATTTGACTTAGCAAAGCCATTTTGCTCATGGAGAAGGCGGATGGCTGGTTCCAGGAAACAGCAGGTTCAGCATCAAAATGCAGTGGCACTGGCTCTTCTGAAGCTCCTTGACAGAGCCAGGCAATCTAGGTAACAGGGGTCTTTTCTGCAGAAGAGTTTTAAAACTCTACCTTTTTTCAAAGCTCTAGGAAATGCCCTCCAGCCTACGCCACATGGCGGGACTCTGGGTCAGGCAGCTCGGGCACAAGCATGTGCAGTTCAGAAAGGTCCCGTGTCCTGGTGATTTCTTGTGTCCCAGAGGCAAAAGATCCGTTTTAGTGGTGTCCCCCAGGGGTCAGTACTTGGCCCAGTCTTGTTCAACTACTTCGTCAATGACCTGGATGAAGAGTTAAGAGTGCACCCTCAGCAAGTTTGCTGATGACACAAAACTGGGAGGAGTGGTGGATACACCAGCAAGCTGTGCTGCCGTTCACTGAGACCTGGACAGGCTGGAGAGTTGGGCAGAGAGGAACCTGATGAAATTCAACAAGGGCAAGTGCAGGGTCCTGCACCTGGGAAGGAACAACCCCATGCACCAGTACAGGCTCGGGGCGGACCTGCTGGAGAGCAGCTCTGCGGAGAGGGACCTGAGTGTCGTGGTGGACAACAGGTTGACCGTGAGCCAGCAGTGTGCCCAGGCTGCCAAGAAGGCCGATGGTCTCCTGGGGTGCATTAAGAAGAGTGTGGCCAGCAGGTCGAAGGATGTTCTCCTCCCCCTCTACTCTGCCCTAGTGAGGCCCCATCTGGAGTACTGAGTCCAGTTCTGGGCTCCCCAGTTCAGGAAAGATGAGGAGCTACTGGAGAGAGTCCAGCGGAGGGCTATGAGGATGATGAGGGGACTGGAGCATCTCTCCAATGAGGAAAGGCTGAGGGAGCTGGTCTTGTTTAGTCTGAAGAAGAGAAGGCTGCGAGGGGACCTAATAAATGCTTATAAATATCTGAAGGGTGGGTGTCAGGAGGATGGGACCAAGCTCTTTTCAGTAGTGTCCAGTGACCAGACAAGGGGCAGCGGGCACAAACTGAAGCATAGGAAGTTCTGTCTGAACATGAGGAAGAACTTCTTCCCTCTGAGGGTGACGGAGCACTGGAACAGGCTGCCCAGGGAGGTTGTGGATTCTCCTTCTCTGGAGATATTCAAGACCCACCTGGACAAGGTCCTGTGCAGCCTGCTGTAGGTGACCCTGCTTC
>Ga0065711_1026497_pt1 | contig 68063 bp, 30 predicted proteins | sample Hoacrofraction12_FD_59098 | JGI IMG/M metagenome (GOLD analysis project Ga0065711, IMG submission 59098) | Hoatzin crop microbial communities from Cojedes, Venezuela - Epithelial fraction 12 v2 (version 2) | ecosystem: Host-associated > Birds > Digestive system > Esophagus > Crop | place...
AGCCTGTTCCAGTGCTCCGTCACCCTCAGAGGGAAGAAGTTCCTCCTCATGTTCAGACGGAACTTCCTGTGCCTCAGTTTGTGCCCATTGCCCCTTGTCCTGTCACTGGGCACCACTGAAAAGAGCTTGGTTTCTCACAGCAGCATAATCCCGTCTTAACCCAGCAGCTGACAGGAACATAGGGAGGCTCAGCATCTTCCCAAAAAATAAACCCCATCTAGGAAAAGCACTACAAAAAAAAAAAAAATTCATTGCTTGCAGCAAATGCAATAGTCAAAATATAAGCAGAATATACTTGAAAATAAAACAAACAAACAAACAAACAAAAATACCAAAAAACAGCCCTGAAATTCAAAAGGGACAGAGATACAGAGCCCACATGCTGTGGGAATGAACGATCTGCACTGTATCTTGCCTTAGGCAAGTTCTCCAGCTGAGCTCTAGAAACCCCTTTTAACAGTTCAGGGCATATTACTTGGCGTGCCCATTGCACCAAATGAATGGTAAGCTTTACAACAGAAGATCTTCTCCTGTTAGTTATGGAAGGTTCAGTGCTTTTTTTGTTTTTAAACTAACTTTTTTATTAAAAGGAAAATTAATTCTTTCCAAAGCATACAGGACTTTTATCAGAAGAAAAATATGTTCATAATGATGATGAAGCCAAGAAACAAGTGAAGAACGAAGGTAACACTACAACTTCAGCCAGGAAATGTAACCAAGGCTGCTCTATACAAAGAACACAACCGATAGTCTCTTGGCTCAGAGGTGTCTTGGTTCAATTTACTCAGATCTCCTTCTTGACCACACTATACCATCTGTTAATCTGAACATTAGGATTGTGCTTGAAAGGTCTCAGGAAGCTGTAGTGAGGGCCAACTAGTAAGATCTTTTGTACCTGGGGCTGTTTCTACCGCTGCCCTGAGTTTGATAACAGCTGGAATTGGCTAGAGTTATATTGGAAAATCCTACATAAACCATCCATAACATGCTTTCAGATAACATAAAAAAAATTCTAGCTGTAGAAATGTAATGCTTCCAGGGCCTGTGCAAAAGCATTAAGATCAACCTCAAGAAACTAAGAGTGGAAATCATCTCATCTAACTTTAGGTGTCCAAAGTGTAGACGTAATTGCCTGTGCTAGGTGTCTTTGGGAATCTTAACGGTCAGTCAGAGAAAAAGCACTTTCTGGATGAATTTATAGCATCCCAACATGATAAGTCTTCTCATCCAAAGATGGCATCACAAGTGGATGTGGACTTCGAAATCCCACTCTAAGTGCTTCAGTTTAAGCAGAGAATTTTAAGGGAAGTCTTTAATCTGTATTGAAGATGTATCAGCATTACATCTTAGCCTGAAATGGTATTACAAACAATGGCTAATCCACATCTCTCTGAGGTCATTCAGTGTTAAAATGCTTTCTCAGGGCAACCTGTCTAGCCAACTTGCAAGTTCAATCAACTTGCCTTCTTTATCGTTGATTTTCCCAAAGTGCCCCAGGAACTCACAATGAATTATCTTCATTTGAAATATTTCTTTCCTAATGCAATTGCAAGCACATTAGCAAAGACAGCTTCTACATATCTTGTATCTGAAAGCAGGTTTTAGTAGACAACAAAAAGGAAAGCATGTGCCATATGTTGGAAAATGGAATAAGTAATGAAAATTCACATTAATAATACTGAGCAGCTGAACAAAATGTCATCATCCTTAGCCCCCTTTCATCCTGAGATTGTGATCAAAGAAAATGTTAAATGGCCGATAGTAGCATTGGTGAAACTGATACTGCGGGAGCTTACAGCTCTGCAGATGAGCTTGCTTTGAAAGGGTTGATAGTTACCCAGCAGCATGCTTTTGAAAATGGGCCTCAAGTACCCTGACAATGTGTGAAGCTGCCACCTCCTCGGCTGCCACCTTCTACAGGCTCAGTCCTCTGACCCCACCAAGAGCACCTTTGGAAGGAAGTGGTTTTACATGGGATTCCCAGAATAGTTCAGCTGCAGGAGTTTTTAAGAGAAGAGTCCTGTTTGTTTTTACACAAGAATGTTGTCTCTCTCCCCGTGCCTCTCCAACACCCGTCTTTCAAAGATAATTGTGTTGGGTGCTTCATAGTAGGCCTTGCATAGACTTAACGTGTCTATAAGAGTCTTAAAGTTTAGCATTTATACCTAATTCATTAATTATTCTTCAGTGCTTAAGTACATCTTCAGAAGCATTCATCATATGAGGACCTGTTGTGAGGGTATACGAAGGCTGAGGAGCAGTACAAAGCTTTTCCAGACTGCGTCTAGTACTCCAGGACCCAATATCTCAGGCAACATTTCCAGAAGTTCAGCCATCTGAGAGGTTCTTCGTTGTCAGCACCTGACCTGGTCTGTTAAAATGTACCAGACTGGATCAAGAATAAATCAGGATATCACTCCAAAAGATATTATAATCACAAACCTCACAGCAGGATGTTCTCTGATCCATCTCTGGCTCAGTTTTGATGCAGTTTCTGCCTTGTTTAATAGAAGATGAATCAATGTAAAATAAAGTGCATTGCCTGGTTAGTTACAGATGTGGGCTACATTGGGGTGGCTAACAACCAAGATTTATTTGTTTGTCACTAGACCATTTTGGAAGATGAGAATAATATATTAAAAACTCATATGATGGAATCAGCTCTTATTTTAGGGGAAGAAAATACTTCACAATGAAAATTGCTTGAAGAAGTCAGTGTATTTGCAATACACTACACAGTGCCCTGCAAACCCAGCTCTAAGCCGACAGAGGAAGGGCATTTAAAACATTTGTTGCTAATCTTTCCATGTTAGTTCTTGAAAGTTTTAAAGGCAGGATTTCTTTGGAAGTGAATGCCGGTTGATAGCATATAATTTTTGATTGCTCGTTAAGATGGTTATTAAACATCTTGAAGTATAGACTTTCATTTTGTTTTCATGGTTATCAGTGTGAAACATTCTCTTTGTAAAGTGCCTACTGTCCCAAGGCTAACTTCATTTCAGCAGAGATTTGCCTGCAAGAATCTCAAACTCTTTTCTTCAAAGGAGGCTTTTTTTCAGAGTTGTTTTTCACGGTACGATTTTTCTCAAGTAATTCAATTTAAAACATTAATTGGGAAATGGCATCTTTTTCTTCCATACTAACTTTTTTTTAAAAAGACAAGCACTGAATATATGATCAATGTCCAAATACCTTGCTATTGCTTAAATGTCAAGGACAATTATGCTTTTTTTTTTTTCCTAGTGTCATATAGTGTCAAATATATATATATATGAATTGAGAAAAATATGCAATTTCGGCATGCAGAAGGAGGTTAGGGAATAAACTATGTTTCTATCCACCATAAATCACAGCAGATCCAATGTCATCATTTTGCTGGAAAACCACAACTGCATCTGTTTAGGCTTAGAGCTATATGTATATATATGTATGTATATTCAGCATAGGGACATGTCCGATGGCACATCTGAAACGACTACGTTTGGATCATCGCAGTGGGCAGTTCTTCAATTCTGCTTTTCCTTTGCGCAGGTCACCTGTGCTCTTATTTCTCTTCCCCTTTATTCTCCCCATCACTGAATGGCCTCCAGGGCAGGTATGGACAGACCAGTGCTTCTTCCAGCTTACACTTTCTTTGCAATAGCCTGTGCAAGAATTAGAGAGAAGTGGGGGTTTCTTCACATTAAGGAATTCAGGGACTGCAGTTTCACTGTGATTCCTCCTAATCTTCAACTTCTTGGAATGCCAAAACCTTTTTCCTCTCACTAAATGCATGACTGTTTCTGAGAATAACACCACTGGGTGGTCAGCAAACCATGCAGACACAAGACTTGATGGTAGAGCAAAGAAGAATGTCCTCTTCGCTTCTTTGTCCCGAGCTCTGAAATGAGAGCCATTTTGTGATAACAGCCCAACCATTCAAATGCATATCTCTCTATATATATTGCGTTGGAGCTATGTCAATGGAATGGATGTTCTTCTACCTGTGGATCTAATCTCAAGAGGTCTGAGGAGCTCTTACACAAGTTTTATAACCAATGGCATTTGAAAGCCTTTTCTGCTTTGTAGAACTGGGTTGTTGGAGATGGTAGCAAGTGGCATTGCATTGCTGTGTCCTGTATATAGTTTAAGAGTTCGTTTGTCAACAGTGTTATGTTCTACCTCTCCCTGTCCCCAGCCTCCAAAAATTTCAGGCTCAACTCATGATAAATTCCTCTTTATAGATGAGTCAGTAAGAACCAGCTTAGCAGCAGGGAGTGTGTGCTTTACTTTTGAACATAATGTGTGATTCTAGTTTATAAGCTGTAGCTGTGGCTGAGAAGTCCTGTAACACTTTAATCTCAAATTATTTATGGCTTTCTCTTACTTTTTAATAGATTTTTTTTTCTTTTTCCCTTTTTTTTCTTTCACCTGAGACTCAGGAGGGTTTTTCCACTGCTGCATCATTCAGTGTGTGATAGGATAAGGGGATATTAGTTTCAGAACAGTGCTTTGTGAGGTTTTTTCTAATGGAAAGGAATTTATGATGTGTATCCTGTCAGATCTATTTGAATAATTCCTAAAAGACAAGTAGAATTTGACCTTTGCTGCCAGTAATTATCATTGTCCTTGAAATTAACATAACAAATCTCTATTTGCATTTTTAAAATTGATTATAATTGTAATTTTTAAAGACCCAATTGACGGTCTTTGCACTCACGAGCATCAGTGAGAATTTCTGAAAATAAAATTTGTAGAATAACACCCTCTTAAAATGATTTTTATACAAAAAGATAATTGTGCTTGTTCATTATCCAAACTACAAGGGCACACGTCTTATGGGCTTATAGCCATTTGATTCTTTTTATAGACTCAGTTATGGTTCACTTAAATATACTGCTAGATTTTTTTCTTGCAGTGCATTTTAATGATATCTGCTTTCCAATATACAAACTGTACTTTGAAATATAAATGAATTATGAACAAAGAAGTATCAGTAGATGTACTGCATATGCAAAGGCAAGCCGTTAAAATGGATGCCAGTAAACAGATATGCCCACTTCTAGGAACATTTTCAATGGAAATTTTCCAGAGATGGCTAATTTAATTGTATTTTTGTGCAACAATTAGGAGGCAATTACGATAGTTCTTTCGACGCGGAGAAGGGAGTGGGCACTATTGTCATTGCAAAGCCCTTGGATGCAGAGCAGAGGTCAATATATAATATGACTGTGGAGGTCACCGATGGAACAAACATTGCCACGACTCAGGTAGAATATCACATTCCTTTCTTGGCAAGTTTTTCATTTGTTAGTGGAATGTATATGCTATAAAAATTAATAATTTTTCCATTCAAATAAAACCTCACCCTTTGAGACCACTGTTAACTAATGGAGGGGATATTTTTCAAAGCTTTTCAATCTAGTTGTAAAGAATTGGCTGGTGAAGCTTTCAAAGCATTATTTCTCCTTTTGTTCTCTTCGTGCTCACGCAAAAGTAATTCACCTTTCTCCAGCTGAGGGAGTCCCTATCACAGGCGGTGAAGCTTAGATTTTGACAAATGTATCACCCCACAATGGTCCAAAATACAATAATGCTTCTGTGGTGTTGAGGAATATTGCTGTTGATTATATTAAATGGAGTTTATACCTCTCATCCTCCCAATACCCAAATGTGGGACACAGGATCGATTGTGTCAAGATTGAACAACCAAGAAATTGTTCAGAAGCAAACTTTAAATTCAAAGGATCTCTCCATTAGTGTCACTGTCTGCCATTACGTTATCTTCTGGGGAACAGCCCCAGTGAACCATTTAAAACCAGATTTGCTTGTCAGGGTCAGTGCCTTTCAGCAATTAAGAAGTCAGGTCAGATAAATGTGAAGGGCTGGGATAATGCTGTCTCTGACACATCCTCGTTGGAGAGACCCTGACGCAGAGCCTGGGTATCTGTTCAATGGGAACCACTCTGGATCTGGGACATGGTCAGGGTCATGGCACAGGTACAGGGACTCTCTGGTCCAGGTCGCACCAGGGAGACTCCAAAGAACAAAATCCTTCAATATGAGGTGGAATTGTAGGGTATGGATTAGCTGGGACCTGACCTCCTACATCTAAGTTACTGTTCAGGTGTAAACTAGGCCTATAGCCTCACTATTATTTGACACATAGGGAAGAATACATACTAGTAGAGGACATCTGTGTGCAGCCTCAAATCCCAGATGAAGTGGTTTATAGAAGAAATGAAAAAAATAGGTTTGTGATGTTATTTGCTTCTTTATAATGCAGAAGGAAGGCCTGAACATTTTTTATATTTACATGTATGCGTGCACACACAGATGCTTCTGTTTCACCTTGACGTTTTGCTCAAATGGCTCAGATGTAAATCTATTCACTTAGTCACAACACCTTTCCTAGATACTGTTAAATCACTGAGTGCTTTCCCACTCTGAATTCCTGTTTATAACCAGCCCTAAAATATCTAAGTATCTCTATCTGATAATTTCTTCTGATAATCCACTCTTCATAAGAAAACTTTAGTTGGTAGTAAATTAGGTGGTAGGAAATCTGCTATTTTCCCTGTTAGTTTCAGTAATTAATTGCATCTCTGCTAAAAACATCCCTTGTTTATAACTTGATTGTATCTGGCCTGTATTCCCTGTTATGCCTTTCTCTGCTCAATTAAAGAGCTCTTTAAAAACCTGTATTTTCTCCCCAGGAAGGCACTTACTCAGAATAGTCAAATCACCTCCCCGTCTTCTGGTAGACAAGCGAAGGAGAAAATGACTGACCTCTTTATTTTCCCTTTCCATAAGGCATTTCCTTCAGCCCTTGAGCAGTTTTTTGTTTTGCTTTGGTTTTTAATCCTGGCAACACTCAGTCCACGTTTCAGAAATGTGGTGTTGAATCCCTAACACGATTTTTTTTTTCTTGTAAACATTTCAGCCAAACAAATATTAAAAAACACAGGAAATTTCAAACTTGCTGGATACAAGTAATTTCTCTTCTCATGGATATTATGTTTATTGGTTTTGCTGCTTATGATTTAATAAATTGACCCCTATTACAGTCTTCAAAACCTATTTTGATGCAAACCCTACATTTTTAATTAAAACATATGGTAAAACCATATTTCAGTAAAGCTGTTGCGTTCTAAAAGAAGCCTGAGCATTCTTTCGAACAGTGATGTGACCTATTTAAAAATGTAAGATAGTCATTTAAGATTGCAACAGTATAGCGATAGATAATCATCGGCCCTTCTTTCCTGCTCCTCCTTCTCTCCACATGGATACTGTTTAAGCATTTAATTGTGGCCCAGACAACATCTGAGAACATGTTTCTTTTGGTCTTTGCAACAGAAATTTCAAAAGCGATCATTATTTCAAAGCTGCCAGAATTATGGCCTGCCTAATTATCTCTCCCTTTTACAAAAATTTCATACTGTATTTTGACCGTACTTTGGAGCCTTTGGTGACCTTGCTCATCTTTATTTCCTTTCAGAACAGTAACAAATAATGAGACTGATAGGTTAAGTGAAATATGTCACAGAAAGAGTCAAAAAAGCATCTGCTGATGGCCCTCAGTGGCCTCTGAGTTTTGGTAAGATGACACTGTGAGTATTTTGTCTCCTGTGCATAGTAGCACCTGCATTTTTAACTATAGCTGCAAGAGGATACCGTAGAAGAGGAAGCAAAGGGTGAAGCAAATGTATAAATTCATCCACTTGTATAGCAAACAATATAAAGCCCCCCCAAAGTGTGATGGTTTATTCTGAAACAGCTGATCATTGCCATGCCAAATGGAACAATCTTGTTTTTTATTCCACCCAACCTGTTTCCCTTTATCTCTTCCTGGCCTTTTGTCTATGACACAGTTGGAGGTGGTAAAATGCAGCATAAAAATGCCAAAGATTTTTGCTTCGGGAACGTGATCCCTGGCACGGACTTGCAGAATTTTCTTCAGCAATGTCGCTGCACGCCTTGAACTCCGATAAACTGTTGACTCCTGCATGCCTTACTGCACACATGGCCACTGCTGCACCGTGAGAGGAAGGAGATCATTTTGATTTAGAAGTTACATCTGTTGTATTAATGGTTAGCTGTTGTGAAAAGACGTGAGAAGAAATATTAAAAAAAGATTAAAAATCACAAACTTCCTTTGTAACTGGAAGCCTGTTTGGTTTGGGCATGATCAGGATTGCGAAAAGGAATGCAGTCTCTGATGTGAGCAGCAAAGTGCCAGGACCTGCTGCGTGGCTGCCGCTCACCCTGCTGCCGTGCAGCTGAGCTCCAGTCATCCCAGCAGCGCAGCCCGGCTGGTGAGGGGTGGAGGGGGCAAAGACAAGGAAATGTTGAGTCTCTTCAGTTGTGTATTTGGAGTGTGGGTATAAAGCTTCTGCCACGTTGATTAACTTCTAGGAAGGCTAAGTCTCCTGACTTAGCCAGGGAGAGCTTTTGGTTTTTTTCCCTTAGCTTAATTCATCATTGCTCAAGGCCACAAGGTAATTTATTAAAGGCTGAAGGCGACCGTTGGCTCTAAATCCCCGCAGAATGCGGTTCCTGCAGCTACCAGGCAAACTGTTGGCCTTGGCTAAGGAACAGGGCGCTGGAGAGAGCCGGGACAGCATCTCCGTGCAGGGACCCTGCTCCTGGCTGCCACCGCCGCCTCCCATTGGGCTGGGAAAGGGGCTTTTGCCCTCGTGCGAGCAGCCAGAGGAACGTCCCAGCAAGGAATCAGTGTAACGGTATCTAAATGCCCACTCCTGCCACAGTTTTGACTGACTGTAGCATTAGAGGTTCTCTTGGTCATGAGTCAGGCTTGTCCCAAAGCCTTTGGTTTTTTTAATGAATGACTCGATGACTCGATGAACGACATCCAGGCACAACACAGGAATAGCATTTGTTTATTTCTTTGTAGTACGTACTGTTTAGTCTTGCTAGAATACCCACAGAAGTACACTTCAGTGGGTAATAATCATCTAAGTGATGATAATTTTTCACTTTTAGTGAGAATGTTGTACGAGTGGATATTTTTTTTTTTTTTAAGAACAGCCTCCTGGAGTCATGGTATTATATAAAAAAGACAGTTTTACTTCCTGCTTGCTTTCTTGCCTTTTCCTTCTTTCTCATCATCTTAGCTGCTATAAAAACCAGATGTTTTGAAGCATAAAGGCTCATGCTTCCAAGCTAGGAGGCAAGAAGTGCCTCAGTTTCACTTTTTGCAAAACCATCTCACTATTTCCGAGTGGACACTCGGAGAGGAACATGCAGTTCCCCCTGACAAGTTTTTCTAGATCAGTACATGGTTGCTTGTAATACCTTCAGCTGGAGCCAAGCAGGCTGGAAGAGCAGACGGGAGAAGTTACTGTTCATTGCCCCTTTCTGTCTCTCCTTGCAGAAGGTTGTGGAATTTTATTTATTCTGCAGCTCAGAATTGACCTTTAGCTGCGAGTTTTGGGATACCAAACTTGGTCTCGCCTTTCAGAGACGACCTTTTTCTCAATAGGATTGTTTGTTAACAAAGAGGAGCTGATCAGTCACCCAGAGTGAGGGTGGTTCTTTTAACTGAACTGTGAAAAGCTCTTCTTAGAGGACCATGGCCAAAATGACCAGAAGACATTAGAGCCCACCAGAACACGTTCTGGGCTGTGGATTCTTTTAGGATGGGTAAGAAGACATGGTGTTTCATTTTTTCACTTTTGCTCAGTTGAATGTTTCCTCCAAAGTAGAACCAACCAATCCCTGATTTTTTTCTGTCTCATCTAGTGATATCAGCACTGCCTTGCCTGTGAAACAAAGACTTTTTCCTCCATTTTAACACAACACAAGGGGCACAATAAAATGTAAATAACAGGCCCCTGAGGTCGGTAGGGAAACTGTTTGCATTTTTATGTTAGGGTTGGGGCTTGGGAGAGAGAAAAACTTGTCAGGAAGTAGCAAAATAAAGCTGTGTGGTAACACTAGTGAAAGCAATATTAAATCAAAATAGGTTTCAAAACCTGTACAAAAGCGTAACCTGAGTTTAAGCAATTCAAGCACTTAATAGGTTGTACTACAACACCGTGCCCAGACCAAGCAATTAGCCAAGCAGATTCTTCCAGCTTCAAATGTCTCTAAAGCACCGCCTGGCATTTATCCAGTTTTCACTCCAAATACGTTTGTGCCTAAACCAAAGGTATTTGTGATGGGCAACATTAAAAACAGCTTTGCAGAGACTTCCTGCATTAGGTTTTGTCCTGCTTTGATTTGATTGTATTTCTCTAGGCCTTTCACTTACCATTTTGAATACAAAGTCTTTGCTAATGCTCTGAGTGTTACTTTGCCTAATTTGTAAGCTTGAAGGCCCGTGAATCCTTTATTTGAAACCTACTTTAACTGTGGGAAATAGGAAGTGAGCAGGGAGAAGCAAATCTTTTATAGTGAGGTGCTTGTCCGGACTGTAAATTAGACTCCGCACAATGGAAGCAGAAGGAGGCAAGCCTGCCTTTCTGGAGCCCGCGACACGCTGGATAAGATATGAGCTTTCAAGGATAACTGGGCAGAGCCTGCTTTGCTGCATGTTTGCTTTATGAGCGTGGAAAAAAGACTTGCAGCTAATGTTTGTCTATGAAAAGTGGCTTAGTCAGTAACCTTGCACAGTCCTCGGCAAAGAGGAATCCCTGCTTAGCAGCAAACAAATAGTAAACATTTCCATTTGTCACCTTTCAGAGATGTGCCGGGAAACTTTTAAAGCCTGTCTTTGATTTCACACAATGGGTATTGTCACAGCTTAACACACCGGGCACCTACACAGTAATGAAGGATATTTATGCAACATGGCTCATTCTTGCCATATCTTCTGTTTGGAAGTAAATATGAAGACAGTATTTCATTACACATACACTGTGAGTCTCTGAGCCACTTCAGTAGGATAACACTTGATTTGGGGTGAAAGACGTGCTACAGGCTGGCTAAAGCTAAAGGCTTCAAGGAGCAGAGTGCTGGCCCTTTTGAAGTCAGTGGGAAATTTGCCAGTCAAACCAAGATTTTGTGCCTAAGTTTGGCAGCCATTAAATGAATTTGAGTAACTTTCCTTATATTGACAATCTGGTGGCATTCGGCTTACACAGCTTCACATATGTTTGTAGGGTCAGGTTTTCTATGAGCCTGGTGTTTGTGTCAGTGTAACGTTTGTCCTTTATTAAAGGAAAAGATTTCCCCCTCTTTTGAAGCAACACCTTACTAGAAGTCATCCTGCTGGAGCAGGAAATCTTCTGCATAGGAAGGTGGCATTTTAAGGGGATGTAATAAAAGGGAGCTGGCTTAAAAATAAACCTAAAACATCTTCCCCAGCTTTGCCACTGCACTGCTCATGTGGCTTTGGTAAGTCATTTGACCTTGTTGCCAGGCAGTGTTTTCCTGGGCAAAAGATGGGGATATTAAGTCACTCGCTTCTCCAAAGGTCTGTAAGGATTGAAGGACTAGTATCTATTTAAAACATCATTTATGTTCCATTTTATTTTACCTGATTTTGTTTCAAGTAGCTCCCAAGACTATTAAATTTTGAAGAACAGAAACCAGTTCCTTTTTCTTCTTTTGCATAGCTTGTGGGTTTAACAGAGCTCTGTATAGTCAGTATTCCCATATATAATCTAACTTTCTTTTGTTGCAAGGAAAATTCACCCCTCTCTATTAAAGGAGAGACCATAGTGTTAAAATTACAGTTGACTCTCGGGGATTTTGAGGGACAGCTGACAAAAATGAGAAGTACTCTTAACTGCTTAAATAGAAGAAATTGTGAATCAATAATGACCTCTTTATTCATTAGCATCTCTAACCCACTGCGTTCCATCTCCAGATGGAAGTGGCTGTTGAAATGCAGAGTATGTAATAAATAATGTGTATTTCAATGTGGATCACTTGACAAATCATTAAAATGCTGTCAGCTGTAGGGAGGAAGATGCCTGCCACTTAAACAGGCACTTGATCAGTTTTATAGTAGATTAGAAGTGAAAGTGAAAAAAAAAAAAGAAAAAAAAAAGAACTTCAGTTCTGGAAACTATCAAAATAATTAAATATTTTTAAGTGCATAATTCCCTGTAAGTTTGATGACCACAGTGAATGAGGACCTCAGGTTTTTATCTTCCCCATCTCCAGTCCCTCCCTCCCACTCCCCAAGCACTGTCATGGTCTCTATCTGTATATCAGGACATTAGCTTATACCTTTTTCCATGGGAAGACTTCTGCTTTGGGAATCCACACTATATTTTCCATAGTCTCATGGCTTACCTTTGGTCTCTGATGCTGATCCAGAACCACCCAGTTTAGTTTATGCAGTCTCATGAAGGCAGAAGTCACGGAGCCATGGCTTGCACTGTCATGGTGCAGGCTTTTTGGTGAATAAAGCTTTATGCCCTCCTCTGCATTCCCAGTTTGCCAGTGATTCCAAAATTGATTAGATATAATGGGAAGTGAACCCCAGCACTGGGGTGATCACACACCGTGCAAGCAAAACAGCATGTCACTACTGTAGCAGTACTTTTACAACACAATGGTCTGCATATGTACTTTTTTTTTTTTATTACAGAGTAGCTTGAGTTTGCACACAGCAATGTTAAAAACAAATTCACAGATATGAGCCTGTCCCTCACATGGCAGATTATTTGTTCAAGGTAGCCTGTGCTGTACTATCATCAGTAGAGTCAAACACTCTTGGTATTTTCAGTCGAACCCATTTGATAAGTTTTTACTTCTGTTAGACTATCTAAAACAATACAAGTTTTTGGTCACTAAATAAAAGTAAAATAAATTGTGGTGTTGTCTGTGTTAACAATGCAGCAGTAAAATAGTCGAGCCATGTTACAGTGGTACCTGGCAAGGACTGACGGTATCGAAACTGCTCAAGAAAATGCCTTTAAGTATGAAACACTGGTAATCATATTATCCCCAACGCAGAATGCTTTAGTGTCTCTTCCTTACCCTAGGAAAACTGGTCCAGCACTGGGTCTGTGTCCCGTTAGAGCAGAGTTGAAGTCTTTCATTTTTTCCTCTGGCTTTCTTTCATATATTACAACTCATTTCTTCACATATTTTTCAGATGTGGGTTTGGCTTTTTTTTTCCTGTAAGGTCAGGAACACACCTTGATATATTGTATAGCAACAACAAAAATATAAAAACCTAAGTAATTCTTCTTCATTATTATAGACCTAGCAATGTACATTTCCCCCCTGTTTTATTGCTATCTGTCCAAGACTGAAGCATAACTTAATATAGGTTTCTCCCTGCTTCACTCAGGCGTACCATAATCTGGTGAAAATTAAATCGCATGGAATGTGCAGTTGAAGTCCTATGTCATTTAACTTACAGAGCATTTTATTTCAGCTGTCTTTTAAACAGTTCCCAGGCTAGTTCATTACGACTGCTGCTTACAATTGCTCATGTTCCTTCTGGTAATGTGTTCTGCAAACCCTTCCACGTATCATGGAAATCTAAAGTTTCATTTCTCTTTGAGGCCAACATCTGTTTGTGCAATACTGCAGTAAAAGTATAACTGTGTTTTTCTTCTGTTAGGAAAGTATGGGTGAACAGGACTTGATCAAACAAAGCAATAAAATATTTGCTTAGAAAAGAGCCAAGTACTTTTCAGAACAACAAAGAAAATACCGTGAGGGATGGATCAAGTCTTCTAGTCTTAGGGAAGAGTCCTGTGCATGGCCTTTCCCATGTCGTTCATTGGACTATTTCTTATTTCAAAGCCTTTCTATAAAAAAAATGTTCCATTTCACTTACTGTAAAATTAGATGTGTGCTTTCACAGGCCTATTCTGCAAAAGATATTTTTTGTTTCCAGTAGTGATAAAGAGGCTCTTTGCATTTCATCTTTCTGTATTACGTAGTTTGCCATGGGTTTTGCTACCACGCTGCCCAAGGCAAATTTACTCCAGGGAGTGACTCCTCCAGTGGTGAAAAACACAAAACCTCATTGGAGCCACACATGTGTAACATTGCATAGTCACGTAACTGTCAAAAGGCAAAGCTTAGAAAATAGTGATTTTTATTAGTTACCAGGGACAGCTTGTGATATGTTGAAATGGGTGCAATAGGCAGCAATAGCAGCGTCCCGGCTGCTTCCCCTCTCTGAGTTCCTTTAGGGATCAATACCGAGAATTTAAAGACAGACTTGAAGCAAACGGCACAGCGTTCACTCAGATTTTCAGCGGTTCTACCACTCGTAAACCATAAGAGAAGGGGGGCAAATAGGTGTTTGAGGGGAAAGTGAGTTTGTTGGCAATATAGGCAAACATCACTGGCAAAGGAAGAGCAAGGATGAAACCATGGAAATAATCCTTCCATGTCATCAGTGCGCTGAGATTACCTGTCCTTGGGGGTACGTATTGATGTGGGGGGGTGGGCTTGCATGGTCTTGAGGTCGTGTCTCCTGTTCTCTCCTCACCAGTTGTCACCGTTCCTAACATAGCCTAAGGTGTAATGGCAACTTAGAAGTCTCCACTGCTGTCATGATTTGACAATGCTAGTATGTCTCAACGCAATATATTGAGCGGAAAATAACACAGGATTTAGCTGAATCTTGATTGTATAAAAAGCAGATTTAAGCAATATGAAAAGGATTCTTTTATAGCCTTATTAATAGTGAAGGGGAAAGGAAATCCCATAATAGCTCTGGAAGTCTCTTGTAAGCAGTGCAATTACAAGGGACGGCAAAACCTTTCCTCTGGCCATTGTAGGAATATTTTCCAATCTGTAGATACTGAAATTAACTTCTTTGTCAGGCTCTGAGTAGGTCTTAGAATTAGGGACATTTTTGCCTCCAAAGTCATATCGTTACTATTTCTTTTGATCTGAACAGTAAGCATTTAATATTAGATGATGTTTCTCAGCCCACCACATAGCACCATAACATCTTCAGCCACCTACAGTAAATTACATTACTCTAGGTATCTATTCAGTAATCTGACTAAACCAATAACTTCAAATGTTTTTCTTTTATTAACTATAGGTTCTTATCAAAGTGTTGGATAATAATGATAATGGCCCAGAATTCTCTCACCCAAGTTACGATGTCACCATTTCAGAGGACGTCCTCCCTGATACAGAAATTCTGCAAATTGAAGCTATAGACAAAGACGAAAAGCATAAGTTGAGCTACACTATTCACAGCAGCATTGATACAGTCAGCATGAGAAAATTCAGAATTGATCCCAGCACTGGGGTGCTCTATACTGCTGAGAGATTAGACCACGAAGCTCAGGATAAGCACATCCTTAATGTCATGGTAAGAATGCAATATTCGCTTGGCTCAGGACACAATCACTGCTGCTTCAGGTGCATACGTGCCTTAGTCTTTGCATGAGCAAAGGACTCGTAGTGCAGTAAGTAGTCATTAATTTCATCTTGCCTGCCCTGCTGTGTATTTATTTTACCCTTTTTCATTTGGGCTTTTTGGGAAACTTACTGTGAATTCATTGTATGTAATATGAGATGATTTGCTATCTCAAGGGAGAGCAAGCAGGAAATTATTTAATCTCTTTGCATCTGGTCCTCTCCCTCGAGGTAATTTTCGGAGTTTCTGAAGTGAGGCCGAAAGTTATTTGAGAAGTTATTTACAGGGAGATAACTGTTTTCTTGCCATAAAGAATGCTACAGCCTTTCTGAATACGAGCCTCATTTATAGTTTGCTTTCATGGACTTATTTCATCACATAAGCTGTTGACATACAAAACAACTTTCAGCTACATTTTCAAATGTTTGAGCATGCATAAAAAATTAGTTACCATTTTTTGCTCAGTGTGCCTAAATTACAGAACATAGTCTGTCTGTTTTCAAGTGAAGATTGTATATGGCGGACTGGAGGTTAATTAAAAAAAAAAAATCTGTGTTAGTTTAAACATTGTAGTCCGCTATTTTCCTCAACCACCGAAGACTCCTGCAGAGGAGATCTTTGAAGGAACAACTCCTGATGTGTTAGGTACGGGGCCGTCTTTGGGCGGGGGACCCTAGGAATCAGAGAGCTGCTGTGAGATGCAGCGAGCAGGAGCTGAGTGGAGTCTCAGCTCACAGAGTAACAAACTACAAGTCCTTTGGCAAGCAGGCTAAGAAATAAAAACAAACTGAATCACACAGAGACACAGCTGACAGAGGTAATTTCCCAGTGCTTGTGTTTGATCTCCACCTGATAATGTAGGGGTTTTGTTCTATTTACGGGAAACCAAACTTTTGGGAATCATGTGGGCAGGATTATCAGTGTAGCAGTGCCGAGTTATTTAGTGTGGATTTGAGAGAGGGGCAATAAATGGTACCTCTGTTGGGAGTGCTCAGCACTTCTTAAGGTGATTCCTACTCTGTTTGCTATTGGTATCACCATCTTCAAAAAGGTATGCACATATAGAATGAAAAAGTCCATTGACAGCTGCAAGCGCTAGACTGACACATGACTGATCATAGTGGGTAAAACTGTTTTTAGTTCTTTGAAAGAAGGAGCAATGGGCAAGGTATATTTGCCTGTATGCTATAAGGCAGGGAATGGCAGGGCAAAGGCATGACCATTTAACATGGATTAAAAAAAATGTATTTCTTGGAAATCTGAAACAGAATTTAAGATGTCGTATGGTTGACATTTTAAAAATTCATGTCATGATGATTAGTTGCCATGCATTTTTTCAGAAGTGAAAAAAAAGGTCCCTAAGATCTTCATGTTTCTGTATTTTTACTATCTATCATCTCATGTGTGAGTGGATTTTAGACTGGTCTTTGGGACAAATGGATTTTTTTATCACTTTGTATTAAGTAGAACTGAAAGTACTATTAGCACTAAGCTGAGTAATACTTAGAAAGTTTTACTAGATGGATATCAGGATGTGTATTATGCACTTGTTCTATAGGTCCGAGATCAAGAATTCCCATATAGAAGAAACCTCGCCAGAGTCATCATAAATGTGGAAGACTCCAATGACCATAGTCCGTACTTTACCAGCCCGTTGTATGAAGCCTCGCTGTTTGAATCGGCAGCAGTTGGATCAGCAGTCTTGCAGGTTACGGCTTTGGACAAAGACAAAGGAGAAAACGCAGAGCTTATCTACACTATTGAAGCAGGTTAGGACAGAAGCTGAAAATGTAGTGTTGTGATTTATGCCATACACAGAGCAGTGCGGTGATGGTGGTCCACCTTGACACACAAGACAACTTCTTTGGTCTACCGTCTCCTGTAGAGCTGGGCAAAGAAGGCACCTTTCTGTTGGCTGTTTTTTATTTTGAAGCCAAAACCTGTCAGAACAGAATCTCAGTCGCACTCCTAGATGGTTGCAGAGCCTGTTACCTTTAAGTCCTTGGTTCAAAACTATCATGGAAGATAGTTAATGAAAGCTGCAGCTGGTGACTTGGTCTCAGGTTGCTGGCTTCAGCCTAGTAGACTGTGGATCGTCCATAGACAAATTCCACAACAGATGGTACAGTCTGGCATCTTTGCCACTATTCGGAGCAGAGGAGCATGGAGGCTGACACCAGGGCTATGCTAAAAACTTCTGTCAGCAGAGGCATAGCATTGTAATGGCACAAGGTCTCTTGAAACTAAGGGAGGCCATGATAATACGAGATCAAAATATGGCTTTTGCTGTTAAACTCTGGATATTTACATTCACCACATAATCTGTACCAGCAAAAGAATTCCTCTGCTGGTGTAACAGCGTGGTCATGGGAAATCTCCATTATCTCTGCCACACGTGCAAGTGAATGTAGCTTCCTCTGGCTCATGTGGATCTGAAGTTAACAGTTATCTCTGAGACAAATCATTAACATACATACAAGAGGGGTGCCTGGAAAAAGTGAGAAGAAAACAGAAATTTGTAAATTTAGGATTTTTTAATGTTTAATTTCTACTTTTTCTTTTTTTTTTTAGGAATACGATTTTTTCCTCTGTAATAATAGCAAAACATGAAACCTATATTGCCCTAAATACAAGTCTCATGTAGTGCAGATTGTCCCCATATTAATCAGATCACAAGCCTTTCCCAAGATTTAGCTCAGGATCATCATTTAACCCTATATTATTATAAAGACTTCTCACTAACTAGGATGGCTTATGTCAATTAGGAGCAGGCTAAATGACAAAAAAGAAGAGAAACAAGAATATCTACACCATCTTATGTTGATTTAACTTCATAATAGTTCAGGCTCACGCCTTAAATTAAACTAATGCAACCTGAAGCTTAGAGAAGAGTCATGGAACTTTTTTCTGTCATTACCCTGTGTGCTCTGTGGAAGTAGAGTCCCTTAAGCAACCCAGGAGGTGAAGTCTTTTGCAGCTAAAAGTGCTGAACTTAGACCCTTGTGATCCTGCAAAGATCTTAGCACTACAAAAAATAAATACTTCCTTTATGCACTCCATCTGTTCTTACCAGTTATTTCTCGGTATTCTCCAGTGGCCTTTAACTTAAATCAGGGGAAATTTTACACATGCCCAGGCTGGACAACACTGCCTTATAGAATTGAACTCAGAGCAGACCATATCAGGTTCCTGGGGCAATGTTTTTCAAGACTCTTTCCAGCTTTTTCTTGATGCCTTATCACTACTATGGGCTCCAATGCAATCACCTATAGGTGCTACCACAATGTAAAGAGCCACCTGACATGCTAGGAGTATGGATCCCGTATACTGATCATATAGAATCATACATGATGCAGACAGAAAAATATGATCAGAAAGGATGCTTTAGCTGTTGGATGGTCCTCTGCATGTTCTTCTCTTTTTCTAGATGCTCTGTCTTCCATTACAGCCTGTTTCTGTTTTACCATGAGCTCTCACTGCAGTGTCAGACTTCAAACTACCATTTACTGTAAGCCATGCACTCCCCCAGTTTCGTTAGCCACAGATATTCCAGTCCCAGATGCATCAAAATTCAGTCTTCTGCTGCTCTAGTTTCTATGATCCATAACATCTGCCGTAGAGGATACTGATTTGAACTGCAACATTCAGATTGTACACAGCCCTTTCATTCAGGGGAATTACTTACATCACCTTACATGTGAAGAGAGCAATTGGTAAAGAAAGTAGCTTTTGTGTAATTTCATAAGAAAGTCCTAAAGGAGAAGAACCAGCTCTGTCCTTACATGAGGCAGTCAGTGACTGAAAATTATTTGTATTAGCAAGCGCTGACAAAATAACTGCAGCAGCGTTTGTAGTGTCTGCAAATGTGACAGATACTGTGATCTTTATGAGATTTGGTGGCTCTGGCAGAATCTCAGCTCCTCAGTGAATAGCACAATTTTTGTTTTAGCAAATAGAGTAAACTTTACTGATCTGAAAGGATGGATACAAACAGAAAGCCACTACCAGTATTGAACTATGTACAGAACTATGCAGATTAGATTAGCCTCCAAGCCCCAGAATTTACAACAGATAGTGAATCACACCTTAAAAATAGTTTATATTAACTCAGTTCATTTAGGATTGCATGTATTTGGTATTCCAGCTACAATTTTCACTATTACTGCTTTGTGCATTGCACCTGTAACAATCACCATTAAAAGAAGATCTCTTGTTTATCACCAGCTACCTGAGACGTATTTCTCTCCAGATCATGGATGGATGCTTGACTGTAGATTGGAAGCAGTTCTAGGTTTTAAAGTGTGAATTACAATAGCAGGAACATTTTATAATGATTGGAATGACTGCAGCTCAGTGCATGCTATTTGTATTTCGAATCAAGTTCAGAAAGAGAGTCTGTATGCTTGTACATGCCATGGATGCACGCAGCATCCTATACTTTAAGCAGGCACTGAAGGAACCAGCAAAATACAGATTGCCTAATAAAATTGATTACTAAATACAGGGTAGGGATAAATATCAAAAGAGTTGAATCTGTCTTACTAAAGGAGAGGCTGGCAAAAAGACTAAAAGTAAAAAAAGGACCCCAAAGAAGGTCCTTGATCTAAACTCAGTGTTTTCACCTTTATGCAGTCAGTGATATCACTGCTTTCATGTCATAAGAGACATTTTGTGACATTTTCTGCTAAATCTCATTCATCTAGATTCATTCTCCTCAGAGATCATATGATAAACCTCTGTGCCACAAGATACTTCAATCTCTTTTCTATGCTATTCTGGTTTTTTTTTTCTAAATGCCACTTTAACCTTCTTATATTCAATTCTTTGAGTCTTCAGCTGCTGTAATCTTCTCTACGGTTGCTTAATATCCACTTCAATTAAGAGCCCAAGTTGTTATCCATTTGTCATGTAATTGGCTTGTTAGCCTCTGATCTAGTTTCTTTGCCTTAGGTGTACATGTATTTGACTAATTCCCGTAATTTAGGGATGCTTTTTCCTGCTTCAGTAGGAGTAATGTACATGCAGCACTTGCTCAGAATCAAGATATAGACAGCAGCACCTGAGTTTCTGAAGGGTTGAACACCTATACCATCTACAAGGATAACTGATTTTCAGAGAGGAAGGCTGAAAGAGCCTTTAGAATTCTTTTTTCCTGGGGTATTTTTCCAATAACTGCCTTTAACAAATTGCAGCTAATTGCTCCTGGTCTAGTGCAAGATGTCCCTGCTCATGGCAGGGGGGTTGAAACCAGACGATCTTTAAGGTCCCTTCCAACCCAAACCATCCCATGATTCTATGATTCTGTGATTCTAAATTATGATGAAGTGCCTTGTATTTAATTTCTAATTTCCTGCCAATATTTGTGTTTTAGGAAATATAGGAAACACATTCAAGATTGAACCAGTTTTAGGCATCATTACATTACTGAAGGAGCCCGACTTAACCACGATGGGACAGTTTGTTTTGTCAGTCAAGGTGACTGATCAAGGATCTCCACCACTGTCTGCAACAGCAATTGTGCGGATATCTGTGACAATGGCGGATAACTCCCACCCGAAGTTCACTCTCAAAGAATACCAAGCAGAGGTTAATGAAAATGTGGATATTGGTACTTCTGTCATCTCTCTCTCTGCAATCAGTCAGTCCACATTAGTTTATGAGGTTAAAGATGGGAATGCGGATGGAATCTTCACTATAAACCCGTATTCTGGAGTGATCACCAGTCAAAAGGCCCTTGATTATGAACGTGCTTCCTTCTATCAGCTCATCGTACAGGCAACAAATATGGCAGGCATGGCTTCAAATGCCACTGTGAACATTCAAATTGTTGATGAAAACGATAACCCACCAGTTTTCCTCTGCTCTCAGTACTCAGGCAGCATAAGCGAAGCTGCTCCTGTAAATAGCGTGGTCCGGAGTGGGAATAACAGTCCCCTTGTGATACGTGCCACTGATGCTGACAGCAACCAGAATGCTTTGCTTGTCTACCAGATTGTTGAGTCTACTGCAAAAAAGTATTTCACCGTTGATTCCAGCACCGGAGCTATCAGAACAATTGCAAATTTAGATCATGAAACAATAGCCCACTTCCATTTCCACGTGCATGTTAGAGACAGTGGGAATCCCCAGCTTACAGCAGAGAGCCCGATTGAAGTGTCCATTGAGGTAACTGATGTCAATGACAACCCACCAGTCTTCAGCCAGGCCGTATTTGAGACAGTCCTGCTCCTACCCACGTATGTTGGTGTTGAGGTTCTCAAAGTCAAGGCTACAGACCCAGATTCAGAGATCCCTCCTGAATTAACATATAGTCTAATTGAAGGCAATATGGACCATTTTTTAATTGATTCAAGCACAGGGGTACTCACCATTAAAAACAATAGCCTCTCCAAAGACCATTATATGCTAATAGTACGAGTATCTGATGGGAAATTTTATAGCACTGCTATGGTGACAATAATGGTAAAAGAAGCCATGGATAGTGGGCTCCACTTCACACAAAATTTTTATTCCACTTCTATCTCAGAAAACAGCACCAATATCACAAAGATCGCTGTGGTGAATGCTGTTGGTAACCGCCTCAATGAGCCTTTGAAATACAGTATATTAAACCCAGGCAACAAATTTAAAATTAAATCCACCTCAGGAGTCATTCAGACAACTGGCATCCCTTTTGACCGAGAGGAGCAAGAGCTGTATGAGTTGGTGGTGGAAGCAAGCCGTGAACTAGATCACCTTCGTGTCGCTCGAGTGGTGGTGAAGGTTTACATTGAGGACATAAATGACAATGCCCCAGTGTTTGTAGGGCTTCCATACTATGCTGCTGTGCAGGTCGATGCTGAGCCTGGTACCCTGATATATCGAGTGACAGCTATTGATAAAGATAAGGATGAAAATGGTGAGGTGTCATATCTTCTAAAGGAAGACTACGGACATTTTGAAATTGATAGAGTATCTGGGAGCGTCACTTTAAAAGAAGCCTTCAATTCTGATATGTCTAATATAGAGTATTTGGTTGTCATACTTGCAAAAGATGGAGGTAACCCATCGTTGTCGGCTTCGGTGGAGCTCCCCATTACTATTGTTAACAAGGCAATGCCTATATTTGACAAGCCCTTCTATACAGCTTCTGTGAATGAAGATGTAGAAATGCACACGCCAATTTTAAGCATCAATGCAACCAGTCCAGAAGGCCAGGGTATCATTTATATCATTGTCGATGGAGATCCCTACAACCAGTTTAATATTGACTTTGATACTGGAGTTCTGAGTGTCATCAGCCCGCTGGACTATGAAATAACTTCACTTTTCAAGTTGATGGTGCGAGCCAGTGATGCCCTCACTGGCGCTCGAGCTGAGGTCACTGTGGACTTGATCGTTAATGATGTTAACGATAATCCTCCAGTTTTTGATCAGTTAGCTTATAATGCTACTTTGTCTGAAGCATCTTTGATTGGGACTCCTGTACTGCAGGTGGTTGCTATTGATGCTGACTCTGACAATAACAAGATTGTGCAGTATCAGATAGTCCAGGACACCTTTAACAGCACGGACTATTTCCATATAGACAGCACCAGTGGCCTAATTCTGACAGCCCGGATGCTGGATCATGAACTCGTACAGCAGTGCAGTTTGAAAGTCAGAGCAACCGATAATGGGTTCCCACCACTAAGCAGTGAGGTTCTTGTTAGTATCTCAATAACAGATATGAATGACAACCCTCCGGTTTTTAACCAGTTAATATATGAATCGTATGTGAGCGAACTGGCACCTCGGGGTCATTTTGTGACTTGCGTCCAAGCCTCTGATGCCGACAGCTCTGATTTTGACAGACTGGAGTACAGCATCCTATCAGGGAATGATCGGACCAGTTTTATTATGGACAGCAAGAGTGGTGTTATCACCCTTTCCAATCATCGCAAACAGAGAATGGAGCCCATGTACAGTCTGAATGTCTCTGTGTCAGACGGGCTGTTCACCAGCACAGCTCAGGTGCATATACAGATCCTTGGGGCCAATCTCTACAGCCCTGCATTTTCACAGAGTGTTTACGTTGCAGAGGTTAGAGAAAATGCTGCTCCTGGAACTAAGGTAATCCATGTGAAGGCAACAGATGGGGATTCAGGTGTATACAGCCAGATAAGCTACTCCATAATAAACGACTTTGCCAAGGACCGATTTTTGATTGATGGCAATGGGCAGATTCTGACAACTGAGAGGTTAGACCGGGAGAACCCGCTGGAAAGTGACATTGGTATATTTTTGAGAGCCCTTGATGGAGGTGGCAGGACTATGTTTTGCACTGTGAGAGTGATAGTAGTGGATGAGAATGACAATGCTCCCCAGTTTATGACAGTCGAATACAGAGCAAGTGTCAAGGCAGATGTTGGGAAAGGTTACTTGGTGACGCAAGTGCAAGCAGTAGATCCAGATGATGGACCTAATTCCAGAATTACCTATTCTCTATACAGTGAGGCCTCTGTTTCAGTAGCTGATCTGCTTGAAATAGATCCAGACAATGGATGGATGGTCACCAAGGGCAACTTTAACCAACTGAAAAACACGGTTCTGTCATTCTTTGTCAAAGCAGTTGATGGTGGCATTCCTATAAAGCATTCCCTCATTCCTGTCTACATCCATGTTTTGCCTCCAGAAACTATTTTGCCTTCCTTTTCTCAACCCCAGTATTCCTTTACCATAGCAGAAGACACCCTCATAGGTAGTACCATTGACATTCTGCATGTTTTGCCTAATCAGGGTGCTTTGTATAGCACAGTTAATGGTGAGCTGACTGAAAACAACAAAGATGGGGTTTTTATCATAGAGCAAGACACGGGGCTCATAAAACTGGATAAGAGACTTGACCACGAGACAAATCCTGCTTTTCACTTCAAAGTTGCGGCCACCATTCAGTTAGACAAAGTAGACATTGTGTTGACTGTGGATGTAGAGGTTAAGGTATTGGATGTAAATGACAACAAGCCGATGTTTGAAGCAGCTAGCTATGATGCCATAATAATGGAAGGGATGCCCATAGGAACAAAACTCATGCAAGTTAAAGCGGTTGATGCAGACTCGAGTGCAAACGGACAGGTCACATATACACTTGCAGTGGAATCGGAGCTGGAGAAGATCACAGAAGCCTTCACCATTGATAGCAACAGTGGCTGGATCAGCACACTGAAGGATCTGGACCATGAAAAAGATCCTGCTTTCACCTTTGCAGTGGTGGCCTCGGATCTGGGGGAAGCTTTATCCTTGTCGTCAACCACCTTGGTCTCAGTTACTGTGACAGATATAAATGATAACGCACCTGTATTTGAGCATGAGGTCTACCGAGGGTCAGTGAAGGAGAGTGACCCTCCAGGGGAAGTTGTGGCTGTTCTTAGCACCTGGGATGAGGACACATCTGATGTCAACCGGCAGGTTAGCTACCATATTACAGGTAAGAAACAACTTGCATGCTTTCTTCCCAAAACCAGATTTGCTGAAGAGCTGTGCACGTGTACGGTTTTTGGTGAATATTTAGCAGGGTTTCAGCTAAATTATCACTGTGAATCAGACAATTGCATCTCTATGTTTTTTTTAATTGGACAGACTTTGCAGCAACTAGCAAAGCTCAAAAGAGGGAAAAGGAGTGTGTGTGTGTGTCTGTCTGTCTGTCTTGGTTGCTCTGTCCCAGATTTCCAAGATTAATGCCTCATGATTTGCTGCAGTGCAATGTAGTGTGACCTATCAGTGTATCATAATGGATATGTCAGCTTGGAAACCATCATGACTTAATATTTCAACCAAGGAAGAAGAACATTTTGTTCTTAAGGAGAAAATCCTTACATTCCCAAGCATTTAAAATTTTTTTGAAATAACATTTTTCTTTTTGAGATAGGACAGTGCATGCAGAAGCTACTTTGAAATACCACTATTTATGGGAGGAGTGGGAGGGGGAAGGAATTAATTTTACACTGGAAGGAGTGGGGGGATGCCAGTTCTTATTAGCACAGATTTGTGGCCAGGGAAATAGTAATCCACTTAGAAGCACTGCTTAGCTGCCATGCATTGTTATATACAGCATAAGGCAATTTCGATTACATTGCTAACGTATTTTTCAAAGTGTGGTAACATTGCTCTTTCCTATTGTGCTGTATTTATTATCATTCTTTTCTCCTAGATTCAGACTGGCTTTTGTGTGGGTATGTTATGAGTGATGGGGTGCTGCAGTTATTTTTCTGCGTACAGCTTGCTTTGTCCAATAAATTGTGTTAGGGAACAAGATTGTCACTCCCCCAACCTTCACAATCCGAGAGCTAATATTAAGCATGTAGTAATAATCAGATTATTAGACAAATTCACATTTTTCTCACTGGATAGGATTAGAATTACACAAGACTGCATCTAAGTAGCAGGATATGGGTGAAAATGACTTAACTAACTGGATAACAGTTTGTATATTTTGCTCTGGAGGGTAAGAGTCCTAATTCTTCATTAGATGTCAAATTGGAAATGGCTGTGGGATGGTGTGTAGGAAAAGGTGTGGTGTTCCAGTTAGCTGTAGATTGTCTGTGTTACACATCAGAAGTGGCATCATTTTCAAAGCAGCCAGAAATTCATTCTGACCATTTACATGGAAGTCTGGATGCAGTTTAAAGGTCTGCAAAGACTATGTATTTATAGTGCAACGTATTGTGGGATATATGACATGTGATGTGTTTCAGGATATTGAAAGTAGAGGCAGAAATAGTCTTATGGGTAATGCACAGGATTTGGAGGCTTTGGACAAGGTGCGATAGCTGCTGGTGCCTCAGTTCCCACATATTTAAAAGTAAATAAGTAGTGCCTCATCTTAGAGATTTTGTGATATTTGAAGGAGTCTGGGGATCCCAGCATAGAAAGTACTATAGGAAATGCAAGCCTTTCATGTTTGTAACAAAGATATGTTAATGTACCATGATCATTAGCTGAAGGTACTTTTCTCTTTGTTCTGAAGTCTTTCAGTCATCTCTTGCAAAGAATTGTGCTTTTAGTTACATAATAATGTTTTCTTTACGTTCCTGTGCTGTTAATTTAGCAATAACTGGACTTTGATTAATAACTGTCAGATGTGATTCAAAAATCATAGATCATTCTATACCTTAATTTTGTCACAGTTTAAAATACGTCAGATATTTTGCTGATATTTTTGTTTCTGAAAACATTAGTTGTCAAGGCCCAAATGTTTCTCTAATGCCTACTGTACAATTACTAAAGTCTATCAGCTCAGAAATTGCACTGCCTTTGTATTTGGGAAACCTACATGGAGAAATTATGTTCTTTTGATTAAAATATCAAAACATATTAAAGTATAGTTCAACTAACAAAATAGTCTATTCACACGTTATCCCAAGTTGAGCTTAGGAAATGCACTTGAATATTTAATGAAATCAGAATAGCTAGATGGTTATTCAAATGCTGTGGCTTGCTGGAGGCGTTACGAGCCATAGAAACTTCAGTGAATACAAAAAACAAACTCTGAGGAAAAACAGGACACTGACAAAAAGGGAGAAGAAAACAAATTATGAGAATGACCTGTGGATCCACCAAAACGAGCTTTGTGCAAATGCACCTAGAGAAAAGTAGCACACAGAGGACAGATGGAAAAAATTGTTGTTTAGGAGATGAAAGAAATAAACATTCTAGGTCAGATGTGATCACTGATGAGTCCTTTGCACTCAACTTTGAAAAGTGGTAGAAACACATTCTGGAGGATAAATATATATTCTGTTTTGAACTCCTTCAGTTTAGGATTGGTTTCCCTGATTACTGACACACATTTGCCATTGTCAAATCCAGCTTCATCTGCATTTAATGGTGGGGGAAAGAATTTTGCACTTACCCTTTGTTATTTGTAGCTTGATAGCAGCTGGAGATGTTCACAAAGCAAAAGCACTATATATAAATCTTAATAGAAAATCAGCAGGGAGCACAGATGACACAAATGCACTTAGAAAGCACAGTAGTTTTCTTTTGAAGGCTCATTTGAGGTCATTGCCATTTGGGGCAGTTTGGCTAAAATCAGGGTTCTGCTAATGTTTAGCTAGGATATTTAGCCAGCTTAGACCCAGCCAAATCTTACTGAGATTTAACAGTAACAATGAAATGCTAGGAAAAGCCAACAGAAAAATGTCAGTTGGTAAGACTTTGGTACAGTAAAGTGTTTTGTGTTCCTCAGTGCTGTTAATTAGGCTCCATCAGCCATGTAAATCTAAGGATGGACAATAGTCTTTAAGCTTGGTTCAGCTGAATACAAGGAAGATGGACAGTATGGTTTGGAAGAAAGAACTGGTATTGTACACAGTAGGTTCTTTGCTGCATTGATTATCCAGTATGAGCAAAGGAATGTTTTTCGTTTGTTTTTATTTTGTATATTTATTATTATTATTATTATTATATTATTTTATATTTGAGATCCTGGAGTTCTGAGAAATTGATGTTTCAGTGTTGGGGGAGGACTTGTGCTGCAGACAGAAGAACAGTGTCTGCAATATTACGACGGTAAAGCTAAGAGGACTGGGTTTATCATTTCGGCAGCTCAGTAAAGATGCAACATCTTGAACTGGGAGTGAAGGATAAACCTGTAGTTTTATGTGATGCAAATGCCTGGAATTCTAATTGGGAATTGAAAGTATCTAAATAAATGCATAAATGTAAGAGAGAAACTAAATAAGTAAATAAGCAAATATTCAGTTCCCCCTCCCAGATCGGGACATTGCAGTGAAAGCTGATTCTGTTGGCTTCCAGTTTTCAGTTCCCTTTTAGCTGTTATAATTCCCTCTGTGTGTGCTTTTGTAATGATGTGTGTCAGGATTTGTTTATTTTGGATCACTGTGTGTCTGCATTTCATTTTTATCTGGCTGTTTTCTTTCTTTACTTAAACTTGAGCTTGATTTGGCTTTGTACTATTTGCTGACTAGGGAGGGAGAGAGAGCATTATTTAAACTCCAAGTAACAAAAGATAAAAGATAATGCTGATTCCTTTAGCCTCAAAGCTTCTCTAAAAAGTTACTGGAGTGTTTTTTGTAGCTAGCACTTCACTGTTGTGACATTCAAAGTAGAACATAAGAAAACTGCCAAAAGATTTTAAAGAATCCATTAATACATGTAGTCAGGAGGCTTCCATTTAGAAAAGCTACATTATTCAGAGTGAAAAACTAATTAATTAGAACACCCCTAGGAAACTGAATCTGCTTACATATATTAGTGAAAAAGTTAATTAATCACTGCAGAATGAGATCTGCGTCAAGACATATGTGTAAGTACTAGAATATGGTTCCCTGGGCCACAGTGTGGATTTTTTTGCCTTTCCTTTTATAAGAATATTTCCTTTAGTGTTTACATCTCATTATTTCCATTACACTTTAGAGCAGAACTTCCACCTTTGTCTTCCATCAACAGAGTATATAGCCAGTCCTGAGAAACAAAAAAAAAAAGGTAACGCTAATGAAAAAGGCATGCAGATAAACTGTTACACAGGTTTGCTGCTTGTTGCACACGTTCTTGGTCGTTCAGATTGATCCTTTTCTAGTGGAGTAAAGGTGGTCAAAAGGGATCCCAAGGACCTTTTTTTTATACATGCTTCCCAAATTTCTATATATGATTTAAAAGCCATTCCATCAACAACAAAGCAACAGTGATTTTTAAGTTGCTCCAAGCTAGTGTTACTGCCAGCCATAAAAGCCACCAGCTGATTTTAATTAGATTTTACCTCTCCTCTCTTCTTAGCAATGGGATACCTATACTTTGAGTGTATTGCTTCATAGTTGATCAAGGCAGTTAATCATCTCCTTTTACAAAAGGACTAATATGCAGGAAAGCACTGATGGATATCACAGAGCTAAATAAGAATATTTAAGACCATTTTTATTAATGGTTTACAACATTAAACTCACTATGACAAGGTTGAAGTCTTTTATAAAGGAGCATTAAGCTTTTTTATGCTGGTGTTGAACTGAATAGAGAGAATTTAATGTCAATCAGCAGGGGTCTACCTTCTTTGAAGTCACATTAAGACTCAAGTCAATAGTCAGATGCTCACAGCCTTGGACTGTATTCAGATCGGGCCTGTAATGCACATCAACAAAAATGTGCGTTTATATCACACAAGAGATTAAACAAGGTTTAACTGAGTCCTCTGATGATTATTCCAGAGTGTCGCAGAAATCAGAGGGAAAATTTCTATCATCTGCTTGGTTTTGTGATTGAAAAGGGTGATTTTCTGTCAACAGAAAATGTCTGTGTTTGATATATCGGTTTTGTGCTCTGTATGATTAGAGGGCCTTTTATAATTGTAATGCCTATCTGACGAATTTCCGGGAAATCTTACTCATTACAACGTGCTTTTTTGACACAGTTACAGCTAGCACAAATGGTGATGCTTAAGAAGAAAGATTTGCTCAGCCTGTCTCAACTGATTTAGTTTTCATATTAAATAAAACCCTGTCTATCTTGTCGTTGGTAGTAATGAAGAAGGCGTAGATTGCAGGCTGTGACCTCTTTTCTCCTTTTTGATGTAGAAAGAAGGTATGAAATGTGCATTAGTCCTTTTTGCTTGGTTTTAAGCGCAGTTTCAAGTTCCAATCTTCTCTGCCTTGTTTTTTTGCTAAGAAGGTCCCTGGGAACTGACAGAATTGTGACACCAGAAGCAACAGCAGTGACACCTAATTACTTGACAGCAGAGGCAGCTCAAATAAATTCAGCCTTCGATTTTTTTTCTAAATGCTTATTTACTCAAAAATTCAGCATAAGTACTAGAGAGGAAGGTTTAAGAACCTGGTCTTTCCATTGAGCTTGGACAGATCCCATGACACATGTCAGGACCCTGAATAAGTTGCAAGCAAAAGTACACCAGCATGCTTGACATTCTTGATCCCATTACAAGAAAGAATAAGCATTCCCTTAATGTTTTTATACCACTTTTATACATGAGAAGCGTGGAAAATAGTTCTCAGATTGCATTTCTGCACAGGAGAGCACAGAAGAAAGCTTAATATGGTGGAGAAAGAGCTAGTAGTGGGTTAGCTGGGATTCAAGTTCACCCAGTGGAGCAATGTGATGCTTTTTTCTGTGTCCTCACTCAGTTTCTATAGCACATGAGTTTGCTATGACTGTTGTGCTCTATCCTGAATTATTAAATGTGCAGATATGTTTTTAGAGACCAAATTTATGTTAGACACTGAGCACAGAGGACTGGATAGTTGGCTTTACTGTTTTTTGCTGGGATAAAGTGAATTTTCTTCATAGCAGCTGATATGGTGAAAAGCAACAAGGCTGGTGAAGTGTCTAGAGAACAAGTCTTACAAGGAGTGGCTTAGGGAACTGGGGCTATTTAGTCTAGAGAAGAGAAGGCTGAGGGGGGACCTTGTTGCTCTTTACAACTACCTGAAAGGAGGTTGTAGTGAGGCAGGTGTTGGTCTCTTCTCCCAACCAACTAGCAATAGGATAAGAGGCAATGGCCTCAAGTTGCGTCAGGGGAGGTTTAGACTGGATATTAAGAAAAATTTCTTTACTGAAAGAGTGGTCAGGCATTGGAACAGGCTGCCCAGAGAAGTGGTTGAGTCACCATCCCTGGAGGTGTTCAAAAAACATGTAGATGTGGCACTTCACAGAATTACAATTCTGTGAATACTAATACAATTCTGTCAATACAGAAAGTCACTTCACAGAATCACAGAATTGTAATTCTGTGAAGTGACTTTGGGATATGGTTTAGTAGGCATGGTGGTGTTGGGTGGATAGTTGGCCTTGATGATCTTAGAGGTCTCTTCCAACCTATGATTCTACGATTCTGTGGTGCTATGTTTTGGTTTTGTGACAAAACCAGTGTTGATACCACAAGGATGCTTTTGTTATTGCTGAGCAGTGTCTTACAGAGCCAAGGCTTTTTCTGCTCCTCACACCACCCCAGCAGTGAGTAGGCTGGGGGTGCACAAAGAGCTGGGAGGGGACACAGCAGGGACAGCTGACCCCAACTGACCAAAGGGATGTCCCGTACCATGTGATGTCATGCTCAGCAATAAAATTTGGAGGAAGAAGGAGGAAGGGAGGGATGTTTGGAGCAATGGCATTTGTCTTCCCAAGTAACTGTTACGGGTGATGGACCCCTGCTGCTCTGGAGATGGCTGAACAACTGCCATGAATTCCCTGTTTTGCTTTGCTTATGCTCACAGCTTTTGCTTTACTCATTAAACTGACTTAATCTCAACCCACAATTTTCTTCACTTTTACTTTTCCGATTCTCTCCTCCTTCCTGCTGGGGGGGCAATGGACAAAGCTTAGCTGCCTACCAGGGTTAAACTACAACATTTGTTTAAAAGATTTTACTGTCTGGTCTGACAGGGGGTTGAGATCAGGCCCAGAGAAAGGTTGTTGAAGGTGGTGTCTCCATGGAGCAGGCAGGAGATGGTACTGTTTCAGAAGAGTAAATAACTGTTGGAAAAATTAACAACAGCTGTGCCCACCTTGATTACTGTACCCTTCTGCATGTGGCATATGACTTGTCCTTCTTTCCTTCCTGAGTATGATGTGGACCAAAACTTTCCCTCTCCCAGCCTGCTTTTGTCACCAGGCAATTTAATGATGTGGAAGAGCAACATTGCCAGGTTCAGTGTCAGTGTTACGGCACGATAAAAAGCTGTTCTGCTTTGCCTCCTGCACTCCTTTCACCAGCTTCCACTCTTGGATGCATTTGACCTAATTGTACTGCTTATCTTCCAACTGCTTCTCAAATGACCTCTTGTTAGGACTATTTAATACTAATGTGTCTTCCTGTGTCATGTGAACTTCTTTTAAAACTAGAATTCTAATGAGCAGAAGAACGGCACAGCTGTATGATAAAGCTTTCATTAGAGGATTCCTTAATAGAACCCACTTCCAGTCCTTGATTACATAATCAACAGCTAATGAAATTGTCTTGGTAACAAGAGCTACGGTGTATTACATCCTCTCCCGAGACTAAGTGGAAAGACAATTGTTCCAGCCTGAGAGGACTATTGATTGTTCACAGTTTGAATTTGATTGCCCTTACGGGGAACTAAACAAGAGATCATCTTCAGCTCTGCTAAATGGATTTTGTTTCCCCTGAAAGTTATTGGTTCACTTTCACACAAGGCGTTCAGGGGGCAATAAACACAGGGAGCATAATCTCATTACAAATTTCCTGAGTCTGCGAGTTTGAAAGCAGCGATCACTGTAAAACAAGTGACGACTGCTTTAGTCCAGATCCTCTGTGATGTATCTGTGTGTTTAAACTAGGTGGGAGCTCTGACGGGATGCCCCAGCCCAATGCATGTTGCTTCTCTCGTTGCAGGAGGGAATCCCAAAGGGAAGTTTGCACTGGGACTTGTTCAGAATGAGTGGAAGGTTTATGTTAAAAGGCCTGTAGATCGAGAAGAGCAAGATGTTTATTACCTGAACATCACCGCCACGGATGGCCTCTTTGTAACCCAAGCTGCTGTGGAAGTGACCATCACTGATGTTAATGATAATAATCCAGTTTGTGAACAGGTGAGTCAGCAACACCCATGGCAATCGACCATTGTGTTGAAAGCGGTGATTTACCTAGAGGAGTCCCTGCTATGTACAGGTATTCACAGGTGATGCCCATTTTCATCCTCAAGGTCTTAGTTGAACAATCTGGAGTGATCTGGGAGAGGAGCAGGATGAAACAGTCCCGTGAAGGCAAGACGAAAGGATAACGCACTAGTAATAGTAGCAGAGGAGTCTTCTCCACCATGGCCTTAGTTGACTTTAGGGTGGCACTGGACAGCCAGTCCTCCCCTGCGGAAAAAATGTGCTTTCCTTTCACAACCACTGTGGAAATGTCTTCAGCTTAGTTTAACTTCAGCCTTCCTGAACCTGGCAGATGTCAGAAACCCAGCAGAAAAGGCAGAAGAATGTAGCTTGCTCTCGTGTTGTTGGACATGCATGCAGTGTGACCTGACCACAGCTTTCACAGCACTAGCTGTGTTTTACTCTGTGGAAAGGCAAAGTGGGGGACTGATATTGCTGCAATAGAAAGATCCATGTGAAAGAAAAGACACTATGAAATTCAGATTTCCATAATGGTACTGCTCACAAAATCTTTTGTATATACATATATATATATATATATACACATCTGTATGTATATACTCATGTAATTCCTATCATTACATTAGCACGGATAGACTGCTGTCATTGCAAGCACCACTCTGGGGAATGGCAGTCTGCATATTCCTCAAACACTGCTGGTTGAGGTGATAAAAACAGTTGTCTTCATTAGCACACTCATCAAAGTTTCCATTTCATGGGTGTTGATGAAACAAAAGGAAGATAGAAAATGAGACCACATTTAACACCTAAAATGAGCCCTATTAAGAGTAATAATTTGACATCGTTTTTGCGACACCTCAAATCTTAACAGTGATTTGAATTTCTAGGAATGTGTTATGTAGAGGAAAATTGTCTTCTATATAGAAAAAAATGCACTATAGTTTAAAAAAAAAGGTTGTGTAAAGATTATAAAATACTGTTGCAGCATAGCTTAGATTTCTTTTTTTGTCTCTAGGTTGCATACACAGCACTGTTTCCTGAAGACATTCCATCAAACAAAGTAATTCTTAAAATCAATGCTAAAGATGCAGACATTGGGTCCAATGGTGACATTCGCTACTCTCTCTATGGTGCTGGGAACAATAAATTTTTCTTAGATCCAGAAAACGGTAAGATGACAACTAAATGTTTCTAAATAGCCTTCTTAATCCCCTGACATCAGTGGGTGCCAGTTTGCATAACTTGAGTTAGGTTACACTTGGTTATCAGCCAGTTATTCCAGTTACAGCAGGCATGGATGACCACTTCTGAAGTGGTGATGGTAGCAGGGAGAGAGAGGGATGTCTTTTTTGGCCCGGTTGAATGTTATAATCAGAACAGGGCATACCGACCCTTTAGTTTTCCTGCCAGACCTCAAGTTAGGTCAGAGATGTATGGGGCACTTGTCCTGGAGTCTTTTTGGTGCAGAAGAGGGGAAGCTGCCAGCATGGTCCTCCTTCACCTTTGGACTTTGCTTCTTCCACCTTGGTCTATATATATCAGTATTTAGACCCTATAAAAACACATTACTTTTATATACGAGTTTTGTGGAAGAAAGGATATCCGTAATGAATTTTTGGGCACAGTGGAGTGCTGCAAAGGTCTTGTACATTTGGCAGTTGGTCTGGAAAAAGATACCAATCTCTGCAAAGATCTAGATTTTAAGGTTGTTATGAAATAAAGCTAAATAAAATCTTTTTCCCATGAATAAAAATCCCACCGCTTTGTTATTCTTAGGAATTTGGTTTCCATAATGATAGACCAAGTCCTTCCCTGTGCAATGCCTCCTCCGCCTGCCTAGCAGGAAGCAGTGCCCGCTATTGCCGTAGTGTTACTGATGGAAGAGGAGGCATTTGGACATCTATACAGTGCGTGGGAGGGGAGGTATTGCCCTCTTCAACAATAAATTTTGTATTTAACTGCAAATTACACCCTTTACAAAATTAACCCAAAACTTGTCTTCCAACTAGTGGTGGCTGTTTGCTGATGTGGCAATGTTTTGCAGTTGTTTATCTGTGCAGTGGGAAATGGATCTTGGGTAAAGCTCTCTCAGTCTGAATCAGCTGGCTTTTTGTTGCTGTTAGTGTTTACTGTGATACTCGTCTCTGTATAAGACTGAGAAGTCTGTTTCAACCTCGATGCCATAGGTATATATGGGAATTCAGACCTGGTTGGAGATTGCTTTGTGGGGAGAAGCGAGGGGCTTGTTGATGTTTTTTTATGACAGTACCATTAGAAAACTTTACAGTTTATTATGGGTACTGTCATCAGATTCAAGATGTGTTTCTGTGTCTAGTAGTGTATAAATCTTAAGAGTAACAATAAGACAGACTTGGAAGAACATAGTAGTGTTCACATGGGTGAGGCTGTAGGCTGCTGAAGGCCACCACAAGTGGCTTGTCCTCCCTGCAGTCATACTGGCAGCTCACTTTGTTGGGTGAAGAGTGAGAAGTGACGCTGTTGTGAGTTTTTAGTTCAGTCATTGGAATAAGCAAGGTTAAGTTTTTCTTCTCTTTCCTATTCCTGTGAAATACGTGGGTTTGAGATGCTCTATCTAGAGTTAGAGATGCTGCTACAGTAGTAATGATGGCTGCTGCTTTTAATCAATTTTAGGTGAGCTGAAATCCTTGGCCCCTCTTGACCGAGAGAAAATCCCTGCGTACCACTTGGTTGCCCGAGCTACGGATGGCGGTGGCAGGTTTTGCCAGTCAGAAATCCATCTTATTTTAGAAGATGTTAATGATAATCCACCAGTGTTTTCATCTGATCACTACACCGCGTGTGTCTATGAGAATACAGCAACTAAAGCTTTGTTAACAAGAGTCCAAGCCACTGATCCTGATGTTGGTAAGTGAGTAATTCTGCAAACAGTAATTAATGTACAGGAAAACTCTGTGGGTTGGTAGAATTGCAATAAAGATTAATTTTCTATTACTGCCTTTAATCCTTCTTTCCTCCTTGTGGTTCTGCATCTTCCTCACTTTTCTCTCGTGTTTCTTTACATTGAAAGGCTCATGGCTGAGCTTGGTGTAATGATGTTACAAACAGAAGAGCATTCCAGGAGCCACAGAAGCATGTAGTCTTTTATTCTCTTGATCAAGGATGGCTGTGTTTGAGAGTAAATGATATTTTGGGGGGTAAATTCCAACTTTCTTCCTAAACTGGTTTCAGCTCCTTTCTTGAGCCACGATTTTGAATACCCATGCCTCTATTTATGCAGATAATACAGTTACGTGCCATAGGGACCTATGCCTGATTAATCACAGCTTTTCCAGAATTTTATACTGCTATAACTCCCATTTCTTCCAGCTGGTTACCTTAGCATAAAACTATTGTTGTACACTGAGTGTACATTATGAATGTTCTGGATGCTTAACTGTACATTCTTTTAAAGTGTAACAGTTTGTTATATAAGGACCTTAACCTTGAAATCTGAGCCCAATTATAAATATTTAAAGGAGATTTTTGCAAAACACGGTGGTAAAACCTGCTGAATATCTGGTAATTTTTTTTAAGGTCTTTCAATTCAGTTGAAATAAATCAGTCCCATAGTTTATTTTTCCTTCCTGTGGTTTAGGAGATGTTTTGTAAAAACTGTGGCCTGAGTAGCTCCACAGAAAAAGCAGACCTTTCATTGACTGAAAAATTACTTCATGTTAAAATCTTTTTTTTCTGAAGTACGGTGCATGCTGGAAGTCTCAGTTGTTACTAAGGCTGATAATGTAAATATACAGAAATCAGTAAAGGAGCAGCAAGCATTCATTAATGTATCTATGAAGAGCTGCATTATATACCTTGGTTGAAAAATCACAATTCAAATTATGATACTGTCCTGCAGTGAAAAGCCAGTTACAACTAGTAAATTACTGAACAGTCTGGAGACCCAGTGTTGTTGTTTTCCACTGTTGTCTGAACTACCATTTTTTTCATAGGTGAGGTGACATTCAAAGAGAGGGGGGAGGCAGAAAGAATTTGAATAAAAAGTTGTCAATAAAAGTTCTTGCTAGCACTGATTTTACATAATAAGATGGTTAGCAAAGAAAAAAAAACCCAACATGAGCTAATTGCTACATATTCCTTCTGAAACTAGGTAAGTTAAAGGGAGGGATGCTTGTGATGTATGAGAAGAGGCTAAGTACTTCCTTAATGATTAGACTCAAAAATCAAAAAAGAGACTGTGTCATATGAAAGTGACTCTGGTCTCTAAAATTGGATTTTATGATAATTGCTGTTCTATTAGTCAATACTAAAATTGCCGGCTCCCTGTTTCTGCATAATGAATTAGTTCAGGTAGTGTGATGTTCCCAGCGCAGCGAAAACACATATTATTGATATTCCTGATGGGCTATGATATTCCTGTAAGGTTCTGTGGAGCATTATCCTGAAAACATCAGTGGAGCTAGTAATCATCACACAAATCAATTTTTAGCAGTCAGTAAACATCTTATGATCAGTCTTAGAATTTGCCACTGCTTCTGCTTTGGGCTATAAGGAGCCATGTACTGTAAGAACAGGAGTATCAGTATAGAGACCACTGAGACCAAAATGGTGAGAAGATAATTTCAAGGAGTAATGGCTTTAAACTAAGAGGATAGATTTAGTCTACATATAAGGAAGAAATTTTTTACAATGAGGGCTGTGAAACACTGGAACATGTTGTCCAGAGAGTTAGTGGAGGCCCCACCCCTGAGAACATTCCAGGCCAGGCTGGACAGGGCTTTGAGCAACCTGGTCTAGTTGATGATATCCCTGCTCACTGCAGCGGAGTTGGGCTAGATGACCTCTAAAGGTCCCTTCCAACCCAAAGCACTCTATGATTCTATGATTCTGTAATTAGTGGTCTGCAACTAAACACTATTTAACATGAAGTTCAACAAGGCCAAGTGCAAGGTCCTGCTCATGGGTTGGGACAATCCCAAGCACAAATACAGGCTGGGTGGAGAATGGATTGAGAGCAGCCCTGCCAAGAAGGACTTGGGGGTGTTGGTTGAGGAGAAGCTCAGCATGACCCAGAAATGTGTACTCGCAGCCCAGAAGGCCAGCCGTATCCTGGGCTGCATCAAAAGCACGGTGACCAGCACGTCAAGGGAGGGGATTCTGCCCCTCTACTCCATTCTGGTCAGACCCCACCTGGAGTCCTGCATCCAGGTCTGAAGCCCTCAGGACAGGAAAGACATGGAGCTGTTGGAGTGGCTCCAGAGGAGGCCACAAAAATGATCAGAGGTCTGGAGTGCTTCTGCTGTGAGGAAAGGCTGAGAGAGTTCGGGCTGTTCAGCGTGGAGAAGAGAAGGCTGCAGGAAGACCTTATAGCAGCCTTCCAGTACCTGAAGGGGCCTACAAGAAAGCTGGAGAGGGACTTTTTACAAGGGCATGCAGTGACAGGACAAGGGGTAATGGCTTTAAGCTAAAAGAGGGTAGATTTAGATTAGATATGGGGAAGAATTTTTTTACAATGAGGGTGGTGAGACCCTGGCACAGGTTGCCCAGAGAAGCTGTGGAAGCCTTATCACTGGCAGTGTTCAAGGCCAGGTTGGACAGGGCTTTGAGCAATCCGGTCTTGTGGAATGTGTCCCTGCCCATGGTAGGGGTTTTGGAACTAGATGATCTTTAAGGTCCCTTCAAGCTCAAACTATTCTATGATTCCATGAACCTCACCATGTAGCTAGATGCCTTAAATTAAAGGATTTCTTGAAGGAAAAGAGAATAGACACATCCCTTTGTTAAAATATATTGGTAACTTTAACAGAAGATAATTCTTTTTCCCATCCTGCTTCCACTGGAAATTCTTAAAATTTCCACAAGATAATATTTCCTGCTATTTGACCACCGTCAGGTTTGGAAATGTGAAAACTAAGAAATGAAAGGCAGATGCTGATTTTACAGTTTTTTAGAGAAGTTCACAGGATTTTCCACCTGCCACTGTCTTCAAATCACAGTGCCAAATCACTCCATTCTGTTCAAATTTAAGCAGAAGAAGAGTTGGAGTGAATGCTGAAGTGTAATTATCTGAGCAAACCCATCAGACAACTGCAATATCAACCTCTTTCAAAGAAATTAGGATCATGCTAGAGCAGCAATGCTGAGAAAACATACATAGGACTTCGTGGCAGGTATGACATTAAAAAAATAACAAACATCAGAATAAACCAGGAGCCCCGATTGCTATGTGAGCTGGAGGTGCATACCCATTTCTAGTGCTGCTCATGTTTTCTGCACTCATACAGTGCTGTGGCCTCACTTGCCGAATATGAGAATGAATGACAACGTGGTCCAAGCTCAGCAGTGCTTTAAGTGATGGTTAGCAAGTCCTGCCTAATTGCAGCTGCTTTGCCTTGCAGTGACCTCCATGCTCAGGCCCGTTTCTGTGCTGATTGATGGTGTAATCTACTGAAGGCAGAAGCACTTACTGTACTAAACATGAACAGTGCGTCATCTGTCCTTCTGCAGTCCTCTTCGTCACCAATGGGGCACTGGCAGTTCTGCATCATCCACATTTATAGTCAGTTTAGTGAATTCACTGACCTATTGATTTTTTTCTGAGTTTGTGATGAAGATGGGGTCTGAATTTTTCTCAGAATGGGAATGACCTTGTCAGCCAGCCCTGTCTTGCCTGCCACCACTGTCTTCCAGCCTCTGCTTTGTCCTCTGGTCAAAGCCATGGCTGGTATGCGCTCGTGCAGGTCGTCCCCCATTCCCTGCAGAACCAACCTATATAAATGGACTAGGTAGTCTTGGAGCCTGCACCTTGTATTGTGTGCATCCAGTGTGCAGGAAAACAAAGTCACGTAGACAGAGAAAAAATTGGCAGGAGTGGCCTTTACCTGATTGCAGGAGTTCCCTGCAGCGCGCAGACCTTCCTGCTCTGTAGTGAGGTGTCCCTGACCCCCATGGCCCTTCCCCATCCCCAGGGCCCATGCATTGCACAGGAGAAGTGGTGACATGCAGCTTGCAAGCAGTCATCTGGTGCCCAGGTCGTGGTCTGAGTAGCCAAATCTAGGAGATTCAGACTGATCTGGTTCTTCCTGGAATAGCAGTCACACCTCAAACAGCAAAGGCCCACACTCGCTCACTTGCTTAGCCAGGCAGTCCTCCTTTGCCAGCTGCCCTGTTCTGTGACATAGTTTTGTCCATGCCTTGTATTTGTCTCAGTCCATGGTCCCCACTTCCCAGCAGGAATGACCCTGTGTTCCCCAACCACATTTTTGCAGCTTGTGTAAATAGCAAAGACGTCAGGAAGGCCCCTTGCTGTGGGCTGAGGGTACAGACTACGGGGTTGTGTGTGGTGACAAGTCAGAGGTGAAGCATTTTGGGCAGCCTTTCTAGAAATGTGTCTCCTGGCCTTGTAGATGCAGAGGTGTCATGCTGCAGCATTCACACAATCAAAGAATGGTTGAGGTTGGATGGGACCGCTGGAAGGTTATCTTGTCCAACTGCCCTGCTCAAGCAAGGTCACCTACAGCAAGTTTTCTAGGACTGTGTCCAGGTGGCTTTTGGATGTTTCCAAGGATGGAGATATTCCCTGAGTGCTGTGCAGAGTGGGCACCCCAGCAGCCCTCTGGGAATAACCAGAGACCTGAATTGTGGATGCAGGCAAAAGCATAACATCCTCACTGTGACCTGGGGGACGGGCAGCAAACCCTCACTGGTACCCTCTCTGACTGCCAGTTCTTCCCACGCTGGACTTAATTCGGCGAAGAAGGATTAATGGCAGATGAGATTTTGTGGAAAGAATTTGGGAAAATATTTTCCCATATCTAATAGCAGACTTAATAGCATTCAGTAATGCAACCTAGAAAAGCGATACGCAATGTGCTACTTTTTTTCAAAGCATTTTCTCACATTTGTGCATAGGATGCCTGGAGTTACAGATGTATCCCAGTGTCTGCAGGCTCATAGCCACACAGCAGAATGCAGAATAGTCTGAGGTTTGTTCATCAGTTCTCTGTATTTTAGGCTTTGGTGTTTAGGTGGATGTGAGAGAAAAAAAGGATATTGAAAGCCTGATTCAGGGAGCCAGGATAAGACCTGAGGCTCTCCCAAAGTTTATACAGCTTTTGTTTAAATTTGGTTTTGTTTTGTAAAGTGTTGTATAGAGTTAAATATTATTTGGACCAAGATTTATGAGGCAGATTCTGTAGTTCTCTGATTAGTGCATTTGTGTTTAATGTGGAAAGCTTAACTCAATCAAGTCTCTAATCAGCCTGGTTCTCAGTGTGGGGGACCAATTATTCACTTCTTCACATGAAGTGGAAGAGCTGCAGCAGAAGGGACTCAGCCCTTCTGGTGAAGACGTTTGACCTTCTCACTATGAGACGTCTTCTCCCTAGCCCCGACCTTCTCTACCAAGAGGTACAGGGGAGCAAACTGTGGCCCTCCATCTGCCTGGCAAGCGGCTGGGGGATCTGGTGAACTGGGGAAAGGAGTGGTATTTTCCTTCAGCTTCTGATGGGAGGTTTCATCTTGGATTTCAAAGAAATTTATGACTTTCCCAGCAAGGTTTGATCTTCGTGAGTTTTGATGTTCCAAGACTTGGTTTGGCAAAAAAAACAAAACCAACACCCAAAACCCTTACCATGTGCAGGGAGGTGCATAGGAAATAAGAAATGTCTTTTCTAAGGAAGATCAGCAATATAACTTCTCCTTTAAGTTTCAATCAGTCCAGTCTGGAGTGTATCTACCTCCAGGAGGGTGGTGAAGCAAGCCTATTACATCTGTTTTTGATTCTTCTCCTCTCCTCAGGTCAATGAGAATAATGAAGAAACCATTAAAACAATAAAAATGAAATATCTATCAGAAATAATGACTGAGGAACATAGGTAGTTCTCTGGAGTTTGTCACTTGTTTGTAGAAAGTGGTATCGAAGTGCTTGTTGAGCATAGCACAGAAAAAAATCACTCTGGGTTGTTCAGCGGGTCACTACTTTCCAGAACACGTCCGTGGAAGTAACGAACACAGACTTCAACCTTATCAGTGGTGGGCTTTGCTCTCGAAGGAATTAGGGCAACTGAGTGAGTTGTGCACTCGGCTGGACCACACAACTGGGCTTGAGGAAGGGTAAAATGCTGCCAGATGAACTTGCAGAAGTGTCAGAGGGGACTGCAAGACAGTCACAACTTGATGAGAGTAGTTCTCTGAATTATGTATGACAGCAAGTAACAAAATAATAAAAATGCTGAAATAGATACTGTTTTTGGCATGCTGGCAAAGCCAGTATACAGCAAACCTCTGTTTTGCATGTTTGTTTATGTTGGGCAGGTCCCTTAGAATGGATCTAGAAACTTTTGAGGCATACGGGATCTGAAAAATACGAAAACAATGGTTGAAGCATGAATTAAAATAATAACAGACATAATAGGACAGAAGATTTACAAAAACCCAACAGCTAATAGGTAGATAACTTTGGCAATGATGCCAGCATTAGCTAGATGATACTTCTGGATATTTTCTGAGTTTTTCTAAAATAAATATAACAAAATACTTTCCAGAGGATGGCTCATTCTCTTTAAAACATACATGAAGCTTCCTATATCTTCACCCATGTCTTTGTCTCCCTGACTTTTAAAATAGTCCAAGGGTTAGTGCACTCATGCAGGATACAGAAGACATGAATAATTAATTCCTTTTTCTGCAGCTATTCAAAACAGCATTGCTTAAGCAAGGGGTTATAGTTGAAGTAGGAGGTCCTTTCCACTGTCACTGAAGCCATTTTGAAAAAGGATTTAGGAATCAGCCAGAGGAAAAATAAAAAGACATCTAAGCATTGCTGTGTATCCTGGTGGGTGATTGGGTTCTGGGCTCTGTTCCCTAGGGCTTATTCAATGAAAAATAATAGTCTATAGCAACGTGCGCATGAACCTTCTTCCTGGAGAGGTGTCCTTACCGTTAAACAGCTGTTCCACAAGGAGAGTGGGACGGCAATGCCCCGCATCCCCCAGTGGGCTAGCCAGTCTTGAGGACTCCTTACAGGTCCAAATTCACCCAGGGAGTTGTTCAGGAAAAAAACTAATTTTTGCCTTCGTAATAAAGGCAGAAGCACTTCTAGGAACGCAAAAATACAGCACATTGGGGCCATGAAAAATTGCCAAATAAAAAATAATGGTCAGACTCAGTGGAGTTTAGACTTACCTAGAGTTAGGAGGTAAACAAACAAGGTGCTTGGGGATTATGATAGAAAGCTTAGGTTTCTGCCTAAACCAGCCCTACTTCGTATTGCTTATTTTGCTTCCCATGCCTAGGCACTCAGGAGACCTAATCCTGTAAGTAGTCCATCTGTATGACCCTGTTGTTGGATCTTACAAAGGGCTTCCTTAAAGCTGCAGATAGGTAGTCAGGGGAACTTAGTCACCCAACTTGCATTAAAATAACAAGTATATGTGTATGAAGATGACTAAGAGCTAGTCTGTATTCAGGAAGCAGAAGTCATCAAACCAATCTCATTTCCTTCTGCAACATGCGAAGAGGCCATATAAAAAGAAATGGGTAGTATGGCTTAGATTTAGTGAGGCTTTTGACATTGTACTGCATGATAATTTTATAAACAAGCTAGGGAAACATGGTCTGCGTTAATCTGTTACCAGGTGAGTTTGTAACGACTGTAACACTGGAGTGAAAAGTTAAGAAAGGCACTGGGTGCAGCATTGCTCTTATTTTCATTCCTGGATGGATAAGGAGGCGTAAGGTCTGTATTGCTAGTTGTCAGAAAGCAGAACGGGGCTGCAAGTACTCTGGATTTTGTCAAAGTCATAGTTGTGGGACTTAACAGTTGGAAAAGTGGTATGGAAAAAGACAATGCAAGTCATCAAGATAAATCTGAAATCCTGTGTTTGGATAAGAATAACCAAGTGCACCAGTATTGTCTGGGTGATGGCTGACTGGGCAGCAGAGCTGCAGAGAAGCAGCTGGTTTATGGTAAATCACAGGCTGAATGTATGTTTACACTTTCATACAGATGTGAAACAGTGAATACTTTAATGAGATGGGTAAACAAGAGTAATGATGGAAAACAGAAATAGTTCTTTCTGTTTACCTGGTGTTGGCAAATCCTGACCTGAAAGGCTGTGTCTGGTTTTGGGTACAGCACTTCCAGGAAGATGTGGGCTACATGGAGGTTTACAAGAAAGTAGGTCCACAGATCTGGAAAACATGTGCTACCAGGAAATATTAAAGCGGTTGAGAGTGGGTACCAGGGAGGACCACTGAGATGATAAAGTGTAACAGTCTTCAGATGTTAGACAAGTAGCTCTGAGAAAGGAAGTCAACCTTTGTTATTTTTTTTTTTCCCCTCACATCTTTTATTATTTTTATTCAGTCTCAACAAAAAGTCAGAACGAGATTTTTAGTTGTAAGAAAAGTGAGGCACTGAGGTGTGTTACCCAAGGAGGTTATGCAAGTTCATGATGGAAGGATAGGCCTGTGTTTGGGGATAAATTGCATCCGTCCTTTCTTTGTGCAGGGATAAATTAGGTGACCCCACAAGATTCCTGCTATCTTTGTACTCTGACATTTCGGTTAATTTCTTTAGTTTTTGAGATTTCCAAGACTTGGTTAACAACATAGAGGCAAAGAACTAGACAAGGAGAATTGTATTTCTTGGATTATGTTGACCGAAAAAGCCCTGTATTTAAGCTGGATCACTGAAACCTGTATGTGTATGTGTGTTTCTGTCTGTGTGTATTTATATGCATACATACATGCATATGGTTTTATATATATATATATATATCTATCTACATGTGCATTCCATTCCTTCAGGTTACCTTGTCCAGTGTTGTCAGCTCCAAAATGTAACCCTAAATCAGGTGTATCCAAAAGGGCCTTCCCACTTTAGAAAAATAATCCAGCTTATGCCAGATCAGCACAAGGAAGCAAATCACTCAGAAGCACTGATGGAAACCGCCATTCATGCAAAGTCGTGTAAGCCGGTACCCTGGGCTATATAAATCTCTGCTAGAAAAGAAAGGGAGGGCGAACCAACCATCCAGATCTCATCTTCCCACCAAAAAAGACAACACTCAACCCAGCTTGAAATGGAAACCAGAGTTTTAGACACCTGTGAAAGACAGCATAACCCTGAAAGCTGATGCCTGCCATTTTTGTCCAATATTTCCCTTCAGTAAGGGGTGGTTATCTTCATCTCTGTGCTCTGTGGCCTTGCTTTCATCGCATGGTACCATGACTCCGTTGGTGTAAAGGCCTTTGGGGTTAAGGCTATCATTTCTCCACAGAAAAGGGATAAAGCCTGTCTTGGTAGCAGTGTAATGGATTGAACTTGGCCAGCTTTTCTGCTTAAGTTGTAAAAATCACTTGAAATATCTTTCCCTATGGGGCTGTATATTCCTCTACAGTTCAGCAAGGTACTTCTGGCAAGATTTCTCTCTTTCATCTCAAAATGATGGAGTATTATAAAATCTGATTTAGTATTCATCTTGTGTCTTGTTTGCTGCTAATGAAGTTGTGGGCTTTTAACTTCCAGTGATTGGCGTTGTGGTTAACATTTGGTTAATCAGGAAAGGTCACAGGTATGTGCCAGTGTTAATAGTGACACCATGAAAGACAGAGGCAAGAGAAAAGCACAGTAGTCAGATATTGTGCTTCCAAATCACTTCTAAATTGATAAATATGTTTTTTTACAGTTCTCTTTCTGGACAGTTTTCTGTTTTACTTCCTGTTTGTTTATTTTGAGTGCTTGCCATTGTTTTTCTTTACGTTTTTCTTTTCTTTTCAAAATTAAACTGAGCAGATGACGAAGTTAAGCATAATTTTCCAGAGACAAATGGGTGGGCTAGCTATACTTGGGGGAACACATTAAATAATGAGTTCAGGGTGACCAATGAAAATAGAAAGGAGAAACACACTGTGTATGGTCTTTAATACTAGTAAATTTTAGTTTGTGTGTGATGCAGTTGGCAGGTAACACCTGCTGCAGAAACTCACTGTCATATGAGGATTGCTCCTGTTGTGTCGATGCTCAGCCTTTTGATTGGTGTCGGTCTGGATCAAACTGTGTTGTAACTCCACCTTTTTCAACTGAGCTGCACCTCACATACTGTGTTTGGTTTTGGGCCTCTCAGTACAAGAAAGACATTGAGATGCTGGAGCGTGTCCAGAGAAGGGCAACGAAACTGATGAAGGGACTAGAACACAATTTCGATGAGGAGCAGCTGAGGGAACTGGGGTTGTTCAGTCTGAAGAAAAGGAGGCTCAAGGGAGACTTTATCACTCTCTACGACTACCTGAAAGGATGTTGCAGCGAGGTGGGGGTCGGTCTCTTGTCCCAAGTAGTAAGCGATACAATGAGAACAAATGGCCTCAAGTTGCACCAGGGGAGGTTTAGCATGAATATTAGGAAAAATTTTTTCACTGAAAGGGTTATCAAGCACTGGAACAGGCTACCCATGGAAGTGGCTGAGTCACCATTCCTGAAGGTATTTTAAAGACACGTAGATGTGATGCTTAGGGACATGGTTTAGTGGTGGACTTGGGAGTGTTAGGTTTATGGATGAACTCAACAATCTTAAAGGTCCTTTCCAACCTAAATGATTCTGTTATTCTATGAGTTAGGCAAGGAGGAATTTGATTCTCCTGAAGAGAAGTTATGTCCCTGGTGCTATTTAGAGTAGTAATGACATAGAAGATGTCATTATGTGACATTCAGTGTATGCCTCTTTCTTTTAGTTCAGAAGAAAACAATTAAAAAAGCTGTTTGAAGGGTGGCATTTGAGGTACTAAATGTCTGCATGTTGTACAAGCTCTTCAAACCAGAGATTTGGCAAAGGGCAATATTCTATCATATGCTAATACAAGTCTAAATAGAAAATGTACTTGCTTATTCCTTTATTTAAAAAATGAACTGCAATCCTATTACAGCAATAGTAATTCCTGCAAAGCTTTCCGTGTTCAAATAGCTTATGTTCGTGATTGGCACCTTAGAAATCTGAGAAGTTTAAGTGAGTAAGTGAATAGACAAAATGCAGTTTACAAACATTAATCCCCCAACAGCTGTGGGCAAGCAGTGTGGGAGGGTTGCTTGCTTTACCGGTGCAGGAGCCATGGTGTTGGAACAGTTGTTTCCTTTCCACAGAAAATAACTCCTTTATAGTCACAGCAGAATCTACTATCACCTCCACGATAGGGATGTCCACTGGTGGACACTTCTCTCTTGGCAGATGGATTAAGCATTCTGAATTTCAGTAGAAATAACTTCCTACTTCATCTTTGCCTCATGCCCATTTTGTTTCCAGCCTCAGGTCAGGAAGTGTAGTGGATATAACTATAGCTATTGATATAACACAACACTTACTTCAAAGTGCTGTTTTTGCCACAGCTTTTCATTGAATTCATTTTCTAGCTAAGAAGCAAACGTTAAACTCCAGCCCCACAAAATACTGTGGAAGAAGGTCAGCAGGCAGCTGCGATCTACAGTTCACCTTCTCTTCTGCCTCTTCATTCAGAAAAAAGCAGACTAGGCCAAGGCTCTTCTGCAGTCATGGGCACATATGCGTGGAAGGTGTGTGTTAAGGTCCCTGCTTCAGAGAAGTATTGAATTCTATGTAGAAACTGGCAGGCATCAAGAGAGCCCAGTACAGAATACTAAATAGCTTTGCAGTTGAGACTCGTGTGTAGGTTGGCTGTTCAGCTGCCTTCTGCCCCGCTACTCCGCTCTGGTCTGACCCCACCTGGATTTCTGGGTCCATCTCTGGAGCCCTCAGCACAAGAAAGACATGGAGATGTTGGAGCAGGCCCAGAGGAGGCCCATGAAGATGATCCAAGGGCTGGAGCACCTCTGCTGTGAGGAAAGGCTGAGAGAGTTGCGGCTGTTCAGCCTGGAGAAGAGAAGGCTGCGGGGAAACCTTATTGTGGCCTTCCAGTACCTGAAGGGGCCTGCAAGAAAGCTGGAGAGAGACTTTTTTCAAGGTAGTGACAGGACAGGGGGGCAATGGCTTCAAACTGAAAGAGGGTAGATTCAGACTGGATATAAGGAAGAATTTTTTTACAAGGAGGGTGGTGAGGCACTGGAACAGGTTGCCCAGAGAGGTGGTAGATGCCCCATCCCTGGGAGCATTCAAGGTCAGGTTGGATGGGACTCTGAGCAACCCAATCTAGTTGAAAATGTCCCTGCTCATTGCAGGGGGCTTGGACTAGATAGCCTTTAAAGGTCCCTTCCAATACAAACTATTCCGTGATTCACTGAATCAGGAAAAAATCCTCTTTTCCACCATCCCCAGGGATCAGATTTAATTAATAGCTCATTAATTGTTCCAGTTAGGTCTGTCTCTCTTTGTTCAGGCAGGTTTTCTAGCAGAAGGAGATCCTCCTCTGCTGGAAATGTAAACATACCTCCAGCCATTCACCCTCAAAAACTTCCGCTTTCCAGAGGGTTTTACTGCTTTCTCACTTTTGTCAGTTTGGTTGATTGTCAGCTGGCAGAGCGTTTGGATGCGTGCATAAAGACGCTAAGTGAAGAGGTGAGCGTGGTCTCCAGCAGGCTGTTGGGTATTTAGGGTCAAGGTGTTTCAACACTTCAGTCTCCGACTAGTTCATGGGCTGAGCTCAGTTCCTCATCTGTAGAACAGGAGTCACCTCCTTGGCTGCCTTGCCTGTTTTGCTGAAGGAGGGCCTCTGTGTTTTTCAGATTTGAGATGCCATGGTAAATACAGAGGTTCTGCTGTGGTTAAAAACAAGCCCATACCTTTTCCATTGCAATATTGCCATTTAAAATTTTCCTTATTTTAGAGACATTTGAATGTTTGAAATATACTCTGGTGTCTCAAGCACTGCATAAAAACTTTATTCCCTGAAGAGGCCAAATAGTAATTCCTAACGCTCTCCAAGCAGGGTCTGGCACTTTGTAGTTGCTCTAGCTTTTATGTGTGTGTGATTGAAGAAAGAGTCTCCCAGCTCCCCCTTGTGTGGATGCTCTACTCCTGCTACGTCAAGCAGAAAACAAATGTGATTTGTGCTGCTTTTGATCAGACATTTCTACAATGCTTTGCTGCTGGAAAGCAGAATAACACTGTCACAAATTTTAAATTAACAAAATATGCCTAGAAGGGATTGGTAGCTCTTGTTCATCTGATTAATGTCAGGCTTGTAAAGTCTGTTCTCCAGCAGAAAGGGCAGCAAATGCTCAAGTGAGAGATGTTAAAAACAGACTCTTCGTGTTAGTGGATCTTTGTGGTTTAGTTATAATCTCCTAGTGAAGCACTCAGGACCAAATCACAAAATCAGCCAGCATCAGGGGAGTTCAGTCAGGTTGTATCTCTGTTCACTTTTCATTAGAATTGAAATGGCTATCCCACTCTAGTGCAGCAAGCAACCAAGTCAGTACCTTCCCCTCAAGCCTTATTATCGACAACAACCTTAGCATAGATCTGCATATTCAGCTGCCAGGTGGATAGGTGTTACATATTGGGAAATACAGGCAGGATTTGAAAAATACAGGAATTCTTTTGTACACCCCAATTTTCACTCTCAAATTGGGGGAGTGGGGGACTTCCCATTCTAAAATGTCCATGTTCTGGCAGGATTTCTTTGATGCAGCTTTTGTCTAACAGGTATCATCTTATGATAATGTTTTGCTGCTCAACAGTGGAATCAAGGCAGCACAGGTAGCAAGTACATTCTGTGCCACCTGATGTATTTTTATGTGTTTATTTTTCACTTACGTACATTTCTATTCCTTCAAGATGTGCTCTGAGACATTTCCAATTTCAGCATTCTGCCTGTCTCCTCTAATTCAATTGTAAGCTTTTCTGGGCACGGACCATATCTGTATTCTATATTGAAGTTTCATTACATAGCAGCTCTGCAAAGTGATCTTTTAAAATATATCATGATGAGGGAAGGAACTTCACTTATCCACGGGGATTTGACATGTGAGAAGAGCATGTCCTGATCTCCCAAGCCTTCAGCAATGCTCTACCCTCAGGCACTCCTACCTCCACGTGCTCCACCTCCACTGGAAATCATCAGTGTGATTACAGATTTTGCTTCGGGTTTCCATTGTATGGGAGGAGACTGTTGTTTTCTTTGTTTCACTTTATCATTTTCACATTTGCTTCTCTTTCAGGTGTGAACAGAAAAGTTACCTATTCCCTGGCAGACTCTGCAAATGGTTACTTCTCGGTTGACCGGTCATCAGGAATCATTATTTTGGAACATCCACTTGATAGAGAGCTTCAGTCTTCCTATAACATCAGTGTAAAGGCCTCAGATCAGAGCATTGTGCTGACCTTGTCCTCGTTTGCCACCGTTACCATTACAGTGCTGGACATAAATGACAACCCCCCTGTGTTCGAAAGAAGAGATTATCTGGTTACAGTACCCGAAGACACCTCACCTGGCACTGAGGTCCTTTCTGTTTTTGCTACAAGCCAAGACATTGGTACTAATGCTGAGATTGCCTATCTCATCAGATCAGGGAATGAGAAAGGGAAGTTCAGGATTAACTCAAGAACAGGTTTGTAAAGTGGCTTTTACTTGTAATGCAAAATGATAGCGTCAGAAAAATGTGAATGCTCTGGGTAAAGCTCTTGAACCAAAAAATTTCCAAGGACAGAGAGTTGGAGCTTGTCAATGTGAGTTAGTTGCACAGTTAAAAACCAATTTTGGGTTGGAGAGTGATGTAAATTACAGTCACACTCAGCTGCTCTGACTTGAGTGGAGAATACTTCTCTCCTTTAGTATGTTTGTTGAAGTCAATGTCAATGTGACAACTCATTAGCCAAACTGCGCAGCCCTTACAGTTATGAACACTTGCAGTTTCCCTGCTTACCATCTGAGTAAAGCCTCAACAGTCTGGACCTGAGCAAGCATCAGACAGTGCTCTCAGGACCAAACAGCTGGCAGTCTCAACATGCCAGGCGGTGACTGCCATTTGTACAACGGTATGTATCTTTACTGACTTCAGTTGCTCCTGATTTGTGTTGTCTGACAGTTGACTTCAGCTGTAGTTCAGGGTTGGTTTTTTTGGCTTCCCATCACAAATATTAAAAACATGCTGCTGCTTCATTTTAAGAAATACTAAGAAAAGCTGCCTTATTTGGTCCAAATGGTTCGCTTTCTTTGAATTTCCTTAGTGGGATATATTCTTTATCCTTATTGAGGTTTTAATTCAGCAATAGTAAGCTATGATTATTCTGTGCTTCCTGTAGTGGATCCCCTTATTCTTATAATGTTCAGGATGACCAGTACAAATCTGCCACCAGAGCTTCAGAGCAGAACAAACTTGATTTTGAAAGCTGAAGGTAACACTTGTTTGAGTGCAGCTGTAATAACCAGTAACCTGGAAAATCTCAGAATGATGCATTGTATCATTTATATTACTGTGTGCAAAAATCTCTCTCCACTCTGCAGAGGCCACTGCCTTACATGTAAGGGACTTAACATAATTGCGTGTTGTCTGTTATCTTCATAATGTTGATTAGTGCTAACAAAATTTAAACATAAATATGCCTAGACGGCAATACTTAACTTCACATTTGACAATGAAGCCAAGGAGATAAATCAATAAAAACCCATAATGAAGCTTAATCACACAGTGAAAAAAAAACCCACTATTTATTATTCATTAATGTGTGACAGCTCCATTATTATCGGTTTAGAGGCAGGAGCTCAGTTTCCAGACAGCCGGGTGCTGATATAGCATGCCTGATCAGGGCTTGAAAAATAATGTCCTTCACACCATTTATCAGTGGGAACTCTGCGCTAGCCACTTGGAAGCTTCTCTTCAGGGCTTCTGCTTGCAGCAAGTCATGCTGAAAGGTAGGATTCATTTGGAGAGAGCCCAGACGAGATTAAGAAGAATGATACGAGGTCTATAAAATGTGGCTTACCAGGAAAGACTGAAGGAATTGAGGCGATTTAAGCTAGAAAAGAGAATACGTGCTGTTAGTATTCAAGCTTATAGAAAGTACCTGTGAAGAGGAGGGGAATAAACTGTTCTCCATGCCCGCTCATGAGAGAAGAAGTTGTGAATGACCTTAAACTGCATTTGGATTATTTTGGTTAAATGATGGGAAGAAATTCCTCACGGTAATGATTACTAAGTACTCAAATACATTTCCTAAGAAGGTTAGAAAACTGATGTTGTTAGAGGTTTATAAGAACATTAGAGACAAGTACCTTCAAGAATGATTAGGTTTAGCTGACCTGTGTTGGGCAGCAGTTGGACCATTAAGGCGCATACATCGTTGCTCCTGATGGGTCTACGTTGAAAAGGATTTAGCTTGCCAAGGTTAAGCATTTGCTTTTAAGCCTTTCCTGCCATGCCCAGTATTACCTCCTTCAAGTCATCACTAGTAATCCGTGCACAGCCCACTCCCCTTTGCTTGATCAGGTTATGGAAAACAAGTGGAGGGCTTGCATAAATAACATTTTTGTCCTAGAAGGGCTCTGGGGGCACGGAGTGAATCAAGTTACAGAGAATCTTAGTTTTCGTTGTGTGATGAGGGAACCCAAAATTTTTAAACCTAGTTGAGTGGGGAAGTCCCTGTTTAATAACAGAAATGATAGACAACTGATTTCTCAGAGGTATTCATACCCCATTCATTTGTATTTTATTCATGAGAAGTTAATGACATGGGAGTGAATTTGTGTTGATTTGTCAGGGCTGATTTCCAAAGTCAGCATCCAGTTCTCCCACAGGCTCTGTGCATGAGCCCAGGCAAACGGGTGGATATGGCCCCTACTTCTCAGTCTGTGGTATTGGTATAATAAAAACTATTTTTGTGAGAAACCATTCATTGCTTCATGCCTTGTGAAGGTGCTTTCTGCAGAGGCAACCCAGGTGTAATTGGCATCATTCTGTAATCAGACAACAGCAGTAGAAACCTTACCAATTATTTTTATTGGACTGGGCACTGTTACAGTTAGAACAACGTATTTTCTGTGTGTGCCATGGTGATAAAAAGCACGCTGTGCTCTTTACTAAAGTCAAATCCCTTAGTCCATAGCATTATTTGTTTTTTGCTGGCTTTTGACATTCCCTCCCTTGCTTCAAAGGAGCGATTTCCATTTTTGAAGCTTTGGATTATGAGTCGTGTAAGGATTTCTACTTAGTAGTGGAAGCAAAAGATGGAGGTTCTCCAGCTCTGAGCGCCGTTACGACTGTGAACGTAAATGTGACAGATGTTAATGACAACGCACCAAAATTCAGCCAGGTGGTCTACAGCGCGGTCATCAGTGAGGATGCGGCCATCGGCGATTCGGTGATAATGGTGAGAGAGGCTATGGGCAGCATCTGGGTGGGATGAAGCCCTCTGCTACATGACCTTTAGTAAAATGCTGCTGCACTAGGTAACAATGGTAACTACTGCATCCTAGTCACCCAAGCTATTCTCTAGCCAATAGTCTGCATCTGCTACTGCTTTCTAGGCTGCTGCCAGTTTTCTCCAAAAAAGAAAGCAGCACCGACTGTTTCATTTTAACCCTGATATGCTGTCAAAGAGCAACAGCATGTTTAAGGCATTGCATTTCATGAGTCAGCTAGTATGAACTGGGGTTTTTTTGAAAGGCAGAACTCAGATTTTCTGTGAAACTCACAGTATTTGTATCATGTAGTATTTGTATCTGTTCGGTCTGGCATGCAGTGTGCCATACTCAAGCCTCACAATGCTCTCATGTTGGAACTGTGGATGCAGAAAGAAAGTGTTACATGGAGTATTAAGATTAAAATATTACATATGTTTTAAGGATAGAATTTTGAAAAGGTCCAAGGGAAGCCTTCTGTCAAAACTGACTGGCTTGATGCTGCAAAGGTATGCAGTTCTGGTGTAACGAGTCTGACAGAATGTGAAGCCTTACTTTTTGGGGTGTTAAGTAATTAATGTAGCATACAGATGGCTTAATATCTGTTTTGCTAATTTTCACTCTTCTCTCAAAAAAGTTGATAGCAGAAGATCTGGACAGTCCTTCCAATGGACAGATTCATTTTTCCATAGTGAATGGGGATCGAGACAATGAATTTTCGGTTGATCCTGTTTTGGGACTTGTGAAGGTTAAGAAGAAATTGGATAGAGAAAGGGTAAGACATGTGGGACTTCTTAACTTGCAATGACTTACATATGTGTATTCATTTCAACTCTGCTGCTAGCTTGTTTCGAAGAAGCTGCTTTTATTCTCTGCAACAGTCAGCCTAAGATGCTCCAACAGGTCTTTCTAATGCTGTTCCACTTCTTGGGAACAGTGGGTTCCACTATACCCCAATCCTATCCCCAATCCCATCTACACGCGAGCTGCTCTGCTAGTGTTCCCATCCTGCACTGACACAGCAGCTGAGGCCAGTTTGGGGAAAGAAGTAACCCTGGATTTCTCCTGTGGTGCTCCGGCAGTTGTCGCTGTGTTAAAGAGCTGCCTCCGCTCTCCTGTGCGTGCAAGCACACACAGGCAGCGGTGTGTGCAACGGCGTGATTGCAGTGAACTCCAGACTGTGACACCGAGCTGAGACCTCAGCCATTAATTAGCGCTCTGCAAAACATGTCACTGGGGAGGTGATGTTATAAAGTGGCCAGGCTGTACCAAAAGTGAAAGAGTGCTTCATTAAACAGATTCTGCTGCTTTGCTTGCTCACTAAATTACTCATTCAGGGTGATTTATCACCATTTTTCCATAGCTAGCAATTAGCAGCTTTTGGAAAAAAAACAAATAAATGCAGTTGCTCGTGCAGGGCAGGAGAGTGCTACATGGCTTCAAAAGTCTTGCAACACATAAATCCATGCCTCCTGCCTCTGAGCAAGGCATCCGCTAAACTGGGGAAGCTGATTGCTGTCCCAGGAATATGAACTCAGCTGGAAAAGCTCATTACTGGAAGGAAGGCTACTGCTTAAAACAGTACTTGCTATACTGTCACAAAGGTAGGATTGAATTATCAGTGTTTGGTGGCAGAATGACTTTACCACAGACTGTCGAGGACAGGACAGTAGCAAAGTCTGTGCATCTTACAACTTTTCTATAATATATTTCTCTTAAATGGCACAGGCTTAATTTCTTACTATGATTTTATTTAATTTCTGAAGTGTAAACATGTACATCTGCATTCAGGTACACACATTGACCCTCACCAGCATATGCATGGTTAATACCAGCTCTGTTAGATATGTGTTTTCCAGAGTTTCCCTCAGTTAAAATACGCGGTGGTATTGTCTTTTTCGTGCTTCCTTGGCGTATTTCCTAGACACAGGTGTTTCTGACCTCTTCAGGGAAAATGATACATGATGCCCCATCTGCTGTAGATCCCCAAAGGCAGTGCTGACTCCTAGGTTTCAGTGGTTTAAGGAAACACAGTTCCAGAACTGTAATCACATAGAAACCATGACTTTTGCCATCTACCTTTCTGGGATACATAGAAATGAAAGCAAACACTCACAAAGTTTGGGAAAGACCCCACAATACTGTCAAGCTTGACTTTTAGCTAGCAATAGAAATTACAGCTCAAATGGGGGAAAAAATTCTTGAATTGTCTGCCTCTGTTTCTTGACTTTCCATAGTTCAGGATTCTTCCTCCCCCCTCTGCCACTGTGCCCCCACAAAATCAGTCTTTCTCCTCCCTACACCCCCAAAATGATGTTTATCTTTGGCTTGGTCTCGCATCCCAGGAGACCCGCCTTGTTTCATACACTTAGCTTGTACTCCTCCCTCCTACCCAAATGGCTTTTATTTTACAAACATCTTAGGATTTCCTTCCACCCCACAAAAGCAACTTTAACATTACTTTGTTCCCCTCTGCAGAGGCATGTTTTTCTCCTTTCCAGCCCCGCACCAAGAGGCTGGAGCGGGATATTTTATCTGGCACTCATTTTGCTCTTTGCTCACTCCCCCGTAGAAGGATTCATGGGCAGAGGTGTCAGCAGCTTTCCCTGGGGAGCGTGGAGTGATATACAGTAAAAAGCAGTTGCAAGACATAAGGAGGATGACATAAGGATGCAGTTTCATAAAACCAAACTGTCATCCATAAGCTGTGCGTAGACAGAGCTTTTGCAAATTGTCACATACACTCACACCTCGTGCACGGGCACATATTTGTGTAGAGGGCCCAGGGGTGATGCACTGAACTGCCCACACTGTGCTGAGTAGTTTGTGTCTGTTGTGAACAAGTAGGCTCAAAAAAACCTGTATCTTCTACTGAATGGTGTATAATACCCTGTTGCTACAGAGACTGTTGTCCCTAGTAGTCCCAAATGTTTTCCAGTGTGTTTAAGGCAACTGCCTGTGAACTTTTTCTTCGTTCCCCATCACCATGTTAGAAACACTGTGTGTCAAACTGAGGTTGGTTCTAATAAGCAATTTATATAATGTCCTGGAAACCAACCGTAAGATAAATAGAATGAGGTCACATATCTCAGCTGACACTTAGGAGACCTGAAAGTGTTAGCTGCAGCAGTAATGGCTGAGTTTGGATATTATCCATCGTTTATTTTATGTCTGCCCCTTTGTTTCAGGAATGCATCATATGATACAGTTATTTTAGTATAGTGAAGCTGTTACGTTTATTCATAGGCTTATAAAACAGAAGTTGGGACCGAGTGTGGCAATAAACAGTATAGTGTTTTACTAAGGGCAGGGAAGGTAATGAGGCCAAACAGCTTTCCTTAGAATATGGTAGATGGCACACTGGATGTAAAGAACATGAGTTAAAATTTAGGACCGGTTTCACAATGATTTAATGTTTTCACTTTTTTGCAGATATCTGGTTATTCATTAGTTGTCCAGGCAAGAGACAGCGGCACGCCTCCTTTGTCTTCATCTGTGACGGTCAATGTGGACATTTCCGATGTGAACGATAATAGCCCTGTATTTACTCCAGCTAATTATACAGCTGTAATTCAAGTAAGTTTATCCTGCACATCCAAAACTTCTCTGACTTCTAAAACACAAAAGCATTTGGCTTCAGTTAAGTAGCTTTTGATGATTTAACTGCCAGAGATGTATCAAGTGATCTTATTTAAAGGAAAGTATAAACATGTCTGTCTTAACTCGTCAGTAAGTTTCTGTTTGGTGAGGCTCTTTAACCTCAGCATCTGTTACACATTTTACCATTGATCCTTGTTGCACCAGCAACTGTGCTCTGCCTCAATATGTCTGAGCTGGGATGAGGTGCACACCTCCATCCCTGCCACTGGTACGTGGGCTGGTCCATGGGTGCAAGCAGTGCCAAATAAATACTGCTTGTGAAATGTCGTCTTGGGCAAAGAGCATTCAGTTGAATATTCTCGATAGCAAAGTGCGGTATTTTATGATTGTGATATGTATAATTTTAATCCTTTTCTTTATACGCTGTGTATATGTGTAAAGGAAAATAAACCAGTGGGCACAAGCATTTTGCAGCTGGTAGTGACAGACAAAGACTCTTTTCACAATGGCCCCCCTTTTACCTTCACCATCCTCACTGGAAATGAAGAGGAGGAGTTTACGCTGGACCCTCATGGCATCTTGAGATCCGCAGTCATCTTCAAGCACATGGTTGCAACCGAATATGTGCTGTGCGTGCAGGTATGGCTTGACTTTTTTTTGCACAGAAACAAAAATCGTTGTACTGGTAGGTCATCATACATTGCCTGTATGAATTAGTTTTAATTGATTGTATTCTATGAGTAAATACCATGCGTTCCGGTTTCCAAGTGCACAATATGGTATATTTCCTTTGATGTCCTTAAATCTAGTTTCATATAAATATAAATAGGTAGCCAGCCACCTTTCCAATTTCCTCTGCATGAAATGGATTTTCTGAGCAGCGGACGTTATGATTTAAGATTTTCATCTTTTTTTTTTTTTCTGTAGCTAAGCGAGGAAAATAAGCAAAAATACATTATATACATATAAATACTCCACAGAACGAGTGACAGCAAAATATTGTTCTAGGAGGGAAAATCACTTCTGCTTTTAAGTCATAAATTTAATCATGAATTTTTGGAAGCCTACCAAGAATTCATGAAATCACATTTCCAAGGTCAACTTAGCTTTTAAAGAATGTGAAAATAAGACATGTAATAGAAGTCCAGCTCAAACTTAGCTTTAGAGTCATTGTTGAGGAACTTTGTAACCAGGGTAATTCTGATTACAAAAAACTGTAAAGCCAGAAGTAATTTGTCTGCATTTCTCAGGCCTGCCAAAGAAAAAGTAGTAGCGTTCAGTAAATATGTAAGTCTAGGGAATGCACAACACCTCTTCATTGAAATGGGACATGCCTGGACAAGGTCCTGTGCAGTCTGCTGTAGGTGACCCTGCTTCGGCAGGAGGGTTGGACTAGATGACCCACAGAGGTCCCTTCCAACCCCTACTATTCTGTGATTCTGTGATTCTGTGATTCTGTAAACTAAGCCTAAGTGCAGGCTTCCTCCACTTGCTTTACTGGTCTTGATTTCTCTAATTACAGCTTGTCTGCTCCTTTACAAGTACATTTAGTGCTGTTTCTAGCAGGAACAGCCTTAGTTGCAATTCAGAAAATACAAGCTCTGATACAAATGGACAGTTCAAATCAAAGTAATGTTTTACAAGTTTGCTGTTTAATATTCCTGCAATCATTTTTTGAGCCCTGTAGAAAACAAAAAAACCCTCACCTTTCCTTCTTACCATTCCTTCATCCTAAAATATCCTGCTTTCAGGGCCAGAGCTCCAGTATAGCCAAAACTGGGCATGAGAATTAAATTTAAGCAGCATCCTCTAGCTATATAGATCCAAGTATGTCCTATAAATGAAATATGAGACAGACCACAATGTCTGAGATGCACCAGCATGTTCAGAAAACCACACTGCTGGATGGTGGAGGCCTAATTTCTCCCCGTATGATTTTCTTTAGGGATTTCTGCAAGGAAAAAATATTTTATAGTTTACTGTTGTGTATAGACCATAGAAATGTTTCCCTTCAAACGTGCCAGAGTGCTGCTTTCTCCTTTCCACCATCAGGTTCTTCCTCTTACGTTTATTAAGAAGTAATGTTAAAATTGAAAGTGGTGTGGGATGTAGTCTCTGTGCATGTACGCGTGTATGTGTGCACACATATAAATAAAATATTTTCTTAAATACTCCACCCAGCCCTCTTAGGAGTGAGGATGAATGACTTTTAGAGTGTCGTGGAGTTACTAATCCTTTCCAGTAACGTCCATGTTACTGTTGCCATCCTGCCTTTTTTTTCCTTCAGCTTGCAAATTTTCCTTCCCACATCCAAATACAGTGATCTTTGAATGTGTGCTGCGTCTCTGCTCAGTGGTAGTTTAGTCTTCTGCTCTTCTCTGGAGCAAATAAATGTGTGGAGCAGTATATCTTAATAGTGACTTCAATGAAACATTTTTCTTAGTGAGGAAAAGACATTGATTTGAGTTTGCACACCTTTCTGTCAAGATGGCCTTGGGTTTTTTGTCATACTTGCTCTTTTACTCCCTATAAAAAAGTGCAAATTATGCTATCACACATGCTCTGGGTCATACAGTCATCTGTCCAAGTGCAGTGCTGCTCTCATATTTTATTGTTAGTAACAGCACAAGCACCCTATTTCATTTTTGGAGGGTGATAAATTTTATTTATTTCAAGCACGTTTCTTGACTGCTTCAGGTAAAGTAGTACAGAGTGCTGTAGAAAAACTCTCAACTCCCTCACATCCACACAAACTAAGCAGGGTCTGAACACTTTGGAGCACACCAAGCAATGCAGAAACCTGCTAGTATTTCACTAGGCTGCAGTCTCTTTTCCAGGGTAGAAGTGAGCCCAAACTGCCACATTCACATGGCTCTGTTGTGAAGAGGACAAGTGATAGCTGTGGGATCCTGGGAACGTTTCAGTTTGAGTAATGAGACATTCTGCTGACACACTTCTCTCTGCAATCCGCTTAGATGAGATGTCTGTGCTTCCCTAAAGAGTTTGTAAGTTCCACTGCTAGAAATGGTTGAGACGTTTCTTTACATATGTATTTTGCAAATGCATTTGGGAAGTTCTTTGGAGAGGTCTTCAGAATTACTGATGCCATGAAAATACGTATAGCAAGAAGTTGTGGTTGTTGGCTGTGTTATATGTGTGTTTTATTTCGATTTTTTTTTTTGTTGTTCTGAATTGCATTAGGCAAAGGACTCTGGAAAGCCTCAGCAGGTTTCCCACGCCTACATTCAGGTGAGGGTTATTGAAGAGAGCATTCACAAACCGACTGCCATTCCACTGGAGATTTTCATTGTCACCATGGAAGATGATTTTCCTGGGGGAGTCATTGGGAAAATTCATGCCACGGATCAGGATGTGTACGATGTTCTCACATACTCACTAAAATCAGAGCAGAAAAGTTTGTTCAAGGTCAATAGCCATGATGGGAAGATCATTGCCCTTGGAGGGCTTGATAATGGCAAATATGTCCTGAATGTCTCTGTCAGTGATGGCCGGTTCCAGGTACCCATCGATGTTGTGGTCAACGTTGAGCAATTGCTACAAGAAATGCTGCAGAACACGGTCACCATCCGCTTTGAGAACATTTCCCCAGAAGACTTTGTGGGCCTTCACATGCACGGGTTCCGGCGTACCTTGCGAAACGTGGTGCTCTCCCAAAAACAAGACAGCCTACACATCATCAGTATTCAGCCAGTGGCAGGCAGCAATCAGCTTGACATGCTGTTTGCCGTTCAGATGCACAACAGTGGTTTCTATAAGCCTGCCTATTTGATTCAGAAGCTTGCCAATGCAAGGAGACATTTGGAAAATGTGATTCGCATTTCTGCTATCTTGGAGAAGAATTGCTCTGGACTGGATTGTCAGGAACAGCACTGTGAGCAAAGTCTGTCTATTGATTCACATTCCCTGATGACCTATAGCACAGCACGAATTAGTTTTGTGTGCCCCCGCTTTTACAGGAATGTGCGCTGCATGTGCAATGGTGAGTACCGCTCCCTCTTCCCCTCCCATCTTTACACATTATGCGATAGGATCGTTTTTATTCCTGTGATGCAGATTAGAACGGGCATTTCAATTCAGTCTGTTAAAGCACGACTGGCTGATGTGTTGTGGGAATTGATTTCTCAGGCTCGGGAAGGATTGTTCGTGTTTACTGATGTAAATGGAAGTTGACGAACTTTGGCCTTTTACGACAAAGACCGCTTTCCTGGTGGCTCCATAATCAGAGCCATCAACCGACATCCACGGGAGGGGAAGGAAAGGGAGAAGGAGGGACAGGAGAGGGAGGGATGTGGTTTCCCACCCAGTCAGTGCCACCACTGGAATAAACCTGGAGTGGGGCTGTAGCAGAACAGCCTGGTCCACAGCCGTGCACCAGCAGTCACCAAGGAAAAGGACCCCTGACCTGAGCAGTGCAGGAGGAAAGGCCTTTTCCAGACCCGGTTTTGCAGAGAGGCGTGGAAGCCAGTGAAGTATTGTATTAAATAACTGCAAGCAAGCACCATTGCTGACCTTTAATGCTACAGTAGGTGACAGGGTAGGTTTTTGGCTGAGTTTCAGGCTGCTCCACGTTTTGGCAGAGATTTCACATGGGCATATATGACAAATAGATGAGAGCCAATCTTCCTTGTGATTCTGCACTTGGAGTATAAAACCTCAGGCAGTTATAATAATAGTTCTGTTTCTTTTGTTTGCCAGGCTATTTGCTCCTCATTCCACTTCATTTAAGAGCGGAGAAAAAAGCTGCTGTAAAATCAATACATCTAAGTCTCCCTCATCTTAAGCACACATGCACACATACACACACAGAGCAGTGCAAGAATTCAGCAGCCACGTCTCTCGATAACCAGCCTTTGTTTCTGCAGCAGTCAGCAGGACTTCGTGTCTTACCATTGACTTCAGCGGGGATGAAAATAGGCATAAACTGCATAAAACTTAACCAGAAATCATTGTATCCTGTGGCACATGAATAATAATGCCATAGAAGTTCAGTTCTGTAAAAATATCAGAATTCTGTGTCTGAGGTATTTTCACGTACATTCAAGAGCAGACTGGTCAATTTTTAAGTAACAGCATTAAAAGTTTCGGAGATGTATCTCTTCTAACAATAGTCTGCATTTTGTTACACATGAAAGGCTCTGAAATAAAGGATTTTCACAGGTTTAAAAGGGACAGTGCTGCAATATCCTCCAGATGAGTCCAGGAGCCAGTGTAGGAGCACTGTCTGCAAAACACTTTTATATTCTCTAAGTCATAGCTTTGTCTCATTTTTATACCAAGAAATCACAAATCCTCATCTCCATGGGGACAGTGATAGCCCTCACTGTCAAAAACTAGATTTCTGGCAGCCAAAAGTTTCACTGTTTATAATTTCATTTCACTGCTTATTAAAGTCAATAATGATGTATTATTCCCTTCAGATGCTACTAGTAAGTGGATCTGCCTCATAATCCCTTAGCTGAGCTCCAAAAAAAGGGCTTTGCAATGCAGTACAGTTCTGACCCAGCAGCTCTCTCCATTTTTCTCCCTGCACAGCATGTTTACACTGGAAGCACAAAAATTCAGCTGGGACAGCGATTTCCCTATTTTTCTGACAAGTACCAGTCAGTCCTCAAAATGTATGGCAGGCTGCCGAAGAGGCAGCGTGGTTCTGCAGACCGTCAGTGGTCCCCAGCCTCTGGACCATTCATCATGGCCTTGGAGACTGCTGCATGGGAACAGTTGAAACAGGCAGCTTGTCCTGGCCCAGCTGGAAAGCTGGATGGATTCCCACAGCTCCCGCTTGAGCCACTGTGTGCTGATTTCCCATGGGGGATCCACAAGACGTGGGGTGGGCTTGTGCATGGCCAGTCCACCAGCCAGCCTGTAACAAAGAAGTGTCCAGAGCCGCTGATTTAAGTATAGCTACCAGAGAGGTGAAAGCCTTGGCGCCTCTTACTTGCACAGAGATAAGAGATCTTGGTGTAAAGTAAAAATCCATGCTTTGCCCTTCTCCACATTAGCTAACGCTTCAGCCTCTTCTACTGTTTTCAATTAAAGGACCCAGAAGCAATGTCTTGGTATTTAGGTAAATACACAGACACACACTGTGTTTTGTCACATAGGAGGTGACACAGACTTCTGAGAGTATATTAATTAGAGAATGTATGTATAGTTTAGATTTCATGAAGGCTGAAGACTAGGCCCAGCAAAAGAGTTAGAAAAATGCAAATGTTTCCTTGATCAGTAGTTCTTCTACATGCACATACATGCAGCAAGTCAGGAAGAAAATATAAAATACTAGAATAAATTTCTTTTGGCTTGTTTAACAAGACCGCATTAGCAAGACATTATCAGTGTAATAAAAGTATTATACTTCTTTCGTTACTAGGATAGTTTTGTGATCCAGTCCAGTAAATATGAATAGCTTGAATTATGACAAAGCCATTAAAATATTGCATATGTTTCCAGAGACCTGATTCAATTATGACCCAGAAAGCTTGAGTTTGAACTAATCCACTCATTCTTGAAATATGTATCATACTTGGAGTGTTTTTCCCACTGGCAGATGTCACAGATCTGCACAATTTATGCATGCCAGCTGTGCATAACTTACCTAGATTACCTTTGTGAGCAAACGGCATTATCTAACGTGAAAATGCAGGGAGACTAAAGCAGGCAGTGGGTGAACTTCGGAGCTTCAGCAGCTCAGCTCTGGAAGGAGAAGTTTGAAAGTTCAGGTGCATCAATCTAAGCCTTTAAAATCAATAAAATTGAACTAAAGAGTTTTCCAATAACAGACTGTCTCCTTAGATTTCTGGCTCATCTGCTTGTGTTTGTATGAAAAAGACTGTACCAAACTGGGGTTTGTTCAGTGTGGCTGTAGGGGCTATGCAGTTGTCGATCTCCCATCGCATGATGTGAGTTATGCAAACATCTGTCAGTGGGAAATAAAAATAGGAGGGCTGGAATAAATATATTCATGTAAAATAGTCCTCATGATACTCTCATTTTTCAGAATCAAAAATCTATTCTGTATTTTCATTTTTTTGTGATGCAACGTCATTCTTTTGCATTGAGACAAAGATGCAAGGAAGAAGCAGGGTTTGTTGGGACTACTTTGCTGTAGAGTTGTTCTGATTATAATCTAACAAAAGTGAGGTTACATTAATATGTTTATGGGAGAGGGCTGGATTGAAATCATCTTGACAAATGTGGGTATGTATCTACATCTGAGCTGGTCACTCCAGGCCCCATTTGCAGACAGCGGAAAGAATGAGGTATTTTTAATGATGTGATACATCTCTCCCTAGATGTCTGAAATCAGTCGGATGAATCATGCCCTAAAGTTAGATGAGATGAATTCCATTTCAAGTGTTTAATATGGTTCTGGCTTAACAGTTTGAAAGAATTTTTCTAATAGACCCAGAAGCGTTCAGCAAAAGTGCAGACACTCACATCCCCGTTATTTAATCAAGTGAATAGCAGTTGGACCACTTTCTCATGAAACCAGGCAATTCAGCCTTTATGGAGCCACTTCTAACATTTTGTGAATGTTCTGACAAAGGGAAATCATAGACTATGATGCATTATAAGATCTGGTATTAATATAGGACCTAATCTTCACAAGTGTTCCATGCCCTCTGCTACACAGAGCGCACATTGCACCTTAAATTGCATCTGAATGTTTTGCAGGATTGGGCATCAGGAACCGAGTACCTGTGTGTGCAACACCACTTTTCCCATTTTCAGGAAGCACACGCATACTGATGAACCTTGAGTTGTCCTGGAAAGATAGCCAGGAAGACTGGAAAAGGAGGTCTTCTGCCTGTGCTTGGGAGCGAAGAACAGCAGATAAATTTGATAAACTTGACTTGACTGCAGTGCTTTTAACATTGCACCTGTGTAAGGAGACATGTTTCTCCCTGTGAATATCCCCCGTTTTAAGGCTCGTGCTGAGAATGCACAATCTCGTATAGAACGTGGGAGAGCTGAAGCGTGAAGTGAGGGCATGACTAGAATCGAGATGAGTAGGAATTGAGATCTACCACTTAAGGGGTCTTAAGGGAAGCTGTAGTCCAGGAGTGGATGGAAGAGGTCAACTGTCCCACTTCTTCTAAAACTTGGAGAGAATCTGATTCACTAGGACATGCTGTGTGACACACAGTTTTCCAGGGGCGCTTGTGCTAACTGAAACCAACTTGTGCAGAAACATGTTTGTGCTACCTGCACTTAGATGCATAGAGTAATATTTGCTTACAATACCTGGTGACCATGCTCCAAAAATGAAAATTGCAGCTCGTGAGTTGACTGTCTTCCCTCCTCACTAAGCTAATTATTAGACTGTTTTAAAGGTAACAGTTTGGAGCTTTGCTTTATTTGCTTTTTGGGACTTTGACTTTCAGGAATCACTTTTCGAACATTTTTCTGCAACCAAGAGAAACAGGCTCTTTTTGTGATATTTATAGAGATTCAGGAGAATGGGCTTACAGAAAACCACCAAATATCGCAAGGCTCAACTTAAAACTGTTGGAGCACTCCCTTTTCAAAATGTATTTATATTCCTGGAAGTGATCCTTCTTTGGATGAACAGGAATTAAATAAATGATTCATTTTGCAATGGCAAAGTGTTCTCTTCCTCAGTGTACTAGTAGGGAAGTACCTTCTTCTAGAGAATTAAACTGAAGAAGATCAAAGTCAAGTGGGTCTATTCCACCTTCCCCTGCACGCACTGGCTGACACTAGCTCATGTGTCTCTGTAATACTTTGTAGAGAACAGCTTTATTAATATCGACATGAGTTGCAAGGGAATGTTGCGGGTTGTCTGGACTTGCCTAGAGAAAAAGAAGAAATCAATTCAAATCCATATTTCTTGAATCTCTTATTGGAGGGTAAATAGCCTGTTCTTTGGATTGGAAATGCAACATTAGAATAATTTTATTTAAACTCAGGCTGTAAATCTTTGATGTGGACGACGCAGCCTTGAATGATTTCACAATTTTGCTCCGCGTAGTTGTGAAATCAGCCTGAAAATGTGCGTTAGCTAGGGCAATGCAATAATGCAGATTTGTAGCTTATGTACTTATAACCGTACAGACAGGCATGAAGCATTTCTTCTCCCAAGTCTGAATGTTTTAAAAGTTTTGTGACAACTATGAAATCCTGCTGCAGCAGGATGAATAAAAAGTTGATTTGCTTGTAGTTTACCAGAACTATTCTTGGCCTGCCAGGATAAGCAGTTCTTTAGTGTATCGCCACAGTTGCACTAAAGAAGTTAGATCCTTTCCACGTATTTTTTTGACTGCAGAAGGATGACTCTGAAGTACAAATCAGAGTTTGAATCAGCTAAAAGGACTGGCAGAGATTAATTACAAAGTAAGCTACTGCTTTACTGCTTGGTTTCAAAGATAAAGTCATAAGTTAGGGGATGTGAAAATTTGTGGAGCCACGTTTGGCAATCTCAGTGCCCCTTTCTGCTGCACACTGATGAGCTGTGGGGCTTTTGTCCGAATGACTTGTCTGTCAGCTACGCAGAGGCTCTCTTGAATTATAGCCTCACAAAAGGTTTAAGTGTGTTCAGAGAAGAGATATACTCTGCATACAGCAGAATGCTGTGTATTTGTCACATAAGAATAAATTAAAGCAGCCAAAAGAACGAAGTACAAAATACAAGGAAGCCTATAGAATATTAAACCACCTGCTACAATTTCAGAAATAAATGTTACTTGCCATTGAATTCCGAAGAATAAGATTTTTTTCTTAAAAAAAAGCTATAGAAAGCATCATATTCAAAAAAGAGCTACAGAAAACATCATATTCTCAGTTAAATTCTGCAGACTTTACATTTAAATAGAATATAGTTCTGTGTTGCCCACCCTATTAAATGACATTTGTTTCTTGAATCTGTAAGACTTAAAGTGTGACTGTATATTGCAGCTGTTTTTCCTGTTAATGTAACCTACTAAAGTGATTAATAAAGATTGCCATGCATCATTTTCTAACAGTGCTACAGGCAGTACTGTAAATCGTTTACTGCATAGACCTCTCAAACAAATGTTTGACAAAAGAGGGGAGGATGTTAAAGATTAAATTGACTGTGCTGTACATCAAGCAAGACATTTACAGTCATTGTCATATTTGTAGTCAGCCCATGTCCACTTTGAAACCTGCAGTAGTAATTTATCTTTTTCCAGAAAATGCTTACACTGCCAGGTAATTTCAGCTATGCTTACTATGAGCCCTGCTTGGCTTGTACCAAAGCGTGAGAGCAGTAAGATTCTTTCTTTCATTACTTTCAGAGATATACTCTATGACAGGTTGATTTCTTCCTTTATAAATTGTAAATAAAATACATATGCTCAAAAAATAAAGTAGCTTTTGAATACGATAAGGGTCCTGCAATAAACAAGAATTGTCAATATTCAGAAAGTGATGGGTAGGAAGGTGCTGACTTCTTACTGTTACAATCATCACCTGCATGTATTAAGTAAATGAATTTGATAAGCAAAACAAGAGATGCCTGTCCATTCCTGGCAGCTGGCTCTCCCTCTGTTCAAGCTCTGGCTGCAAATCAGCAGGAGGAAGGGCGGGAGTGTCTTTTCTCCTGCATTTAAAGGCTACATTCATAGCAGCCACACACAGATGTGCAAAGGTGCACATTGAATATGTGCAATTCTCAATTCCTGAAAATTCATATATTAAGCACCAACAGTTGTATTGTGTTTTGCATTATTGTACACAGTGTTTGCAAATCTTTTAAGACTGGGGCAATCAAAACAGATTTATCTAGACACTTTTAGAAGTTGTATAGAAGTTTTAACCAAACCCCATGGACTGCAAGAAGTTCCTTTGACACTGACAGGCTTTAAAGTATGCCTTGACATGTTCAGCTTGATAGATGTTAAGAATTTAGGGAGTTTTGAAGAACCTTAATGTAATTGTGTTGCTGAAGTATTTTAAGCAAATTTAAAACTCAGTACTCATCTGTCCCTTCAGATTCCTTCCCTTATGAATTTAGTAGTAGTTCTGAATTCATCTGTTCTTGGGGAACATTAGATTCCATACTAATAACAGATTGTTAGAAAAGAGCTGATACTAGCATTCAAAATAATTTTATCCATATTATGCACCTCCCAAAATAAAAAGGATGCGAATGTTTTGCCCAATTTATAATTATAAATTGCAACTACCTATTTAGAATATTAAGCTGCTTCTTTCTTCTTTTAGGTAATGTCAAGAAATACAGTCAACTTACTTTTGATTTCCAAAATTTTTTCACTTTGAGTTCTTAGTGTCCAGAGCAAGTAATCCAGTTACCCCCTCC
>Ga0065711_1026498_pt1 | contig 68057 bp, 34 predicted proteins | sample Hoacrofraction12_FD_59098 | JGI IMG/M metagenome (GOLD analysis project Ga0065711, IMG submission 59098) | Hoatzin crop microbial communities from Cojedes, Venezuela - Epithelial fraction 12 v2 (version 2) | ecosystem: Host-associated > Birds > Digestive system > Esophagus > Crop | place...
AAAAAAAAAAAAAAAAAAAAAAAACCACAAACAAAAAAAACCCCAACACAAACCTTTTTTCTAAATAGTTTAACAAAGCCCAAAGTGTAATCTGGGAAACGTAAAAATATATGCTTGTATTGACTAGTTCTTTATATCGGTAAGAAAAAACAGTATTTTCCTGAAAAAAGATACTGACTCAAACCGTTTTAAATGTTTAAGCTGTAGTAACTTGATTCTTCGCTTAAAATCACCAAGCATATGCAATAATAATTCTCTTTTTCAAAAAGCTTTCTTTTGGAGAAAATTTTATAACTGAGGATAAACAAATTAACTTGGCTCTGTGTGTGTGTTTTGTGTTTGTGTTTTTTTTTTTTTCTTTTCCCCCTGTCACTGCCTTTACATCTCCCCTTGATGTACCAGTATTCAGCAATCACTTACAGTTTTGGTCCCACGTGTGTGGCCGTTCTTGCATCATACTATATCTTCTGTGCGAAAAGCAGCACTGGAAACATTATTCACACTGCTGTCTACCCAAGACCAGGTAAGAATTAGAGTTATTAATCTTTTGCTAAGATACATACTGGAATCTGCTTGATCATATGGTATCCTTATTTCAGAGCTCTTCAGCATGGCTGACTCCAATTCTGCAAGACATGTTGAGGCACATATTTCAATTTTGTATCTTAGAAAGCAACCAAGAAATTCTGGATCTTATTCACAAGGTATTTGCATGACCTATGACCTAGATATGTAATATTTGTGTATCTTGCGCTCTCATCCCCTGCACTTTTGTGCAGATAAAAAATAGTATGTTCATGTTAATAATTTTGTAGTTAGCCTGTTTGATGCTTTACCATAGAGTGAAGGAGAATATGACGGGTCCTACAGTTCATCAGCACATATGTGATCTTACATAGACCACATACAAATCTGTCATGATTTCCACTCTGGTTCTTCCCCAAGGTCTGGCTGGAACTGTTAAACAAGGCATCTGTACAGTATGTAGTTGCAGCTGCTTGTCCATGGATGGGAGCCTGGCTCTGCTTAATGATGCAGCCATCTCATTTGCCTATTGACTTAAACATGCTGCTAGAAGTAAAAACCAGATCAAAAGTAAGTGAAATGTAACCTCAGTAACTGTTCTGGGGAAAGTAGGAAGTTGATTAGCTGTATAGAAAGACACGCTCTAAAGGTGTTAGAGGGTGGTGCCTTTCTATAGCGCTAAATGTAACCTATCTTACAAACCTCAAGTCTGTGAGCAAAATAGTTCTTGTCAGATTATCCGCAAGAACTCAGAGTTCTGTCATGTAGCATGCTCCCTGTGTATAAAGTTTTGATTTACGTGGTTCCATAACCATCACAGTTCCAAAACCATCTGTTTGCAAGACTGACTTCTGAAAACATGCTGAAAGAGGTTTCCTTTTTTTCTGTGTGGGGACTCAGTTTATCAGCTGGATGTTGAGTATTAGTTTTAATAGTACAGTGAAGGAACCATATCATACATTTAATAGGACCGTAGAATACTGTTAGTGGAAAGATGATTTACAGTGATTAACTACTTTACAAAGCCTGTTATCTAAGAAACATTCTGGCTTAGTCCAGCTTTTGCAGGGTGTGATGGTTATTGGAAATGTTATGGAATATGAATTCATTTTTTCTGTTATAAACACATTTAATTCCAACTTCTCCCAACTTTATTCCATAGGAAAAGGCAGCTGCTAAACTGCGTCAAGGTCAAACCCAGAACAAGGAAGTGATTCAGGAATATATTGCTGGGGCAGACAGCATTGCAGAAGATCCAACAACCAGGGATTATGTTGTCATGCGAGCTCGGATGATGGCAGCAAAGTCAGTTTACTGGAAATCTGAAAAAATATTTAAAAGCAACTTGTCTTTTTCGTTTTATAGTGTTTTTGCCAAAATTTAATTATGTAAACTTTTTTTTGCCATCTTCATTTTGAATCGTTAATTGCAGAGTAATTGTAGCATTGAAGTCACTGTTCTTTCTCCTTTTGTCAGGTTGCTGGGAGCACTTTGTTGCTGCGTTTGTGACCCAGGTGTAAATACAGTTACTCAAGAAATTAAGCCGGCTGAATCATTAGCTCAGCTACTGCTCTTCCACTTGAATTCTAAATCTGCCTTGCAGAGGATTAGTGTTGCGTTAGTAATCTGTGAGTGGGCAGCCTTGCAAAAGGTAGGAAGTTTCTGCAGCAGAAATAAATTTTACTTACTATCGTAATCCACAGCTTGTCATCCGCTACTTAGCTTGAAATAAAATCTCAATCGATAAGCTAAAATGGTATTCTACATCTAAGTACTAAAATCTTGATTGTTAGACAATAGAGGAATGCATTACTTGGTAGTTAAAAGCCAAGTGTTGGAACTATGAATCAGTACATGTGTTCATATTTCTTCTAAAATAAGTCTAATCTCAAGGTGCATGTTATCTAAGGTCAGTGCTTCCTTTTCACATGAGTGTCTTTCCTGTACTCACCACTTTTGGTCTAGTGGCAGACTGAAGATTTTATTCATAATATTTAATATTCTGGGTTACAAATGTTAATGGTCCCTCTGGAAACTGGATTTTTGTAACTAGATTGTGCTGTTTAGTGCCAAAAACTGAACAAAAGAAATTGTGCTTATTTGGAAATACAAATTATGTCTTTTCCTGTTACAGGAGTGTAGAACTGTGGCCATTTGTGTGCAGCCTCGTTTACTTGGGGTCCTTTCTGAACATCTCTATTATGATGAAATTGCTGTTCCTTTTACACGAATGCAGAATGAATGTAAGCAGCTCATCTCACTGTTAGCTGATGCACACATTGACATTGGAAACAGACTAAACTGCAGTGTATTTACAATAGATCAAGCTAATGAGCTGGTAAGTAGAGGCATGCCTGCCCTTCCTTCAAATCCATTCTTGTCTTGAAATACGTCTTCAGCATAATTATTATACAGACAGTAACCTTCAGAAATAACGTCATGACTTTACACATCCTTTGACATGAGATATGTAACAGATACTTACTACTTCCCCTGCAGTGTTTACAGACTATGCCAAAATGGAGTAGAATGCAAGGCAGATACTTAACAGGAAAAAAAATTGACAGCGTTCTGATGTTCCAGGTGTAGATTTACTATTGAAATCTACACAGAAGAAAACAAACCAGGCTGGAAGTCCTTCAAAACCCCTGTAAAAATACTAGTAAATAAACTGTGTAAATTCTAGAACTTCTCCCCTCCGACCCCCCAAGCATGTGTTCTAAAGTGTTGGGTTTTTTCCCTGGCTCTTTAATTGTTTTTGTCTTTTTAAATCTGAAAATATCGGTTAGATGTGATAGTAAAAGGCAGCTCCTCAGATGAAAAGCTCTGTAAGCAAAAATATGTCTGATAAGGTTGGGGCAACACATTAAAAGGTTTTTTCTTCCAACCCCAAACTGGCTTCTTAAGTAGAGAGAAAGATGAGTATGGACAGATGAGGTAGGCTGTAAATGAAGAGCTTGTGGATTTGAGAGCCTGCAAGATAAAAAGGGACTGGGGTGGGAGAGGGGTGTGTAGGTCTGGGGGGATGAAGGAATATGGGGATGGATGTGGTGCAGCTTGGGGCAGGGGAGGAGGAGGATTAGAATCCTGGATGTGTTTGTGTATGCAGCTGGGATGCTGAGGATAAGGGTAAGAATAAGAGAAGGTTGAAGTTTGTACGATTATGGAGATGATGACTGTAGCATGATGGATCTTGAAATTCTCAGATGGTAGTATTTATGTAGTAATATGCAGTAGCTTAACTTGGAAATCTCAAGATGTTTTTAAAGTTATAGATAATTGTGTATATAGGGAATTTTGGCAGCCAGTCTGATTATGGCTATCATCTAAAATGAATAAATTTCCATGGTGAAGCCAGACAGAATCATGTGAGCTCATAGTCTGAAGTACAAGAGTTTTCATACACCTCAACTGTTTACTCTTGAGTCTAGTAGTAGGGCTGCTTAACTGATGGCTTGTTTTTTCAAATGATATGTATTCTGGATTAGAAGACTCATTCCATAATTATTTGCTATTTTCTGTGGCTGTCTTTTGCACCCTTTTCAACTCTTCAAGTTTTCTTGAAATACAGGCACCAAACCTACTCTGCATTGTAGTATGGGTCTTTGCGCATTAGATGTAAAAACCCTGTGCTCTTTCTTGCTATTCATATGTTTTGCATCCTTTGGTCATTCCAGTCATCAAGCTCATGTGGAGTAGAAATTGAGGTGTCTATAGAGCAAAGCACTACAAGTCTGATAGTTGAAAGACTTTACCTGAACATTTAAAAGTAAAAGGCAAATACCCTCAAACACTCTCAATAGCTGTCACCTTTCCTGTACTTAAGAGCCTTAACTATCCTGTCAGTAGCATAAACTCAGCATTTCCATGATTCCATGTTGCTTTCAGTCTGTTTCCTGTGAAAGATTCAAGCAACAGTAGTCAGCCAGTTGTGAGTGGGGGAGGATATGGCAAGTCCTTCCTGCAGCTACGGTGTTGTGCTGACTTTTTCCTTAGATTTTTATCCTCGTCTGTTTCCTCAAAAGAAAATCAGCTTAAAAACAAGTTCTTCATGCATGGGACCTTACAGATCCTGTCTGGCCTCTTGTATTTATAGCATATTCTTTGCTTATCTGTCATCTGCTTACGTATTGCCAGAATATCTGGTTATATCTGGTGGATATAGAATGGTCTAAATTTGGAGGACTATGTAAACTCCTCTTTTAGCTTTGGGAATCTAGACTTCAGATGTTCATAATATGCCTGACTTCCTCCTTGAGCTGTGGTTCAAGATTCCAGAAACTACATTTTGGAGCATTTCCTGGTATTTGCTGGAAAAATGGAGATCATGATACCTGGTGAATTGACTCATGTTCTGCTACGAAAACTATGATTTTCAGAGGATATTGCATTTCACAGTAAATGAAACAGATTTGTAATTCTTTCTTCCTTTTTATTAGGTTACTTCTGTTTTCAATGAAGTGACATCATCCTTTACCTTGAATCCTAAAATTCTACAGCAGTTGGATAGTAAACGACAACAAGTCCAAATGACTGTTACAGAAACAAATCAAGAATGGCAAGTGTTGCATCTGCGAGTGCATACATTTACTGCATGTGCAGTTGTGAACTTGCAGCAACTTCCAGAAAAACTAAATCCTGTTATAAAACCCTTAATGGAAGCTATCAAAAAAGAGGAGAATACACTTGTACAAAACTATGTGGCTTCATGTATAGCAAAGTTACTTCAGCAGTGTACAACAAGGTCTCCTTGTCCCAACTCAAAGATTATAAAAAATCTCTGCAACTCCCTCTGTGTGGATCCACATCTTACCCCCCTAGCAGCATGTCCTGCACAGCCTCAGAGTAGCCATGAAAACTCAAAAGGTATGATATCTAAGACTGCCAGGATTCTTAAAATCTGTCTGCCTGTCTCTGAACTGTTAAAATAAGTATTTGAGTGAGTCTTGTTTTCAGTGTTTTTAAAATGCCAGCAACTGCATCTTCATTTATTGATAATTACTTGATTTAGGTATCTTAAACTACACAATGTGTGTGCAACTAATATGTAGAGTTTTCAGAAACTTTTATGTATAAAAGAGCTTTGCTCCAATTTTCAGTTATTTACTGTTGTTCAGTTTTTATCCACTTACCACATTTCATTGATGTGTTATGAAGCTTTTCACTGAAATGGAATCATTATGGAAATTAGATTAGCCTGGTAGAAAAAAGTCTGACGTGTTATGTTCCATAGGTTAATAGTAAGATAAAAGATGAGGACAGATTTAAAAATCAACAAATAATCCTGTGCACGGGATTCTTTGCTAAAAATGTATGGATTGAACGAACAACACAAATTAAGACCTTAATACTCCTAAAGATTCTGTTAACAGATTCTAACCTGCTTTAAGGTTTGATCATTATACATTTTACTTTTTCTTAATCAATGTCCTCCTTTGTCTCAGAGTAGAATAACATTCATATCTGACTGAAAAGTAAGCTGATTAGCATAAATAGAAACATAGCAAATCCAAAGATACTGATGGCGTCTGTTCTGTCATAGATGTCTTGAATTGTTTATAAAGGACACAGAACAAAAGTTTGTTTGAACTTTAGAACATCATGTGGTTTTTTTTGTATAAAAAAACTTCTGCAAAATTTTTATATTTGTCTGACATTTTGTTACCTGTATTTCTTGCAGAATAGGAATTTATGTGGCAGTTTGCACACTTAGATTTTCTTGCCAAGTCTGTAATGCGCTTTTAACAGCGTAACTCAACTCTGTACTTAAACTTTTCCATCCTTGAGGATGATGACATTTAGGGTTTTTTAAAGCACATTTAGATCTGCAGATGACTTGTAGGTAGCTATCACTTCCTCCTATGTTTTAAACGACAGCTTAAATTGTCAGCTATTCTCCCTTTTCCTTTAGGGCCCAACTCTGATAAAGATGGGATGCACCATACAGTTACTAAGCACAGAGGAATAATTACGCTGTACAGACATCAGAAAGCTGCTTTTGCCATTACAAGTCGGCGAGGTCCTACTCCAAAAGCTCCAAAAGCCCCAGTTGCAGATCTCCCCACTGGCAGTAGTGGAAGCATTCCTACAGAACTTGATGAGGTAAATTTAAAAAACATGTGTTTGCAACTTGCACATCCAGTCCTCCCTTCCTTTAGTTTGAATTCACTGGAGTTGATAGCATCATAACAGGGATGTCCAGGATCTTTTCATGAGATAACTGAGTTGACATAAAATTTTGCAATACAAGCAGCATATGTTCGTTGATGATGATGTTTTAAATCTTCAGTGTGTCATTAATAACATTAATAACTCCTGAAATATTTCACAGTTAGCACAGAATTATTATATCTCAATATAAATCCATGCAAGTGGATTTCCACAACCTGTGTTGTGATTCTGTCCTATTACCCATGTTAGTGTTGGTCATCTTGATGCACAGTGGATACTTTGAAGCATTAAAAATAGTATTTGAAATATGACTGGCTTTAGGACGTACATGTGACTTCCACACTTGATATGCTATTTTTTTTGTTACTGTTTTATTCATATAAAACTTCAGTGTGTTTTAATAAGATCATAGTCAGCACTGTGATTCCTAAACAGTATTGTGGATTTTGTTCTTGATTGTTAAAGTAATTTTTATCAATTCCAGTTTCTGAAGAGGGTGGGAGCAAGAGAAAGGGCTTAATAACAAATCAAGTATTGCTTTTGGGAAGTTTTGTGGGCATGTTACTGTTCTTGGTGTCCCTATATTGGCAATATCTGAGATTTTGGAACTGGAACCAGTTGGAAAACCTCTTGCTGAAATAGACCTGTGTCAGCAAAAGCCAAATCCCCAAATGTATAGGATTTAAATAATCTATAAAAGATTTCATTTTTTGCCAGTATAAAGAGTAAAGGAAATCACTTGTAAACAAAAAAAATCAACCAGAAAATGTGTTGTAGGTAGCTATAAACACAATCAGAATTGAATGCACCATATAACAGTAGGAGCCTCCTTGAAAATAATTGTTATTCTTAAATGTATCTGTCCTCACTCCTTTAATAAATTGTTTAATTCTAGGCTCAGAAACCTTATGTTGTACAGAGACGAGGAGCTGAATTTGCCTTATCTACTATAGCTAAACATTTTGGTGCTGAAATGGCAACAGGATTGCCACATCTCTGGGATGCTATGGTTGGTTCATTAAGGAACAACATTCACATAAATAATTTTGGTAATTACACTTCTGATTTAAGCTGGGGGGCCTGCTAGGCTGGGGGCAGTATGTCAGTCTTAAACTGAACACATTTTCTGTTTTTAACAGACCGAAAGTCCTTACTGGAAAAAGGAGATGCTCCTGCCCAGGAGCTAGTAAATTCTTTGCAGGTTTTTGAAACAACAGCAGCTTCAATGGATACTCAGCTACATCCTCTGGTAATCGTATTCCAAAGTCTTGATAAACTGAAGACATAGCCTTCTGTCTTCAGCAGTTAAGCTGTTATGTTTTAAAACTGTGTTTCTCCCTGTGTCCTATAGGTTGTTAAACTCTGTATTTGTTTATGCAGGTTGTAGAATAAACCACAAAAGCAAACACCTACCTACACTTTAGCTTTGGCCTACCCTTTTCTGGATGAGATGTCCAAACAAGATTGTGTCCAAAGTTTGAGTTATGATAATATTTATGCTGTTGTGTTACACTGAAATCAGCATCTCAACTCTGCTATATTCTAATTCCAGGTTTCCTAAACCTGGAGAACAGACTGATAATATGATGCCTTATCTTTGTTGTTAAAGTACAGATAAAAATGTTGTTATGCTGCATTATGTGGCTGACTGAAATGGGTTGACTGGAATGTAGTTCGTGTGGCCAGAGTGTGAGGGGGCGAAATGGTAGTAATAAAGACTGTGGAGTTTACTGCCTGACTGCTATGTAACAGGCTGAAGGTTGGCAGAAAGGCTCCCTGTGCACGCAATGCAAAAATTATAGGAGACTTCAGTTTACCCCCAGGTAGACTGGATTTGATTAATTCTTAAAAATTATTTCCTTTTACCCACCATTCAATGTAAAAGACCTAGCATCTTACGTGTAGTAGTAGGCTCCGAACTTACTATTTCTACTCAGGATGGAGATCCTGGAGTAAGGATAGTTATATGAAAGCATCAGCTGAATGAAAAATACTGGTTGAAAAAAAGCAAGAGAAAGTTAAGAAAGAAATAACAAGAAAGTCGTCACGCTTGCGCCTGAACACAATTTCCAGTACTAGCCTGTCTGCAGTACTGTATTTCAGAATAAATATAGTAGCATTGGAAGAGGCCTAGAGAAAGGCAACAGCATGATAAAAATATACGAAAAGGCTCCCATGCAAGGAGTAAGTAGGCCAGAACTCTGTCTGGAAAGGATATGGTGGGAAGGGGTGGGTATAAGGAATGGCTGTAGAAATCTTGAGCAGATGGAGAAGATCCACATAGAACATATGGAATTGTTTCTTATCGATGTTAATGAAATACTGAAGTGATTTTGAGTGAATTTAGCATATGACATGGAAACATTTTTTATATATGTATGTATTTGATATATATATATATATGATATGTAGTTAAAGTGTAGATTGGTTTTGGGGGTGCTAATACTATATACAGGTTTAAAAAAAAAAAAAAAAAATCATAGAAAGTCAAAGAGGGTGCAGTTGGTTCATCGAAGCTAATATTTAGGGACTTCCACCCTAGGAAAAACCCGACCATCTGTTTAAGAATCTGACATAAACACATATTTGTGCTGATAGAAAAAAAGACATGCATGTGCACACGTGCCCCCTTGGGAAGATGTGAATTTCCTTCTGGGTGTCTTGTTAGAGTTAGGAAGACTTCCCACATGGATAATTCATGTGCCTGTAAATGGGATGAGTCTAGGACAAATTTGTTAGCTGAAAGGAATTCTTTAATCAATGTATTGGTATTTAAGCAGTAATTTTTTTTTTACTAGAAAGTTCTGAGTCCTTAGTACTGTGTTTTTCCAGTGTGAAACACTTCCTTAATTATCAAGGGCTGCTTTAATTCTCATTTTGACTAAAACACTAATTTGTTACTCTGAATTTTAACTGTATTGGGGAGTAATGCTTGTTCAAAGTTCAATTGTCTTTTTCTTCTGAAACAATTTTTCAGTTCAAAATAATTGGATCTTGTGAAGAAGCCATTTCAAGCATTCCTTGGGAGGCAACAGTGACTTAAAAAGACAGTTTATTTCAAAATAATTCAGAAATCTGTTTATAATTTGTATTAACCTTCATTTTTTCCCACCCTCTTCTATTCAGTTAATACAGCACTTGCCTCATCTTTATATGTGCCTTCAACATCCCAGCACTGCGGTGAGGCACATGGCTGCTCGTTGTGTAGGTGTTATGAGCAAAATAGCTACCATGGAAACAATGAATATCTTTCTAGAGAAAGTTCTACCGTGGTTGGGAGCAATAGATGACAACACCAAACAAGAAGGTGCAATTGAAGCCCTTGCATGTATCCTTGCTTGAGTACTCAAAAATGCAGAAACTTCTTTGCAGTTGCATAATTTGGGGGAACAAAAACTGTTGCCTGAAAAAAACAGGAGGAAAAATGAAATAAAATGTGAAGCTATTTTCCTCCTGTAGACAAGAAATAGAAGAAACTTTCATTTCCATTGCCTGTATTTTATCTATGAAATGAAGTTTGGTAGAGGTAATTCGGTTTCTCAAACAGTGGAATTCACTGGGCTAAATGTAACAGTAGCTCAGATTTTTGTCCCACCCTGTTGCTTTGTTAGTAGAAATCTTGTTCATCTGAATGTAAGGTATTAATGAATTTTACCTACTGAGTGTGAAATCTACCAGGCATATACTGATGTCAGAAAATCCTGAACTGGTAAAAACTATTTCCTTAATAACTGATTCAGGTGTAATGGAGCAGCTGGATGTTGGTATTGTTCCGTACATTGTTCTTCTAGTGGTTCCAGTTCTGGGTAGAATGAGTGATCAGACAGACAGTGTACGTTTTATGGCTACTCAGTGCTTTGCAACACTAATTAGACTAATGCCTCTTGAGGTAAGCTCAAGTTGTAAGTATACTGAGTTATGTGAACTCTTCTGTATCCACTTTTTCACCAGCGACAAAGTCCGTGCTTCTGGCTTATTAAATGCTGAATAAATAACTGGTTTTATAGATGTTGAGTCCATATCAGATAATTGAAGATGTGTCCTTTATAATGTAAAATGAGTAAAATTGGATCCTCTGTTAGTAATTGTCTGCTGCAATGTTAAAGTAAAATTTCTCTTCATAACAAACTCATTTCAGCTGTGTACATGAAGTTAATTGTATATTCACTGATTTTCCGTGTAATGCTGCTTTTGCTAGTTTTGGCTCAAAAGTCTTTTTAAGAGTTGTGTGTGTGCTTTCCCTAGTTATGTGTGGTGGTGTGTATGTGGTCAAGAGAAATGCATAAAAAAGCAATACTGATTTAAAAGGAAAAAATGAAATAGCAGTAATAGAAGAAGTGTGGAGATAAGTACAGTTACTTATTCCTAGTTCTTAAAATCAAAAAGCCCCACCCTACAGCTTTGGGCAAAATATTACTCATATTATGATCCACTAGTGTTTGATCAGTACAGATTTGTTTCAATTTTTCATTCTGACTACAACTTGCATACCTCAGACACTTTCTAATATTGCACTTGGAGGACTACAAGGCTTTTGAGTAACTTTCTTTCACCACCAGATGGTAACAGAAGACAGTTCAGAATTCATGTGCGCGTTTCTAATGAGAAAAAAAGTCATTTTAATGGGTTTAGTATCTTTTATTATCTCAGTTTTTAATTTAGCATAATAGAACCTTAGAATCTGATAACTAGCAATCTGCCTTAAATGGAGCACTTACTTCTGTATGCTTACACTGAAATGTTGAAGAAGTTGAAAGTAAGCGAGGCAGAAACGAATTTCTGGCATGCTACTGTTCGTTCCTGTGGCATTTGCACCAGTGCCCTTCATATCCATCTAAATACAGTCCTGTGGAATACATTTAGCTTACTTTTTTTAAAGCTATTTTAATAGAATTTAGTGAGCACCTTTTAAAAATGTAGAATACCTGTTTTATTAGTTGCATACATATGCATGATCAGTTAATATTTATTTTCCATAGGTACTCAAGAACTCCCTTAAGGCTTCCCTTTCCAGTTAAGGAAGTTCAGCATCAGATAATTGAACTATTTTAAAATGCAAACTTAGAGATATGCAAACTTAGAGTGAAGTAGATTAATAATGAGAGAAAATACCTGTACTGTTGTGAGACAGTCTTTTGATTGCCAGTTTTAAATGTTAGGCCAAAGAAGGAGTTTAAATTGATAACTGTAGAGGGGTTGGAGTCATCTCAGTGGAAGGACTAGGAGCAGTTTGATAGGGACTAGAGAAATAGATGTTTTATGAGGAAATACTTTATGAAGGAATGCTTTTTTGAGATTGAAATAACTTGATAATAAAGTTTTCGTAGACAGTTTCACACATGCTTTGTGTGAAAAAACTTACCGAGTGGTGTTTTATGGATACGTTCTACCTTTTTAAGTGGGAAGACTTTTCAGGGTAGTCTTGCAGGTGCTTCATAAGAGAAACTCCTACAGTTTTCAATAGTTAGTGGTATTGTTAAAACAAAAAACCCCTTTCCACTCTTTTCACTCTTGTGTCCCTGAAGCATGACTTACAGTTCCGTCACAAAACAAAGAGTCTGTCTAGTCTTTTGTGTTTATTGCTGGTGTTTTATATACCGCCTAAAATGCGAGACCTGAATTCAGCTGCTGGATAAGTAAAAATGATAGAGATCTGAATAAGCTTGGAGTTTCTAATCTGTATTTTTGTGTTTGTTTCTAATTGTGAGGAATTGGAAACAATAGCAAAAAAATGAGTTGGGAAAACTTAAATGTGCTCAGTTTCCTGTATCTTTAGTCTCAATTTCATTATTCATTCAACCATAAAAATGAAAATACAACTGAGAGAGGGATTGTAAGATAAATGGTTTAACTTAATCTGCCTTGTTTTATTAATAAGCAATCATGCTGCAAGTTGACAATATACTTGAATTAACTGGCATGATATTCACACTTCAGACATCTTCTTTTAAAAGGGAGGGTGGAAAGAGCAGTTGAACAAGTAGGCTCAAGTGGAATTAGAGAGTTTTTATTCTCAGCCAGGAGTCCTCCCTAAGCAATTAGTAACTCGGGATTTGAACTAAAGCTAACTAAAGATGGAGGTGGCCCAGAAAACTGGGATGACAGATGTGATGATGGCAAATATCAGTGCCCCTTTTGTTACTGTGTATTATTAGCAAGCAAGAATGTTTGAGTGTATTTGGTCCCCAGAGAGATTATTCTAGCCTGGTGCGAGAAGTACCTAGGAAGCCAAGGTCTGCTGCTACAGACCTAGAGGGGTTTAGGTTTTTCTTTTTCCTGATAGTTTCCAGCTGCTTCAGTTCATTGTATGGATTTCAATATCACTTTAGATCTAATTCTACTAACATCTGTAGGAAAAAACTCCATCTAATTTTTGGATGGTAGACTGTGGCTAAGGAGAAACGGGTGTCAAATGATTCTCTAGCCAACCACATAAATTCTCAATTAGAGGTAGAATAGCTCAGTCTTTGTAAAATCTTACAAGCATGACAGGATTTCTCCTCTTCTATGCGATTGTATCAAGCTTTTCAGTGTGTTCTTTGGGGCAGAACTTGTCTTTTGCACCCTACAACCCTGGAGGGGTTGATCTGCAAGGAATCAAGGTACTGAGTTTGGATTTATACAATTGAGAAGACCGCAGAACCTTGCCATCTGTTTGTTTAAAGTGTCTAAGCTAGTAGGGGTTTTATTTCTTATTGTCTGTGTGAGACTTAAGTACTGTAGCCCTTACATTACTGCTTTAAAAATATTATCCTAGGCTGGTATACCAGATCCACCAAACATGTCTGAAGAATTAATCCAAATGAAAGCTAAAGAACGTCACTTTCTGGAACAGTTACTGGATGGAAAAAAACTGGAAAACTACACAATTCCAGTACCAATCAAAGCAGAGCTCAGAAAATATCAGCAGGTAACAGCTTACACTTTTATTTTAAGAGAACGAAGTTCCAGTCTGATACAATTTTATGGAAGGGTAGGAGTTGCTACCACACTGGGTTTTTTTGCTTTTGGGTTTTTTGGTTTTGATTTTTGTTTTTGGCTGTGCAGTGTGTGTCTTGGACTCTTGACTAAGGAAGAATAAATGAAGTAATGCATGCCATTTATACTGGTTTTCTTCAAGATTTTTTGTTTTTCTTTCGCCTCTCTGGATTCTGTCATTTTTCTCAGGGAATGGTCAATGGGCTGTGCCTTGCTTAGGCTGACTGTGGCCACTCACAACTGCAAATCCAGGCCTCGTATTGTTTGGCCACTTCGGTTTCTCCCTTTGTTCCCCTCTGCTTTGAGTGAATGGGCTGTAGTGGATGAATTTATGGTGGGAAACAAGCTCATAGTTTGGCAGTGGTGGATGATAGAACATACAGATGTTTGAACTGAAGCTTCACTAGCCTAAAGCCAGTTTTTACTTCTGAGGCACTCGTTTTATTTTGTGCTTTCAGGATGGAGTGAACTGGCTGGCATTTCTCAATAAATACAAGCTTCATGGAATTCTTTGTGATGACATGGGCTTAGGAAAAACTTTACAATCCATTTGCATTCTTGCAGGTGATCATTGCCTCAGGTAAGCTTAAACAAATAACATTCTACCTTAAAGACTTTAATGATAGGTTTTATCTATGCTATTGACTCTGGACATAGTCCTGGGCAACCAGCTGCAGGTGGCTCTGCTTGAGCAGGGGGCTTGGACCAGATGACCTCCACCAGAGGCCCCTTCCAGCCCCAACTATTCTGTGAAAACAATTTTTGAAACTTGTTTTGATGTTCTTAAAAGGGCTCAGGAATATGCAAGAACAAAACTGGTGGACAGTGTTCCTCTTCCCTCCTTGGTGGTGTGCCCTCCTACACTCACGGGACACTGGGTGGATGAAGTGGGCAAATTTTGCTCGAAAGAGTATCTTAATCCTTTGCACTACACAGGACCTCCTACTGAGAGAGCAAGGTAATGTATTTTGCATTTATGACTTGGGTAGAGTAAATTATCACACACACAATATTGTAATTCACTTTCCTACTATTACTGAAACATAGGTTGTGGGCATGGTAAAACTTGTGATGGTATCTTTAAAGGCTGAAATAATAACATATGCAAGGAACACTTTAGTTATTATCCTCTCTTTTTTTCTTAAGATTACAACACCAGGTGAAAAGACACAATCTCATTGTGGCTTCATATGATGTTGTAAGAAATGATATTGACTTTTTCAGGTAAGAATTGGTTTGTTTTAGGAGTTCTTCATAGCTTAGACTTCTAAATGCTACTTAAGTCTATGCTCTCCTTTTCTAGAAATATTAAGTTTAATTACTGCATTCTTGATGAAGGCCATGTAATAAAAAATGGAAAAACAAAGCTGTCAAAAGCAGTTAAACAGCTGACTGCAAATTACAGGATAATTCTTTCTGGGACACCAATCCAGGTAACTTTTCTTTTTTCCTAAGGAGTTGGGCAAGTAGTAGAAAACAAGCAAGAGATATCTATTTTGCAGTCCATTTTATTGTGCTTTTTATCAGTTGACTTGTTGAAAGCATACATTGTAAAAAGTCTTTCATTGCTGAATGCTTGAAATGCCATCTTTTTCCTTTCACAGTGTACCCCTGTATAGGGGAATGGGAGCAGGATCTGTAGTATTAATGGGCGCAAAAGTTTGCAGCGAGGCTTTCTCTACCACTTGTTCTTTAAGTAGCAGGCAGGGAAGGGGAGAGAGCATTTCTTTATGCCTCTAGTGAAATTAGCAAGAAACAAAAATCTGAGAACCCCAGATTTTGGGCTTTGTCCTAATGACTTGTCTGTGGATTATCCGTCTCATCCAGGACTAAGACCACTGGCGTCTCCTGGGTTTTGTTGTCCAGAAGAAATCAGTGTGTGGCTTAAGATATTAGACACAGTAGAAAGTCCATTTATATGTTAAAGTGTATGTACAGGTCTTCCTGTAAGAGCCACCAAATTTGAGGAGCTCGAAAGTATGAAGTGTTAACGTTTGTAGTGTTTTATAGGCAGTGTTACATATGTTGGAAATGTTTCTGATAGCTTGCAGCAATGCATTAGTTTTGAAATAATTTAACAAATGTTTCTTTTGTGTTCAGAACAACGTCTTGGAGTTGTGGTCGTTGTTTGATTTCCTTATGCCAGGATTTTTGGGTACTGAACGCCAATTTGCAGCCCGTTATGGCAAACCAATACTGGCAAGTAGAGATGCCCGAAGCTCCAGTCGAGAACAAGAGGCTGGTAAGGTTCAAACATCAAATCTTGGTTTTCTTGTTTTCTTCCTTTAAATGAGAACTGCTAACGAAAAGAGAAACTGCGGTCAGTTACAACGTAAGAAATTGGAGGGGCTGAATGTTTTAATTTTTTTTTTTATTCCCCTAAAATACTGCTTCTGTTGCCTTCACTAGGGGTTCTTGCAATGGAGGCACTGCACCGCCAAGTTCTGCCATTCCTGCTAAGGAGAATGAAAGAGGATGTACTGCAAGATCTTCCACCCAAAATTATTCAAGATTATTACTGTATTCTCAGTCCTCTACAGGTATACTTAAAAAGTGGCTGCAAACTTAGTTTTTTCAGCGCAGTGAAGACCACAAAAAAACCCACTTCTCTATTTCTGGGTCAATCTGATGTCAGCTCTGACGTTCTCTTGAGGCCACAGTACTAAAACGTTTTTCTAGTATGTGTTTAAAAACTAATTTCAGTGCAGTTGCAGTAGAGTATTTCTTTTAGCTAAATTTCTGGCATCTTTCTACAATAACAGCATCTAGACATCTGCAGACTTTTTTAAAAAACACTTTCAAGCTGAAAGAAAATAAATTGCAACAGATTCCACTGTTAATGTTGACCTTGTGCTACATATAAAATAGCCTCCTTAATTTATCATAACTCGAAACTAAATTCTAAAAGTGACTGTCTTCTGTCGGGGAAAACATACTCATTCTCTTGTCTGGGGCCTGGTGTACAGGTTCAGCTTTATGAAGATTTTGCTAAGTCTCGTGCCAAATGTGATATTGATGAAACAGTTTCTTCAATTTCACTGAACGAAGAACCTGAAAAACCAAAGCTTAAAGCTACAGGTCATGTATTTCAGGTACAGATTTCTTCAGTAATTTTTACTACCTTGTTCATTTATTTCTGGTAACTGTATTTCTGGGTTTAATAAAAAATGAAAATCCAAGTGACCATATCATCTAAGTAAAATATTTAGATTTTAGATCAGATTGTCTGAAATGTGATGTATAGCTATTATGTTTAAATTATGGTTTTGTATCAAGTCATATAAAACGGTCTTAAATTGTTAATGTGTTCTGCTCAAATGGTGTTCAGCTATTTTGTGGATCTTTGATACCACTCTCAATTTAAAACTGATTACCAAACTGATCAGGGAGTTCCCTGTTGATCTCATCAGCTGTTACACTACAAAATTAAGATCCTAAAACATGAACAGAAAAGTTCCCTTAAGGTTAAATCTGAATTTATGAAGGTTCATGGTCTTACAGAATTGCAGATTAAGTCTTGGCTACTTGGAAACAATAATTCTCATAGGTTCTGCACAGCTCCCAAACCCATGTACTATATCCCACACTCAGATGAAGTCTTTGCACTGTTCCTGCAACAGGAACCAAACTCATTATGCACTTAACAGTTACTGGATACAGTTTGAAATACAGGTTTTCTTAATACAAAAGTGCAACTTTAGCATATATTTTTATTAAAATAAACTCCAAACTGTGGAATGTGGCTGAGTGGCCCCTATACTTGTAATCAACTTTGTTCATCCTTTTTCTGTAACTACATTGTTGCTAACCATTTCTTTGAACGTAATTTCCTAAATAAAGGCATTGCAATACTTACGGAAGCTGTGCAATCATCCAGCATTAGTGTTAACAACCCAGCATCCAGAACATAAAAGAATTACAGAGCAACTTGCAGCTCATAGTTCATCCCTTCGAGATATCCAACACGCACCTAAGCTGTCTGCTTTAAAACAAGTGAGTAGACTTGCATGTTGTGCCTTTAATTTCCTGTGTCTCTAGTGGTGTTTAAGACTTCATCAGTATAAAACTGGTCTTAAAACACTAGTTAAAGTACCATATGGAATAGAGTACAAGGGGTTGTTAAGCATATGCCCTATTTTTCCTATTAATTCAAGGGGGAGGGGGAAGCACAAGCTTGCTTCAAGGTGATGATGTTTATATAATTTTTGCTGCCTTGTCAAAAACCTTACTTTTATGCTTCTTACTGCTGCGCCTCTTGTTATAGAAAAAACTTTTGTGCTATATATTACGCAGGAGACTATTACCTTGATAAAGTTAGATTGCATTACATAACTCTATTGTAAGTAAAGCAAAATGAAGAAAATTACTGTTCTGTTGACTCTTAAATTTTTCATAGTTTGACAGTGAAGCCAAACTTTGCATAATGGCATTTTAAGTGACTGTCACTTACAGACTGCCCTCTGTAGTTTATTTCTCTTATTTCTACTTTTGATAGTCCATCAATGACAATATTTACATAACATATACTGTCATTTCGATGATACACTTTAATGCTCTTTTACTTTAAGCTGCTGCTAGACTGTGGTTTGGGGAATGGTGGATCTTCAGAAAGCGGTACAGAAGCTGTTGTGGCCCAGCACAGAGTACTTATCTTCTGTCAACTTAAAAGCATGCTGGATATAGTGGAGCATGACCTTTTCAGACCTCAGTTACCTTCAGTTACTTATTTACGACTAGATGGCAGCATACCTGCTGGTCAGAGGCATTCCATTGTTTCACGGTAAGCATACACTTTCATAACCAGTATGTGGCCAACTGTAATGAACTGTATTATTTATATGGTACAAAATTGTTCTTTTGTCTGCCTCAAAGCGTTGAGGTTCATAAACTCATTATTTAAATGAAATTTACCATGCATAACTTTTTTTGTACACAGGTTCAATAATGACCCATCTATAGATGTTCTTTTGCTCACCACTCATGTTGGTGGATTGGGACTTAATCTAACAGGGGCTGATACAGTAGTATTTGTGGAACATGACTGGAACCCAATGAGAGACCTGCAAGCCATGGATCGGGCACATCGCATTGGGCAGGTGAAAAACTCTTAATTTCCCTTAAGTGTTTTTTTTTTCCCCTTGCCAAACTCCTGTTTCCTCAAATTTGTATAAGGCTGTAGCTTATAAAAGTGATGCCTGGGGGTTTCCACCAAGCTTCTATTCATACTGCTTTCTTGCAAATACACCAGTTGAAGTGTGTACCCTATGCCCAACTTGGTATGCCTTCTGTTCTGTACTTCCTGAGCTGCTGAGAAGAGGCCAGGGAAGAATCACCTCTCATTTGAGGAGGAGATGCAACTGAGACGAGGAACTGAAGGGTTGTCCTTCTCTGTCTGCACAGAGAAAGAGTGACTGCTGTTAGTCTCCCTCCTACAGCTGTAAAAAGCAGTGAATTCTTAACTTCATGAGTGCAGATGCAATTGCAGGTGCCTCTACTATATGCTGGCATAGTCTCATTCTTTTCATCTAACATCGGTCAGACTTACGGACTACAATTACTGAAGGGTAACTCCAAGCCAAACTGCTTCCAGACTGTCTATGATTAATACTAAAAGATTATGCTCTCTTGAATACCTATGATTTATTTTTTTTAGCTAAGTGTGCTTTTCTTTCTTTCAGAAACGTGTTGTTAATGTGTATCGCCTGATAACCAGGGGAACTCTGGAGGAGAAGATCATGGGTCTTCAAAAGTTCAAAATGAATATTGCAAATACAGTGATCAGCCAAGAAAATGCAAGCCTACAGAGCATGGGAACAGAACAGCTTCTTGATCTGTTCACTCTTGACAAGGTAAAGAACCATTTTACAAATACTTACCAAAAATAGAGTAAGCTTAGGGAAAAACTTTGCTTTGAAATGTAAAATTTAATCAGACAAACACTTGAAGTTGGAATGATGAATAGTAGTAGTAGACAGCTCTCTGAAACGGGAGGAAGTGATATTTCCCCAAGAGAATCATGACACTTGAAGAATTTAGTATATACCTTATTCTGTATATTATTTTTTTTTTTTTTGTGAAGGATGGAAAAACTGAAAAAGCAGATACCTCTACCTCTTCTGGGAAAGCATCAATGAAATCAGTACTCGAAAACCTTGGAGAACTATGGGATCAGGAACAGTATGACACTGAATACAGTCTTGAAAACTTTATGCGTTCATTAAAGTAACCATCATATATTTGTAATACAACTGCTGCTAGTTCACGTATTTTTCTGCTGATATTCAGCAAACTTCAAAGCATATATAGTGAACCTTTAGCTTAATGTGTAAATAGACTTATCAAAAGAAGAATTTTCAAAAGACTGGCACCGAGTAGTGTCACCTGTTTCACTGGGGAGTTACTCTGTCTTAAACGTTTGCACTGTATAAAAGAACTTTAATGTAAACATTGTGAGGTGGTTTGAATTTTACTTGTTCTGAACGGCTGCAAATTCTTACTTGGTAGGAGAATAAAACAAAGCAAGTTTTTACATATGTTAACAAGTGTTACTTCTGCTTGAAGTTAAATCCACCATTATTTCTTTCTGTATCTATAATAGTTTTGTACAGTTGTTTCAGTGAGTACTTCAGGTTGTTCAGTGTACATTTTTCTTTTAAACACAACTTGCTTTTATGGGGTATTAAAAAACAATTTTCAACTTAAACTTTCATTCGGATCATTTCAGGACTTGTATCACCAGAGGCAAAGCCTAGAAGCCTTGAAAGTATTGAATAATTAAAGGGCACTAGGTATGTGCACCCACCTTTGTATATTGAGTATAAATATATTATGCTCTTCAGTCTTTTGACACCATCTTGAGAGAACAGCTGACTTGAACTTTTTAATGTAATGAGCTATATTAAATACAGGTAATGGCCTATTTGAGGCCATGTTTGCATCCTATTAGCAGGGGTGTACTTTTTTAATTTATCTATAAGGCTAGAATATAGCCACTTTGAGAGATGCATGTATTCAGTATGTTTCAATCTTATATATTTTTTGTAACTAAAAGAAGAAATTAAATATACAGACATTTTCCAGAAGTAGATTTTACACTGTCTAGGATTCTGAAGTCCATGCTAAAGTGACTGTTTACTAAACTGATGCATGATTTAAAGCTTCTTAAAGGAATAGGGAGGACATTTTTCTTTAGGAGGAAATACACATAGAAATACCTACATTCAGTTTGAGGGAATTGAATAGCTGAAATTGTGTAACAAAGATAGTAAAGGACTTTAATAGCAGTAAGTGAGAATAACATGGCTGTATGTTACGCAGCTTTTTATAAAAGGGAGGCAGTAGTGAAGGTGTGTTTCTAGATGTGCATATGTACCAGTGTGCACTTTTTATAAATATTAAATTATAGATAACTTACAGCAGTTGTCTGAATACATAGAATATATGTATAAATATAAAACCTAAGGTTTGTAGCTTGCTGTGTGCTTAAGCATCAGAGCTTAAAAACCACCAGAGACCTCAACTATGTAACATAAGATTGTTTTAAAACAATATATATAAATCAAGACTGTTCTGCAGCATTGGAGATGAATTAATGTCACATTTCAGTAGTTATGAACTGCCATATTGTAACTAAATTAGCATTCCATGAAAATAAACAAAACTGGGAATATATAATGTGTATGTTGTGTATATCCGTGTTTAGGTCTTTTCCTGTAGAGAAGACTCGCTCACTGTAGCTGACTAGGTAAAAAACTAATGCTTTGGAAATGACAGCTGGATTACTAGATTTATATTTGTTCATTTCTACCTTCATTCATAGAATATTTCTGTTGTGCTCTCAACTGATAATCCATGGGGGGGACAGACAAGATGGAGCTTGGTGTTCTGGTTGCAGTGAAATTACAATGCTGGAATACTGGGTACTTTAAAATAACTTGGTGCAGTGATCTGGTGATAGTGCCCAGAAATAATAAGATACTTAGTCGTAAAACACTGCATATGTTTTTCTTCAAGAGTTTTACTAGTTGCTGTGGTAGGAAACTGTTTCGCTCCTGGTGGAAAAGAAATACACACCAAAGGACTGCTTTAAGCCAGTTACTTATCACATTGAGGTTACTATGCAACCATAATACTTTCAGTGATGGCTCGCTTGGATATGACATCAAAAAGACGACTGCACCTGGAAAATGATGGGGGGAGGGAGGGGAGCAGAACCTAGAATAGGTTGTTTCAGGATTATTGTATGTACTGACTGATCTTGTGTCTTGTGAATTAACACTTTCAAAACAGAAAACAGCAGGAATACCACACTAAGCGTATAGAAAACATTTTTAGTTACTTTAATATTTAACTAAGAGCTTTTACGTGCTTGTCAAGCTAGCAGACCATTTACCGTGATCTGGCTTGTTAGTGCAGTGTTCTCAGTATTCAGTTACAGCAAAACTCAAGCAAGAAATATGCTCTTGGAATGCCTGTAACTGCACTTGACCTGTTTAATGGGTAGTCAGGTGAATATGAAATTTTTTTTTCCAAGCTTGCTGAAATCAAAACTTAAAATTTAGTGCATGGATGTCAGGTTCTCAGCACCAACCATTTAGCTCTACAGCTCTGCCCCTATGGCAGTGTATCATTTGCTGATGAAGACATGGCCTAAACCTTGAATTGACTGACTGCTCCCTAATGCTTTTGGAGGTTTTGATTTCAGCAAGCTTGGAAAAAAAATTACACTTAAGAGTTAGGGTATGCCTACTCATTATTTAGTTTAACTCAAATTAGTTCGGGTTTAGTCTTTTGCTTTAGTCTTATCTCTAGAAAGCTTGCATTTTACCCTAAAATTACTAGATTTAAAGACAAATGCTTACACTTACCATTAGTGGTATCCCCAACTTTACTACCATCCCATGGTTCTACAGGTTACTAAAGCAGTAAGCACATCTTTCTAATTAAGTTAATTCAAGCAGAAGTAGGGCAACTTAAGCCATGTTAGAAATTTCCAAGATGAAAACATACTCGCATACAGAAGATTAACTTGCTTATGAATGGCAAATAACGTAGTGTTAAATACAGCTTTGGCACAGGTAGGGGAAGCTTTAAATCTTTTAAGGACCACAGCAATAACTGACCTGTGGCTGGTGGTAAGTTACTTTGTTAACAAAACCTTGGAAGCTGCATTTTTTTCTTTAATCGAAGCCAAGCAGGAAGATGCTTTACAGTAAAAATTAATTCACCTTTTAAATTATGTTTAAGCAAGTTACTTCAAGGGCAGTTCTCTGAGTAAAAGCATTGTTGTAGAGCTAATTATTCATCTGAGTTCTTTCAGTGTCCTAGTAAGAGACATGACCTTTAAATTTGTGTCAAACTGTATTAGTTGGCTTCTTACCTTCTAGTGGCTTCACTAGTTCTTCAATATTCTCCTCTACAGCAGGTTTAGAGGTATCTGTTCAGTTACACTGTTTAAGGCTAACTCACTGTTCAGAAATCAAGCGTTGGTTGCTACTCTGGCACCCAAAACCAGAGTCAAACCCTAGCTGAAATGGGGGATTCTGCCTAAGAAAGGAAAGGCTCTGTTGGTGTGAAGACAGACAAAACTACCTTCTGCAGTGCAGGGAGGCCTCTCCACTCCTGGGAGGACCACACACCAGCAGGACCACGCTGACCTAGCTCACAGCTATCTTGGGTGTGACACAAGGGGGAGATGCATTTCTTCCTTCTGCTGTGTGCATGCACAAGCAGAGCTTTCCGCTAGCACCATGGTGGCATTGGGCAAGGGAAGGTACTAAACAAGTGAGCGCATCTTGAAAAACAAAAATGGCAATCCCCAGACTTCGAGCAGGCTTTCAGTCCTCTCCATTCATAAGCCTCATGCAATAAACAACAAAAACTTAATTTTTGTCTATTATTTCCTACAGTCAGGTACCTTTCAGTCAACAGAGTAGAAGGTCTGTACCAAGCTCCTATGTATCTTTTTTTTTCTTAGTCAACAGCTAAATATACTATGTTAAACTAGGTTGTTGGCTTTTTTTAAAAAAAAGGCCTTCCTTCACTAGCCTCTTGAATTAGGGAAGGATCTCCATTCCTGTAGCTCTCTCCTTTTGCTTTATTACTATATTGTCCAAAATTTAGCAGTTAATAAGAGCTCGGTTACCCTCTTAGTGCCTTGGGATTACCAACTGCATCTGCATTGCCAAAGCAATCAAAATCTCAGGAATAGCTTAGAAAAGCAAAATGTTTCAGTACTCAGCATTTTAATATTGCTTAAAAGCTACAATAAGTTGTTCAAGTTTAGATGTTTATAACTTCAGTCATGGTAGTCCTGTACAAAAGAGGGAAATTATGAACTGTATTTACCCTTGTTCAGGGTGAGTGTTCAGTGGAAATGTTTCTGTAAGTTTTATACCAAAAACTTGCACACGATTATCTACAATGAATTCCACAAATGCACATGCTTCCAGCTCTTACTGCAGAGAACAGTTTCGGGATTTTTCATTCCATACAACTGTACATTTATTTGCAAGGTATGCTACTGGAACCTTGAAAGGGCATGTCTTCACATTTTTATTTGTATTGCCTCCACAACAAAGGGTTTAAGAAAGAATTTACTTCCTACAGAAATACTAAAGAAGAGTTAAATATGGGTAAAGCTGAACAAAGATTACCAAGATGCACAACCTCAAAAAAAAAAAAAAAGTTACATGGGCTAAGGTATGTGGCCCATCCTAAAAAGACTTGTTGACTGACCAGAAAATGCCCTTGCTGCTGAAATATGCTGTGCTTTGGAAATTCTTTTTTCAGGTAAAAGAGAAGATGTGCCTTGTATATTTGTTTAATTACAAAAAGAAAAAGACGAACACAACACAACCAAGAACAAGAGCTATCCAACCTAGGGAACAACCCTGTACTGACAAAAGCTAGGCTGGGTGACCTAATAACCTCATATTTAGCTTTTATTTCTATTGAAAAACCTAGCTCTGTTTTATTGGCTCAGAAGGGTTTTTTTAATGCTAAACTGCAATAAATATGCAAGAAAACAACAGAATAACTCTTAATGGTTGTCCTTTGCTAAAGTTAAGCTATTTTTATGAACACCTTGTAGACATAGGGACACAAATTTGCAACTTTACATTTCCATTTAAGTTGTACCCAGCCAGCATTGCATTCGCACAAACCAGCACACATGAACATCAACGTTTCAAACACTTAAAAAATCTGCTTCACCTATCAGTAAAGCTCTGCTAAAATATTTTTAATAGATTTAGTACTTTCAATTTAAATGAGTTTTCAAGAAAGTGTAGTGTATCTTACAAAACACGATTTCAGTAAAATGAAGGTCTCTATTGGCACTGGTTGGAAGGAGTTAAGACCAGGAGGCCCATCACTTAAAGCTAAAGTCTTTTGGAACAGTGATTTGTTAATTCTCAGGGTAGTCAGTACAAAAATAGGTCTCTGGCATCTTATGTCAGGAACACAAGTTTACTAGATATGTCTTTTTACTGCTTTTACAGAGGAGGGCCAAGGCTTAAGGAGAAATAGCACCTCATCTCACATGGGATTTATAACACTGAGATAGCAAGATACTCAAATACTGTAATGATTAGCACCAGAAGCAAGTCAGTGGGGGAGAAAAAAGCCATCTTGAGAGGAAGGTTTGAATTCTGAGCAGTAAAAGTTGTGGTAAAGGTTTAGGATTACACTGTGCAAAAGAAGAAAATGAAACACTGCTCTTATTAAACAAACAAGAGTAAAGAGGGACTGCATGTGGTCATAAGGTACTTACACAAGAGCGCTGCATTAAGTTCAACTTTCACCTAGAGCTTCCCAGGCACAGATGTCGTAATACCACAGGTAAGGGTAGAGTGTTGCCACTACGCCCTTGTAAGAGCCCTCCATCACACAATGAGGCTAATTGCTCGGTCCTTCATCAGTCAGGAATGATGCTCATATCCTGATTAACCAAAAGGTGTACCAGCCACCAAGTTCAGGTTTGAAAATTGCACTTACTTACAAGAAAAATTAAGACAACTATCAAAAAAGATGTATTTCAGATACTACTGTTGGGGCTTGCAGGTGAAAGAGTTAAGCTGCAGGATGGCAAGGACTGTAATTTCTATTGATTCCGATAGCCTTTTCTCTCATCAACTAGAGCCCATGCAGTTCAGTGACTCCAGTTGCCTCTCCATGTGCTAAAACTGCCACGCCAGCTAAGTGAGATGCCACCCTCAACCATCATCACTTTGAACCTGTCATACGTCACACGCTACTATAATTCTCAAGACTGGTGAACTACTGATCTCCCATTAAAACAACCTAGAGGAACGTACAGCTGAATGGGATGAGAGGCTGGTTTTCAGAACCAAACTTCTGCGCAGGTGAATAGTCTGAAATTCTGTGAAAAAATGAGGAGATCTGCTGCTTACACACACATGGTTAAGACTGAATTTCCATTGACTAAAAAGTTGCCACTTAAATCCATCTTAGCATATAAATATGTGAAAGGCTATACAGACCCTAATGCCAAATCCTGAATACTTTAAATGGAAGAAAGGAATAGCTGAAGAAACAAAGTGCTTAACACAAGGTAACACGAGCGAACTCAAATGTGGATTTAGGAACTTTGTTAGGCTATCTTTTCCTTTCCCTCCCCCAAACCTTAAAAAAGTCAACACGCTCAAAACTTATGCTTTTTTCTGAGCTTTATCAGGTGGATAGCTAACTCAATGTTAGGTGTCTGTCATTAATTTAGCAAGTAAAAGTAATCAACAAACATATGCTCTTACAGATGATGACCTGCAGTATTTTCTTTTAAAGTAAAATTCAGACCAGGATTTGCTAACTTGTAAGAGGAAATTTCCACATACTGAAGGAGAATGTTTACTGCTCAATTTCCCTTTTTAGATGAGGGTAAGAAGTTGATCCAGAGAGCAGCAACTTCAAAGACATAAATTAAGACTCCTGTACAAAAACTGCAGGAAAACTAGGGAAGGGTGAAGTGCAGAAATGGGGAGAAAGGAAGAGTAACATGCTGCATCCTGCCAAAGGGCTGTTCCAGGAGCACGGCAAATTGAACTAATCTGCAGCTCAGTCAGAGGCTCAGAAATAGCTGAGCTATCGGAACATGCTGGACACGTCTCCAATACACTCCCGTTCCAGGGGCCTTTGCAGGGTGATGCTGCGCTGTCCATGCCAAGTCTGCGCCTGCCAGAGATTTCCCATATGTCGGAGTAATTACACTTCATCGTTTACACAGGCTGCCTGCTTAGATACTCCATCGAGAAAACAGGAATACTTATCAGCATACCGGCAGCAAGTGAATTGAGTGGTTAGCTGCAGTATGCTTTCTGCTACTGTTTCTGTGTTATTTCTCTTTGAATAAATATTGTTCTCTCCAGACACACGTTTATGTATTCTGGCCCTGTTTCGCATGACCCATGCTGCACTTAAGGTGATTTAATTATCAGTCACAGCCTAGCATCCTAGAAATAAAGCCTTTAAGTAGCAATCTGTAATGATAAACCCAGGGAAGAGCTAATGCAGATGTGCAAATCTAACTGCTTTTGCAAGTTAGTAAACCAAACTTGAAAAAAATCCGTTGAACTGTACACGATCTGTGCCATAGCCAGAGAAGAAAGACGTCAAAAAGACATCAACCCCCAGAGAACAATGCCCTTGGATTCCTGCCTCTCTTGAATCAGAGTCACTTCACTTAGGAGCAAAATTGACTCTGTGCTACCAAAAGAAGTGTGGCTTTAGGAAAATGCTGTACTGTATTTTGATGTATTTCTCCATACTGCCCACACCTCTACTCGGTCCAAATCATAAAACACTTCTGGGATGCTTGCAACTGTTCACCCTTGGTGCCTCTATCTTGCAAGCACCATCACTCACAAAACACAGTAATCTTGTCAACCAAACTAGCAGTACAGAGGTGCTTGTTCATCTAGAAGCTTTGGGTAGCTATATAAACATAGGCAAAGTTCTATGCATAAAGTCAAAATACTGCCCATAGTCATGTTCAGAGGAATGTATTTTCAAGAGACCACAGAGAGAAGCATCAAGCACACAAACCAAACCAACAGCTAACGCCGGCCCACCAGTGTTTGTTTAGGATTTATTTTAATGCTTACCCACTTAGGCATCTTACCAGTTAAACTACCAGTTCATTTGCAAGCTGGAAAGGACAACGTGGCAGAATTCGAAGCTGATACTTCTGCTTTCTTTGCTGCAAGATGTGATCAGCATTTCAGGCTCCTCACGGCTGGTGCAGTCAGCAGTAGTTAATTATTGTTTACAGCACGCAGAACTGCGTGTTCTCGCAGTCACATCGCTCTTTGGCTGCGCCTGCGATTTATCAGTTGAAGAGCAAGGCGACAAAGCAAGCAAGGAGAGCAAAAAAAACCCACAACCCCAAACCACGACAGTTTACGCCAGCTGTGTGGGGTCAGGGAAAGTGAAGGAGGAGGAAGGGACACGAGATGCACTTGCCACCAGCCCCGCTTTCCCCTGGCTCGGTTCGGTTTGTTCCTCCCCAGTTCCCGCTCTGCCTGTTAGCCCACGGCAGCTGAAGGGGCCGGCGGCCTGCGAAGGCCCCACAGCTCCTGGCCGGGTGGGCGCCACGTGCGGCCCCGCCCCTCGAACCTTCCAGAAGCCTCGGCCTCGCTTCCGCCCCGGCTGCCCGCGCAGGAAACGCCGGGAGCACAAGCTCCGCCCCCCCCCAACCCTCTGAGGCACCAGGGGTCGCCGCCGCCCGCTGCGAGCCGGCCTGGAAGCAACCCTTCCTCCCCCCCGGGTTGGCCGTTGGGTACCCCCAGGCTAATAAACCACCTCAGGGCCAAGGACAAGGCGTGTCGGGCTGCAGAGCTCTCTCCCGGCGGCAGCAAAACTGCTCGGCTGCTGCTAGAGAAACCAGGGAGCACCGAGCGCTCTGTGAGGGTTTGGGGAGGGGGGGGGAGTTGCAGCCCTGCAGGTAAAATGATGGTGCTTGGGGCTGAGGAGGTGGCTGGTGTGCGTTTCGAAGCGTCTGTACAGTGGCAAAATCACCATCTGCGCTTGGTCTGCTTCCTGACAAGTGAGGATCAAACCTGGATTTGGGGCTGAGCTGCATGCCTTGTGAATTTGTTTATCTGCTCAAGGTCTCTAGAGGCAAGGAGGTTTCCTCTCTGTTTTGTTAGTCCGCTGCTGATGCGTTGTATAGTAAGACTTGCATCTGTGGCAGAGGTGTATTCACGGCACTAAAAGGCTTTTGAAATTATTAGATGCCTTTATCAGCTTTACTTTGGTATTTAATCAGCCACAAAAGCTATTTATTGCCTCATAAACTCCTCTGCAGCAAACATTATCCTTTAATTAATCCCTGAAAATTACAAAGGCTGATGAAGGAACCTGTTTTTCACAGCATGCAATTAAGCTTAGGTGAGTTTGTTGCTGTTTTCCCTCTCATGTTGTTTTTAGACAGTTGTCAGCTGGCCCAGTCAGAGAGCTTGTTAGGACAGGTAGTAGCAATTTAGCAGCATGGCATAGGTAACAAATACCAGCCAAATCACTGAGCTGTGAGGGTTATTCACAGCTGAGAAACTTGAGAGATGAGTAAAAGTTAAACCCTAATTTAACTCACATTAAAATCGGAAGGGCAATTTGAACAGAGTGTGGCTTCAGAACTAAATGATGTTGCAGACTCATTAAAAGATTGGAGACAGCTGCTAATTAGGAGTATTTGAAGCTGATGTCGCAATAATAGATCTCTCGTGTACTGAAGGATTTCAGATGCACACTTGCTTTATATATCATGACTTTTTGTATATCAGTATTTACAGAAATTCAAAGCAGCTGAAAAGCATCAAAATCTGGCTATGACTAGAACAACTCAACCTTGAGATATCCACGAGGATAATGTTTTGTAGCATGGTTACAAGTTTTTTTACAGCACAGACAGGAAGTTTTTCTGTTTCCACATACCCCAACCCATACATCCACCAGAATCAAACGTTAATTTTAAACTAAAGCAGTTCATAAAATTAGAAAAATGTTAGGCATCCTGTTTTCAAACTTTTATCTGGCCATTATGAGGACTAGAATTAAAGCTGGAAATTCAAGGATCTTGTGTAAACTTTTTGATTCTAGCAGAGAGCTTTGCTGGGGGGGGGGAGGGGAGCAAGAAACATTCCCCTGAATATTTGGGACTTGGCAATGCTGAGTCCTACCTCATTGCTTCTCATGGATGATTGATAAAAATTCTTGTGGAATTGCCATTGGCTGCTCAGAAACGTGACATCGAGAAAGAAGGTATTTTCATATATTTATCCAGGTTAGTTACTGAGTTGCAAGAAGGTGTTGTGATCATGTAATCAGCCAGGACTCTGCAGATCTACAGCAAATGTTTAATGAACTGCGAATTATATTTTAAGAAGTACCTAGTGATGCAGGGTGTAGAGGATGTAGTTAAGGTAGTATAAATGTGATAAAGCCCATGAAGTAGAGGAAGGGAGGTAGCTCCAAAAATTGTTGCATCAAATTTCCCCATCAGCATTTAACATTTCAAAAGCAAATTCTGAAAGAAAAAAATATAGCTCTTGTGTTTGAGAAATGGGAAAAGATAAAAAGAGAAGTGGAAAAAAACATTGCCTCCTGTGTCTCTTATGGCTTTTTATTTTTCCTCATCACTGGAAGAAAAAAAGACAAAACCCAAACCACAAAAAACTTTGACCTTGCTCTACAGCTAGCTCACAGCTGCTAGGGAATTTGCATCTCCTGTGACAGGTGTTAATCATGGTGAGACTAAAGAGCAGTTCCACTTCGGTGACTCTTTCTATGTGTTAGTAGGTGGTAGCATAGTCAGAACTCATAAGAGATTGTGTTTTTAGAGACATATTGAAAACTCCAACCCAGTAATTATGTTTTCCAAAGTAGTCCATTTGTGCTGCGTTGCTGCTGGAGACATTCTGTATTGCCTAAATGATGTGTTTGTGCCGCCTGAGTTTCTGAAATATAAGTAGGAGAAAAAAAATGAAGTAGGTGGATCCTGTTAAAATAAGACTTTGGAAGCTAGGAAGTATAAGACTTTGTGTCCCAGGAGGAGGTGCAGTGAGGCGATGTGGTTTAGTTTGATGCAGTGATAGGTGGTACAATTGTAAGCTTCCTGCATTGAGGGGGAATGGAGGGCAGAGCGATCCAAGGCTTGGGAAAAGCAAGTCTCCCCAGTGGATACAGCAGCGGTTCAGGTAGCTTGCTTGGTCCCAGGAACAAATACACAGGCAGTTTTAAACACCCCACGAAACAGTAGCACCTTGGTATATGTAGTCCACAGCTCACTGAAATGAAAAGAAGAATAGTGAAAAAGTTAGTAGTGGGACTTCGGGGAGTTTGTTGGGAGTTAAAGTGGGTAACGAAGTTATTCAGTTCTAATTCAAGATACAGTTAGGCTAAGTGTGATGGTGAGAACAGATAGTCAGGAACAGTGACACTGACGACTCACAAGCCTGTATCTTGCCCTTTGGCTAGAGATGAGGACAACAGTCCAAACCTCTGAGCTCACCTCAGTTAGGCAATGCTGGCAGAGGTCCCTCATTATGCCAACTTTGGTGTCTCTAGGCATCTAATTTCTGCTTTCTCATATGCCTGTAACTCCTCTTTTCTGAGCAGTTTGGTTTTTTGGTCTCACCTAAACCAAAGCTGGATTTGGAAATAAGTGCTCCTCTTCCTGGTTGCATAACAGGGCATGAATACCTGATAACAACTGCTGTCCTTTTCTTTTAGAGCACAGCTGGAACACTAGGGGGAAATGGCAGTGCCAGTCCTTCTATTTTTCTTTTTACTGAATAGAATGCTTGTTCAGCAATGTCAGCGTAAAGATGTGCAACCCACAAGGCTATGAGTGGATATGTGTGGGATTCTTTTCTACCCTGAAACTCTGCCACAGTGCAAAACAAATTGAAGTATCATAAGGAGCAGAGGGTGTGAGAGTGGGTGTGTAAGGATATCAGGCTGCTTGCTGTAGTCTGGCATTTTATGTGCTTCTCTGTGGGAGAGACTATAGTTGTGTCTCTGCATCACAGACTGTTCAGTTTATGCATGTTAAGCAAAATTTTCTTTGGCTAAAATGCAAAAAAAGTCCTGGTAATGTAAATGCTACTTACCTACAATTACTTGAAATATCATCTCTTGACTTTCTAGTGGATACAGAAACAAAACAAACAGGAGGGAGTTTGTTTCCCCCAAATTTCATCACATCACGCGAATTTCTATTAAGCTTCAGTGTAAATTAAGAATATCCCTGTTGTTTCAAAAAGATGACAACGTCCTGCCCAGTCGGCCAAAGAAATGGTAACGCGCTCGTACAGCAATTTGGCCCGCAGTGAGGAAATCAGCCTTGTTAGCTCTTCTTCTAAGAATAACGCGAAACAAAGAAGTTAATGCAGGGTCAGAGTTGCATCATTTAAAATGTAATTCATCAAATGCGCTCATAGGAACACCACTTTGTTATCGTTTCTTAAATAGAGTGGTTGGATCAGAGCAACTTGAAGAATAGGAACAATCTCACCATATTGCCCTTAGGACTTGGTAAGATAAAGAGAATCTGAGAGCTACTTGAAAAGTCTTCTGCACTGCTGAACCCAGCCTTGCCCCGCCATAAAATCTCTTACGAGGAGGAAGCTGAAGGTAAGCTCTCTTTGTGAGTGTCCCCAGCAGGGGATATTGTGTCCTGCGGCTCTAGCAGCAGTGCAGTGCGAGAGGCAGACAAAGGCAATACTATTATTCATGCTTTATTTGGTACAAACAAAAAGGCATTTTAATCTGCCTACCAGAAATCAAGCCAAATTGAGTCATAACTGTTGTGAGCTTGGATGCCTGAATTGTTCTGATGTCTGAGCGAGCCTTTTCTTCCTGCTTCTGGCAATCTGATTTGCAATCCAAAGGGGTTTGTAGTGTTAACATAAGTACATTGAATAGGTTTTGACCAGTCGCAGTTGAAAATGAGTGTGTATGTAATGGGATATTTCTGAGAAGAAGCCTCTTTTATTGCGCTCTTCTAAGTATGAGGTTTGTATGAATGCTGCCATAGTCTTTATTGGCCGTCATAGCCGTATCTTTGAAGCATTGACCTAGTAAAAGCTAGTGCTGGGGGTAGGGAGCCAGTTAAATGTGAAACAAGCATAACCTCTCTACCCAACCCAGTCCTGCCAAACAGGGTTCAGACTTTCAGCCTTGGTTCTTTACACAGTGGGAAAGAACCAGCAATTAAAGTGTCTCAAATTCTTGTAGTTGTCAAGTGTCAAAATTAATAGGCAGCAATAAATGTTTTCTACAGTGGAGACAGAAGCAGAAACAGATCATGACACTGATTAGTTTTTTCTTTTGAAAAAAGGACAGAGTTTATTGATTGGTACAAGTGAGACTAGCACATTCCTGACTTGCTCTATGATCTCAGACAAGCCACTTATTTTTGGTCCTTCTGTTCCTTTTACATGCTCTGTTTGTTTTGCCTACTTAGGCTGAAAGCACTGCAGCACAGAATCTGTCTCTGCTTCATGTAATGCCAGGCCCCACAAAGCTCTGCTTTACTTTGAGGCCTTTAGACACTGATGAAACATAAATACTTTCAAAGACAATTAGTAACACTGGCTTTGAATGGGAAGTCATAGCCTCGCCTGAGAAGGAGGAATCTCTTCTCTATCTGCTGATTAATATTGTCTTGGAAAGGAGGAGACTCGGAATTTTTGAAAACATTATAAATGTTCAGAATATTTGCACAGTTGTGGTACACTCTGAAGGAGGTGGATTGTGAGTGCTTAGATTGCATTTGGCTGGAAATTGAATTAGCTTTATCGATACGTGTATAGCTCAAAAGCACCCAAAGCCCAGGAGAGGTTTAGTAAAAATTAAAAAACTCCCTGCCCTAACCAGACATTTATGATTACTTATAAAATTTAATCACGAAGTGCCTTGAGGGAAAGGAGGTCGACAATGTGGTGATATTTAGGCTGTAAAACAAACAAATCAAAATACTTTGAAGAATGATATAAATCTTTTATTCCTTCATTTATTTTATTTTTTATTATTTTTATCACAATATCACCTGAGAGTCCCAGTCAGCAGAAAGGGCAAGGCAATGTACAAACCCTGGCACAAAAAGGCTCTTGTTCCCCCAAAGAGCGGCTTGTCTCAGGGCACAGTGAGAGGAGGAAATTAAGTTGTTTAAGAGATGCCTGGCCTGACTACATTTTATAACCTTCTCTCCAGAAGTTCCTGTTACATCAGTTCTGCCAGTTCATTTACTTTTTTAATCTTTTTTTTTTCCAAATCAGACTTTTTTTATAGAGTCAGACTGCATTCTGTAGTAATTAGATTAAGAGCTGAGATGGGTGGTACTCTGGCAGAGACATAGGGTTAAGTATCCAGAGAGTGGAAACCTCTTAGCCTTAACAAGCACCAGAAGACACAGCAAGTGAACCTGCACTGATACAAGTCAACCCTGATCTCACAGGTGTGGAAAATAAGTGTAGTCAGAAATTCCTTCTCACTGATTTGGTGCCAGGCTGTGATGAGGAGCACCTGCCAAGATAGTCACTGTTGAAATTACTCTTGCCTTTAATTTCTTTGTTTTAAAAGCTAAAGGAAGTCCCACAAAATTATTTTAATTAGCAGAATGACTGATGTAATCATAGAATAGCACATTTAAGTACAGGTAGAGCATATGTAGTTTGCTTCACCCCACCTCTGCTGTACAAGGAGCTTTTAACGTAGGTAGTGTCACTAACTCTTCCACAGATGCAAAATGAAGATCGTGGTGTGTATGTTTTCACTCAGAAGATTTGGCTGCCAAAATGTCCTCTGTAACCAGATAAAATGCTTCTATCATGGGAGCGGCCCGGGTTAGATAATCTGTTGGTATCATCATGGTGGACTGTTCTCATTCACCTTCTAGTTCACTGACATGAATTCCTAGTAATTGTAATTGTTTGAGAAATAATACTAGGTCGTTAGAGCTCCTGATCCTCAAGGCAGGCTCATTGTTCATTTACCTGCAATATATATAGGTGGAGGCAGTATCTCATAGATCCAGTAAGTTAGATGCATCTGTATAGGCTGTTAGATACGTATTAGATAGTTGGAGAACCCTGAACCTGCACAGTGTCTAGGGCAGTTAGGTGCTGTCATACTTGGCAATGCAACTTCACTAGAGCTAGCTACCAGGAAGTGGTGTGGACAGCAGCACATCTGAGATCTTGCCCTTCTTTAGCATGCAGGAGTGTCACTTGGAATTTACACCTATGTGTTCTTGCAGTCATCGATTTTTTTTCTTTCTTCCTAAACATGTCAATATAATCGAAACTCTTCTGATGAATTGTGAGAAAAGGTGAAGGGTGCAGCTTCTGGCTTGGTGGTATGAAATGGAAGTAGACAATGGAGGTCTACAAGAGCACTTGCTCTTTGGATTTTGGTACTGTTCAGGCAGATACTATATACTGACCTACTCTGCTTTGCTACGATGGGCAACTGTGTGTCTGTACAGAGGCAGCTTTAGGCAACTTTAGTCAGCCAAAGAGTTCAGACAGCTTCAAGGTTATGCAGCAGCTGAGTAGGAGTTTTCAGGAACAGTTTTGGACTTTAATTTTTAGTTACATCCTTTTTTATTTTTTCAGTTTGGCCCTACAGTGAAATATGATTAAGGTAGTACTAAAAGTTTTCCACACCAACAATTTCACCTTCAAAGGCATTTGCAGCTGTGACCTCGGACACTGTCTCTGTGTTTCACTTATTTCTCCTCTGCTGACAGAAGGAGGAATTCATGTTTGCTGTTCATAAACAGGATCATGCCAGAGAACATCCTGACTCTATGTGCAGTCTCTCTGCCTGCAGTCTGCTTGATCTGCCAACCCTGAATTTTCACCTACTCACCTGATCTGAAAAGGGACAGGAACTAGATTTTAATCTAAAATGAACTGCTGAATTAACGACTCTCTTCTGAGGACGACAAATGAAAGTGAAGGGCTAATTCCCTGTGCCGTGTTGCTCAGCCCTGAATTATGTGGCAGGCACTCCAAGTGGTGCATATGATATTCTTAGAAACCATTTTGATGGGGTGACACTACACCAGCCAGGAGCAAATGCAGAGGAGAGGCTCAACAGGTAACCAGAGGAATTCCCTTCAGTTTGAGGTTCGTGTCCTCATTCAGGGGTTAGATTTGTAATCTGCTAGTTCTGGGTATCGTTGGAGTATGTTTTGAAAGCGTGAACACAGCTGTCCCGAAAATCTGAAAGGATTGCTGGCCATCTCCTTTTTTTTACAGGTTACATCTGGCTTTGATGTTCTGCAAATACACCTGCATGATCTATGTCCAGGTTGACAAATGTCTAGTTTAATGTTCAGCATTAGGTCCTTCATAGCCTTTCAGTCAAGGGCTTCAGTTACCTATTAATGGTCCAGGTCTTTGTGCAGGTTCAACAGCAGAAACATTGGTACGTCCTGGGGTAGGGAATATTTCGGCTCGGCATGTCAGATATAGCCATTGGCCCCAGTTTGGCAATTACTTCAGTGTGTATGTAGTTTTAAGCACATAAACAATTCCAGTCAGTCAGGCTTGTGTTTTAAGTGCATTGCTGACTGGGGAATTTCTGGCTCCTATAGCCATTCAGATCTTGGCTCCCAGGACTCTTCCTCCAAATTTAACAGCGTTTCTGCTTTACTCTCTTGTGGTAGAAAAGTGGTTGCCTGCTTTGCTCTGTCAGCACAGACAGCACATCTGCTTTAGCTACCATCTTGTGAGGATCTATCTTTTATGCATTGGACAGATAACATGATGGGAATAAACACCCTATGGTTAACTCTGAGAGGCTAAGCTATACGTATTGCTAAAGCTGATGTTCATTAGCCAGGTTTTATGAAAGTGCAACCTAGCTAATTGGCAAAAATTTTATACAAGCTTTTATAAAGTTGGGCACTTACTCCACAAAGTTCAGAAGTTTACAGAACCTAAATAGGGCAGTACAGAAAAAGAACCAAGAGACATGTTAGAAATGTAGTTGCTTTTGCACCGGAATTGGGAAAGAAATGTGTAAACTCCTTTGAACTACTTGAACTAGAACATGAAGCTACATCAGCTCCATGCTATACATGAGATTAATATTGTTCAGGGCTATAAAGGAGAAGATACGGCAGCTGAACCCTTCAGGGAGAGGAAGGACTATTTGGGACATTTGTAGGTAAGGGAAATGTGTTTAAATCTATGGTGCTATTCCTTGTCCTGATTTTTTTTCAAAAAATGGATCCTTCACGTTACCGCACCCTAACCTAGATGAATAAGGGAGTTTCTTCTTTCCTCTGGGCAGTGATGCATCAGATCTTTTTTTTTGGTACCCACTTGTACTAGGAAATGTCTCCAGGCCGTCTGCCACTTTGACCCTGTCTGTGGAAGAATCAACCTGTAATAGCGAGAGAGCACTGCCTGACAGTGCAGGCCTTTCCCTGCATTTGTAACCACATCGTTCCCTGGAAGAGCAGACTGTCCAGTCTGGCCCAGGGCGAGGTGGAAGAACGGCAAGAGCAACAATAGACTTCCTTTTTCCTGTGAGGCTGCACTTTTGGTGTTTACCAGCCAAGTGTATTAGGTAAACTTACTTGCTACTTCATTAAATATGTGTTTAACTCTTTCCTGTTTTCAAAACTGGCATGTCTATACCATTGAGGTTTTGGGACATGAGCCCTTTTTTTACAAGAGTCTTGTTCAGTCCTAGGTTTTCCAAACCATGGACCATACATGCCACTGCTGTACACATACATTAAACCCTGTCTCATCTCCTGGGACTTTTGACATATTCCAGAATAATTCTCCTATGGGACAAGTTGTTCCACAGTTGCCAAAATCAGATTTCTTTTGCCTCCTCCTAGGGCATTTGAGACTGGCAACTCTTGGAGATGGGATGTGGAATTACAAGGGTCATTGGCTGATCAGTACAGGCAGCTCCGAAGCTGGGCCTTTCAGTTCTCTGTAACTACAGAACACAACTTCGCATCAGAGGTGGTCTGGCTAGATGAGCACCTTTAGCCTTGGGCACCACCCTCCCCACTATATCCTAGCTGACTTTCACATCTTTAGCTCTTCAGGCAGTGGGAAAAGCCACAAGTAGCTGGGGAGTTCTGTTAGCTGTAGCTGTGCCTTTGCTGTCAGAAAATCCACAGCTATTCCCAGGTGCAGCCCAAATATGGCGAAGTATGCAGCAAGAAGTGGGGTGGAGTTTATGACAAGTTTTCGTGGCTTCTGTAGGATAAATGGGAGCATGTAGCATTGTGGGTTGCATCAGGCAGCACAGCCTGACATTGCTGTCTCCTTTCCTCAGCTGTGCAGTCCTGCAGTAAGGCTTCTGTTCATACTTAAGAGTGAGGATGATCTGAGGAGAGGTGTAAGGGTCTAGAGCATGGTTGGGACTGTGCACAGGGGGAGAGGTGGAACTGAGGGAGGTGTTATCAGTCACCGTCAGATGCCTCAGAAGGGATATCATGTTCTTCAGATCCAGAGAGAAGTAGCATCTTCACTGCCTTGTCCCACTGCCAGGATGAGGCTATAAAAAGTAAATGGAAGGGCCCCAAGAGTCCAAGCAGGTGATACAGCTGGTGATGACAGGCTCAGTCTGTGGGAACAGTATGTGTGCTGGAGATAGCCAGGGAGAACTCATTTTAGCAGGAGCTGGGCAGACTCACAGTCACATGGGCCCTGGCTCAGCTGTACAGCCTGAGCATTAGGAAGCTGAGAGGGCAAAGTTTTCAAAACTTGCATGTTGCAGCTGAGTGCCTGTGCAGCACAGTGACTCCCTTTCCTGGGCCCAGCAGGTTGTTCTCACAGCCCTACTTCTGCAAGGATCACAAGATGGAGGACAATACCCCCCACCCCACCCCCTGAATACTAGTCTGACAGTGTATTTGGAATTGGCTGAGGAATTGGGCAGAGATTCAGTCTATTTGATATGAAGAGTTCACTTCTGGCTACTGCTATTTCTGTGACATCACTCCTTCAAAGCATGATTTAAGAGGACTGTGATAGAAAAGCACTGCCACTTGCTCACTCTGCATTAGCTCCTGCAGCATTCTGAATGCACCTTAATTCCCCTGTGAACAGAACTGACATAACCAATCCCCATGAACTCTTCACACTTGATAGAAACACAAGTGAAGAGCTTGATCCATAATAATTAGGAAACTGGGATCAAAAGCAGGCAGACTTAGCCCAAACTGTTTTGCTCAGAGGCAATACTGCGGCTTGTAATATACAACTTAATTACTACAGAAAATAATTTCTGCAAGTGAAGGCAGTTTTCAGAGCAGAAAAGCTGCTATAAATATAGTTCTAAATTCTACTCAGGTTAGGAGAGCGTGAATTTGAATAGTGTTTAGAAGAGGAAAAGGAGAATGTCATGTAGTGTTGTCCTATTTCTGGTCTCACTCCTCAGTGGAAAGGCCATTGTCACCCACCGGGCCGCATATGTCTTGCAGAAACAAGAAATCCAGAGCAAGACAGAAACGGTGTTCCTTAAAATCCTTTCCCAAACAGAAATCGTTGCCCTACTTTAGATCAGTAGCAGGCATCTCTAAAGATGGGCTTTAGAGGGCTGCGGTTGCTCCATCAAAGGCATACTGAACTTGTTTTCTGTGGACAGTCCATTTTTATGTGTCAGATACTGTGCTAACAAAAGGCTAAACTGCAGGAGATTCATCCTCCCTCACACTTTGCTGCTTTTCGTCTTATTTTATACACTTACTCTACACTCTATACACTGTACTGGGGAGCCCAGACTCATAGGATGGATGTGAATTTAAGATTTTTTTTAAATATATATTCTGTGTGAATAGTCTGACAAATACAGAGGATTCCACATATCTTAGCATTTGTTTTCATTTTTCTTTGTCTCATACGACGCCTGGCTTCACTGAGGATTAGCTATCAACAGCTGTTACATGGCAGTGAGTTAGATACAAAAGTTACTGAGTTACATAATGGTGTAAAGATCTGCAGACTCATGAAGTCATGTCTCCTCATGACTAGGATATTTTTTTTGCCTTCTGGCTATATAGACTATATTAAACTTTCTTCAGGGCAGTGACTGAAGTAGTATTACTGAAGGAATTTTAGCACTGAAATTTGCTTGTACCCTAGGGATTTTTGCAGAACAAAATATTACCAAATAGTGGGTTGATCGTTGGGAAAATGTGTCCCGGAATCACAGTTGTGGACTTTTACTTTGTTGTAATCAGAGACAGAGACTGTTACAGTTTGTCATGTTTATATCGCAAGTGTTGTGGTGGTAGTGCTTTCATTACATGGACATAAAGCAATGGTAATTCTCTGCCTCTAAACTCTGACAGAAAAGCGCGAGAACATTCTAACTCTGGATTTGCTTTTTTGTCCCTTTTAGGGTTGTGTGTGTGTGTGTGGTTTTCATTATCACTTGTTTCATGTTTTACCTCACAGGATGCAGGTTCCTCAGCACTTTGAGGCTTTACTGTAATTTTCCCCTGTGTGGCAGGTCGTTTTTTCAGTGCTTGCTGGAGTATATTATTTCTGCTGTGGTCAAGCACCAATATTTAGCATCTTTGACTAGAACAACATAACCACTTAATGTAAATGTTTTAGCAGATAAACAAATCTCAAATGAGAAGAAGAAAAAAGGGATCAAGGTCACAAAGCTGAATCCACAAAGTTATGTAGATGGTGTGAATTTTAGCATCACTGTGTCTAATTGTTTAGTTCGTGGTGGCCAGAGCATGCTCCATGCCCTTGAGTTAGGCACCTGCACAGTGAATGTGGTGTAGCGATACCCAAGGTGCTGTAGCATTGGCTAATTTAGTTGCTTTTCAGGGTGGATTATCACACAGAGCATTTCATGCTCATGACAGTAGAGTTAATTTGTGTTATGCTGCCTGCAGCTGGAAGGAGGCTTTTGCTGTCTGTTGTTCCACTTTATATAAAACAAATGAATACTCTCTGGGCTAAGAGGGTGGGAGCAAAGGAATGACTTACTAATTGCAAGGCTTGGACAACTGCTTGGAGGGAGGAGCTCTTGGTTCTCATTTCTGCCCTGTTTCTGAGTTTATGTTACAATGGGTATCAAATACTCCTACTTATTTCTGCCAGAGTGACTGAAATTTTTCTAGATAAAATGTTAATTAAAATGGAGATAAAATGGACTGCTTAACCTTTCCCCATTCCTCCTCGCCTTGCTTTACCTTTGCTAGTGTGCACTTGTGGGTCATTAGGTGCAATTAAGTAAGTTCATCAGTGGGTAGAAAGCGATGATTAGGCATTTCCTAAGCTAGAACAAGTTTAGATAGACTGTAATGTAAGAAAGTAGCCAGAATAACATTAATGATTTGTCTAAAGCTCCAGGGGATGAGAACTGGGTGAAAGTTGAAATATTTTCTGGTGAAGTGGTATCCCACTGAAGTCTGTAAGACAGAATTCTGTCTTCAAATTAGTGGGAACAATATTCTATCCCTTATCTTTTATGCATTCTTTTGGTCTTTGATACTGCATACCATTTTGATTAGCAAGTGATTTCACATTGATGTGTTCAGCATATAAGGAGCTTGTTACATAGAGGTAACATGTTGGTTGCGTGCTGTCTAGAAGTGTTTACATTTTGTAACATATGGAGCAAGTTCTTAAGGAGGGAAATGCATTTGTTTATGTTCATCCATAGTTGGTGTTTTCCTTTTGTCATTGCAAGCAGCAGATGAAGGCATGCAAATGTACATGTTCAGTAGTAAAACTGTCTAGTTCTGAGCTGTGACAAATTACACAACACGTAGTGCTCAGCGAAAAAAAACCCCAACAAACAACCACCCACAACCTGGAATATATGTCATGTTAGCACTGTCTTTTAAGTGAGAATCTCGTTGCCTTTTAGAGTAAGTTATATCTACTCTGAATTTTACCCTTTATGTGTTAGGCAGAATCCTCCCCATTGTACAACATCATCTTACTAACATTCCAGTATTACTCAGTGCTCTGTGATGGGTTAAACCTTGTGGAAGTGGAGCAAAGAAATGTTACCATTGCTTTTGATCCATTCATAAACTGATGACAATTTATGAAATTGGAGGAAAGGCCAAGTGATAGCAAGCAAGTCTAGTCAGAAGTAAGAAAAGTAGAGGCAGAATGTGTAGCGGGCCATTTCTGGCACATGTGCATGCCATGATTCTGTGACTGCAACAATATGCACAAGGCACGGCTGGAGGGATTAGTTACATTATGAGCAAGATTTTGCCTGTCTCTTAGAATTTAATGTGTTTTTTATTTGACTCAGACCATGCTCTGTAGTCTGACAATGAGATTAGAGGCCTTTTTGTAACTTTGAAAGGCAAAGATCTTGGACAAAAGATGAGATGAGATCATGAGTTGTATCTTTGCCATGATTTCTGGCAGTATTTTGCATATGAATTGTACCAGCTCTATCTCTCTTTCAAACTTCTATTTCAGTGGGTCTGTAGTACATGTTGAAACTGGCAAGGTAGTCAAGAAGGTGTAGCAGAGGGCACCATCTTCTTACATGTAATTTTATCAACAACCATTTTGATTATTTTTTTATTTACCTTAGTCTTGATGCTCATGGTGTTCCAGAGAACATTTTTCTTCGCTTGGTAGAAACCAAAGTATGTGTCACAAAATAGTTTAAGTATTTGCTACAACCATGAGCAAAAAAGTTTAGTCCTTGCTCCATAGTGCAGGAAATTTGGAAAAGAGGGGGGGGAAAAAAAAAAAATCCCCAAGTGTTTTAACTGCTCAGGCTATTGGATAGCGAAGGAGAAACACACTTCTGTTCTCCTGTATATGAAACTTGATCTGGTAAATATGTTTGCAAGTGCTTTCTGTGTTTAGGCTTGCAGGTTAAAAAGAATACAGGAAAATACACTGAGAATCGAAGTAGGTCTTGGGTTACCGAACAATTTGGAAATATTAAGACACAAGCAGTTTTACATATTCCTGTTCACGAACAACACAGCCACAAGCAATGGCAGGCAGCAGCTCAAAGGGGATTTTAGGACATTGGTAGCAAATAAATGTCACTCAGGCACCTAAGAGTAGCAAACAGATCCCCGGTTTTACTGATTTAGCCCCAGGTGCCTACCACGCTAGTCAAGTAACAGTTGGCGTGGCTACGCTGGGAAGCTACTGTGCTATGAGTGAGGCAGCATGAGTTCTGTCCTAACTATTGCCAAGGGCCTGCCATATGACTTCATACTTACTGATATTTTATTTCTCCTCCCAAAACAGCAAAAGGGGGCAATTGCTGGGCTTTCATCATGTTTCCTTCTCAATTTGCTCTAGGTACAGGTGGTCGTCCCAAGCTAAACTTTGCAAAACCTGGCTTTGCCACTAGGGAGAGAGACTTCATTTGAACAGGCATAGTTTGTATGCGCATCCAATGTATGCAGCTTTGGCCTGTGTTCATAATAGACTTGTGTGGTATAAGGGTTTTGCAAGTAGCTAGTAATATTTTTTATGAAAACAGGGTAAATATGTTGCTTGTTTTAGAACCCATTCTCTGCTTGATCCCTAGGAGAGCAAGTGCGCAGCCTTTCTTCCCATGTGCTCATGCTGTTCAGCTTTTGCTAAACATGAGGAAAGCAGATTATGGCTTTTAAGAGCTAAGCTTTGGCTTTTCTGCAGGTCTGTGTGAGAGGTGACGTGTTGCTTTGGTGCCTTGAGTACAAAAATGTTTAGCTTAGAAACATGCTTAAATAGGTTTAATACACAAGCTTCAGTAGTCATATAGGTAGCTATTTTAGTTCAGTTCACACCTAGCAAAAATAACACATACAAACTGGAAGCAAAAGAGGCCATGCAGTCTTTTGTACCTATTCAAGTGCATTGTTTTAAATTAAATTAGTACATCATTTTAATGCAAGCAATGGCTGAGTTAAATGCTGCTGTCAGCTGGAGAAAATTGTCAGGATCAGTACCTGACAAGTGGCTTGGCCTTACTTTATCAGTCCTGCAGTAATGGAAGGATTGGGGATTAGAAGTTCCAGAGAGGCTGTGCTTCCTCCCACAATTGTTCTCTGTCATAGAAATGGGGGTAAACCCAGACTGATTTTGTCCAGATGGACCCAGAACATTGTACAGAGAAAGGCTACAATAAGCAGTTTAACATGCCTGAAGCGGAAGGTGTTTATAAGAACTCCCTTCTCAAATTTAACTCTGAAGTAACCAGAAGCCTACAAGTTCTCATACATTTATTTACTACTAGAATTCCTATTACAGATCACTGTCTTGTAAAGCCACTTCTCCTGGAAGAACAGTCAGTAGACCATTCTCCTCGGAGTTACGGTTATTCACTACCAGTTTGAAAATAAGTCCGTGTCCTGAGCATTTTGTTTGTTTTCTGGCATCCAAGATTTTTTCTTTCATGTGTATGAGCTATTGCACATGGTAATGCTAGGATAAAACAGCATAACACAAACCACAGGGCTCTGCACACTGAAGGAGCATGCACAATACTTAGTCGACACACATAATTGATTTCTAGTGCAATCCTAGGCAGCTCCTGTTTAAGTTGAATACATGCATTGAAGTCAGCCTGTAATTTCTAGCGCTGATAGTTTCAGCATGGTTGTTGAGCTGCATTTACGTAGATACTGAAAGAAAGCAGCGACACAAAACATGCACTATTCTTGTGGTCTTCACTTGCCCTGACGTAGCAGAATTCACATGTTTTCAAGGAAGCATTCTGTAGAGTTCCAAACAACAGTATCGCTGAGCTTAAATTGTCTCCCATTCTTAAAATGGAAACCGTTAGAAACTGGTGTTGTAGTGCTTTTTTCTTTTTTAACTGATCAGTCTAATATCCAGCCTGCAGCCATGGTTAAACTGCTAATAAAAAAGTGCAGTATAAGTTAGCCAGCAATTTTTTGTTAAATTCAGAGGAAATAATTCAACAGGTCCCTTTTTCAAGGCACTTGATACTGCATTTGGTGGGGAAAACTGCATTCGCAGAAATATTTCCATAGTATATATATATTTTTTATTTATGTTCATCTTAGCATAATAAATGCCTTATCAGGTGCGGCTTTTTGATTTTACAGAGAAAACATAAGTGGACCATGTACTAAAATAACTAGAAAAGAGCTTGTGTGCATGAGGTGTGTATTTGCTTAACCTTGTCTAGTGTAAATAGTTTTCCAATACAAGATTTGGGGGTTTTGTAGCTAGTTTACATTCCCATAATGCGTATCCCAGGATTTCCTTAGCATGTGCAAAGGATGACAAATATCAGTACTTCATACAACTATATTTAATAAGTTATTACAGAAAAAAATAAAGTCCAAACTACAAAGTTTAAGCAGTTGTAAGCAATAGCAGCATTGAGCTCCATGTTTAGTCACAGTACTGCAGTTCCATACAAGCATTAGTCCAAGCCAAAAAGGAAGAAGCCTTGTTAGAATTACTAGCAAAAACAATCTAAGAGAACATGTAATAAAAGATACAGTACATTTAAAATTAGTTGAAAAACAAGTACAGAGATCTTAGCTGTGAATGCTCTAAAAGTTATGTCCATTATTTTGACAGTAAAATTACAAATATCTAATACTTTATACCCCAACAGAACTACGTCCAGGAAGAAAAAAAAAAAAAGCCAAAATTATCTCTTGTTAGCACCCTGATTTTCTACTGACTGCTAAACTTTTTCTCCTGTAAATTTGAGTGTGTCAGAATTGACCAATGTGATTTCCGACAAGCTACCCATTTGGGGTATAGAGTAGTTACTAACATGAATATAAAATACTCTGTGGTATGATAGAACACTATAGCAGCAGAGATTAAGAAGTTTGTCTGGTTTAAAAAAAAGAAAGGAAGGAAGGAAAAGAAAAAAGGGTTTAGCTGACATCATACAAAGTAGCATAAAAGCAACTACATACAAGCCAGATTAAACGAAAGAGACATTTCTACAAATCTGTGACTAATCTTTCACTCATACCTTGCAAGTAGAGATGTCACAATACTGAAATATTAACATGGGAGCTTTTCCCAGTTAAGCGCCTTTTTTTCTTTTGTTTTTTTTTTTCTTTTTTTACTACTCTAACAGTGAAATCAGCAAAGTTACTTGCTAACTGCATATTTGCAATACAATTTGTTTTAGCCCATGCCTCACTAGCAGGCTATAAAATACAAGCATGTAGGCAGAAATATAAGCATAAACTTTGTACCACTTAGCAGGAATTTTTTTATTCCCTCTTCATTCCTTAATCTCCTTTGTTTGCAATTTGCGTACATTCCAACCAGTAGTACCTAATTTGAGTCTAAATTTTACTTCACTATTTGATCTAGTCTATACATTACTTACAGAACTGAACACACAGAGGATACACAACAGACCAACTCCGGACACATTTCTTTCCGCAAGTTACAGATGAGCCACTCTTAACACTCTAGCATAAGTTAGTCTAAAAGGTCATCAATAACTTGAAGTAATTGTTTGGTCTAGAGATAGTCATCGTATGCCCTGTTTACGCAACACCAGTTTTAGTCTGGATTGGTTTAGGTGCCAGAGCTGGCTTCAGGCAGGGGTTTCTTCTGGCTGCATAGGGAAACAAAGGCGATGGAAATGGAGGTGAAGTGAAAGGTGGTTTGATACTGGCACTTGGTATTGCCAATCCAAAAGAAAAAAGGACAAAGACACAAGGCGGGCAGAGAAGAACGGAGGAAGACGAAGAAGCTGAACAGATGTTCATAGGTGGTGGCAATATGGGTTACCGCATTGCTACCAGGAAATGGACATACATTAGTTTGCATTAACTAGGCAGCTACCAACACTGTGTGGTAACTTCGTTAGAAAACGATGTGGGTACCTACAGTCTGCTCCATGCTGCCACTGATAAATGTATGCAGGAAGGAAGTTGTGCAGGAAAGGGCCAATTTGATTAAATAAATAACATGGTGGCAAAATACAATGACAAATATATATTTTAGGAGGTTCAATCTAAGACTTTTCAAAAGAGAGTTTATTGAGTTCATGACGAGAAAAGTAATGGAGCATTATGCTGAATGGGCAGGGTCAAAAACCCCTTGTTGCAATAGATTTAGTTCCTTATAACGGCAATAGTATTTCATCAACACTGGTGGTATATAAATCTAGACAGCGAACTGGTACTGTGACATCCCTATTATCTCCCTAAATCATTTTGATAAAGGAAAAGGCTTTTCAAAATATCACATTTTTTCTGCTTCATTCTGTCATTTTATTGCCCAATTCTTTGTTACAATTTTTCAATCACTTTACATAACCATTTTCATCATTGCCACACTATTGTAAACCACATCAGCAAGTTAATACATAAAGCTTTGCATTTCAAAAAACTAGACACTTTAGTAACAATATTACAAAGATTTTAGCTTCAAAAATAACTGAAAATGAAAAAAATAAACTTTTAAAGAATTAGCATCATAAAATTAATTTATTCCAAGTAAAAATACAAAATAATATTAATGACATTGACCAGATATGAAAGTCTCTCCCAGAAACAACTATATTAATGGTTGAGAAAGCACTCCTTAAAGAAAATACGAAATAAAAATGAAAAATATGTAAATATGTTTAATTTTTTTCTTAGCAAAAAATCTTTCTAAAAATAACAATGAAAATTTGTCTCAGTACAAAGGCTACATTACTATTGAAAAAATACCAGCATGAAGAAAAGGTACATATTTGACAGTAGAAAAATGATTTTAGTGAATCACAATGTCTAAAGTCTGCAATGAAAATAAATCTGCAATAAAGATTTATGCCTTTTTTCTTTTCATTTTTCTTTTTTTTTTATACAAACAGTACAAACAGTATTGCACATAACAACAAATAGTCGAGGTTAGGTTAGCCTTCAAAAAAATTGACTAGTTCAAGTCTCACATCAGAAAAGGCCACAATAGGACCTGTTGTACCCAGGGGCTTCTTAGTCAAGTTGCAGTTCAGAACTCCATATTTTAAAAAATAACTTTTTTTGAAGGACCCTCTTTTAATATAACATATTAACAACTCAGGGGCACATTCATTTACAAAACAAAAGGGAGCATGTCATAATTTAATAAACTAAAAAAAGTTCTCTTTAAAAAAATACAAACAGAAGAACTCTCACAATTCTGGTCAGTCGTGCATAATCACACTTGATTATAAATATACAAATTAAGGGAAAATATTTTTTCACCTTCTATTCACAACTTTCAGCACCAAATGGAGTTTGTGTTTACACCTGTTCTTTATGATGATTTTGTTTTAGATTTAATCCATCGTTACACTATATTGTACATATTCCAGCTTCTCTCTCTCTCTCTTTCTCTCTGGGGGTATTTTTCTACATGAAAGAGGGGTATTTCTTCAAAAAGGTTTACTTCTTTCACATAATTAGGTAGATTTCTGTAGGTTAGCTATGATCTTTAATATTACAGTTATAAAGCTCTAACTTCTTCATTTTCAAAAAAACTCAAATAAGCATGAAAAAAATAAAGTTACCCATCTGTTAAATCATTTTTCTTGCAGAATTAAATTAATATATATTTTTCTGAATAAACTTACTTAGAAAATATCATTTTCTTTCCTATATTTCAAAATTGAGGTATTGCAAAAGATCATGTCAGTCAGAAAGCATGCCTTTTTCTTTAAAAAAAATCATCAGCCGACTGTTGAAAACTGTCTAGATACAAAAAGTAGTGCATAACAAAATGTCTTGTACAGATGAAAAAAAACAGAAAAGACACCTGGGCTGGGAAAAGCAATATCACAAAAATGCCCAGAAGTAACTTCAAGAGGGATAATTATAAGAAGCATTTTAAACCAGTAAAAAACAATTTTTTCTTTTTTTTTTTTTCCAAAAACAGAAAAAAATCCTTTCATAGCCAATACTCGCAACTAAACATTGGGAAAAACAACTTACTGAATTAGACACAAACAAGGACATCACAACAAACAAAACCCAGAACATTTAAATCTACTATGCGGTGTCATATCCAGTCAGATTGTCCCCAGAACTGCCAAAACAAAGGAGGAAAACGAAAAAAATAGTGTACACATTCTCACAATCATTAGTATACCAAGTGTGTTTATATTTGTATGCTATCTGCAGCCCCATAGCTCATGCTAAAAAAATGTCCACTGTGTTAGCAGGTCGTAATTGTATTCAAGCTTCACAGGATACATCCAGGGATTAGAGAGATAACGCCACATCCACAGAGCAGACATCTCGTGTTACTTTTATATGCAGACATTTCTTTAGCACCACTTTTTTTCCTAACTTTCTTAAATGTGCCTAGTTTATTAGTTTGACAGACTATCTAATCGGTAGTGTATGTACGCTAGCATGAGCTCTTTGGTTTTCTGGACAAGGTCTGCAGCTACGTAAATGATGCAAGCATTAGGACAGAGATTGTAACTAAGAGCTCATTTCTGTTTATGTACCTGTTATGAACTGTCAAAAATGTGTTAATGTTGGATACAGAGGCTTTAACAGTTAAGTTTGATCACAGTACTAGACATAATCACTTTACTACATAAAATAAATTGCACAATATATAACAGAGCACCGCAAAGTACTTCATCTACCATCCACAAATTTGTTTTATGAATATCCTACAGCTAGTTTTTATATTTGTTGTAGTATAGGTCATTCTGTAATGGGCTGATCCTAATTTCAGAAGCATTACATTTACTGAGGCATGCCTTCCTCCAGTCAGTAATCAATTTTTTTTGTTACTGAGTGTTTTGTAGCCTACGTAGATTCATAATTTGTGCATTGTGGGCAGGTTTTATATTAAACATATATAAAATTTATTGCATGCAGCAACCTGATTAAGTAAACATGCAGTCAAAAAATATTGACCTTCCTTGGAAGCTTTTCTGTATGCTATACTGATCTCCTTTCAGCAGCCATCACTATTTTAATCACATATTCATTTTTTAATTGATACCCTAGCCTGAATAGAGTATTATGGTATTAGTAATACCATTTTAATAGCAGCAAAAGCTATTGCAGCATACATTTACATAACACTAAAAGACCTAACAAAAACAGAACAAAACAAAACAAACAAAAAAAAACCCCTCAGCAAAACAAAAGAAAAAAGTCTGATCCAGCTTATGAGGTATCATCCTTACAAGTCAAAATGGAGAGCAACTAAAGGCCTGTTTTCTTTAAGGGTTATTACTACTCTAAATGACCCAAACTAATGATTGCTGAATATCTGTTTAAGTTTTTGCTACATCTGCCACCTACTTGTGAATATTACCTTTGGTAAGTCATCTGCTAGGGGCAAGTCTAAATTTCTGAAAATAAGTGCATGCTCCAGTTTAAAAATAAAAATAATTATAATAAAAAAATCTTCATCACATACACATCAACCCAGTGAAGGCTGATGAGAATGGCAGTCTACGTAATGTCACTAGTGACAAGTCTTGTGTAGGAAATTAAGGTACCAAGCAGATGTTTGTGTGAATCAAAGTGCAAAATCAGTACAGTTACACTCTGCCGGTTTGTATTATACTGGACACTGAGTTCAGTAATGTGACTGTAAATAATAATAATAGTAATAAAAAGACCCATATCTTCATTAAAGTCGAGGACGAATGCACAGATTTCCAGAACACTAAGCCCTGAGGCAGCGCTCTCTTTTCACTCGATTTTATTTACTCCAGTACTTGTTGCTGGGTGAGGCCTGGGGTTCAGCTCCAGCGGAAGGGGACGTGGCGGGGCCGGTCACCTCCCTCCTTTACCAGTGGTTTGTGGAACTCTCGCCCAGCACGTGAGTGTATGCTTGCCCAGCAGTATTCACAGTAATACTGCAAACAGGTAACATTGGCACAAAAGAACGGAGCAAATTTTCCACCGCAGCGAGTGCCCTGGCATTCGTCACACATCTGATCATCCAGCACGTATGGCTTCACTTCCACCTGCACCAGGAAGAAAAAAAATCATTGTAAGAAGATTACATAGTTTTGCTAAGTATGAACAGAAGGGACAATATTTTAAATCTTTTGACCCCACTGAAGGTTTTCAACTGAAACTGGATTAACCCAAAGAGGTTGGTAGTTCAGTTGTCACACCAACCACCTGACTTGCCAAAAAATCTCAAGGAAGAAGCGTGTGCTTTGGTAACTGTTCAACACTTCTTGGAAAAGTTAGGTACGTGAAAGCATGAGATGGAAGTACAGTAAAATAGCATCTCTGAGGATTTTGCTACTGTCCAAGAAACCTCCAGGCATGTGAACACAGTTGTTGTGGGGGCAGGGTGCGAGAGCACAGCATTTAGGAAGAAAAATTATACAGAACAAACTTGTATTTCTAAACTTCAGAGGTCTGGTGAGTCTCAGAGGTTGTTTTCCAGAGAGGTTTTTTTTTTTTGTTTCTTTGTTTTTTGTGAATTGCAAAATGCAGGACTAGACTAACAAATGCAGAGAAGATTCAAATTAAACAAGATTAAATGCGCTTGTATTAAATACTCTGCCTTATGCTGGCAAAAAACCCCACTATCTAAAGATTTTTAGCTCTAGAAATGCATTAAGATTTCATGGTGTTCCAACTATGGCCTTGCCATCAGTTACAAATAGGCGGGAGAGCTGCTGACTTTTGTCCTACACTCAGTTGTAAACGTCTTAGGACTGGAATTGTTTGTGTTTTTAAAGCACTTGTGCAAAACACAGCAGTATTTTGATGCGTGACTAGGCACTTCCAATACTACTGGTACAGCAGCCGACAACATGTGAGTCCTCTCCTGTGTGTCTGTTCCTAAGAATCACACGTACACATTTAAATTGAGTGTTTATCCTTTCTGGGGAAATCATTAGTTTACGCACGTGTAATTCTTATGGCTCTATGATGCTATTTATAAAGTGGTTTAAGTACAGTCAACTGCATTAAAGGAGATAGAAAAAATTGAAATATACATACTTTTATTATAAATAATTTTACTGTAACTGCACAAGTGCTAGCCTGGCAAAATTTGTATATTGCAAGGAAAACTTGACTCCAGTAACTACATTTAAAAATTTATGCTGAATTTTACTTCCGCTTATCCTGATCACATTTCAACAAATGTTACTCATTTGAAGGAAAGCTTATACAGTGAATTACATTTCTTGCCTATGGAACAGTTAGAACTGCCTTTTTTTTTTTTTAATTACACTGTACTACTAGTGTGGCATGAACAAGTCTGAATAACCGACATTTTGCATATGCAGATGCCCTACCACTAAAATTAGAAGCATCGTGTAAAATAAAATAGCAGTGTCTCAAATGAAATTGGAAGAAAGCAGGTCCGATATCCAGCACATCCCTAGATCCCCACCAGCTCGCATTTCCAAAGAATGAATTGTGAAGGTCTGAAATAGAGTCTCACTCCTTTTCTTCTTTTGGTTACTAGTGAACTAATTTTAAGAATGTATGCTGTACAATTCAGGGATTTCAAACTATTAGATTTAAAAACTAGTATTTAAGGACTGATTAAGAAACTTCATACTCCTTCAAACTCACGGATAAATCTATTTTAAAAACAGATAAAAGATAAGTAAGAAAACTTAAATTATCAGTCAACCAGCTGGGAAAACTACTGACTGATGGAAAAACCTATGAGCTAGCATCATTTGTGGCTCTGTCCTAAAGCTTAGAAAAAAACTCAAGTTTTTAAGCATGGCTGATACATAAATCTCAAAGAGTTCAACACTGTGCTTAAGACTCCAAAATAATCTGCTTAGTTTCTCTATGAAAAGTTTCAGAATTCAATGGACAAGAAATATTTAGGAACAGCCTTGTCTTAGTTAACATCACGAGGTATAGTAGCACCACAGAAAAATAGTTTGAGGACTTGTAACTCCGAGACCTCATCTAACTTGACAAAAAGTTCAGTTCAGATTTTTAAAGAGAAAGTGAAAGTAGCTTGGACTTTGCAGCTGTGTGTTTTTATGTGTATACTGCACATAACAGACACACCTGATACCTGTCAAGCTGACTTCATAAGAAACAATTTATATTAGATTAAGTAGAAAACAAGCCATCCCTATTGTAAAAATACATAGCAGCAGTGCATGGTGTATGTCCTTCTGAATAATTCTAAACGCTGAGTCCTCAAAAACATAAGTGTCACTTGTACATGTAACCAAGGGGTGAAGACAGAAGGTCTGAAGGGAAAAAAATATCTTGGCAATTAAGTAATGTTTTCTTTTAGTGTCTTCAGCTCAGATTTCAATAAATATTTATACTCGAAAGCCTTTTAGAAACCAGGATTTCATACAGACTGAACAAAACCATCTAATTTTCCCCCCTTTTGCATATCGAGCACCTATTGGCATTTGGTTTTGGTTAAGTAATTCTCAAGACTTCTGAGGTCATCATTACCTCTTACGATAAACCTGTGTTTTGGGAACCTCAAGTCTAGATGTACACTGCCGAAAGAAAACGTAGCCTAATAATAGCAGAAATGCCAGAAGCTGTGTAAGTAGCCACTAACTAAAAGCTGTTGATGCACAATAAGCAAACATTTAAAGAAGGAGAAAGAAGCTGGGAAATTCTACAGTGTTTGACCTTCAGAATTCTAAACAAAACCAAGAACAGATGAGCTTACAACCGTTTTCTGGTTTTAGTGCTAAGGAATTATTCAAGATAGATTTTTTCACCCTGCTCTAGCGGCTTAAATAAGCTTTTAAATAATTAACAAATGTCATCTGAAGAACAGAGGTTACAGTGTTCTCCAACACAATATTAATATAAGGATGTTTTAAATTTCTGTTCAGTTTTGTAACAACCCTTCTGTCCCATGTTATTTTACTTACCCGTTTATCAATGTCATTATGTTGGAGCTGCACAAAGCGAGCGCTGATAGCAGCAATGTAGCTCTGCTGATTGGAGAAAGCCACTCTGCCAGCACCTTTTGGGTACTTCAACTCTGGGTCTGTATCAATGCCAGCATAGCAGACACCTCCATACAAACGGTCCATAATCATTGCCAATTCAACTGCAAGAAGTCAATTGTTAAATATTATAGATATAGCATCAACAATAGTGTAGTGTTTGGTTTGTTGCATTAAAAAAAGGTGCTGTTTGCCTTAGCGTACTTGTCTTCCAAAGTCTAAAACAGCAAACCCAAACGTTGGTTTTCACAAACTGAATCCACTCTGCATGAATTATAGTGAAGTATAAAGGAAAAAACAGAATATGTAAAAAGAAACTTGGTATGACTTAAGTGTGAAAAAAATGCAGAATTACCTTGTTAAAGTAGGTATCAGGTCAACTGTTTTAGAATTTATCCTATTGTAAATTAAAACTGTGGTATTTGGGATTAGGTATTCAGGATCTCTCCAGCCAGGCTTGTTAACGCTAGTTTACATATAAGATCATTTAAAGATATTCCTGTATTTAGAATCTGCTATTTTGCCCTAAGTACTAAGATTGAAAAGACATTAAGGAAGTGTTTTACGTTTGAAACAAAATTTTGTGAAACATCAGAAGTTATTACACTTAAAGCAAGCCTACAGTTTGGCTGCAACTTAACTTAGAGTTTTTGTAGAACATTAACTTGATTGTGGATCTTTTAAAATGTTTTGTTGCTTTTCCTGACCTGAAGAATAACTAAAGTAGTTACGGACACCATTCATAAAATAAGACAGGCTGAGTGCATGGCTGAGGAAACATACAGGAGGAAAGTTAAGGGAAAGAACTGAAGGAAGTGGGGGAGAGGTATGTAGCTGTGCAAAGATGTATGGTCACCCAGCCAAGTTCTGAATAAAAGTTGACAGGCAAACAAATTTGTCCGATGGATGAAGGACAGACCCTCACAAAGCAAGATACTGGGACCTGTACAGGCCCTGCCAAGTCAGCCACATGTGAAAACACTTTTGGTAGCAAGTTAAAATTTAGCTATCCAAGAAAAATGAAAAATATATACTAAATATTTAAATCCCTGTTGTTCTCACAAAATTCTCACTAGTTAATTATATGTAGAATAGAGACAATTTTTAAATTGAGCATGTATGTGTGTTTGTGTAAATGTGTGTGTCACTTTAAGGGAAGACTGTATGTTAATTTGTCCATTTGCAATGAGCAAACAAATGTCTGACTCATGCTACCAAACCTGGTAATACTCTTACTCCAAACAGCTATCAGCGTAATGTAGTGAGCAGTAGATTCTTCTGCTTTCTAATGATTTGAAATCATCATCTGGGTAATGATCTCAGAAAGTGACAGTAGGGAATAAACATCAGGAATGCTTAACAACATTTACAGTAGTAGTTCCGGTAAGTTACTCTTGCCAATAGACAAAGAATATATGGGATTCCAGGGCAAGGAAAACATGCAGTGTTCAAACATCTTAGGAAAAATTTCTGTATCAGATCTTTAAAGTTACAAACAAGAAAAACTGGAAACTATCTGTCTGCTTTGCAGAACTTAACTATTTAAAGGCATCAGTTTTCAAATGTAATGCATTTCAAATGTAATCTGTGACAAGCCAAATGACATACAGCTTTATAAAGGCTATAAATAGAAATGAGGTAATGTTTAATTGTTACTATTTACATAATTACCACCTTACAATTATGCCCTATTTTAAGATGATGAGGAAAGCAAAAGCTGCCAAGAAACCTAGGCTGGGAGAAATCTTATTGTCAGCAATGGCTGCGGGACCTTGTGTACAGCTTCCCAAAAGAATTAGGATTAGAAGAAACATAAAGCAAGGAGCTGAAATTCTAGTGGGCTGGAAAGTGGCTGACAAAAGAAAGCGAGGGCTACCAGGAAACATGATCCAGACTTCTGGGGCCTTGTCTACTACAGGACCACGGGGCCTTGTCTACTACAGCCCCGGAAAATTAGGATTAGGGTTGAGATGATGAAAGAGAGAAACCATGCAGCTGACTTGGAGTGAGGATGGAGATGGACCACTAAACAAAAGTGAGGGCTGACAAAAGCCGTAGCTAGGAGGAATGTTTGAACTTGCTAACAGCTTCATGACCATGTCATTGGCTCACCAAAAATACAAGGGCTAGGCAGAAAGAAAAGAGTGTCGAGCAACAGTTGGGAGTGGTGCTGAAAAGGGGCCTGTAAAACTACAAAGTGGGGGCTGCCAGGAGATCTGGGCTGGGATAAATCTTTCCTCTGGCCAAAGACTACAGAGTCTTGTCTATGGCTCTGCAAATCAAAGTAAAGAAAAAGAGTTAAAGGAGAAGGAGTTAAAAAAAAAAAAAAAAGAAAAAGAGCTGCATCAGGAGTGGGTCTGGAAAGTGGTCTTCAGTACAGAGTGGGGCCACCAAGAGACCTGGGCTAGGAGAAACTTTTCTTCTGGACAATGGCTGAGAGGCCTTGTCTATAGCTCCATGGGAAAATCAGGGTAAGGGCTGAGAAAAAGGGAAAGAGAAATCATAGCGCTGCAGCTGGAGTTGGTTTGGAAACGCGCTGGGAGAAGTTTGTCGTCCAGTCAAATGAGAGGGGAAGTTGTCTGCATCTCGGCAAGCAAATCAGCGTTAGGACTAAGATGGTACGCACTATGAAAAGTCAGCCACGTTCCAGGATATTATGCAAACTTAGGGAAAACAGTTTCTACTGAAAATCTTAATTATTAACCTAATTAAAAGATAAAAAAATGTTCACAATATGTACTTTATAGACAGGAAGACACTCACGGACTTCAAAAATGAGCTATGATCTTTATAGCGTATATTATCTGCTCTTTTATGCATACTATATATCTTTTCTCATCTTTTCTGCTTAATCTGGAACCCCCTACACTACACACCCTACATTTTCTTCTACTCACCAGCTCGGAGGGGCCGTGGAACTCCTCCAACAAAGATAGTTTTTCTTGGATCCAAAGGTTGAGACCCATCCATCACAAAGTCACTGTCACTTAGGTTCCAAGGTCGAATTTGCACCTGTATTAAGGATTGTTTTTAGTAGAGGAACTTGACAACTCAATTCAAATTAAGAAACAACTGCCAAATCTTTCTATAATTAAAAATACAGTTTTAACTTAGCAAAAGCAATAAAGCTGTGGTATTAGCACCAAAACAATTTGAGAACATAGCTTATCTAAGCGTTTGAAAGAAGGTGGACAATTCCTTTATCACCTCTAGAGGCCAGGCATGAGTTAAAATTTCATCATAGCAAATTCCTACCTCATTAATTCCCTGCTCCTAATCGCCATTATAAGAAGAAATCTGTGAAAAGACTTTCAGAACACGTATGTGCAATTACAGTTACAGTTTGGGCTTCTGGCTTTCCTGAAATCACATAGAGTGATCCACAAATTTTAAAGCACTGGATAGGAGTGGAGATAAAATTAATTTCCGTGCTTGGATACAGAAGGAGTTTTTATAATGTGTGAATGCTCACTTTGCTAAGCAGCAAGCAACACAATTCATAAGAAGTCTTTAGATCACACAGAAAAAATAACTTCTGAGCAGTTATTTGGATAAAGCTGTTCATCCATTTGTTGATCCTAGAAATCACATAAGCACACTCACTGTGCTGTAATACTGAGTTGTTCACTTATCTGTGCAAGCTTTTTAACATAGTTTTTAAAAGGCAGCACATTTTTTATCTAATCATATTTGTCTGTAATTTTCATTTAATCTGCATGTATCCGTAGCCACAAAAAGCCACAAAAGAGACTAGCATTAAAGAATGTTAGAGATGTGAACAACAGAAACGCGTTACCACATGTCTTCTGTTCTGCTATAGCTGTCTGCATTACTTGGTTTTACCCTGCAGTTTATTTAAGGTAAATGAGACCTACATCATAATTGATTAGCTATTGCATGCAGAAAAAAAATTGTTAAGAAACCTAATGCAGTACAGGGGATATTTGAAGCTATCCGGATTTTAATTTGGGGGGCCCTAAGTTACTTCATTTCATTGCATAAGGCTTTCTTTTCTTTAAAAAAATATAGAGGGAAAAATTATAATCTGATGGTTTTATATTGTAAAAGGATGCATACTCTTGTGAGATACCAGAAGTACCAAATATAAAAGTTAATTGAACGTGGCATTTATCAGAAAGAAGCAAGTGTTAAAACCATGTTAATGCTGATATAGAAAGTCAATTCAATGTAACAGCAAAGACAGCAACAGGAAATGGATAAGTCAATCAACTGTAAGTATTTATTTATTTATTAACTGAAAGAGTAACAGCAAATGGGTTAGAAACCAGCGTAAGTGACATGGCGTAAGCTACTTACTGGTTTATCCTTGATTGTGGGACTTGACACACACAGGTAAAGTTTCCCATCTTCTTCCAGACAGGCATCTATCAGAGCTTGTACAGAACTTTCTTCCTGGAACAGCAGAAAGGCATAACCTTGGAAAGGATAAAGGCACAAGAAAGAAAAAGAACAGATTAATTTATAAGGCATTTGTTTTAATAAAGAAAACAAACCCAAGAAGTAAGATATACAAATTACAAATAACTGTTAAGGCTGTTATTTTGTTTTCATAAACTAAATTCACCGAACATATCATACCCCTCATACAGTAGTGATTTCAGAAGGGAGACAAGACTGCTGTATATGAGTACGTTTATTTGTTTAATTAATGGTTTTGAGCAGTGAGAACATAGGCTGGTGAATAAGGGGTTCTACTATCCAGCAACTCCATCTGAGCTATTTATCAGTGGTATCTGCTGGTATCAGTGACTATCATCTTACAAGGGAGGCACCAAGTTTCCGGTTACTATATACAAAGAATAAATATGAGAAAAAAGGGTCAAAAAAGCAGACAAGTAAACAGATAGATAGACTTAATAGATAAAAAAACCACTCACCTAAAAACAGTAAGCGTGAGCAAAAAAGAACGGCATATGTTGTGGTTTATTATGAGTCAAAGACCCGCTGTTGTTATTTATATTTAAAAGCAGTTCAAAAGAAAGAAAGAAGAAAGTCCAATAAAAATTGCTCCAAGTGATTCAGAATTTTAGGGCTTTAAATTAGCCAGTAAAGCTAAGTGTGTGTGGCATTCAGTGCTTTTCTGAATGCAGCTGGCAAGAAAGCTTTCCTCAGTCTTAATGCTGTTAAATCTGAATGAAGATTTGACCCAAGCAGTCCATGCTTTTGCTGCCTCCGAAGTGAAACCAATACAGCACACTCTGCACGAAGCAAAGCCGTCTACAGACTGGCTGCCAGCCGCAAATACAGCTGCCCGGTTCAGAGGGCTTTCTATCGAGCACGCATTGCTCTCTTGCTCCCTAATCAGTACAATTCAGTTTTCTCACTGAACGGAATGTGTTGGCTTTGACCTTTATAACCTGGCACTTGTGTGTCTTACAGGCTGCCTCTTTTCAGAAAATCTGCAGCAATTAGAGGCAGCTGAAGTTGAATGAGGGACTGCTAGACTGTCTGCCTAAGACTCCTGACACAAACTGAGCGCCTACGTGATGATACACCATATTTAAATTATGACAACTTTTGATATAGCTTCACACAGTCTATTTGCTATTAATGTAGTAGAGACCCTAATCTTGCACTAAGGATTGAGTGAATACTATTTGGCATGTCCTTTTTAGGTAAATACTACACAACGCTGATTTATAAAAAAAAACTAAGATAGACACTGAAAAAGTGTTTTCCTCTGTAGAGGTATTACGTACCAAATTACCTCTTACCCTACTGTCTCTAGTCCTGTGTGGCTTCTCAAAGAACACTGAATTCTATGCAACACTTTGTTTTCAGAGGCCTAAAAGAGTTTGCATTACCAAGATAGTTATAGCCCAGAAGAAAACAAAATAGTTTGATCACCAGTCTTGCTAGCAGACAGGAACTTGCATACTTAAGAGTCGGAGCAGATTAAAGATACCAGACCCACTAAAAAGTGAAATATTTCTTGAGTAAAAACATCGGTTTCCTCTCTAGCAGATGTATTTCTCTTAAAGCAGTCCCCTAAAGATATAAACACACTTCAACATTTTAGTTTTAGACTTTACAAAGCTAATTACGTTAGTTGAGTATGAAAATAATTAGCTTGCAATCACTATCATTTTTAGCTTCATTTGGTTTTCCATCCATGCACTGGTTATATATTCCTCACTCCATACAGTCCCTTCTGATTATATTCAATAATCGGAGCAAAAACTTTATACAAATTAAAGTATCTCTAGTTAGCAGTTTTTTCAGCCTTATAAAATGCCCCGATCAGAAAACTATAGATACTTGGAAAGCACTGCCATGGCAACTACACCTCCAGAGCCAGCCGATCACACTTTCTGGTTCAGCCCAATCCTTGCCTTATGTTTTATGTAAATGTCTTGTGAGACAAATTCCCAGAAGATGCAGCGCAGATCACTCCCAGTACTATGAAACCCAAATAATACACGTACACTTACGCACACTTTAAAAGAATGGTTTACAATATATTTAAATAGGTTTAAACATTCACAATTTGTCTTCTGACCAGACCATAAGATTTGAATTCTAAAAAATAGAATTTTGTATATTTCAGACTTTTATAATCTTAAACCAGCAAAATACTGGAAATTTCTTTAGCATAAAGTCAAAATGAAAATTGGGAAATGTTTATTGTCGCTTAATTACTCAGCAAAAATCTGGGCAACAGCTTGGGATGCTTCTTTCTTCTGTGAAGCTTTTTCAGGTTTTCCTGGGTCATAGTAAGAGGTTACATCTGTGGTGGTTGGAGTTGACAGCCATTTGGGGGTACAGTAAATGGTATGATCATAATTTGCCAAACCAGTTAAAATTAACCAGATAGATACTTGTTAATTTTCTGTGGCTGCTAGATTGCAAGAGCAGTCCAATTTAGTAAAAATACAGTTGTCTAACCTGGGGCTAGCACCTGCCACGAAGTTTAGTAAGTTAACACCTCCTCATTTCTCTAGACCTCAGTGGCTGTAACGCATTCTCCTGCCTGCTACGGAGTCTCCGAGGGCCCTCTGAGGAAAGACGGGGAAGCAGTTTGCAGCAGCAGTCTCCTGTTAAGCTAGAAAAGCCAAGCGGGCTGGACTAGCAGGACATGATGGCTGGCATTACTCCAAAACCTGGTGATTGCCATCTATTCCAATTATTCAAGGGCTTTTGATATTCAAGATTAACAATGATTACACTGAAATGAAAAATAATTCAATAACAGAAGTTTAAATAATATAAACTGATATGGACAAGAAGGATACCTGCCAAAGCTAAACGCATTTGTATTCATTTTCCAGAAGTGCATAGGTATGCCAAGACCTTAAATTCAGAAGGGTGCAGCTCCTTCCCGTGAGCAGTGGGACGTGCTAGGCATTGCTATTACGGAAGACTTACTCTCTTGCTCACAGTACCACTGGTTAGAGCTGCAGATACAAGCAAATCTCTTCTCCCACGGATGCACTGCATTTGATTAGAGCTCTATAGCAGGACAGGCACTCTGAACTCAGATTCCAGTATAAAAAAAATGAAACTGGAAAATATACTGCCAAAACTGACATTGCATAAAGAATTGTCTCAAGCTAGATGCAATTTAATAATAAAATAATGCTTTGCATAGGACCAAGATACCATTTTTAATAACTTCAGCCACAATTTAAAGAATAAACAGCATGGCGATCTGTAAATTAACAGTAATTAATTTTCTGTCAGCTGCGTTTAAATGCTAAGTTTGGTATAACTTTATAAAACTCTAAGCGTATTCCTTCCTGAAGAGATTCTCAAAAACATCTACTTCAGGCATTATATCCTGTTCTACTGCACATTTCTATTCCTATTTCCACTACACACAATGAGATGAGCCTAATCCCCAAAAAGCTTTACTGCGTGACCATTTGACTTCTAACATTCAGAACTGTCAATCATAGGGGCTTCTAGGTTTAATAGAAACAATTCATGTTTAAAAACAGTAGGTGAGGTAGGATTAATAAGATGATCAATTTCCAAAACAAATATGTATTAATCTAAATAACTTGAATTATTTAGCAGATTCTGAAAGTTGCTTCAAATTCCTCAGCATCATGTGCTTCAGCACATTCTCCTCTCTGTGCATCACAGGTAGCATATGTGTTAAAAGCATATGGGTTTTTTCCAAGAAGTAAGAGATCTGATGAATTTCAAAATTTTAATCGTCTACAGGAAAATCTTGGTAACATGCTGTGGTAGTGTGTTCCAGACAAACTTCAGCAGTGATCCTGTCTTACCTGACCAAACATTCTAAAGGTTCAAGGGCTCAAGAGACTGCTCCCAACTCAGATTCCACAAAGTAAAACAGGTGGGATATTTGAAGACCCAGAAAACAGCAAGGTACCTGACAAGAGCTGAATATTCTATATACACAGATATATGGCTTCTTGGCAGAGCAGAAACAATCCAGCTCCTTCTCAGCTGTTGGTACAACACACGGCCCTAATGCTGCCAATAAACATTGCTCTCTGCAATCCACTGGAAGAAGGCAGCAGCAATGTATCTTGCTGTAAGAAAAGTCACCACAACTTCTAAAGGAGTACAGCAGATGGAAGACGCGGAGATTAATTTCTGTAGATTCTGAAGCACAGCCTAGAAGTTCCTCAACCTTGAGCTCCAGGATTCATTATTTTATGGGAAGCAGTACAAAAACTAAGCTCCTTTTTACATGTCCCATTCAGACATCTAAACAGCGACGCAATTTCTATATGAAAGGATAATTTAGTCCAGTTGGTCTAATTTCACTTCACCTGCCTGAGAACAACCTGGAAAATCTGGCATATAGGCCGTGTCCCACAAGCTTGAAACAAAGGTGTCACCTGAAACACAAGATACAATTGGAACTACCATATAAAGTAGCTATAGTCTGGAAAATGCACTTTTTTCCAGCCTAGACAGTCTGGAAAATCTCTATTTCAACTAATACCAACATAAGCATATCTTCTCGAATGATGGGAACCTTTCTGTATTACTGAAAGCACATTTTGTAATTAGGCTTCCATCATCACTTCAAATCAACATGCTAGTTGGAAAGCTAATTAAGGTGCTTATTCTGTCTTTCTTATAATAGCATAATCTTGATAGTCACACTTTTATGTTAAAAACTGGCATGTAGGTACAAATTACAAGCAATCATATTGGAGTTTTAGCTAGAAGTGAATCATGCATGTGTTCTGCCCATCCTTCTTCAATGTAATTAAAGTGAACCTTTATTAGAGCAGAATGCGTATTAAGTGTATCAGGCAATGAGAAAATAAACTTATGGGTCTTGTAGACACCATTCAACCTAGCAAGCCATAGCAAGTAGAGTTTATCAGAGATGACTGTCGTCTTCTGTAGACCAAAATATTTCTCAGAGTAAAGATGATCCAACTTCATGCCTTTCACGGCTCACCAGGAAAAGACTGACGGCATTTCAGAGCATCCATGAATAAATTTTTTTTCTTAAAAAAAAAAAGAAGCATTTTTTTATTGTTCTAAACCTGGTAACACCTTCCTTGTACAGCTCTATCATTAGGCACAAAGTCTGGTGGAGTGAAATGAGATAGCTGACTGTGTTGTGTAACCCATGGAGAAGGTAGGTGTACTAGAGTTTTTACGCTCCTTGAAGTGATTAATTACTAATGTTATGGGTGCTTAGGTTGGCTGAACAGTCTCTAGTTACTTAGTGATACAGGAGTATTTCAGAAAGGTGCTAATGGAGTAGCTGTGCAGATCTCTCACTTAATTAAGTCCAGAGCGAATTGAATTCAATCAGAAGTTTTTCTTAGAATTTTCAGTTAATTGTGAATTAGTTCCATCTCTTTATATTAATTGAAGTTTATAATTTTATGCTCAACATGTGAATACTAAAAGTAATTAACAAGTTCTTTAAATTCTTGCATTTGAGAACAGCACTACATAAATTGCTGTTCAAATACATCAACCATGAGCTGCATCTTCCGGTACAAAGCCAGCACTTTGACATTCAAACGTTATATAACCAGTAGGGAAAGATTAACCTATTTCTGGCTCTTAGAATCAGGGCTACTTTCAAATAAAGAAAAAAAAAAGTAATGAGGAATTACGTAAGTTCAAAGAGTATTTGAATATCAGTGTCAGAGGTCTGCGTATCATCTATTGATTTCCTATGTAATTGACCTCAAATCCCTAATTCCCAAAATTCAGCCCACTTACAAAATCAGATATAGAAATGATATTCTAAGGGTCAGGTGTTTTCAGTTTTATAACACTGATGTTGGGTGGCAGAACTAAGACAAAGAAGAGAAGGACTTTCTCTTCTCGTTACATACTGCATGGCAAGTCAGAACAGCCTTTGGGTAGTCACATGCATTCATTTCGTATACAAATGGAAGGACTACTTACACTTGAAAAAAATTAAACTACCTTTGAAGCACATTTTCTTTCATTCCGTCTTTTTAAAGTTTAGACAGTGTCTTCTGATGTTTTATAGGCTCCAAGATCACAATAAAATCTACCATCCACCTAAGATCATAATCTCTTATAAAAGTATGTGTCTATATATCTACCTCATATTATTACATAATGAATAAGATGGAGTTACACTGGTAAAGAAAATTAATATTCTAGTCTCATGTCTTTGGGTTTATTTTTAGATGGTTGAGATCACTAATCTCAAAAAAGTAGTTTTAAATAGACATTAAGTTTTTCATGAAACATAAATAGCACTTTTATTTTTTTTCTGGATTTTTAAAAATAGCTTTGAATTAAATTACGGTTGTATTTACTAGAACTAGAATAAATTAGTTTTAAAAGCTCACAGCAAAGGAACATTTAGAAACAGTGTGAACCAAATTTCTAAATCAGTTAATGTGATGACAAAGGGTCACTGCTCAAAGTCACCCTTAGTAATCTTATTAGAAGATGCTTTGAACATGAATAAAACACATTTCTAAATCCAAAGATGAAAAGACTGTTAAAAATGAAACTCATTTTTGAAAAATAAAAATCCAAGGTGTTAAAAAAAATGCAGACTTCCTTTTAAACATTGCAGCGACATGACTGGATTTTCAAAAAACATCAAAGGCTTTAAATACTTAAGAAACCTCAAAATAGAAAGGGCTGTAATCTCACTTAGCTGCTGCAGAAGAGCGAAACTATGTATTAGTCAGGGCTGCAAAGATGAATTTCTTTTAATAAGTCTAATTTTAAGTGGCAGTGTATGACCCTGTCAGCTGATTCCTTTCTCTAAAAAACAAAAGGTGTATAAGAAATGTGAACAGTTTAGCATCTTACAATGAGACTCCTATTCATTTTTATGTGTTTACAAATATCAGACTAAGTCTGAGTAGTCTGTTAGAAATTCCCTGTATGCCACATGAAAGACAGGTTTTGGGGTAGGTTTTGTTTGTTTTTAATTAAAGGTATGTACTCCATACCCTCAGTTCCACTAGAAAATAATTGGATCTTGAATCCAACTAGCAATTAAACGAAGCGTACATAGTTAAATGGAAGACAGGATGCATACCAAGAAAAGTCAGCAAGCAAGCAGATCATATGGAAGAGCTGAATGAAAACTGAGGTTCTATATCAGTAGCTTCTGTCAAATAAATTGCATGTCTTCATAATTCCAATATTATCACTAAATAGTCCACATGACTGAGATCACCAAAAGAATGGAAACTAACATTTGACCCTTACTACTAATGACCTTACCATATCACAGATAACAGAGAAATTAGAAACCTCCTATGTTGTCTTAAATATTATGTAGAGTTTTTCCCCGTATCTTCAATTTAAATGGAAAAAAACCAAAACACAAAAAACCACCCACAGAATGTCTGCATGCTCCATGAGGACATACATTATTTTTGAGACACGGGAGAGGTGCCCCAATGTTTGCTTTGCACCTCAGTGCTGAACAGAAAGGACAACATTTTGATAGTGCTGTAGTGAATATACTCAGCTAAAGGTTCATGAAGTGCTTTCAATACCAAAACATGTCAAGAAGCATTAAGGATTTGCTAGTCATCACTACTTCAAGACTTTCACTGCTTATGGGGAAAAAAAAAAACCCCAGTATACGTGTACCATCTCAGTTTGTCCTGTAGTAAAAATACTCCTACCCACCTGTAATGAAAAAGAAAATTTTGAAATACCTTTTAAAAAAAAAAGAAAAAACCACCAAAACCTTTCATTTTTAAACTAAAAGAATATTGTACAAGTGTGCTAAAGCCTCTCTTTTTATCTGGCATTTTATTCTACACTAGCGTAAAACATCGCAACAGCAAATTTATAGGGTTGTCTCCTCTTTCAAAGGTCACAGCCATTTTAAAACTTCAGACTGTAACATGATCTATAGCAGCTATAAATCAGAATTAAAGGGTATAAAAACATAAAAGAAAGGCTATAACATACAATTTGCTTTATTGTAGTTATAAGACTAGTCACATGAATTAATCATATGACAAAGACTAAATTTTTTACGAGGCAAGAGCTATCTTTCTGAAGTTTACTGGGTCAGCAGCATGAAAAAACATGCACTTACATTCATAAATATCAAAAAAGTAACTAAATTCCAAACTGAATTTTTCAATTTTGGTTTTCAGGGGCAATATGAAATGGTGACTGCTCTGGGCAGAGCAGCTCATTATCATCACCTGGAGGGGGTCAGGTCTGCTGCTGCTGCTTTTACTCTGAACATATGGCTGAAAAGAGATCAGTTTCCAAGTTTGAACAAAACCTGTTACTCTTCTTTGCAAATAAGGCAATTTCCAGTTCTACTCCAAGCAACAATAACATCGAAAAACTCTAGATAAACATAAATCACCTGCTTGATTTCAGCTTCTACTTCATCATAGTGTCAGCATGAGGTAAAATAAATTCAACACAAAGGTTTTCAGGGGAAGAAAGCAAAGGTCCAAAAATCCAGGCTATTTTTTAGCTGGTCAGTTATTTTTAATTAATAAAATTTGGTATTGGGGTTTACAAAGTATTTCATTTTAACTGATTATTTTTCTTAAAAATTATTTTTAAAGAAGAAAGGAAACTTACTAGAGCTGTAATACACAAAACACTTGGGACTGTTGTCAAGAGCTGAATTCAAAGTACAGAACTTCTGTCAAAAGGAGAAGATACTCAATGTCATTTACACAGACCAAGCCAGCACCATATTTCCTAATTTGGTATGATTCTAACTCTCCTGTGAGCAGACAGACAATCTGCGCTTCACGGTGAGTGACCTGTGCCTAGAGAGGAACTGAGGCTGTAAGACATCTCTGAAGACAGCATGTGGAGTTTCGGTACTAGGGTTTGACTTTTCTTCTTTTAATCAAAGAGTCAATTTGTCAATTGGCGCTGTGGTGCGTTGCTGGTTAATAACTGGTTTGAACGTTCACCCACATGTGGACTGTTCTTAGGTTCTAGTTGCTCAAGCTTCTTGTTTTGTTGACTATGTAGAAAAGATGAAGCTTGAAAAACCTTCCTTCATAATGGAAGGTTTTTCCAAAACTCGACTATTCATAGTTGCAGAACTAACTTCTCTCAAAAAAAAAAAAAAAAAAAGTTTCTGGTTAGTGAGAGTGTACATTTTCCTGGGAGATCAGAATGGTACATTTTGCAAAAAAAATTATTGGACTTATCAAATATTCTCAAACATTATGTTTTCCACTTTATTAAATAAAAACTGCACAGCATCCACTGGTATACAACAGACTACTGATTATACTACCTCACTGCAATCAGTAGTCACATACATCATAGGTCCTGAAACCAGGTAGAATTTGCATGGTATAAAGTAGATGAAACTGCCAGCCACAGCCCTGAGACATCTGAGAGACACTCCAGTTCTCAGCTGCTGCGAGCTTTTGAATCAAATCAGAGAGGCACGTACACTGCCTTGGGCAGAGTTGTCCACAGCACCTTTCGTTCCAGCACCTGATGAATTCCCATTGCCAGTCCTAACCTCCGATTTAAGAGAACAGAAATATAATCTGGGATATTCTGATAAATTGTCAATTTATCTATTCAGATGATACTGCACTAATTTTATATTACTGTATCATTATCATAGGGGTAGAATTGTGTGCATCATTGTAGTGATTTTAGGAACAGAATACAGAATTTTATCAATAAAATGCTTATAGGAATTTATAGAGCACGAGCTTGTAATGCCTGAAATGATTACAGCTGATCAGGGGTGCGGGAATAGGGAACGACTTATTTTTCTTGATGACTCTCAGAAACCGTGAATATGCTGCAGTACTAGTACAGAATCTCTCTCTCCACCCCCACCCCCAGTCATCCCCTTGAACTTATTTCAATGATTTGAAAAAAGAATTTGGTGCTTCATAAATTATTAGCAAAACAAGACACAGCACAAGCTACTAGCAAAGCACAAAATATTATCAAGACCTCAATATCACTATTCAAAGGACTGCTTTTATCCTGGAGCCCATAATACAGATCAATATATTTCTATTTACAAAACAAAAGAAAAGGCAGTATTTAAGGAAAGTAGTATTGGGGGGGGGGGGGAAACC
>Ga0065711_1000411_pt1 | contig 68038 bp, 22 predicted proteins | sample Hoacrofraction12_FD_59098 | JGI IMG/M metagenome (GOLD analysis project Ga0065711, IMG submission 59098) | Hoatzin crop microbial communities from Cojedes, Venezuela - Epithelial fraction 12 v2 (version 2) | ecosystem: Host-associated > Birds > Digestive system > Esophagus > Crop | place...
CAGTTTGTGCCCATTGCCCCTTGTCCTGTCGCTGGGCACTACTGAAAAGAGTTTGGCCCCATCCTCCTGACACCCACCCTTCAGATATTTGTAAGCATTTATAAGGTCCCAGTTACCTATGTTGAGAGTAAAAAGTAAATGGGAGTTGAAGATATGACATGGAGTACCATGCAGGAAGTACAGAACTATCTATTTTTCGGTATTTTGCTGTACCAAAAATTATCTCCTTTTCAAAAGACATAGGCATTATGCCAAACTATGTTTATATTGACTAGCCTGGACTCGGGTGTAAATACAGAAAAACACCTGAAAAAAAATGCTTTAATTTTATTTTTTTGATTGAGGGCCCCAATTTGAAAAAGTAGACTGAAATCACTGGGAGCTGTGGATATGTCATAACTCTGAGAATCAAGCCCTTCTTTATTTATTACAGTTGGTAGTCATCTTCAGAGTCATTTAACTGTGTTTTGAAAGTGACATATCAGATGAGAACAAATAAAATGCCTGAATCCCCATTAAATAAAAAAATATGAAAAAAAGTTGTAGCACCAGCTGTCTAGAGACAAACTCAGATACAAAGTAATAACTTTCTCTTTGCAGCACCTGTATTCAATTTCTAAGATACATCTGTCATTTTATTTTAACAAACTCTAACAAGATCAGTTCACAGCCATCTGTGTCTCCCTACCTTGCAAGCAATTCAGGTTGCGTTGCTTTAAAAAATACCATGCAATGCAAAGCAAAGCAAAACAATTGCAAAAGATTAGAGATGACATTTTGAAGTTCATTACAGCATAAAATAGGTATTCCCATGTACCTATAATTGTGAGACCTGTGTGTTCAAAGCGTATGTGAGTTATGAAACACCGCAGAGCTTGCAGAGGAGTACCAGTCCCTCTTCAGCAGCAGCTCTATTGTGTTACCACAGAATTAAACCTGCTGGAAGAGGTTACAAGTTTTTGACACCCTGTGGTGCTCACATACTCTTTTCTTTAATCATTCTCTACTATGCAAGAGGTCGAGAAGGTTAAGTACAATCAGTGCTTATACTTCCTGAGTATCCGTGCAACAGAAAGCTAGCGGACAGGGGAAGAAGTCTTTCCATAGCAATATAGCAGAAGTCTCCAAACAATGAGACTACAGCCATAGCTAACTGGGCTATAGGTTGTTCCTAAGCAGTATAGGTAAAGAAAAAGCAGAAAATCTACATACTGCGAAGTTGCTTAGCCATGGTGTTCTAAATTCCCACTTAAGAATAAAAGGTCTCAAAGAATGTGTATCAAAGCATAATTTTTTAACTAAAAATAAATGAATAAGGATAAGCCTGTGAGTCTCATTGGATATAGTCCCCCCGCCTTGTATAAATAAAAGTCTGCTTTGATCCAAGTCCTTCACACATGGTATCAAATCACATCGCCCAGAACAGCAGTTTGGAAATACAATGTGTGGCATTAGAAGCAGAATTTCTGATGCAGAAATTAGGACCAAGGGAGAGACAGCACATTAATTCAGTATTAAATGGAGCCAATTTAGGGGAATGAAAACAAAACAAAGCGAAAAACCCAGAAAGTTATCAGATCAGAGCCAAACACTGTGGATTTAATTTAGTCCCTCTGTAGTCAAATAAAGCATTTCTTTTTCCTCATTTGTAGAACAAATTATTATTAGTAAAGAATATGAGTTATGGTCTAATTATGAAAATTGTTTTTCTGTCTAAAGACAGAAATATAGTTTGTAAACCAAGAAATTTTCTGTTGCAGTTTATGGTTCATTATGAATGTTCATCAGCCAGCGCCTAAAGTCACCTACAGAGAAGCAGCTACGTACAATCACATCCTATCTATATAACGCAGGAAGCTGCAGTTAGGAATCAAGCTTTTGCACCAATGTAAATGATTGAGTGCCAGAAACCTAAGGACAGACTGTAAAGATAAAAAGTCCAAATTGTTACTACGGAGTAAGTCCGTAAGAACATGGCAGACTCAAAGATACAAAACTTACAGGGAGAAGGGATTATGGAAAACACTTAGCAAATCAATCAAGCAAAGAAGTATGGCAAAGGCAAGAGACTGAAGAACGTAAGGCACTTGCTGGCAGGTTAATTGCAGTGAAATAGGCAGCAATTTGAAATGATGAGTAATGGATGGGTTATAAAAGCATTCCAGTAGCTCTACACTAGAATATAATGAAACCATTGACTCTTCCAAGCAGCAGCGAGCACTAGAGACAGGACAGGACTCTCTGGCCTACTGGGGGTCATAGGTTGTGCTCAAGAACTTCCCAAAGCAAAAAAGGAAAAGAGCATCTGAGGTTGGAATTGATGCTGCCAGAGAACTGGCGGCTTGGCAGTTCTTCATGGCAGCAAGTATTTGCAAAGTAAAAGATGTAGACTTCTGAACTGTAACAGAGCAATGTCCTTATACTCTAATCTACTTTTACGCATATCATCATCTGATGGTGTTTTCTCCTTTCACAAAGGCTCTATCTATACCTCTACTTTAAAAGCCAAAAATACCTCTTTGCCAGTTTGCTTGCCCTCTCTAACTAGCAAACAAGAGAGATTCTCGGTTAGTTGACACCGCACGACTGATAACGCTAACACAACGGTCACACTATATCACAGGAAACAGATGAAAAACCAGCACGTGCACTAAAAAGTATGCATGAGTGTCAACGTTTTGTGACAAACATAAATTCTTTTCTTTTCTGAATAAAACTTACTAGTATCAATGTTCTTTATTTCAATACCTACTAAGAAAGTCATAAAGTTCATTTCTCATATGTTCCCAAAGGAGATTCAAGTCTTTGCTCAAGTAATTTGATGGAGAATGCTACAGCAAAAACAGTCAAGAATGAAGCTGGCAGCATTCTGTACCTCAGTTGGTGGGAAAACAATTACCTGTCCTTCCACTCCTCACCTTAGTACCCTCTTTAAGTAGTCTACACAATCAGTCAATTTTTTAAATAGTAACATTTCTGTGATGAATAGCAGTTTCTTTCCTTTCAGGTTCTTGGTGTTTTGATTTGATTATTTCCCAGATCACATAAAATCTTGGGTTTATAGTAAACAACTATGTGTGTTGTACGTATATTAAATAGTATGCGTTGTAAAAATCTTAGTAAATCTTACTTAGCGGATACTTGACATCTAATTTATTGGAAGTATAACACTTTAAAAAATTGTTATTATTATTTTTAGCATACAGATATGTAAGCTTGATTTTTTTACCCTATTGTTTCCAAATGCTCTGAGGCCTTGACAAACTTACGTACACTTACAAACTACTTGCAATTATACTCCAGTTCAGGGTCACTTTGAGATTCTGAATCTCTTCAAGTCTTATCACCTCATTGACACACATATTAAGGATTTCCCACAGTTGCCTAACCTAAAGTGTCTAGGGCCTTTGACATGCCCTGTTTTATCTGAGATATTGGCATGATTCTGGTCGATGCAATGCAAGACCTATGAGAGATTCACTCCCTTCTGAGCTAGAGGACAGGCAGAATAACACAGGCATCTCAAATGGCACAGACAACCATGTTAGGGGAGAAAAAACAGACATGAAGATGAGATCCAGCTGTCGGATAAAGATACCTACATTTATTTACATGCTCCACCTCCTACTATCATCAGCTGGAATGTAAATTTTAATTAACTTGCTTGAACATAAGTATATAGCACCATTTGAAATTCTCTAGCATATCCTGCCTGCCCTTCAGCTGCTACTCCAGAAGTGACAGAAGTGCTGTCTCATACCTGCCGGCTCTGGAAAATTATTCCAGAAAGCCCCCAGTGGCTCACGTAGCCCTCAGCACCTATGTGCAGGAACCCAAAGGTGTCCTTGGAAAATTCAGTTAGTGTCCTGAGAGCTAATCCCTGATCTTTGTTCTATTATTACCTAAGTGGTGTCTACTTCCTTCTGAGATGTCAAGCATGGACATTGAATTGAGACCAATAAATAGGTTGTTACACTCCGTTGCCTGTATTTACTAGACCTCCATTGACTATGGCAGGAATTTAGATGCTTGGCTCACTTGTAAGCACCAGTATAGTATGTAACTAAATTTAAACATTCTACTTTGAAACAGAGTCTCATCCAAAGAATACTGTTCCCTAAACGTAAGTTTCTGGTGACCTTGTATGTACAGTACCAAGCACCTTGAATGACATCAAGCACCTGTGTTTAAGCAATTGTATCCTTCTCTAAGAGTGTAATATATCTTTGGTGTCCATTCAGATACCTAAACAAAGATGTCTAGTGTTATTTGGGATGTTCTAGGATACTCAAGACATGAGGCATTATGCCATGGGATATATCAAGGCCTGTGCTTTTCTGAAGTGACAGCGGGAGGTCAAAACCAGTATCCTATGGCATCTGAAATGGCATTGAATGTCTATAGATACTTCAATTAAGCTATCTACAATTTCTTTTTCAGTGTAATCACAGATGTTTTAGTTAGACCCACCCGCCAAAATCATGCATGGCTAAACACTAAGAAGCCAAAGGTTCCAAACCAAAGAAAGTCCATAGAGAAGACCAGCAAATAAATTTATATTTTCTCTATCTTGTACTTTCAAACAAAACTACTTTAAGAATATAAGCTTAGTTCATTAAAATACAAGAAGAGCCTCATAAAATCCCATTTATTATGAATTAATTGATCTACAGTCATCATTTATCCATTCTGAATGAAATGCTAGCACCTCAATCTAAACATCTACTGAGATTAAATCTACAGTTGGATGAGCTCTCTCCAACTATCACCCTGCCCATTTCCTACCTTGTGCCACTTCACACAGACGCATTTGTTCAGAAACTTTAAAATTGCTTCTTTCAGAATACACAGGTTAATTAATTTTCTTGCATGCTCTAGCTGAGCTGCAGTGATATGCCTAGTAGGCAAGGAACCTATTCAAAGTTCTGTGAAACAATTTATAAGCACTGCCTTTGAACTGCCTTAAAGAGGGGGGTTGGAACTAGATGATCTATGAGGTCCCTTTCAACACAAACCACTCTGTGATTCTATGATAATTAAATCAAGGCAGCACTAGTATTATGAAGAATTTTGCTATTAAGTAATAAAAGTTTATCTATTAAAAAAAAACAACAAACAACGAAACCCATCAGTTAAAATTAAACTGCAGTAAAGTTTTCAATAAGCTCACTTTGTATCATTATAACCTTTTACTGATAGAATAGTTTCTCCCTTGGCCAGGCATTTTACTTGCTCCCAACATTATAACCTTCTAAGAAGTTAAAGGGTCTGCATAATGGGCACTTCTTGATTTCTTATCACATTTCACCCCATTTTGAAGACAAATCACCCAACCAAGAGTGTCAAATGTGGCAGAAGCACTAGCTCCCTCCATTCCCAGAGGCTTCAAGAACTCTCTCAATTTCATGCTTCCTTGCACAACTTTATTTACACTAAAACCATTCTGCTACGTGCTTCAGAGCAAATACTCGGTCTTGATCTCCTAGCAAATCTTGGTTATATTATCTGAACACTCTGTGAAGCCTTGAGTCTTTACTATTGACTGTGGCTGACATTTCAGGTGAAATACAAGTGAACTGCATAATGGAAGTTAATGTCCCATCAAAACGGGGTCAACAGGATACAATCAAACACGTGTATATCATCCACTCATAGTGTGCAAGCTTTTCTTCAAACTAGTATTTAGATTTGAAGTGGATGCTGTAACAGATTTTTGGTACACATTGGTGGGGTGCTGTTAATTATATTTTTGAAATTAAAGTTGGTGTCTCAGAGAGATTCTTTCAACAACTGTTCAGATTAATAATAATTTAATTTTAAAATCTATAATACTTGTGGTTTCTCAGCAACATTTCCACAAATAAACACAGCTACAAATACAACCCAAAATATTACTGAGGTTGCATTTGACAAGCTTAATTACACAGGCTTTTTAAAAAATTACTTTTATACTGTTTGATTGTCTCTGTAAATTATCAGCTCAAACTTAAGCACTTAGCATAGTATCTCCATAAAAAAACCTTCATACATTATGTGAAGAAATAGATTTTCTTCTTGAAGGATACTCTCTTTAACACTCAAAGATTTAAAAAATTCACTAAACACTGCTGAATACCTACATTTTATGCAGAATATAAAGCCTCTCTTCAAAGCTCTTATTTAAATATGTTAACTACTTAGACACTTTTCTAATGCAAATTGGCATGAATTGAAAGACACACTGAAAAGCATTTTTGCTGCATGCCATTCAAAGTTAAATGTACCTGTTTTGTACTTCTATAGAAGTACATCTATTTCTTGCTTCCCTGGAAATTTTCTCACAAGAATTTAATTTATAAGATGAAACAGAATACTTGTATGAATGGAAGGGACTTGTGTGATGGGAGGGACCTGGTTTAGTTTCTGACTTTGTGTGTTCTGACCCAGTAACAGCAATTTCATTCAAATGAAATGGACAAAAATCTCAGCTATATAGAAAACTACAAAATGACAATTGAATTACAAAATAGTCCTAAGCAATTTTCATTGGTATCTATACAACTGCTTTTTCCTAAGTTGCTTGTCTAAATTGAAAATGCTGATGAAACTCAAACTCGGTCTTCTAAGTACTGAAAGACCACGAGATGATTACAGACTCCCATCTATGTAGAGCTGTACTTGGAATTTCGGATCTTTTACAAGTTTTTTTCTTGCTTTCACAATCACAGAACATTTTTGTAAACAAGTGGCAAAAAATTTTACTTGAGAAGATAATAGTACGTTACATTTAATCTCATAAAATACCTTCCAGTTCCTTGTTGGGATGTGGGAATTTTATTCTAAATCAGGTGTTTACAGTTGACAGACTTCTTACAAAGCTTTTTGAAAACTCTTCAGAAATTTTACTGCTTTTTCTCAAATGACATAAGATTCAGTAATGTCAGATAGAAGTTGTTTGCACAGACTTATTGCTGTACTAGGAAACAAATCACACATTTCTTTGTTTTACATTATTTACAATAATACTCTCACAACAACTTCACAAAGTATCTCAAGTGAACCTACGTTTATACTTACTGTTCTCTGATTACAAGGGTGCTTTATCTGTGGGAGTGAGGGGTTCCCCTTTATACAGCTAATTTTTAATCCATTAGTGTTTCGGTATACAACTCAGACACTTTATTTTCCTCAAATTAAGAAGCAATAGCAAAGCTGGCACTAGTTAAAATCAACAGAGGCTCTGCAGATTGTCATAAAGCCATGGTTGATAGTAAATACGGACTTATCTATGACACTCAATTACTCTTCAACTCTTAAGACAGTTGCACAAATCACCAGCATTAAAGCACCACAAACTGAATCTCATGGTTTTTTCATAAGATTGGAGAATGGCTGAGGTTGGAAGGGATCTCTGGAGGTCAGCTGGTCCAATCTCGCCGCTCAAGCAAGACCACTTAGAGCAGGTTGCCCAGGACAATGTCCAGATGGCTTCTGAATATCCCTAGGGATGGAGACTCCACAACCTCACTGGGCAAGCTGTGTTGGTGCTCGGTCACTCTAACAGTGATAAAGTGTTTCCTCACGTTCGAAGGGAACCTCTCAAGTTTCAATTTGTGCCCGTTGCCTCTTGTCCTGTCCCTGATAAGAGCCTGGCTCCATCCTCTTTTCATCCTCCCTTCAGGTACTTTTACACATTGATAAGATCCTTCGCCCCTAGCCTTCTCTGTTCCAGGCCAAACAATTCCAGCTCACTCAGCTTCTCCCTGTATGTCCAGTGCTCCAGTTCTTTAATTACCTTAGTAACTCTTCACTGGACTTGCTCCAGTGTGCCTTATCCCTCCAGGTGCTTTTCTGCCAAGCTACTTTGCAGCTGGTTGGCTTCCAGCCTGTACTGGTGTCAGGGGTTGCTCCTCCCCAGGCACAGGACTTAGCACTTCCCTTTGTTGAACTACATCAGGTTCCTGTTTTCCTTTATTCTTCTTAAAACAAACTACATTGGGATAACACTCCTGGGAAATACAACTGAAAGGTCAAAACTATCAGAAAGCTTAAACTTTTTGGAGTTTAAAGTACTACGGCCCTTTGAAAGAGCTTAAGGGATTTTACTTTGTAAACTTTGTGTGTTTGTGAAATTTCTTTCTTCGATATTAAATCCATGCCTTCCTTCTACTCTTATCCAAAAGTGAGACTGTTTAAATGTGAGCCTAAATGATGAAAAACTTGAGTTAAGTAATGGAAAAAGAATCAAAATCCAATATCTGAAATAGCACAATTCCTTGCCTTTTTCATTTTTTCTGAAACTGTTTTTTTTAAAGAAAAAACTTTTCTCTACAAGCCCATGTGATATTTTTAAAAATCACTCCATATATTTTCATTTTGTTTTCCTTACCTCAAAATTTTCAATTTTATTTTTTTTTCTTTCTGTGTGAAGCCATGTGATCATCATGTTACTGTGTCATATAGTGCCACATGACAGCAAGAAACAAAGACATATGCATCTTGTAACAGACTTGCATTGAATCATATGAAGGAGAGAGAAGCCATACTACAAATCTGCAGTGTTTATGTAAGGTAAGTGGTGTGCAGTATTGTCATATTGTTTGAAATCTTTCTTATAACTATCTAACTCCATACTCTGACTTCACCATCTTGATCTACAGACCCCCCTGTGTCTCTGAAAGCATTTTTTCCAACATCTGCTCTTAGATCTCCCTTGAGAATCTGCTAATTTGACATTGGAAATTTTTTTTTAATTTTTTCCCTCTGTACTGATGCCAAAAATAAAAAAATGTAGGATAAATTCTTCAGAGGAGTCAAAACTGGAGAATAATATGTTAACTTGATTTTCTAGAAGCAAGGAATTAGATTTCAATTACAAATTAAGTTTCTTCATTTAGCAAAGTGATCGTGCTGTATATTCCGTTTGGTGCGGCATTGCTGTTTTGGCCTAGACCTTGATTTGGTTTGTCTCTAATGGCAGTGGTTTAACAACCAGGTTGCAGTAATGTAACTTGTTCTAGCTTTAGCTCTGCACTTTTCTGTGGTGGCACAGAAATAGTTGATTGATACACACACATACATAAATATGTAATTAAAAGCTAGTAACAGCAAGCAGTAACAATCTACTGAATGAACATTAACCATGCTTTAAAACAAAAATGGCACAGAATGAATTATCTCCGTCTCTGGAATAAAAATGTCTTGTAGAGCAGTGCAAGTGTAGGATGGTAGCATAGACCGTGGAGGTGCTGACATAGGAGGGTAACAGAGGCCCCAACATTACAAATAAATCACCAATGGTCAATTCCTGGTCACTGCAGGGGTGCAGTCTTGGGAGTTGGGGAAAGCTGGGTTTAGTTCAAGGTCAACAAAGAGCAAAGATCAAGCATACCTATGTAGAACCTTATTTACAGCTTTGCTTTGGGAGCCAATGAAGGAAGAACAAGCGAGCTGGCTCGACTGAAGATTCAGGAAAATTTGCAAGCAAATCCTCCTAAGCAAACCCAGGAGCAGGGAGAAAGAATAGCCCAGCATCAGCAGTGGCCTTCTGCTAGTACAGAGCTGGGATGTTGAGACCTTGCCATAACACCCCCTCCACCACCTCCTTCTTGAGGAAGATGGGTGCTGATGGCCGTAGGAACTGGAGAAGCAGAAGAAAGGTGAGCATAACCCCAGGGAAAAGAGGCACAGTTACACGTGTACACATGTACTGGGAGTGTGAGTGTTATGTTTTAAATTGTATTACTATTGGGACAACTATCTACGACTGGTCTTTTCTGTAATTAGATCTGGGCTTGCATTAATTATTTGGTTAGACAGGTAAGACTTGTATTAGACTCACAATATATTATTGGCTCTGTATAAAAGGTGTGTTCCTTTTTTGACCGTAACAAAATTTTGCATGCAACATTGCATGTGTTTGAAGGTAATAACAACCCTGAGCTGCCATTCTGCAAAAGGCTATAAGTTCATTTTTAAAGAATAATGTTGTTCGCATAGGTTTTGGGTTAGATAGGATGTCCTTCCTTAAGCTTTTCTCAACCTCCCACTAAGATGTTGCCCTACCAAAACAAACTGAAAACAAATCCTTAAGTGTGATCTTTGTTGGAAGAAATGATTGCCTTTCATTTTTTTTATAATTGCAAAGTATTCCTGATGGTATGTTCCAAAGATTCATTTATATTACATTATTTCAACACCCATATTAATTTCCATATAAATACTTAGATATCCATATATTTGGCAGTACCATTTTTGCTATTAAAATTATACTTCACTGTTTTGTATCTTTCTTTCCAGCCAGGGTTTCTGATGGCTCATTTATCTGCAAATGAGACATCATATCAAATAAACCATATATGACTAGACAAATTGACTACACAATCAGTATTGTTCTCTTGCTTTAAACCTGATTTTCTTCACCAAACTTGTTCTGATGCTCATCCATCTTCTATTTCAACATTTGGAAATATTTTACATGCAATAACAAAACTAATTTTAACTTTTTTTTCTTTCCCATTGAAATGCTGAATTTCCTCCACAATGTCTTATTGTCCAAATACAATACCAATTACATCTCTTGGTGCCCACACCAAGCATTAGCTTCAGACTGGAAAAATCTAAATGTACGTGCCTCCACAGCAAGTGTCTAATTCAAAATATCCCAACATATCTGAGACACTTTCTGGGAATGGGTAGGCCTCCTGTTATATGAACTGAAGATCTGGGAAGCTGATAGGCCTCAACCAAATTACTGAAAAAATGATTGCTAAAAACTAATGTTGTTGAGAAAACTGAGGATGTATCTTGGATCATATGGGACATCTCACATAGAATTTGACACAATCAACTAGATAATTGTCTAATGTTTGTATGTGTGTTTATATAATTATGTTCAGGCAAATGATTCAGTAGATCTGGAGAGTTTATCCTACTGGATAGCTGAAGAAATGCCAGCATCCACTGATGATTTTGGCTACATTGCAAGCAGTCAGTTCAACTTCTTTATCACAGGCATCTAGTGTCATTTGAAATGCATTACTCTTATCTCCCTGGCCTCAAACTGTCACACTAGAAGAATGTGGATCTCCAAAATGTCCTGTGTCATATCTTTCCATTGCATTTAATGGACAAATTCCCGTTGATTGCAACAAGCCTGGATCAGAGTTCTCATGAAAAAGACCAACGTAAAACAAAGCAGACTCATCAATGTCTCTAAAGAGTCTTGTGTCATACCTGCTATTCTGGATGTTTTCCAATGAAACCAGACACTGATGGTTACATAACTGATTTGTGCCTCCTTCGACTTTAATGGAAGTTGAGATAGTTGATGCGCTACTGGTTTTGTAGTTAAATAAGATGCTTTCTAACCACTACTGTAATTTCCTCACTAAGTGATAAAAGGTGCTTTCTGCGGGCTCGCGGTGGGGGGGGGGCATGGAGGTGGAGTGGGTGGGATCAAAAAGCCCCACCAAAACCCAACCTACCATATATCTTTGCTGATCCAGTTGAATAGTGAACTAACACCTCACATTCCTAGTGATGCTGTCTTTTTCATGCTTTTCTGAAGAATGTTGGCACCAGTTCTTTGCAAATTAGTCTCTAAAAAAAGTCTAGCCTACACGTTGACTCTTGGAAAATAAAACTTCTGAGAGTAGGGAGAAGTTTAGTTCATTCCATCTTTAAGCTTACAATCACAACATCAACAACTGGAAAAGGGAGATCCCTCACACTCTAAAGAGAATCAAGACTTGTAAGGCTTGGTTATGAAACTGGACAATACTATTTTACTTGAATTGCTCTGCTTTGCCTCCCCCACTTCCCATAGTCTTGCACACATTTCTACTGTATTTCTGCAGTAGAAACTACCTACATAATATTCATCTTGATGACATCATGTGGAGCTAGTTAGTCAGAACATTTAAGGAGGATAAAGCACTTTAGCCTTAAGGACTCTTAAAATGAGAATCATTTATTCTCTGTTGTCTTCCATGAAATGGATTCTTGCTGTTACTAATGTAAAAACCTGCTGCTAAATGTTTTGACTGTACATATTAGCCAGCTGGTGGTTCAGTTCTTACCATTGAGTTGCCCAGAACTGAAATAATTAATTTAGCTAAGAAAAGTATATTGTGTTGTACCTTTTGGATTTGTGACTGTAATCTGTAATCACCAGGGAGTTTATTTGGATTTGCAATAATACTAGAGTTGGTATTTATAACAGGAGAACAGGAGCTCACTAAGCAGAGCTTATGAAGCTTGGTGTTTTTCAAGAATAAGTTGCAGAACTTTTTATAACACAGAAGCTGTTAGCAGCTTACAATTGGCTAAAATATCTATCTGTGTTATCCTAATAATCTGAAAGCAAAACCTGTGTATTTGAAAGCTCCCTCTCTAAGCACAGGTACCCTTAATATTGTCTCTTTGTACCTGTATAGCAAGAAATAAATCAAAGCTCACTGCAGTCTGTGGAAAGGCTGCTGTTGACTGTAAAAAGATTGGACTAAAGTTCTCAACAAAAAGATTACTTAAACCCAAAGAGAACCACTAATGCCAATTTATATGATATTTCACTGCGTATCTGTTATCTCAGTTAACTTCTGCTCACTCCTTTTGTTACCACAGGCTTCTAGGAAACATAATATGTCAAGACTACCTGATACTTGAAAATTGTAGTCAGGAAAATACTGCTATTCGGATATATTCATTTGTTATTTTGTCCAAACACTGTTTGAGAGTTTTAAAAGGAAGAAAAGAAGAGGAAAGGAGAGGGAAAAAAAAGTGAAGGAAAAAAAAAAGGGAGAGGATCATATGATACTGGATTCTCCAAAAGATTGCTAGTAAGAAGATGGGTATTTATCATACAATATTCATCATGTCAGGCACTGTCTTTGTCTAACTTTATTTTCTTGGTTTTGTAAAATCTCTCTCCATGGTCCAATGAGACATTTATTTATCTTTCTTGCATAAGGACTCCCTAAAGAATTGACCTTCTCAAATACCTAATGGAGCCAGACACTGATCCTCCTACCCTTGAAGATTACAGAAGAACTGGAGGTTACTCTCAGAGTCTAAGGGTCTCAGAGCCATCGTTTGAAGGCTCTGTTTCCTAAATAAGATGTGTCTCTACTTGCAGGAATGGGTGGTTGACCTGGTGATTTGTTGATTTTACGTTAAAAGGATTTGCATTAAGTTTAGCATAGGGCAGATTTCAGTACTGAAGATAAATGAAAAGTTAAAGAGTGGACCATCACATGTCACTGCAAAATACAGAAAGTGAGAAAATGGCATCGACAATAATGCCTCCGAAAGGCAGCTGGTTTTTGTTATTGATATTTTACAACCGTCATGAATTTTATAATTGTATATTGCTACAGTTTGTGTTTTAATGACACACTTTTTAAAATGTCAGTGCTAATCTGTTGATGTACAATTATTCACAGATGTTTAATTACTGTTTACAGATGTAAAATATCACATTTTAGCCACTCCGATCTCAGTACTGACCAAAAAGTGTGATTTTTGAATTGCTAAAGCCAGAAAACAGGTATCGGCAATACTTGGCTGTCTCTTGGCTCTTGTCATGAGCTTAATAAAGTTACTAAATACTACCACAATTTTAACATGGCAGATAGAAACTGCCAGGTATCACTGTGATTGTCACTACACTGAGTGTGTATCATAACTAAGAAAACTAAGAACAGGATCATAGAATAATTTAGATTGGAAAGGACCTTTAAGAATATGAAGTTCCAACGATAAACCTAACACTGCCAAGTCCACCACTAAACCATGTCTCTAAGTGCCATCCACACGTCTTTTAAATGCTTCCAGGGATGGTGACTCAACCACTTCCCTGGGCACCCTGTTCCAGTGCTTGACAACCCTTTTGGTGCAGAAATTTTCCTAATATCCAATTTAAACCTCCCCTCGTGCAACTTGAGGCCATTTCCTCTCATCCTATCACTTGTTACTTGGGAGAAGAGGCTGGGACCCACCTCACTACAACCTCCTTTCAGGTAGTTGTAGAGAGCTATAAGGTCTCCCCTCAGTCTCCTCTTCTCCAGACTAAACAAGCCCAGTTCCTTCAGCTGCTCATCATAGGACTTGTTCTCCACGCTCTTCACCAGCTTCTTTCCTCTTCTTTGGATGTAAGAAGGGAGAGTCCTGAAAACAGTATCTTACTTTATTTTCAATATACCATAAACTATTATTCAATCAGCTTTTTTATGGAAAACAGAAATAAGAAAGAAAGTGGAGCACTGCCATTTTATTGCTCTTGGGCAAATCGTCTCCTGGATTCAACACGCTCAAGCAGTTCTTTCTTTAAATAAAAACATAAGAAAAATACACAAAACAAACGAACAAACAAACAAGGTTTGTCTAGTTCAATGTATTGTCTCCAACAAGCAAGTACACAATAGCAGATGTCTTGAACAGGGACAGTATGTAGTAGCACTTAATTAGAGGGAAACTGGGATTAAGATAAGCAGAGTCCTTGCACCATACTGGCAGCCACACCGACAGTTAATTCCTTGATATCTTATGTGAGAAGGATGCTGAAAGTTCTTGCTTTTTTTTTCTCAAACATGAACAAGAAGCAAAGAGTTACAGACCTATGTCCTACCTGTCACATACTGTTTTTCATAAATAAAAAATGTCTTGCATAGCATTGCTTTTAGACTGGTTCAAAAATTTTGAAGTAAAATATATATAGAGAGAAACTGAAGTATAGTTTATTTAAGTGTTTATTCATTTTACCCACTAACACTTTTTTGATGCTGAATGAACTTAGAGATATCCTTGCATTCATTTTTCAAAATTTACATTGAAATAAAATATTCTGTTTTACACTTCATTCAGTATTAAGAAGTGTATATAATAATATTATCCTTGCACAAGAAAATGAAATTTTCCTGTGACAGTGTTGAAGGATTTCTATTTATATGCAGATTCTAACCTCAGTGAAAATGCACTCTTTGAAATAAGAACAGGAAAATAAACATTGCTTCAAAAAAAAAAGAAGGGGAAGAAAAAACATCAGCTCCAATCAAGCATGAATTATCTTCCTACTGATGAGCCCCACCTTCCCAAGAGGATTTCTTTTATTGCTATTTTTTTTACTGACAGGCAAAAAAAGTCTCAGACCATCCAAATTGTCTTCTTCTCATTACTTTCTCTCTGCCTTATCACTGTAGCTTATTGCTCTATGCCATATATCCTCCTGAGCTTTAAGGCTTGTGTCTTTGAGATAATACTTTACTCTCTTTATATTTAAAAGTGGTATGTAATTTTCCCCTTACCATCCTCCACAATATAGCAGGAGGCAAAATGCCCCTGGCTTCTCTAGCTCTTAACCATAGCCTAGACAACTCCAGCTGTGATTCACTGTAACATCCTCAACACGAGACTCCTTGGTATTCACTTAATTATTCCGCATACATCAGCTGAAACTGTCAAGACTTTTTGCACTCACCGATTCAAAATCTAAATGTCAATCAGCTCCTACTCTGCTGTGTGTGCCATGCGTTGGTAAAGCAACCTGACACACCTGACTGCTCCACAGACAACTCACAAAATTCTGTTTTGAGCTGCTGTGTCTTTTCTTATGTCATTCGATCACAGAAACACTGCCTTTTCAATTTGTCTTGAAAAACCTCATCGTTCCCACATTTCCAGTTCGTATCTCCTTGCTTTAGCCTTATTCTGCACTTAAAAAATCTAATGGCTCACTTCATTTATTCATATAGAGGGGTCTGGTGCCATCTGAGGCATTTTAGAGTATGCAAGGCATCCTCACAGAGCTAACAAGGCTGGCATACAACCTCTGGGTCAACGGTGCCATTCCGAAGGGGCAGCTGAAGGCCAGGCACGATAACGGGGGGCATTTCATAGAGCATTAGGTGTATTTAGGAGGAAGTGTTGCTAATAAGCAGACATTCAGCATGTGAATCAGTTGCTGAAATATTAGGGTACGGTGTTATTTTGAACACTGGGAGATAGGTCCTTCTGGTGGTCAGCTGCCCCTCCAGGTCTCCCACACAGGTATCATATTTGCTAAACGTCTGCATGTGTCTTGGGAACCCTGAAATATCTCAGATGGCAAACACATCTATTGTTAGGTGAGTGAATCCCTGCCTTGTAATTCAGTGTGTGCAGTCTGGAGGTGAAATACCACCCTAAGAGTCTGAAAGAATAAAAGCTCGCCACAGGCACATTTTTCTCAACAAAACAGGTTAAACATGTTTGAATAACTTTGATAATCATTTAGAATAACAGAAAACAGAAGAGAAAAAGACACTGTAATTAAAATGTGTTGTTCCTAAACCTACACTTTGATCAAGACGCCAAGAATTCTGCTTTAAGGCCAAATAACTTAAATTTCCAATGTATTCATAACATCTTTTAGTAAGAAAAGAAGGATTTTGAAGCTCAAGATAGTTAAAATAGCATACTCTTGTTTTCAATTTTACTGAAATTTCAAATTTATTATAACAAAAATCTGCTATGTTAATTGTGGAGAAGAGAGGTAATCAATAAACTCCTCTAGCTCCGTAATCCCAAAGGAATAAATGGTGACTATAATCATAGGTAAACATATTATCTCTGCCCTTCAGCAAATTTTACTTCCTTATAAACTTAATTCGTTCTTCATCAGCATATCATTCTTCTTGAAGGAGAACAATCACATGTGATGCCATAATGAGCCATGCAAAGCAGCCTAAGACTGATCATAGTGAGATGTTACTGGGATACATTCATGACAAAGTCTAATCTGTCTAATAGAAGACGTTTGGCATGCAAGTACATATTCAGAAAAGACCAAACTCTTCTTCACCCATGCTGAATGTGCTGAGAAGGAAGTTTGGCTGAAGGCAGAAACAACGTAGTGATGTGTTTTTAATTACTTTTTCATATATTGGAAAAAAAAAAAGTGAGGGCTAAGAGACCAGGGTCAAGAAAGTTTTCATTCTGCTTTTCAAAGGGAAAAAGACAAAAGTACCATTTTCAAAAAATATGCCAAAACCTCCACTTGTGTGTGCTGCAAAGGAATGCCTGACTGTGATGAAGCAATAACTTCTAGTAAAACTACCTATGACAGGATGTAATAGTCAGAAAGGGAAGGGAAAATGGGCTTCAAACTGGGGTGTTAGTCACATAAAGCACCCCAGCTATTTAGGAAGTGGTAGGGAAACAGCATCTCAGTTAAATCCAGTTATAACACCATTGTTATAAATACTGACTTCTCACTTTGCCTATTCTAAAATACTCACCTCTTTGTCTATTATATTGTGAACTTCGAAACATTCAGTGCCTGTTCTGGAGCACAAATGTTGTGCAGTATTGTCCTGCCATTTCCACAATGGAAACCACCCTTACAATGAATGAAAAAGCCCTCCTAGACAGCACGGGCTGGAGAAACCACAACAATAACATTTAAACTCTGCAGCACTTGCTACCACCACTGCTTGGGGGTACCACACTTGACTGAAAGAAGAAATGTTAGAATACCGTAGAATAGGCTTATTCTGTGGATTTTACAGCACCATTTATACATGAAAAAAACTCCACAAATCTATTAATCTACTCAACACTACCATGCAGAAGAGAGGAGGACATGGATTCATGTACGCATGCTGCAGATACGGATCCAGTGAAGAGCGATTTTTTTCTGCGATGAAAATCAAAGACAATACAAACGTAGGCACTTCCTGAGTGTTCAAAAACAAAATATGGGGCTAATCCACAGATACCACTGCATCTTTGTTCCCGAGAAAGATACAGAAGAAGTCTTTCCAGTATGGTTCTTCTAGCGTTACTTTAGAGCAGCACCACATTCTTCCTACCGTAACACTCAAACTTTCTGACTGAATTGCCAAACGCAAAAGAGGAAGGCTTGTGGCTGGATGACTAACATCAGATCCTTGAGTCCTAAGGTCTCAGTGAGATAGATAAACAGGAATAGGACGTCGAGAGTGGTGTCATCTCAGAGGTAGTTATTACTGTTTACTAAAGAAGATAAGCAAATGGGAGATATTGTCTCGTATGTTCTATGACTTGCGCTTGTCTCTGACTGTGCTGCTCACATGAAATTCATAAAAGGTAGAAAAAAACTGCTTCTATCAGGCTGTTTTGTAAAATGCAGTGTGAAGAGAGCTAAGAGTTGCTCCTTCACATTTAACTTCATATTTGACTTTGTTTACACTGTCACTGAAAGTGACTTTAATTTCAGTGATCTGAAACATCCAGTAACTTGCAGGCCAAGAATTGCTCCAAGTTTATTTTTTCAATTCTGTACTTTTCAATACAAATGAAGGACAAATATGTCCATATTTGTACAATATAACTTCATAATGTACATAAGTTTATGCTCACATATACATACAAATCACTTGGGCTATATTTTGGGCTACAAGGATGATTATCAAAGGATGAAAACATGCCTGTGATAAGAAAGGAGAAAAGAAGTCAGTCACCGAAGTAATAAAGAAATTTTCGGTCAAACTTTCCTTTTTTAAATCATAGTTTCAATGAAATCTGGAAGAGTAGGAAACCTGATACCTGCATGTCTAAAGCAGATGGCTTCATTATTGCATGTGACTGGAAAAGCTATCTTGTAAGAGTCACCAGAGATTTCATGAATATCTGGAAATAAAAAATTTGGAGGTTTGCTGCAATGTCTATAAAATTAGCCTAATATTGATTTTCTGGTGCATTAAAATCTGAAGTGAGACAACTTTAAACCTGAGGACACTGAAAATAGTGTTACAGCATTGGCTACTTTATTGTACGTAAAAATATTCTAATTATATTTCCCATGTATTTGGATTCCTCAATGTCTTCAGTCACATATAAGGAGAACATAAGTATTTGAAGTCTTGATGCAGTTATTACTATAGTCCAGCTGTGATAAAGAACCATTAAAATCGCATTGGCCATGTATTGTTATACTTAAAACACAGCAGAAGCATTTTGTACCAGCCAGTAACATTATAATCTTTCTCAGATTGGAGAACATTGATGATATTCAACACAACAGAGGCCAATAAATTAACTGGCATGTAAAACATGGAAAGGAAATAACCAGAAGAAAAAAGTATTTAATCTATTCTGTTTCTATTGGGTGAAATCTGCATCTACAGATCCAACAGTGAGGTACCCTGTACTGTGATCCTTCGATCACACTTGTGAGTGTGACAAGCTGATACATACACACACAAGATGCTGCACAAAAAGGAAGGGAGTAATGTCTCCATACACTGTGTCCATAAATAAAAAATTTAAAAATATGGAGAAACACAAAAGCCATCACAGAAATTTAGATAGAGGAAACTGAACATGGAAGGAATGACAAGTCCTTCAGACATGACGAAGGAATAGCTCCTATTACTGTGGGATAGTGGCAGCATCGTTCTTTCTGGCTGTGATCACTCAGATTTATTGTGATATCATCCCACCTAACTTTAGATACCTGTGACATGCATCTGAGAGGGTTAATATTCATTTCTCATGTAGTCAATAGAGCAAACGAGACACACAGAAGATGTATTCATATAACGTATTCTAAAGTAGGAAATACGTTGTGCCCTGAGAGTTCCTATTTCTTTCCACTGACTATCAAGGGAGTTGAGACAATTTGCTCAGATGAAGTCATCCACACACTGGCTGACATCCCCATTTAAAATAGAAACAGAGAGAGAAAGGGAGGGAGAGAGGGAAGGAGAGGTACCAAAGGTGCAGAGCACAAGGAACTAAGCTAAATGCAAAAGGTCTAATATCAGGAGGGTGACTAGCATTTAATATGCAAGTCCTATGTAAAGAAGAAGGATAATCATCAGGAACTTGGCACAACAGCAACCAACATAAATATCTCAATTAATAGAAAATGACGGGCCAGTATTCGAAATGCTAGTGGAAAAAGTGCAGACAGATTGACATTGAGACATAATTCAGAACCATAGAAGGTTGGACTAGATGACCCACAGAGGTCCCTTCCAACCCCTACCATTCTGTGATTCTGTGATTCTGTATGATTTAACTTCCAAAGGAAGAGAGGAAAACACTCTGAAGAACTGTATTACCAAGCCTGAGGAAAACAAGAAAAGAGAGGCATAAATGTGCACAGAGCACTGAAGCTAGAACACAACACGAAGGGAAACTTCCCCAGCTTTCTACACAAGGCTAACATTTCTGGGCCCGTACAGCTCTGCTATACATTTGGTTAAGAACATCCTGATTACTTTTTAATATATACACCATTTACTTATTATGCCTAGTTAAGATTTTTACATCTTTAAAATATCTGAATTTTTTTGTTGTTCTGGTTACTCCAGATATTGCCACCAGACAAACCAGAGAATTTCAGAAATGCTGTTTGGAAGGGACCTTTGAAGGTCATTTAACCCAACCACCCACTCAAAGCATGGCCAACTGAGGCCTTGTCTAGCCAGACCTGGAAAACCTCCATGGATGGAGATCCCACTGTCTCTCTGGGCAACCTGCACCTGGGCTGTGCTGCTTCCTAGAGAGTTTTGTTTTTCACTTGAAGCTTTCAAGCTGCAATTTGTGGCCATTGTTCTTTGTTATATCACCTGGCACTTCTGAAGAGGGTTTGTTTCTATTATGTATGGCATTAGATACCCTTTAAGGAATTATAAGTAGCTATTCCAGATCCCCTTCCCCTCCTCTTTGTCAGACTAAACAAACCAAATTCTCTTTGACTTTCTTTGTATAACATGTACAATATGTCCCTGACCATTCTGTAACCCTCTACTGGATCCTCTCTTATTTCTCTACACCTCTTTTGAAGTGGGAGCCTAAAATGGATGAAGTATTCTAGATGTGGCCTCAGCAGCACCAAGCAAAGGGGGGTTATAAACTCTTTCTATATCCCAGTACACGCATTTGTCACAATAACACAAAAAGCACACTGTTCATATTCAGCCTGGCATCCACATTGCCTCCTAGGTCCCTTCAGTAGGGCTGCTTCTCAGACAATTGCTTTCCAGCCTGCACGTGGCTTGTCATCCGTAGGCGAGAGCTTTTGCCTTCTCCTCATTGAACTTTATGAGGTTCCTGTTGACTCAGTCCTGAAATTAGTCCAGGTTTGCCTCGATAAACCTCTGGGCGAAAGTTCAGATTTCTCAAATCAGCCATTTCCCCTAACTTTGTGCCGTGTAAGAAATTTGTTCTGTGTCACCATGGAGGTCACAGATGACGATGCTGAACACTATGGGCCCCAGCACTAGTCCCCCAGTGTGCTGGGTACCTTCTCTTCAGCAGCTGCCCACTGGGCATCTAGCCACTGATCACTGCCCTTTGAGCCTGACAGCCCAGACAATTTTCTACCCACATAGCAGTCAGATTAGGCAGCCAGGGTGTCCTCAGATACCAAATGAGAACACTGTGGGAGTTGGTGTCAAAAGCCTTACCAAAGTCAAGGTAGATTACCTCCACGGCTCTCCTCTCATCCGCAGAACCAGTCATTTTGTCGGGGAGGCAATCAGGTTGTTCAAGCATGATTTGCCCTTGCCTGCCTGCCGTGAACATTCGCAATGTCTCAATGCAGCTGTCCTCACAGTCTTTTAATTTTAACACCTGCAAACTGACAAACTAGGTCCTGCAAGGCTGCTGAACGCCAAACGGATGTTGAAATGACACAGCCAGCACCTGCTGCACTTCAGGACATCATAGATTTGTATTCATTTTTCGGAGTGCTGTTTCTAGGGATGGCAATAGAATTTGTAAGATCGTACTTGCAAATTAACAAGCAATAACAGAAACACTAAATTCCTAAATACCTCCACATCTCGTTCTTTGGGGGTGTCTTTTATTTCCCAAATCACGCCTTTAAACTAAATCAAATTCACTTGAAACTACTGAGTAGTAAACAGAGAAAGTGTTTTCAGAGCCACTCAGGTGTTCTAAACATTAGTTATGAGACATCTGATTAAAAGCATTCCTTACTACAATCTTCTGTGAATAAATGATAACATCTATTCATGTTTACAAGGGTATACAGCTATATATAAGAAAAGTACATCTTAGCCAGATTCCCAGGCCACATAAAGGTATATCCACAGTAATTACTGTTAGTATTTTTGTCAATGTCATCATCTCTATGAAAACATTCCACATGCAGCATTTTCAAATACCAGGTTTCATTGTTTCCATTTAAAATAGCATGTTTTGAAATCGTGGCAGGGCTACCTTATAAGACATGAAATTCTGTCTTTCAGAGGCAAACAGAGCACTTACTGAACAGTAAAGGTCAAAGCATAAATCAATCACTTCACTAATAAGCTGTCTTCAAGCAATAGCTGTATAAGGAATAGAAGAACATTTAGCTTGGTATTCTCTGCACAAATATTTCAAGAGAAAAGACTCAGGATGACATCCTGATTCCCATCAGTCCTCTGAGAACAGAGCTTTAAGATGCTGGATAGCTCAGATCTAAGTGCTGTAACAGGCAAGTGCTAGGCCAGCCAGCAAACTAATTACATGCATTGTAAGCTGTCAGTTGAAGGAATGGACATTTAAGTGTATTTGTAGTATTTGCAAACAAATTTCCTAATCTTGTCATCTGTTGAAGACAGAGTACATGTCTTTTTTCAGCTTTCTAGTTGTTTCTATTTTGTCTTACTAAATATTTCTGTCCATAGGACTATGTTAGGTACACCTGTGCTTTCACCTCGGGACTCGCTTCTGATCCTGAGGAGATGCAATGGCTAGTTTGTCCTTTTCTGTTATTTTTATCTGTACATATTTCTCTGTGTTTGTTTGTCTGTTTCTTTGTCTAACACAGATATATTGATATTCTGGGTCTGCAGTCATAACTACTTACATCACGTAAACAGTGATTATGATAGTTAATTATTCAATAGTATTCTTATCATTCAAACACCATTATTTAGCAACAGTTGCTACTTTTCTGTACTTCAGAACACGTTCCTGGAGAACAAATAACATGACTCAGCTGGAGAGGAGGAAGAAAGAGTAAAAGCCAGAAGCTGCCACAAAATTAATTTGCACTTTACAAAGTGCATGTGTTGTTAAGCAATGCCCTTTTTCCTTTTCTGGAAGTTACGAGCAAAGCTGGCTCTTGGCAATCATGCCAGAAGAAAGCAGCATAAAAGCTCTCTCCAGCCTAAAAGGCAGCGTTGTCCTGCCTTTATGAAGAAGACACAGTCTTCAGAGGAGGAATAAGCAGGTATCACTGAGCTGAACTGTTGTTCACAGTTGTTAGGTATGACATGAGGATAACATTGGTTTTCCAGTTCTGTATAGAAATATGGTAAATATAAAGTATGCTCAGAATTTAGGGTTAGCTCTCTATGGAATAGCGCCTTGGTGCCTTGATGGCCTGGACAGAATTCAGTAGCTAAAATCAAAACCCAGCCTGGCCTAGTGGGAAAAAAAAAAAAAAGTTATTTGTTCATTTTGGAGAAAATTTGAGGAAATCAAGGATGAGTAGTGATTGAATGTTTTAGAGACACACTAGGCACCTTAATACCCAGTGAGATGCAAAAAATCGAGTGGTCAGTGTAGTAATGGTACTCACGGAAACAGTTTTAGTGCCAGCCAACCTTATGTGTTTTCTTAACACTGAATCTAAGAAGACCTAAGTCTACCAAAATTTGGAGACAATTCTGAAGAAATAGGCTTGCTTTTTTTGATAAATAACTGGGGTTCAATGATCCACTCTAGCTGTGGGAAACCGTCATGAAGCTGCACAGCCGAAATTTGATACAATGAGAGCAGTGTTGTTTCGAAAGATCAATGATGAGGGGAGGTTGTGGCAGAATTTCAGCAGTTTAATTAGTTATGTTAGCAGTATATCCCAAAGAACTGGTGTCAGATAAGGAACGGGTGTTCTTTTCAAATGAATCATCTATTAATTACCTGGAAGAAGGAGTAAACAGCTCATTAATTATATTTGTAGATGATTCCAAAATGGGAGGTGCTGCAACAACTAATACAGAGGTAAGACAGAAAGCCTGTAGTGATCGAAAATAAAAATTGGCAGTCAACAGTGAAGTATGTTCTGTCTAGAAAAATACACTTGAATGCATTTAAGACAAATAAGAAGCAGCTCAACAAGTATACCTGGGGAAAAGTGACCTGAGGATAATAAATGTAATGTGAATGTGTAACACAGTGTTTCAGCAAGGAAAAAAACAAACCAGTTTCATTTCATAAGGCAAAGGACTGTGTCATTGTAAAACAGAAGCCCCTTCAATGGCAACATGGTGCACTCACTGAATGCTGTGCATAGGTCTGGACATTTCTACACTGAAAGCCTGAACTGAAAGGAATTTACAGAAAAGTAACAAAAAGTAATTACAAGAGAAAGTTAGACTTATGAGAGACAGTAAAAAGAATTCTTGCTTACAGGAAAAGCTTGTATCAATGAAAATAAAAAAAACCCCTGTGACTTTCTCTAAAAACGTTATGGCATTAACATCAAGAAAGGTGAAGTTATATCTAAGGGTCTGAGACAATGCAGATGAAATGTAGCCCTTGTTCCATTTGCAATTTTGTTGCTGCCAAATTGTGTGACCTCGGGAAAGTCAGATTGCCTTTATGTGCCTCAGTTTATTCATCATCTTTACAGGGATACGTATATTATAAGAATATTTTCTTAGTTCACAGAGAAGTTGCAAGACTTTAATTAATCAACCTCGATTTAAATAATTAAAAATATTTAAGAGAAAATATAAATACTGAAATGAAAATACATGAGGTGAAAAGCAAAATATGTCTGAGAAACATTCACGTACAGAAAAACTGCCAAGATCTGGACAGATTAAACTGCTGAAAAGAATGAGTTAGCATCCTTGTGGTTCAAAGGTTTAGGGACATATGATTTACATTCTCATTTAACACCTACGATTTCCATCTCTGTCATTCTGGGACAACAATCCTTTTTATATTCATGCCCCTGTGAATAATATGTGTGAAGTCTTTCTATGTGGCTAGAGAGAATTATGTATTTGGTTAAAATATGATCATGCAGGACAACTCTGCAAAATCTGACTACAAATTTTCTTTTCAGCAAAGTGTCTTGAATCTAATTTCAGAAATGTTTGAAGCAGATGCAGATTTGAAAAAAAGCCCTGTAATTCAGAGAATGAATATGCAATAGGTAATTGGCTTTTTTGTTAGTGGATGGGATAAGGGATAGTATTTTTTAGACCATGTTAAACTATCTGCTGAATTTTAATTGCTGAATCTGTTTTCAGCCTTTCTTCATATTTTACCTAAGAAGAGATATCAACATTAACAGGAAAGTCTGACAATCCATAAGCGTGTTCTATGTTCAATAATTAAAATATAACAGATAGATTGACACCAGCATCAGAAAAAGTTCTAAGTGTTAATTATCTGTCTGACTAATCTCAGAATCATGCTTTCACAAAGAATGTGGCCTTGGAAGTGTGCTACTTTCTAGGCATTTCTAAACCATTCCCCAAGTTCCTTCCCAAAGTGCACTGAACTCTTCGGAAACAAAACCAGATTATTTTCTTTCCCCTAGTAACACAAATTGGGATCATTGCTATAAACTTTTAGCTGCCATGGTTTACTCAATAATTAAGTTGGCAAACAGAAAGAAATGAGACTTATTTGGAAGATAACTTCTCTCCAAGAAGGAACAGCACAGTAATGTATAGGTGGCAAAGATTCAGGGGTATGAACAAATACCTCTATCATCTTCTCAGTAAATGTGGGCTGTGTCCTTTGTAAAGCACAGTACATCTAGGTAAAACCTAGATCTATTTCCTGAAGAGACTTCAGGTCAATGCCCCAGCACTATATAAACGTGATACTCCATTAACTCACACATGTTTTGCAAACAGAAGCTGAGAAGAAACCTTTTAGCTGTTGCAGAACTTGCTGTACTTGTTCATAGATGGCCTATTAGTGAATTTGATAGTGTGCTGTTTCACTGGGTAGTTTAATAAAGTCTTTTAAATAGACTAAGTGGTAAAGGCCCTGGTGGGAGCAGGGTCTGGCTCATTCCTAGGAGTTTGAAATCTGCATTTGATGTTTTTATGTTACAGCTGAACATAAGCAGCCAGCCAAGCATTACGTTATCAGGTTCCTCCTCAAAATTTCCACCTCCTGATTTTGTTACTCTCTTGACAGTATTTTGATCTTATCTCAGTTACTTGCCATACTACATGGCCAGACCACTGAGTTTTCACTTCTCTCTCTCTTTCTGTCCCTTCCTCCCATTTCTTTTATCTGAAGAAACTATAGCACATTTTTGCTGATTTAATGAGCTAAGCCAGTTTAATTGGTTTAAAGTTGGCTGATGGTATCCATGACCATCACAGGAAGGTGACCTTGTGGTTAATCCTAAACTTTGACATCTAAAGTTCTTGAACAAAATGAGTTTAACTACAACCAGCCTAAACATGTTAATCATATTAAAGAAGGAAATTTCAAGTGAAAAGGATATGTAAGGTCTGATAGAAAAAGGACATATTCAAAAAGAAGAAAGGAAAGAACCCACGCCTAGGAACACTGAAGTCCTGTATGCAAGTTGAATGCAAGGCAAACAAAGGTCACTCATTCAAACAAGAGTAACTTCAAGCAGTATCTTTTAAATCTTTGCTAGCAGAAGTCATTTAAATTTTTCCTTTTTCATTGGCAATTTATTCTTTCAAATTACTTTTAATATTTTGATCTAAAGAATGTACTCATTGCGAAGATGCCTTGTTTTGCCTGTTTACCTGTGCACATTCTAGCCATCAGGAAATTATCTTGCTACCAGTATGTCCAGTAATGGTACCACACGTAGGATGTAAGATATTCATCTCCTTATGTTACAAAAAAAAAATCTGTAAGCCACAAGCAAAAATACTGAGCAAGCAACAAACAAGCAAGAACAAATGGCCACAGTATTAATTTCTTAATTTCACCTGGGCAGGAACAGCACCACATAAACTCACAAGCAATATTATCACCTGAGTCTCATTTCGAGACCTACCGGTAGAATGTCCAGGGATACCTTCTTTTGCACACCTATAGCATTGCATTAGGAATGCACAAATCATGGCCTTAAATGGTCACTGGGCCTACACTTTTTCCCCCTAATGCTATATTGGTTTTCATTCCAGAGATTACATAAAAAGCTTCTCACTTCACTGCTAGTCCTAACTTAAATTAGCATTATGGTTTTCCTGGCTACGCTTAAAGTAGTGAAAATAAATAAATACAACATAGATTATCAATAAGGGCATTGCCAGCCTGCAGAGTAACACATTTCTCTATTAAAGTAATTTGTAAAACATAGCATTAGCAAAGCAAATTAAAGAGATTAAGACATCTATAAGTTTTATTCAAGCCAGGAAACTGCTATTGTTTTTATACTCTCTTAAGATTGTTTCCCGTCAAGCTGTGCATTTGAAGGCCTAATTACAGATACACCTTGCATTCTGAAGCCTCTTTCAAGTTGAAGAAGGTGCCAGGAGGAGGGCAGATTTACATACCACATAATACTCAACAACAAGAAAAACTTCCTGCTGGTAAACAATCCTCAGGTAACAGACGCCTTCTCCTGCTCATACCTTTAGATGCTTTACTGGAGCCTGCAACCTTTGACAAATAAATCCATTGACCGCAATTGCAACAAAGCCCTCCGTGTTGCGCTGTGAGACACCTTGGCTGAGGTGGCCTTCCTTGGGCCATCAGGTTTCAACGCCTAACCTTCCTGTCATGGGACTAAGGCTGCCATAAAAGTATAGTCAGTTTTCATCTGTCCTTCTCTCACCTCGAATCTTCCTTTCCCCTTCTGCACTACTCTTCTTCCACGTGCCTCTTTCGAAACAGATGAACAAAACCCATTTCCTCCTAGGCATACTGCTACAACAGTGATAAAGTTTTAGTGAGCAACCTACTGATGCGTAAGTAGAAAACGAGATGATGCTAGAGAAACACATCTCTCAGCAGTGTAACTACACAAATCATGAGTGTAGCACAGGTGAAGGTGAGGATAAGGAGTTTGATTTCAAAGTGCTTTTTTTAAAAATGGTGGGTGCAACATTGCATTGGCTTGCTGCATTTTATTTTACACATTAGCTGAAAACGCAGTTGATCCCTGTGCAAAGGACTGGCATTAAGCCTGCGCATATTTAGGTCCAGCACAGACTTATCCTTGGGCTAAGAACCAAAGAAGGATTTTTCTACTTTTATATATTGTCATGGATTGCAGTGCATACGAAAGAAAGCAGTTCAAAAAACCAGTCACGTTAAGAAAGAGAATGTCAGAATGTCAGATGCCAGAAAATCTAAATCCCTATGTTTTTAGGCTTCCTTGTGAACAGTTAAACATGATATTATCCTGGCAAGAATAGTATTGTCTCTCTGGCTCTGCTGTTAGAACTGGTCATTCATTACTTTGAACTAACTCTAAGCTTTTTTTCCTTTTCAAGAGCTATGTAAAATCACAGAAAAACAGAATTCAGGTACACCCAGACTCCTCAGACCAGCATTATCTTCCTTCTGCAAGGAGCATTACTGAAGGGCCATCTGAAACTTTTTCCTGTTTCTCTTTCACTTTCCAAAGTCTCTTCTATATTAATGATATTTTGTTTTGGCATAAAAAGAAGGACTTATACAAGGGTATACAGATTTAATAAGGCAGTTCCTGATCCAATGATCACATCTATACAGAGACAGCATGACACTGCAACTGCTAAAACTACTAAAGATATACCCATAGTTATTCAACTAAAGTTATATCCATAGTTATTCAAGGCGTGTGATACTGTGACGATAAAATGTGGGGGGAAGAAAAGTCTGTTGTAGGATAATTTGCAGTCTAAGAGCTGTATAGATTCTTGATTTAAATTTCCTTCAAGATCACTTGATATTTGACATCTGTTTTTTATTTAACAGAGAAACTGTCATGTAGCGATCCCTACCCTGCAAGGCGTTTTATTTTATCCCTATCTTTAATTATATCGCCATACAACTTGCTTGAGAAGCTAGTCTCTGGCAGCTGACTGCTGAAAAAAACACTACAGACTAAAATAACTTCAGCTTGGACACAAGCTTCCACAGAATACTAATTTATTTGTTTCATTCCACTTATTGGCGTTTGGAGCTATATCTATGCCCAGAGTAAAGAGTGTCACATAGACATGGGTTGGCTGATATTTAAATAAACTGTGTATCTGCTAAATAATATCTTTAAGTCAACAGAATGAACAGAATGAAATTGAATCTTTACAATGTCTTAATAATTAGTACTGATAAAATGATGACTATGCTAAAACATTAGAAGAGTGGTTAAGGAGGAACTTGTTGGAAGACTGCATTTATTAATGACATTTTGAGAACAAATCCCAGGAAGCATCCTAGAGACAGGAATGTGTGGTAGTGGGTATTCCTCATTAGCCTATTTGGAAAACTGTTACTAGCACCACTCAATTCTCCATTTCTTCTCCCCTATCTCCAAACTTATCTCATGCCACTGTGATGTTTCAGACATGGCACTTCAAGCTCCACATGGGAATCGAAAAATGCCACATGTGGTACAGGGTGCACTGTGCAACCAGGAAGTAGCTAAGAAGGTTGTTTGATTTGGCAGCATCTTGCCTCTGTCTGAAATGTCCCCATTCCGATCGATTGCATTGCTAGAAGAAGAGTCTGAAGAAGTAAAACTCCAAGAATGATAGAATTCTGCGTTAATGTGGCAAAACTGGACCAAGTAGGATGTGGCAATGCAACGAGCCTCCCTAAACATGGAATTTTCACTGTTTCAAGTTTGAAGCTAATAGAAACAAACAAACAAACAAATCTCCTCCCATACTGATATACAATTAGATTAGAACAATCAAGCCTGTATACCATTACTTAGACTTGAAATGCAATGCGTGCGTGAATAAATAAATCATAACTTGTAGGAGCTGAATACCAACATGCTTATAAGTGCACAGTGGCCTTTTAAAATATCAGATCATGCATGTTTTGGTATCAAAATATGAAGCTGAATCTCAGATATAGACTAAATATACGAAAAAGATGGCTTCTGGGCATCGCACTAAAAAGCAGACCAGTTTCACAGCTGTAGCTCTCCACTAGCTCTAGCTCTCTTCACTAGGCAGCGGATCCCAGTGAGCTAGGTTTGGATAGAGCCCAGAAATGATCCTGAGATGGCTGAGACTCTGGGATCCACTCCTCATAGCCTAGAAGCATCTTCAGTTCATGGCCAGTACTGAAATTTCATTAGGCACCAAAGAAGGTGAGACAGGTTCCCCCTGCAAGTTATTTAATGAGAGCTTAAATTAACGTTATTCACTTGTAGAACTGCCAGGAATGTTATGGACACATATACAATAGTAGATACCAAAAAAGGACTAATTTCCTAGGAGTATTTGAGAATTGCTTGTAAAGTTGAACTAAGTGTTATTATCAGAAACTTGTAAAAATTGAAAATGCAGTGCTAATGTTTTTCATAAATTCACGGAACTTCACTGTGCCATAAAACATACTATCGGAAAAAAAGGTTATAATAATTTGTTTCTTCATTTTTAAATACAGATGTTGGATTTTTCAGTTGAAAATAACCTTTAGCATTCATGTGAAATCCTTCAAAATACCTGAATTTACTGAAATTCAAAACTAAATCTCTACAGCATTTTGTTGACATGAAATACGTATTTCAACTTCAAATCTTGCTTCTTGCTTTGTGTGGTGATTGAAACAAAAGGTTTTCTTCAAGCAATTGCTTCCAGCTTTTGAAAATTAAAAACTCCAAACTGTCATTATTTGCTTTGTCTTAATTGCTTTGAGAAAACAGTAAATCTCCTAGTCTATTTTCCTTCACATGCATCTCTTTCTTGTTATGCTTTGAAAGCTTGTAATATTTTTCCCTTCTAGAGATTTTACATGCTCAAAAAACTATTTCACATCAAGAAGAGATCACCTTTTCTTCCAGTGGTTACTCCATGGTGCTACCAAACTTTGATTCAACTTTTATACAACAAGTATGTATAAACTGATGCCTTCCTTAAGCTGCTCACCCCTATGAAAATGCTTCAATGTGAGAAGAATGAAAAAGCATATAACAATGGAATTTATTTCCTTAGTGCAGTTTTAGTACCTGCATAGTCAAGTTGCTCTTACCAGAGTGAAAACTGAATGATATAGGCTGTACTCACCCACTGAAGTTAGTATTCAACTACTATCTCCTGTTGACTTTTTTTGGCCATGATCGTTCCAAGATTTCATTGACTAAAAATGTCCTGAATGTTACTGAAATGAGCTGTTTTCACCTCCTTCCTGATTCACATATGTCTAATACTTTCACTAAGAGTGTAGCTCTTTGATAGCAAAGACAGCCTTTTAGCTGTGTGTTGATGAACCTCCTAACTCAGAAATAGCAAATGGCTTCTTGATGCTCCCATGATACCACGAAAAAGTATCAATCCAGAGTAAATAATTTCACTTAAGAATGTTAAATTAATACCTTGCCGTATATTAAAGAAGATCTATTTCAGGCCTTAAGGCATGTTGCTCGTTTTACTAAAATTCTTGGTATAGCTTCAAAGCACACTTAAGTAACAATGGTGTCCACCATCTGTCTCTCCACTAATATGAAGACTATCTTCCACAAAAGCTGCATCAAGTTACCTATCTAAGATTGTTCCTGTAAGCTGTATACTGTCCTTTACATGATTATAGTTATAAGAGATAGCTCATGAAATGGTATTTTTGGTCCTACATCCCTCTCTCTCTCCCCCTTGTGACCTGCACATTGCTGAGACATTCCGCTGACATTTCAGTGATATATCACTCAAAATGCATAAAGCACACAGGTTACAACTGGAAGAAAAAGAAAGAGTATATTTTTTATAAAGATTGTAAATAAATCTATACATACCCAGGAGTAAATTAAGCATGTGATGCATATACAATAGAAACATTAAGGAAAACCATTTCAGGATAACTTGGAAAAGATGGGAAAGTTGAAAAAAAAGATCCCAATTTATGTAAATATCCCAAGAAGTGAATGAGTGGGAACTGTATCAGTAACATTCAGAAAAAGAATCTATAAAAAGCATTATGGACAATCAGTGAAATTTAATGTTCCAAAGTATTTAAGGAAATTGGAACATTTCAATAATATAGGTGCCCCTACTATAGAGCCATGCATTTTTTAAGTCCCGAGATTTCCGAAACGACACCTGAATGTTCATGCATAGTACCAACAAGCAGGAAATACTGCAGGATGGATAATCTTGTAGGGTTTATATCTTGGTGATCTGCCTCTACTTTGTCTGCAGCGGTTTGGCCAGCAGCAACTGCGCTAGTTATGGTGGTGTCACATCCAACAACAGTTAGGTTGCAAGCATGATGTTACGCTAAACCAACCTGTCCATGCACTGTCAGCCCTCACCAGCACGGAGTAGGGCTGCCCACACAGAGACCGACTGTTACTCCCTTCTACGAGCACCTACACAGACAAGCAGCTAGGTAGCACTAAGTGAGTGTGGGCAGCATATGTTTATTTTTACCTCTCAGCTATCAATATAGAATGAGAGCTAATGTATAGCAAGAGTGGAAGACTTCAAAAGCAATACCCCTGTGCCACATCTTTCCAATCTTCTTCCTGAAGGTGTGGTAGCTCTGATTTATGTCCGTAATTTTCATAGTTACCTCTAAGTACAGCACAAGTGGACCTTAATATGCCTCGTTTTAAACTATCTCTAAAAGTATTCTTATGGGACGTAGGCATATAGTTCCCTCCTCTCCCTAAATGACCTATCTTACTGCTAAAAGTGACATTCCTGTGACACTCATCCCAGAAAAAGAGCCATTCACACATTTCTATGGTAAACCACAGAGCAGAGGTAAAAGGAAAAAAAGGAAACTTCAGTTTAAAATAAACTTTAAAAAGTATTTTAGAGAAGCAGAGATATAGTGACAGAGATTCACTACATCATTTCTCAAATAATCCAGGATCCTTTCAATGATATATTATTTGAAGTCTGCTTTTAATTTCCCAGTTTTTTGGACACACAGGTAAATGAATTAAGAAAAGAAGGGCAGCAAAAAGACAGCAATGTCTGTGTATTACATTCAAGAGAATCATCTGAAAAACAGTATTTCTGCATTTAAAGAGGGTTAAGGACAACAAATGAGAAATGATAAGGCTACAGTTCCTGTTATCCAGGGTACTGACACTATGTATGAGTACTCTTGCTTTGTAGCTTGGTTATTATATACAGTCCCCATTTGTGATTCTTACAGCACAGTTTTGTCCTTGATGTGTGTCAGGTGAGCACCTATCATCACAGTAAGAATCATCTGATGGCTGATTGTCAGAAGACTGAAGTCTTTCATCAGTGTTATGCACTTGAGCCTGAGTCCTTTATTAATCCTACTCTTGTCCATACACACATGAAGCATCTTTAATCACAGGACTTTTAGTATTTGTAAACCAGTAATTTTAGTTATGGGTTAGTATTTTTAAGGCTTGGACACTAAGTTCAGAAAGCAATTTCCATCATAAAATATTAAAAACATACACTATTCAGAGCTTCAGTGAAGATTAAATGTAATTTGAATTCGACAGGACAGCTTTTTTTTCAACCAGCATAAGCTAATAACTGACCACCATAGTGCTTACTTGCCTCAATATTTTTAATGTCATACACTATTCAGAGCTTCAGTGAAGATTAAGTGTAATTTGAATTCAACTGGACAACGTTTTTTTCAACCGGCATAAGATGATAACTGACCACCATAGTGCTTACTTGCCTCAATATTTTTAATGTCTTTTTCAAAAAAAGACTACTATAGAAAAAAACAGAGGATGACTTTTGCAAAAGAGGTAAACAAAATACAGAGAGCCTTAAATTGTTTTAGATGTTTCACTCCTTTATTCCGTTCCTTGGGGTGGAATTTATCTGAACAAATGTGTAAGTCCACAGTATAGGCATCTATGTCTGAACTAGATGTCCTCTCTAATCAATATTAAAGAAATAAGCACTTCAGGGAGAGATTTTTCCTAACCTGTTTGAGGTCTATGATTTAGACCAGCATGACGTACACCTATCATTCCCTATTGACTACTGAGGGAACGTACAGGAGTACCCGACACTGTGGACAACTAATACGCAGCAAGGCAAATTCTGCTTTCTGTTTCACAGGAGTAACACTGGATCCCTGCTCTCAAAGCCCGTTTGGATTTGGCTGTACCTGGACAGCACACTTTTTAATGAGATTCATTCAAGAGTGGCTCATGTCTTCCTGTTCCAGCACAGAGTAGAAGCTTGTCCTTTGCTTAGCAGCTTCATAAACCTGATGTAGCCGGTTAGAAGATTAGATGCTCCGCTGACCAGCTGTACTTAGCAGATGAAGCTGCGGAAGAGCAGAGAGAACAAGCCATCCGGACATACCAAGTGCATTGGCAGCTGCAGGGAGCGTGCACAAGGCACCGGTTCCCACAGAGCTGCCGTTCAGTACGGGACTTGAGGAGGTTCCCAGAATTTGCACCCCTGGCTGGAAACTGTCCTTTCTACTGCACCGGTCTTTCCTTTCCAAGTTTTGTAGCCTTGCCACCTTTCCTCTGTTGGTTAATTTTTTAAAAATAGCTTATTTTGATGTAATTTATTTCACAAATTTTGACATAACTTGTGAAACTGATAGACAGTAATCTCAGCGCAAACCTTACAGGATTAAACCCTAAAATCATTTGTAAGCAATAAAGATTCCTCTTAGGCTATTATCAGCTCTGACAGGATTTGTAACAGGTGTAGAATATTTTATTTCCAAGTTAGTGTTTCCAGTCAAATATAAGGTAAAGGAACTTCTAACAAGAATCTCTGTAAAGTTTAGAAACTTACACCAGTTGTCCAACAAAGGCTTGCAAGCGGTTACATACTACAATCCAGCAGATGTTACCTCTTTTTTCAGGCTTCTAACTGCTCTAAGGCCTGTATTTTGGCAAGTGCAGAAGTTGTGTAGTGTGTTAAAACAGTGGATGAATTATATGGAAACTGTGGCCTGCTAGCACTGTTATGGCCGAACAGTTGTGGAGTTTTAAAAACCCATCTGCCCTGCAATGGATTTTGCATTTGATGGGAAACACATTGCAAAGCAACACTGAAATCTTCTAACATAGGCAAAGAAAACAAAATAAAACATCACCACCTTGCCCAGAACTGAAAACAAAAATATCCAGTATCATAGCTTTTGTACGGTGGAGCCTATGTTCTATCACAGATGTGGCAGCACTAGAATAATATGAGTAGCTGCATAAAGTATACAGATTATACTTTATTTATTTGACTTTCCCACTGTCCTTGGAAGCCTCCGGCCTCCCAAACAGCTCTGTGGAAAAGGCAGACCCTTCTGATTCCCTGCTTCCAAAAAACAAAGCAACAAAACACAAATCTTCATGTGACCGAAGCACTGAAACTGTGCCCTTTCACATTCAAAGTAAGCGGAGCTTGAAAAAAATATCCTGCTGAATGTCCATCCTTCACCCACCAACCACGACAGCACTGGCGTGCAAGTGGGCTGCTGTGCTGCTGCGTGCCTGCTCCTCTGCAGAAGCCCACGGAGGTCGGAGCAGCCCCAGGCATGAGCTGGGGCTCAAGCTGGGCTGGTAGGCTGGGCAGCAAGGGTGGGAGGAACGGGGAGCTGGGGGTGGAAGACATGCATTGGCCACCCAACTGAACCTCAACATATTGGGTTTTCCAGCATCTCCCTTTGTTTACTTTCCACTCTTCTTTTGCCATGTTTAGTGAGATAGTTATATCTGGCTACAAGAGTTCATCTCATGGAAAAGTTCTTACTTTGTTGGAAAGCAGCATAACAAAATGTATTTTTGTCAGCTCTAATATCAAGGAAAGCTTCATAAACACTATTTTTCTCCAGTTCTTTCATAAATTATGCAAGAAAAGAACAGGGAATACAGAGTTTCTGGTATACTGGCTATTCTTGCAGGTATTGTTTTGGGGAATTATCTCTGAAACTTTCTTTCCTGCCCTGTAATTCACACGGCTACTGCTGGTAATGACTGTAAGAAACATAAGCGGCGCTAATGGATATGGATCACTGTTCTCCTAGACTGTGAAAAAAAGGAGCACATGTAATGATGACCCTGTAAGACAGATCAATGCAGCTGCAGATTGGTTCTTATGCTATTCAAGTTATTTTCCTTAAATGGCATCATGCCTCACACATTCTGCTGAAGGCTATCCATATCTATTCAAGTTCATGACAGCTATTCTTAGACAGTCTTCCATTTTTAACACCATTACCAAGACTACTACTGTACTTTTTTAAATGAGAATGAGGAGATAGCGTCTCTTTTATCAGATTCAGATCTATTTAGCTTAAATTAAAATTACTTGCTATGATTTTCCTGTAGTTAGTGAAAGGATTAGTGAGAAAATGTCACTGAACAACTACTCGTCTCCTCATTAACATTCACGACAAAACCTTCCGGTAGGGCTGGTTTCGGTTGCTGGTGAAGCAATACTTAAAAGAAATTGGCTTGTCTGCGAAACAGCTGCTCAGCAATGCCACTATGCAAGGCAATCAGTGATAATAAGATGATACTGTTACAGCTACACTGGGAGCGTAATATATTTTAAGCTGTTTTGAGGTATGCAGTGGGGGGGGGGTGCATGAACTGGAGCATGATGGCTTGTCTATTGCTAGGAACAGGAAAGAGCTGATCATTACATGCCTGCTTATTTGGATGAGCCCTACCCAAAGTCTTGACGTAAAAGAAAAATCCATATCTGCTGGAACTCTTCACTTCCTGTCTGCTGAAAGGGTTTTTTGTTTCTTTTCCTAATTTTTGGAAGGGTTTGTGAGTCCCACTGCTGAAACCAGTATTTCATTCTTTGCTAGGAACATTGAGGACCTACTGTTACAGAGGAATCTTTCTCATGCGAAGGCTTGCTTTCTTAGGCAAGATTCTCGGGACAAGATTCTCTGGATCCTCAGGCACTCCGTTAGTGGAATTCCAGTTATTGATTTTTTTTAAATGACCATCCTTTATGGCAATGCAATGGCAAATACACAGATGTGGGCAATGCAGATGTAAACATCTGCACATAAGGCTCAGCCAGGAAACAATTGGCAGCTGGTATTATGCTGTGGAGTGACTCATGCTAATTCACCCCAACGGTCTCGAATATGGAAACCAAATGAAAATACTATCGTCAGACCTTTGGCTCTGAGACATCTTCGAACATGAGGAATAAAACACTTAGGAAAAAAAGAACCTAGAAGAATGGAGCAGTTAAAAGTCCCGACACAGTGTCAGCCCCTTAGAAATGTGGAGGACAAATGAATAAGAAATGACTAAGATTGTGCAGGGCTTTAGGATACAACAACTGATTGCCAGTTAAAAGAAAGGCATCATTTCTTCTGATCATAGCTGGTTTCAAACACTTAATATTTTCTGAAGTTCTGTGTTACAAATTTCAAATTTAGCTTCTCCTGCTTACAGTTATTACAGAAATTAGTTCTCGTAGTGATTTCAAAAGTACTGCGCTTGAGGTAAAATGAAATATAAAACTGACGTAGAAATGATGTAGGAACAGTACAAGCAGGCTGAGAGAGGTGAACATTTGTCTCAGCTCAGCACTGGTAAGGCCACATTTGGAGTGCTGGGTCCAGGTCTGGGCTCCCCAGTACAAGAGAGATAGGGACGGTGCAAGCCCAGCAAAGGTCAATAAGATGATGAAAGGACTGGACCGTCTCTCACATGAGCAAAGGCTGACAGAGCTGGGACTGTTCAGACTGGAGAAGAGAAGGCTCAGGGGGATCTTGTCAATGTATATAAATGTCTGGGTGGGCACTAAAGAAGATGGAGCCAGGCTCTTCACAATAGACTAGGCCATCTCCAGAGGTGCTTTCACATCTCAGCCATGCTCTGATTATGTGTAAGAAAGTGTGTCTGACCAGGGGCTAAAGAGACAATGTTTAAGTTACAGCGGATTTAGTTTCCTTGTAGATGAGATCATGAATAGGAATCTGGGGAAAATCCCCAAAAGAAAAACAGACCTCAAATTACATCTCAAAATGGAAATCATAAAGTCATTCCATCTATGCCTAAGTTATGTTTGTGGGACAGAAAGCAAATAAGAAAAGAAAGGCAAGGCATATGAAAGTCAGATCAGAATTCAACAAAGAGTTCATATACCCCTAGAAAATCTTATGCTGAAAATCAAAGATTAGTATTACCCTAAGACGTCTGGTATAGCAGAAAAAAAAATCACAAAAATCTAGAAGAACTTTCATGTCCCTTTTCAAGAGTTTGCAAAATTATATAAATGTCCGCATAAACAAAGAGGTTGGCAGCAACACTGGTTTAAATTAACCCCTTGTGGGAGCAATGCCAATATACTTTCTATCTCAACACTACTTAAATGTTCATATATTCTGTTTTTGCTTAGATATGCTGCTCTTGATAAACACAGGTCCTCTACACAACTTCCATAAAATCATCACAATTGGCTGTATTTGTTTTGTTATTTGTGCTGTACTAGCATGAAATTGCAGAATCATGTATCAGAACTTCCTCGTGCAATAGAAGTACCAAATTAAAACAAATAAATGAAGATTCTTGAAGAGTTAAAGCAATGAGGTTATCTAACAATCCAATATTTGCTTTATACTGAAAAGTGTCATGCTATTTTAAACTGCAACAAATCTAGAAGACAGTCGGTTAATACTTTTTCCAGTAATGCATTTGTTTTTCCAGAAAGACTGAGCAGTTTTTCATATAAAATTTTTGAATAGTTTTAGAACAACATTAAAATGCTGAAAGTATACACAAAGTTCAAATGCTCTTTGATAAGTCTTTGCATTGCAAATTCCCTTTAAAACATCAAGGATAAACCAGAAGACACCACTTAGTTTTTTAACCCAACTTCCTGTGGAGCAGATCCATAAGAATCCCAGAATGCAGTATTTCCAACAGGTCCGTACCTTTCAGATATATACCACACCATCAGTATTAAGATACAGAATTTCAGGTTGCTGAAAAAGCCATACTGTGCTTAAGTTCTTCGCAAGACAAAAAGGTCTCAAGTTACAAAAGAATTAGCAAGGTATCATCTGAGCTCTCTGGTCAATGAGCCCAGCCTTTTCAGTAAATGGTACTGCTTACTGAACACCAGTGATCACCCTGGTTTCCTTTCAGAAAAAGAGAAAAGCCCTGTACATAGCTTAGATGGGTTGAAATGTCTGTTCTGCCTGCATACTCATCTTGTAATACCGCACACAACCTCTGGATTTTTTTTTAGGTCCTTCAAAGCCAAGTAAAATTTTGAAAATCCACTACACAAAAAGTTCCAACTTCACATTGAAAAGGGAAGCCATCACACTGCAGAGCACTGCACAATCATCCACACCACAGTCCTTCCAAGGTCTAAGAACACTTTCTAAATTATATTAGCACCTGATCTACTGCTGCGGATTTTTCTCCAGCTCATCCTCATACTATACATTTCCCATTCCCTCCTTTTGTAATTAATCTTCCCTTCTGCGTCATATTGAGAGAATCAATATTAGAAAAAAAGAAATCTTTAATTGGATAAAGAGCATGCCACAAAATTATCTGAAGGAGTAAGAGACATCTTTGCTTTTTTCTGAAGGCAACCTCAGGGTTTCGAAGTAAGCTTTCAACTTCAGGGATAACCTTCCCACCATTCTCCTACATGTGTGCATATGCCCTGTTACCTGGGGTTAGCCAGCTTTACTGGACCTGTTTGCAGGCTTCCTACCTACATGCAAAGATGCAGCTCTGCAATCCTTTTTACAATACTGACTTACACCTCTTAGCGCCAGACCCTTTCCAACTTACAAATATGCAGAAATTCTCAGGGGGACACTTTCAACACAAATACAGTTTTCATATTTAGATAAAGCCACGACTGAATGTTCTGAAGCTCTTTTACCTTTTGCTAATCTGTATTTTATGGAAAAGCTCAATACAGTGTGACTTGTAAATACAGACACAACCATAAAGACTGCTTTACGTTCATTATTAAAGACAAGCATTTAGCAAATTATGACAATGAACCTTTGATCTTAGAAAGATCTTACAAAGGCAGAGGACCAGAAGAGATTGGAGTGGTGATTAGAAACAAATAAACCCCCAAAACTGTCCTTGTCAATCCTTTCTAGATATAAAAGATGTGTTTGATACTGCTTAAGTGGTTTACATGACAATCCCTCTCAAATGCAACTGAGGCCCTAGTGTTTGGATGCCAGAAGCCCTCTAAGAGACTCTGTACATCACAAGAAAATCATGCAGCAAAAANCTACAGCCTTAAGGCTACAAAAAGGCAGCTACAAAAAAACCTGCTCTGCAATAACAAAAATCATGGGAGATCCAGAGTTCATCTTGCAACAGTGAACATAATTGCCAACCTAAATTTTGCATTTGAAACTAGGAGACAAAAAATATAAACCTCTCTATGCATATCTAATCTCTTTTTTCAACAGTAGCCAAGCCTGCTGGCGCTTAACAGTCCAATTCTGGATGTCTTTGTAATTAAAGGCAATACTCACAAGGCTGATAAGCATACCAGCTGTAAGTTAACCCTTATCTTAGCCAAAGTGACAACTGCAAACGTGATATCTAACCGTAAAGAAAAGAACATTGGAATTTATTGTGGATAACTGACTTTTAAATCCCATAACCTTGAAAATAAGTAAATTATATCCAGCCTACCGTCAAACTTCTTGTGCCGGGACACAAAAGTGGTGCGTACAAAGTGACTTGTCTCCTCCACTAAGTTTTCAAACTCCAGTTTGCTCTGTTGACTTAGCTTGTCCTCCATTTCTGAGGTGCAACATGTATATTCCTGAGGGCAGATTCTCAAATGTTCCCCTGGAATCACAAGAAAAAAGGAATTGTAATATTTGAATACAGATGGCAATGTATCAGAACCAAATATACATGATGTCGCTTCAGTTAAGGAAGGTGGGCTCCCCAAACAGCTCCTTAAGGCGTGACTACTTGGTTTGGAACACTTTGAATCTGTATGAATAACTTTGCCGTAGTTGGGTATTCCTCACATAGGTGGAGAGACACACTTTGCAGAATTGTTTTGATACTTCAAGAGGTAGAACTGTCTCACGCCAAAAGTGATTACTCACGCTGAAGAAGCTTTCCACATAAACAGACATATACTTTAAAATTCAAAGACAATTGCTTGCTTTCCATTTGTATTCAAAAAGCCCTGAGAAATACCTAGTGAACAACCTGTTACACATCATCGGAGCTGTCTTGCTGTCAAAACCTGAAAACCAGAAATTATGTATTTCTGTAGATTGGTCTGACTTGCCAAAATGCACCAAAACATTCTCCCCTTCTACCCTTCCTTCCCTTCTGCTAGAGTAAGTGTATTTTAATGTCTGTGTTTGGGTGCCACAAGTTTTCTTGGGCAGCATTTCTTGTCAGGCCAAGCAAGCGCTCTGCTGAATAGGAGAAAGCAATGAAGAATTTAATTAATGCTTATGTTATATAGAAATGCAATGTAAAAGGTAATGAAAGCCTCTTATTTAATTCAATAGATTTATCTCTTGAAGCACTGTGCCAGTTCTTCTGACAGTATTGCTTTCTTCAGTACAATTTGCAAGAGGAAACCAATTCTTTAGCTCATGAAATTAAAATGGTCTGTTATTACATGAAATGTGAATTTCCAATTGACACTGTACTATGGGTGTCAGAAACATTTAGCTCAGTTTGTACAAAGGCAGGAAATTCTACCATTCCCTCTTGAGAAATAAAAAGAATGATCTGCCTCTATGATTAAAGTTACTTGTAAGGCAATGAAAACATTTAGCTTTCTGTACACCAGACCCTGATTAAAAATCCCTCTGCAAATCTCTTAAAGGTGCAAATAAAATGATATACAAAGCCCAAGGGTTAAATAAATACTGGGGACCTGATTCTCGTTTATATCAAGGCTCCTTTTTACCACTGCTGAGCTGTAAAGAAGATTTAAATGCAATTTATACCTACTTGGAGGCTACTTTTCACCATTCTTACTATGTAGTGAGGAGAATCAGGCCCTAAGGTTTATGCTTCCCAGGGGTATAATACATTTAGCTGCTGCATCATTTTGAAAACAGCATCAAAAAGAGGTTTGTACATGCTTAGAATAAACATTGTCTTGAATTTGCCCTCACCTTATTCCAATTTCTGTTTTGGTTTTTGAAAGGAGTCTTTTAGTTTGAAATTTAGTCATTCCGCAACCAACCCTGATCCATCACTCCCATCTTCATTTGTTTTTTCAGCAAGAGTTCATAATATATAACTATAATGCCATGAGATTTCTTTCAGCAGTCTCAAGACTTTTTAAAAACTCATAGCTATGCATCTTCACAAAGTGTCATTCAATTATTATCAGTTACTGTTCAGCAGTACTACCTACAATTCCCAGCCAAGTCCAAAAAAACCACGATATCAAACACTGTATACACCTGGAAAAAGAGATACCCCATGACCATCAAAATATTGTAAGGATTGTTTCCTATGTCTAATACACCCTCCCAACACAGTAAACTGATTTCTCTCTATTCTCAGAATCATGCATCTAAGCCATAAACAACACATATAGGGACTGGTGAACTAGCTGCTGTCAAATATAAATGATAGTGGCAAAATAATGATTGCCTTACCCTCTACATCGCTGTCACATTAAACTGAAATTATTCAACAGTAACATGGGACTGCGGAGGTATCATAACCAGACACAGTAAGAATTATTTTAGTAATACTAATGTTCTGAGTTTTTATTAGATGTCAGAAAGACAAGGAAAGTTGAAATATTTTGTTATTAGAAGCAGTGACACGTTCTTGATTAAATAAAAAAAAAAAACCCACCCATAATGTCTGTAACCCACTTCCTCAATAAACCCAGGGGGTTTTGCTCATTGGGAAGCACTGGGTAGACCTACTATTCCAGTTCCAGTCACAGTGGTAGCTTATACTTTCTATAATGATAACATCCTCTCGTGCTGTTGCAGTCAAGAATTTTTATAAAATTCAGTTTTCTTTCCTCTGTTCATGTTAAATTATTTTTCTCTTCTATCTGGCTCTGTTTGTTTTTCAGAATTGCCAGACTATCAATTGAACTAATGCTAAGCAGCAAGGCACTGTGCCTAGTGAGTAACAGCCATGGGTCTAGATTTTTAAGACATTAGGTTATGCTGAGTGCTATGACAAATGAAAGCACACTGAACTTAGTATAGCAGTCATTTTTGTAGCAATATTATTTTTTCTCTCATTTATTTATTTATAGTCTTACTTTCTCTTTGCTAGAAAAGCGGCTTCCCACCTTGGCTGCTACAAACTCAATCAGATTCCTACTGCCCTTCTTTCTTATAGATATATTTTCATTAAATTTCTTCTTTTTAATTCCCTGGATCTTCACTCATTTATGAGGCTCTCGACTGCTGAAATATGAAGCCCACATTTATCAGAAATGCTCACAACTTCTGCACTCATTGCTTTCCTCTCCTGATGATGTGTCTTTCCAAATCATCTACACTACCCACCCACCTCCATCACAAAATCTTTGCTGAATTATAATTGCTTTTTTAAAACAATAATTCTAGTTCTTCTCTCCTCCCCTGCCATATATACTGCCTGCCTTTTGGTAGAACAAAATAATGATGCAAATATTGTGCTATTCTTCATATTCTCCTTCAAGATTTTTTTCCTCCTCCTCTTTCCTGCACTGGAGGCTCAGGTCAGATTATAGATAAAGCAAAAACATTTTGCATTGCTCCACACCAATGGAGTGTTTGTAGGCCTAAGAGGTTCAAGTATACTTTACAAAGATGAAGTGTTTAGAAATTGTGGCTCATAAGCCCGAGCATGTTCGTACTGATTGTGACTGGCTGCAGTTTCCAAAGGCTCACAACCTGGACAAAACCTTTCCTGGGAATGGCAAATGGAAACTCTCTGGCAAACAGTCACTTCTCTATGCTTAATCTCCTTCTTAAAAGCAGCAATTACCATTTTGTGTTTGTTTTTATTAAACCTCCAACTCATGTTAGAATCTCCAGGTCATTAGTTCACTCCTTGGATAAAAAAAGCGGACATGTTTTTCTCAAAACAAAAGTAGATTATTATTTTTTTTAATTAAGCAGTGTGTGCTTTATTTTGGATTTTTTTTGCTTCTTTTGTGCAAATCTGTGATATAACAGACTGCTTGAACTGGAAATAACTCTGCAGGCTATATTTGATTTGGCTTCCTCTATTTCCCTGAACAGGACGATTTAGCATTTGCATTTTGTAATATATTGTTCTATTACTCTAAAAGGAATTTAATCACTGATTTGTGTATTTACACACCTTAAGTATTTTGCGGGCTGAAAATGTGCTCACAGCTAATGTACCAATTCTTGCCCTGGGAAACTCCATATGGTCTTATGCTAATTTTAGCAAAGATTTTTATGGCACGAGTGGCATTGGATATAACTGACTAGTTTTTCCTTGTTGCAAATGGTGTCTCCCTGGTGTCTCCCCAGACAAGTTTGACAGAATGTAGTTACGCTGCACCAGCATTTTGCCAGATTTAACAAGTATTAACTCAGCAGTTCCCAGCAACCTACCTCAACTCTTCTAACCACCGTTTCCAGCTGAAGATGCTGACCTACATATCCCTCCTCATGTGGCTTATGTTATATAAATTGAATCAATTGCCTACTACAAATACAGCTACCAGTATTCAATTTCAGTTTTATTACAGCTGTAATCTCACACCTGCTTTCACATGACCCAAATTGGCAAGTTTTGCAGTTGAATTTGGCAATCCTGCTAGCATGTTGCTTTGAAGTATGACAAAACAATTTATAAAGCACTTGTTTTATATTCAGATATATTGCAGTTTGGTGTCCCCATAACATGCTACAAACCTCACCAGAGTCTTTAAAAAATTGCAGCTTACAACTCTCAACCTGAGTAAATGCTTCTCCTGTGTATCAAAACGCCAGAACCAATTTGAACATAGTAACTACTTGCAGAAGACACAGTCTGAAGGAGCAGTAAACCCTATGGAATATAACATGACCCTTAACAATTTCACTGACAGATTTCCTGAACACCCGATACAAGCGTTGGTTACATTGCTAGACCTGAAAACATGATCACGTAAAATACTTCACACCAGTCAGAATTTTTTATGGGTGATGTTGCAAGTTTAACAATTTCAGAAACAATTCTTTCTGAGGCAGTCAATATTTTATAGTTTCTATTCTAATCATAAATTTTAAAACCTGATATTGTTCTGTTGACAGAATGGTAGGACTCACTGTATGACCAGTGAAAATAGAAACACACAGTCACCGCACTGCTTCATAAATCCAACAATGAATACACATTAACAAAGAAAAAGGGCAAATTCAAGGTATGCTTCCAAACTTGGTCACCCTGTATGCATCAATGAAGCCTGAAGGAAGAGGAGATAGCTCTGCAACCTTCACCCTGCAGATTAAATTAATGTGATTGGGCTTTGCCATTAACCATGTTCTCTAAAATTAGAAATACCTTCTTCAGACCTGCTCATATTCAGCCATTTGTGGAGAAGGCAGTGTAATTTAACAGCAGTATGAAGTTTAACAAAGACAACCGCAAAGTCCTGCACCTGGGACAGAATAACCAAAGAGCCCAGTACAGGCTAGGACCTACGTGGCTGGGGAGCAGCCTTGCTGAAAACGACCTGGGCTCCTGGGGGACAACAAGCTGAACATGAGTCAGCAGGGCATCGTGGCAGCAGCAAAGGCAAGTCAGATACTGGGCTGAATCCACAGGGGCTTTACTAGCAAAGATAGAGATGTAATCCTCCCACTCTATGCAGTGTTTGTTGGGCTGCACCTGGAGTACTGTATCCCATTCAGGTCACCACACACAATTCAAGGAAGATGTGGACAGACTGGAGAGGGACCAAAGGAGGGCCATGAAGATGACCAAAGGGTTGGAGAACCTGTCCTGGGAGGAAAGACTGACGGAATTAGGTCTTTTCTCCCTGTAGAAAATAGGTTCCAGAGATGACCTCATCACAGTATTCCAGTACTTAAAGGCCAGCTACAAAGAGAACAGATGCTCTCTCTTCACAAGTAGCCACATGGAGAAGACAAGAGGTAACAGGCAGAAGTTGCACCAGAAGAGGTTTCATCTTGACAAAAGAAATTTTTTACAATGAGAATAATCATTCACTGGAACGACCTCCGCAGAGACATGGTGGAGTCCCCATTGCTGGACGTTTTCAAGCTGCAATTGGACAGGGGGCTAGATAATCTCATCTAGGTTCCCTTTCCTGCAACGCCTCGGACCAGATGATCTGTCGGGGTCCCTTTCAACCTGGGCTGTTTCATGGTTCTGAGATTAGGCACTTCAGAGCTTCTCACCTCTCAGAAATATAAAGGACTATAACACTTGGAGATTTTTTTTTAAAATTAACATTTTCCACCTTATTTTCTGTATTTTTTTAAAAGTATTGCAAAATATTATTTTTAATTTTTTTAAAAAGAATGATGAATAGAGTTAAAACAAATACCTCATTCAGCTTTAACCCTTGACTACATCACTTTCATCATTTTAGCCAATATTCAAACAGTGAACATTAAAATATCATTTTGTTGGACAAAACCTGTTCCCTAAACAAAAAGTCCTAAGGCTCCTTCTGGCTTTGTAATTATCTTCTGCTCTGTGGGGTATAACAGCCCTGCAAGCAGCCTCTATAAAACTGCACCTGACATTCAAGTTGCAGAATTGAACTTTCCCACTTAAACTGAAAGGAAACAGACTATGATTTAAATTAATTCCATTGTAATATTGGCCTGACAAGTGATGACAGGAGTAATATTTGCACAGAAAATGACAGCTGAAGGGAGGGAGGGAAAGCTGTTTGTAACATACAGATCATGTCGTCAGACATAACTCTCCTAATTTTAATCAACGGAATATTGAACCTGAAGAACTTGTATGTCCAGTGGACTCCAATAAACCCACACAACTACCTCATGACGGCAATGACTCATTTGTTTGCCTTACACCCAAATCACCTTTGCTCAGATTCCTTTTGTTCCTTGAGTGCTGTGAGGTCAATTAAAAAAGGAAAGCCTTCCAAACAGACTGATAATTAGTTAACAGTCTCTTCATTACAGGTCCCACAGGGAACATTCATTTACAACAAGCCCTGACCCTGTTGTCCTTGGGAAGGCCTCAGTAATAAGTTACAGAAGCGGAGGCCAAGGCAAACCTGTTCAGACTAGGACTACACAGATGCTAAAAAAAGAGCTGAATTCCCTAGAGTCTTCCTAACTAAACTACTAGAAGCAGTACACTACTCCAACACTCAGGTTCATTTTACTTTCCAAGCATACGCAGTCAGACAATTGGTTTTTGATAGCACAGTTTGTGAGAAGAATCTTTAGTTACCTCTTGGGGGGTGTATTGCCAGCGTTGGTCTCGCTGCCTTGTGGAAAGCAAACAGCAAGGCTGTTATTCAGCACTGTATAGTTTCATCATCTCGTTGGCTACATGGCTGCAATTTTCTGATTTCAAAGCATGCTTCCACCGGGGAACGGCAGCCAACTTCCCCTCCCCCCCAATTGATTTTTGCTGTTTATTATGTCCCCTACTATAATAGCAGAAATCTCTTATACAGCATTATAGTGAGAAATGGAATACAAGCAGCACACTGCTTTATCATGACCATAAAACACAGTGCAAGCAGGTTTTGTGTCTCAGCTGCTCTCAGAACAACTGTATTATTAAAAGGATGAGATTGTACACATTCATGCATTTATAAAGATTTTAATCAACATTTGTCACATAACACTGAAATCCAAATATGTGATTGCAGCACATGATATATCAGAGACAGACTTACACCACTTAGTTCATATACCCACAGAAATATGATCACAGTAGGACAGAGTGGAGTTAGTTGCCTGAGGCTAACTGGGTATGCTGTACTGCCAAAATAAGTCCTGAAGGTAGTTACACCATTACTAATACACATGCAGCAAAAGTTCAAGCTGCAGGAGCTAGTCGTGCCATTTGATTGCACTGTCAAGTACACTTTAAAGCTGTGCAGACCCCTTGCTGATCACTGTATTGTCACATATAAAATCCACGTTTCTAAAATGCTAAACTTAGCAGCAACTGTTTAAGAGTCCTTAATCATGGTCCTGTTCTCTTATGTATATGGCTTTAGTCAATCCAAACCTTTTCATTCTACCATTAAACAGACGAATCTACCTTCCCATCTTCAGACTGATAATGACATGCTTTCTTGCAACACCGGTCACAGAAACAGTTCACCGAGACAACCACAATATACGTCGTGTTGGTCTTAAATCAAAGGTTGTACTGGGTACGTCAGTGGTAAGATTTTGGTGCTTCTGACCTAAGCTCTTTACTGAGATAGTCTGCAGCCTAATTTCCTTCCTAGTCACTTCAGAAAAAGAAGGTACAAAAAGGGAGGCTACAATTTATAAAAACCTCATAGTCCTCTTCTCGTACTAGCTCAAGCTCTACGCATGAAATTATCAGGGCCAGAAGAACTGGCATTTGTCCTTTCATTTCTGTTTGGAACTAACCACTGTAAAGAACCAACTGTCCCTACCAGCTCCTAAGTATTAACCTTACTGTGACACAAGTCATAAGCCAAAAAGCCAAGCACTTTCTCCAAGTTTGTGTGTCTTTGACTTTACAGGAGGAAAAAAACCTTCCTTTTTTTCCGTAGAGAAGCATGCTAAGAATACAGCCACATGTAAAATGGACTCAATGCAAGAGAGTGCGAAGACATGCAAAAAACCCCATCCTATTACCCCGTGCAGCAGGTCCACGGTCTGTGAGCCATGTTTGGTGCAATTTTGTGCGTCCTAGGCTTGGTTTTATGGATCAAATTGCTGTTACAGTGTGAGAAAGTCCATCCTAATGCCAAGCAAGGTGCTGAAAGCAAAACCACTGAGAGGATCGTGAGAGTTAAAGGATTCAAGAGGAAAACTACTGACAGAGGAAGGCATAAAAGCCCATGGAAAAAAAAAAATGAAAAAGAAAAACTGGATGTTCGCAACCCTGCAGTAAAGAAGATCAGTCCATTCCTGACCTGACTGATTACTGCGTGGACACCAGAGAATTATCAGGTGTCTTACTATTGATGGCAGTCATACTACTGCTCAGCCTCATAGCTCAATAGTCCTAGTTATCTATCATGCTTAGCAACCAGAAAATGATTGCTTTGTACTCTTCTACTTACTCTGCAGTCGTGCATATTCTGCAGCGTCTCAGAGAGAGCTGAATCTCAGGGGTTAGGGGAAAAACTTCCCCAGCTGCTCCTCCTGATGAGCCCCGTTGGAGAAGATACCACAGTAAAGAAGTGCCCTTTTTCTGCAAGTTGCTCATTGCCAGTGACATCTCCATCAGGTGAGAGGGCCTCAGAACTATAGAAATAAGCACTTAGTTCTTTCCTAAAGATGGACAAGAGAATGTTCTGTCACTTCCCACAGTAAATCTTACACAGTTAAGGAACTCAGACCTTTTTCTGTCCATTTCTACCAAAATTCACTCTGCTGAAATGACTGTCCTTCAGTGACAGGGGATAGCAGCTGACACATGAGGAAGTGCAGGTACAGATTTCCACTGAGAACGTGCCAATGGAAAGTTCTCTTATGACAGATTTATTCTATTGACATTCTTTGGCTATTTGCAGACTGTTTTGATTCACTTACGTGAAAAAAGTAGCTTCACTGAACTGAAAAAAATCTATGCATAGAAGTATGAAAAAAAAAAATTAATTACAAGGCTTCTAATTAACAATATGTATCTAATACTTCTCTGCGGATATTGTCAGTTATAGACTAGACATTCTATTATTAACACCATAGATAGGCAAACTTTTGATGAATAATCAGGATATTTTGAAACATTTTCAAAATATGATATTTCCTTAGGAATCTCAGGATTCAGCAATGCAGAGTTACATTCTTGAAATCCTTTGCTCATTGCTGCTGTCAGACTCTCAGTTTCAATAACCAGCTGTCAGATCTCCTAGAGCCTAGGCTGTGATGTCCAGGTTCTCGCATCTTCCAGGCAAGCTGGACTCAGGGCATCCTTCTGAAGAGGGAGGCAGCTGCTATGTGTGCCTAGAAGCAGGGAGGTATTTGGACTGAAGCTAATTCAGACAACAGTGCTGTCACACTTCAGCAGAAGTTGAGAAGTCTTAAAGGCTTCTTGAACCTGGACTATGTGGTTTCTTTCCTGTTACAGTCCCAGAGCTTTCTCAGTGCTTGCGAGTTTTGAAAATCTCTGAGGTTTCCGTGTTTTCTATGATAGGAGATAGAAATCCTCTCAGCTTCTGGTTCAGGTCAAGTTGTCAGGTTTGTGTACACTCCCTCGTGCATCCCAAGGCTACAGCTATACCCCTAAACAGTAAGAGGCCAGCAACTGATCCATGTGGTCAGAGGAACTCCCACTTATGTTTCTTATGGCAAATTCCCTCTCTACGCAATGAATCTGGGAGCAAAGTACTTGAACCAGTCAAAAAGAGCCAGGGCGGGACCTAATGATATTTGGTCCAGTGCTTGAGCTCATTCCTTAACACTTTTTCTTAGATACTGACAGGCAGGAGTGTTGACCTGCTTGAGGGTAGGAAGGCTCTGCAGAAGGATCTGGACAGACTGTATCAATGGGCCAAGGCCAGCTGTATGAGGTTCAAGGCCAAGTGCCGGATCCTGCACTTGGGTCACAACAACCCCATGCAATGCTCCAGGCTTGGCGAAGAGTGGTTGGAAAGCTGCCCAGAGGAAAAGGACCTTGGGGTGCTGGTCGACAGCTGGCTGAACATGAGCCAGCCGTGTGCCCAGGTGGCCAAGAAGGCCCACAGCATCCTGGCTTGTATCAGGAATAGCGTGGCCAGCAGGAGTAGGGACGTGATCGTGCCCCTGTACTCGGCCCTGGTGAGGCCGCACCTGGAGTACTGTGTTCAGTTTTGGGCCCCTCACTACAAGAAGGACATGAAGTTGCTGGAGCGTGTCCAGAGAAGGGCAACGAGGCTGGTGAAGGGCCTGGAACAAGTGCTATGAGGAGCAGCTGAGGGAACTGAGGCTGTTTAGTCTAGAGATGAGGAGGCTGAGGGGAGACTTTATTGCTCTCTACAACTGCCTCAAAAGAGGTTGTAGTGAGGTGGGTGCCAGAGTCTTCTCCCAAGTAACAAGTGATAGGATGAGAGCAAACAGCCTCAAGTTGTACGAGGGGAGGTTTAAAGTGGATATTAGGAAAAATTCTTCACCAAAAGGGTTGTCAACCACTGGAAAAGGGTGCCCAAGGAAGTGGTTGAGTCACCATCCCTGGAGGTATTTAAAAAATGTGTAGATGTATTGCTTAGGGACATGGTTTAGTGGTGGACACAACAATGTTACGTTAACGATTGGACTTGATAATTTGAGGGTCTTTTCCAACTTAAATGATTCTATGGTTCTATAATTCTAACAATCAATTAGAGTAAGGTTTTTCAGAGGCCAAAGGACTCTGGATTCAGGGAGCCTGGCAGAGCAGGCGTGACGTTGTCCTTGTCTTGAAGAGGTCTTCTGGCCTGAGGAGGACACAGGGCAGGTGTGCCTTGCACTGCTGATGCTGCAAGCTTGGGAGCATAGGCAGTCTGCAGTCTAATAGAAAACCCTGCTTACAATGTCATGATATTTCCTTAAGTCAGTATTTTTTAACAGAACACCGTTAGTTCTGAAAAGTTTTAGCTTATTCTAATTAACAGAAACTATGCTTTCATAATATCAACCAGCCACAGTAATCGCTGCCAAAAGGAAAATGAAAGCTTTTTAGAGGAGAGGGTAGTAGCTTAGCTGCAACAATTTCAGATTTACACTATTCCCAATAGCGCTTGAGATCTGAATCTATTGCTAGTCCTATGCAGTGGGGTTTTCGTTTGTGTTTTACTTTTTTCTTTTTCTTCTTCTTTTTTTTTTTGTATTGGATTTAGACACAAAAAAGACTGAACAAGTTTTTTAGCTCTTTTTATTAATGTACTTCTATCAATGCCCTCTATGGCCTATGATACTTGGCAAGGGTCAAGGTCTTCAAAATCAATAAGTTAATATAACAGAGTTTCTTGCCCTTGAAGTGTTCTAAAGGTTTGACCTTTATGATTAAAGATCAGCTTGAAAGGAAATCCCTATCTATGTCTGAAGTCTTCTCTTATGTAACCATATTATTGAATGGACATTTTAGACTGCAAAAATAGAAGGCTTCTGTGCACTTTTACAGAATTAATCAAAGAATTTAAATACACAAGCATACTATAATAAGATAGGCAGGGTCTATCAGTTCTTTAGAGAATTACTGTTACCCTATTAATATGCCTTTTTGGCACATTTGTCCAGTACAAACACAGCTTTTGACTGTCTGCTTACAGCAGTGCCTTCTGGCTAATTTGTGATTACCTTTCAGCTCAGACTTTTGGAAAACAAAACAAAATAAAACAAAACAACAACCAACCTTTTCTCTAGGTATTTATTGAAACAACATTATATTCTGGAACTGATAGGCACTATATTTTTGTTGAAGATGCTTGATAATCCTTCTTCACTCTGGCTAAATGGGCTATTTCCTATAGAGATGACGAGGCACTCTTCAGTCCTGTTTACTCTGTGCACTTCAGCTGACATAACCTGGACAGATACCATCCAAAGAGAACACTTGTCTCATGGAGGAAACTCTCTGCAGATCTATAGCAGGTGGAGCCGGGAAGAAAGTAGGCAAAGACTATGTCATAGCTGTTTGCTTATTCTCTTTAGTGTAAGGAGGACTCCAAGGCAACTGTCTAAATTCAGAGCCCCTTGAATACATTTTTCTCTTGGTTCCTTCTCTCAGAAACTGCTCAGAATAAGGCATTCCCTGGCCTCTGCTGCACAGGTGGAGCCACAGTAAGATGTATCACATTAACAACAGGTAGAAATTCAAAGAACTATCTGGGCATGTCTGTACAAACCTCAAATGACTTTGCCCACCTTATCCCCAAAACTGTGAAAAAACAAATATAAAACATGTGCAAGGTTGCATTGCAGATCAGCTATAATTCTTCCAGGTCTTATTATGAAGGTCCAGATCTAAGGATTTCTCATGCCCTGTGAAGTGTCTGTCACCTTCCCTGGGTGCCTCGAGTTAAACAGTGTGAATTTGCCTTGCTTTCCTGCCCTCCCTCCTCTCTCCTCCTCCAGGGCTGTCCTCGGAGGGAGCCCTGTGGCCCTCACTACCAAGGAGGGGCTATGCACTGTGCTGCCACCCCTTTCCCGAAGTAGCAGTGCTTTCTGAGCTAAAGCAGTGATTATTTACACCCATAACAGGGAATGACTATGGTTACCTACAGAAATCTCTGCAAATAGCGCGAATAAATATGTAAAATAAGAGCTAGGTCAATATGCACATAATTCCAATATGAATCATTTATATTTAGGAAAGAGTAGTATTTTGGGATTTCTTTTTTTTTTTTTTTCCTGGATGAATTATATAGTTCTACTCTGGGCCCAACAGCAGCAGTAGTAAATATATTACAGTACTTTCCGGTGCTATGTCTGACTAATGCATGCCTCAAATCTTATGCCTGGAATGTTTTTCTTTTGCCACATTGGCAAAAAGTCTTGAAAAGAGGAAAAAATCATACTAGGAATACCCCTGGAGTTTTTCTTTAAGTATGAGTTACTAGTAATTGATAAATTCTAGTAATGTTGATATTTTCAGTCGACACTATTGACTTCTACTGTCATTAAAATGATTTTTAATAGAAAATGTCATAATAAAACTCACATTATGTTTTTCCTTATCACTGTCTTTATTGACTATCAAAAGAAGGTCATATATTTTTTATTTTCCTTGTTTATCACAAATAAAAGATGACTGACATTTCAGTTAAGGACTACATCTAGTAAACTATATGTGTGAACAACATTATACTGTCATTTTCAGTCTTTCCAGAGTATCTGTCTCCTTGGCAAGTAAAGGCAATGTCTGTAATTACAGAGGGGAAAAAAAAAAAAAAAAGCCTAAATTATCTGGTAAACAGTGTAAAGCCTCTAAAGCAAGGTCTCCACTGACTGCCACAGGAATGGCCCTTCTATTTCTATATGACTTTAAGTCACCGCACAACTGTGTCACATTTCTTGAATGTCAGCCTGTGTAGTCTCTCTTTCCTGGTTTGATTTATGGGTAATAAGGAGATATCAGAAGATGGAACTTCGCTCTGGGGTGGCAATTTAAACAACCAGTCCTGAAAGAGTATGTACAAATGATGAACATTTGCACAAAACTACGTATGTAATTAAATGCATGGCACAAAAAAAAACCACCTTTCTTCTTGTGAAACTGTTGAAAGCCGTTCTCAGTAAAATTGAAGTGAAGTTTGGCTGCTTCTGTGCCGAAAAATATCAAGATTGGTCTGTTTATAGTGGGCAACAAATCATGTTCTGTAATAGCTAAGACTCAGTCATCAACAAAACAAGTCAGAATGGTTTATGAAAAAGACATACACAAAATATACATACCTGCCAGTAAATAACCTCTTCACTGAGTTGGAGCTTTTCTAAATTACAAATTAGGGATTCATGATCCCAATAAATGCAATATACTACTGGCTAATAGCTCTTACAGTATTTTATGTTTTTGAAAGACATTTATAGGTTTATAATGAGGAACATTATAGTGTAGGTGCTATTAACTTCACGAAAGTTATGCATAAAAAAGGAAAAACAAATCCTGTACATCTTCCAGTAAATAGAAAACACAAAAGCATTTTGTTAAAGCTTTTCCTCTTGTAGTGTTTTCTAAGAAAAAACATCTGTATTTTGAGGTGACTTCTAAGGAATGTAGTTAATTTGGTGGTGTTCACAAATTGCTTAATGAGTACTGTGTTTAAAGAATGTTCTCTGAAAGTTTATGGATATTTTCTACACCCATTCAGCAGAACAGCAGTTTTAAGCACTTGTTGCAGATGTTTCCAACGGTTTTCTGCCAAATGCAAAATCACTTCTTGAGTGATTGAATTATCAATGCCAATTTTAGCTGATACTACTGTTAAAAGATTAATGTCCTAAAAGGAGAATTGGATTACTACTTGCGTTCTTTTAACATCACTTTAGGAATACTCTCAATCACCTTCCACTTGGACAGCACGCTTTTTAAAAACAACATAGCATAATTGAGTAGGTTTAGCCTTCTCACAATACAGTTATAAACAAAGTATCTAAAGCTAAAATTGTATCTTAATGGAGTTATCAAAAAATAATACTTCATCATCTCACTACAAAGTTCTCAAACTTTGCATGAAAACTATTAAAACCAAGTCATAAACCAGACATTTAGGCTACCCCTTGCATCATTTAACAATTCACTGTTATCTGAAGTGATACAAATCACATAGTAAGTACCTATCACAGGTTAACATTATTTCTTAAAACATGGAAAGCTACCCACAACTTTCAAAATAAACTTCTGAAATGATGATGATAATAATAATAATAATAATAATTAGTAGTAGTATTATTGTTATTGTTATTATGCAATAGTTTCTGCACCTGCAAGTTCCACTAAGCTCTATGGGATGACTTACACACTTGAAGTTACTCATTTGTAAATACTGCACAAGCGACTGGATTACATAACTGCTATCGACCTCTGGGTTGAAAATTTGTAACTGAATAATTATTTATCATTTATTGATTATTGAATTATTGATTTCCCTTTTTTACAGGTCTCTCAAATACAAAAAGCTCCAGGTATTATCATGAGCTCCATGCAGGAATCCAAGACTCTTAGATTTGGCCAAACAGGATCTAAAATAAGTCAAACATACTAACTTTTAGGTAAAGTCTTTGGGACTATAATTGGAAATGTATTTGGAAATGTATTTGGGATACAATCAACTAGAATACTTCTTGTATCACTTTATCAAAGTCCTTACTTCAAACTCTCCTTATGACCTACAAATGTGTGGTCACACTTAAATGACTACTTATATATAATCTGGTGATAAATTTGGCTGAGACAACTTTAATGTGCTGATATCTAAGATATCTAAGAAGACATCAGATTAAGCACTTGCACCATCCTGTTCTTTCCAGTGATACTAAAGACAAGCTTCCAGTGCAAGAATCTGGAAATACTGTGCAATGAAGAGTTTAAGTTCGTATAATAATCAGAAACTACTATTAATATTACTATTATTATTAACACAAAATTCTGTTAAAAAGTTTAAAGAATTTGTGATCATATAATAAGAAGACTTACGTGTGCTAGTGACAGAATCTTGTAAGGTCCCACAATAATAATTCTAAGTTGATTTGCAGTTTACCATAGCTATAGAATCATAGAATCAGAGAATAGTTGGAGTTGGAAGGGACCTCTATAGGTCATCTAGTCCGACTTCCCTGCAGTGAGCAGGGACATCTTCAAACAGATCAGGTTACTCAGAGTCCCGTCCAACTTGGCCTTGAATGTTCCCAGGGATGGGGCATCTACCACCTCTCTGAGCAACCTGTTTCAGTGTTTTACCACCCTCATTGTAAAAAATTTCTTCCTTCTATCCAATCTAAATCTACCCTCCCTTAGTTTAAAACCATTACTCCATGTCCTATCACAACATGCCCTGCTAAAAAGTTTGTCCCCATCTTTCCTATAGCCCCTTTTAAGTCCTGAAAGGCTGCAATAAGGTCTCCCCGCTCCAGGCTGAACAGTCCCAACTCTCTCAGCCTTTCCTCATAGGAGAGATGCTCCAGCCAACGGATCATTTTTGTAGCCCTGAAGATGGAAATGTGGCCTATGAAGATGAAATAAGTAATACAAAAAGAGTTTCAAAGCTTTAGCCAGACTGTCTCCTTCAGGAAAGAATTCTAAAGGAAAGACATGAACTGAGCTCCCTGCATCTTTAAAGGCAGATCCTGCATACTTTGTGTCAAGCTGCGGATCTGTGAGTACAGACTTTGAAAAAAGAATCAGCAAGCAGTGATTTAATGCTAATTGATGCATCATTCAGAGTCAAGACACCGTCTAAGACTTGACAAGACACATTCAAAGTACAAAATGATCAAACCGAAATTGTGTCAGTTATTTTATGAGCAAATCAGATTTCTGAATGTTGCAGAATTTCCGTTACAAGGGGTTGTATCATCAGAATAGATTAATTAGATGAAAGGTGGAAGTAATACAGTGAGTGACGTCCACACAGGTGAAAGTGTCATTGATCAAAGAAATCTAAGTGAATAACATTGTCACATGAGTGACTACATCTTACTTTGTTAGATGCTCTACTAAATTTAGCATTGCGTGATCATTTCTGCACTTTAATTCTGCTTCTCAGAACCGAACAAATTTCACCTATTTCATTTCATAGAGTCAGGCTAATACCATCTTCAGTTTTGATCTGCCTAAGTTGCCTTTTTCCAAGTTTGAATAAACACAGAAACCTGAAAAAAAAATTCAGTCAAACTTATCATATTTCCCTTCCTTACTCACTTACTGAGTGCATAAGTTTGTACAACTGTGAGGCGCAATTGTGACCCAGGATCGGACCACAACCCTTAGATAGTCTCAGTTTGATTTTAGATAGTGTAATTAAATTGTCATACAAAGGCCTAATGCTTATGAAATATGAGAAGGAAAGGGAGACTGAAAGAAAGGGAAACAAAATGAGAGAGATGGACAAAGAATATAAATAATTAAGAGTATAAATAATGTAACATTTGTCCAGAAAGAACCATGTTATTGTTATTTTAATTTTCATAAGCCCTCAACTAAAGTACAATATAAAATCAAATCACAGTAATTCTTTAGACAGAATAAAACCTCACATCAGTTCAGACGCTTTGAACTGAATAGATGCACCAATAATGCCACCTGAATAAATGCACCAGTAATGCCACAGCACTACTATTATGGGACCACAAGAGAATCAAGGATGAGGAATACGAAGTGTGGTATCAGATAGGTAGCTTCTGCTCTAGAAGAGGCAGAACAAATGTGGGTATGAGCTTGACTATGCGACATACTTTGGGGCTACAAATCAGCCTCTTTTGTTAGCAGTTTTCTGGTTAAGCCAGGCTTGCAAGCAGAGAACACCTCCAGGTCTTCCACATCTTCCTAATTCAGACACGGTTCTTCAGGAAGCAAGACGCAATGTCAGACTGAATGGTCCGGATCCAGTGGAAGCTTTACAGTTGCTGGTCTCCAGGAAGCGTCAGTTGTCCTTTCTGAAAGTCCACTCTGCAACACACATACTGCCACTGGTAATTCTAATGCGCTTTCAAGATTTCGCCCAATGTTGTATAGGTTTGCTGTGAATGCAATACCTTGATATTTTTTCATAGAACTCTTGTTTCCACAGTAACTTTGAGGAGGTATGTTGATTAGCATTTTTTTTCATATGTGACAAATCAAACATATGGAGTGGGAAAAGAAGAGTGAAGTCATTGATGAAGAGCTAGCAGATAACTCTTTATATGAAGTTTAGCCTTTTTTTTGAAACACTGAAAAGTAAAAAACGTGGTGCTGTTTTCCTAGATGAAATCTGTAGCATTCCAGGCTTCTGGAATTCGTTTAAACAATCTCATTCTGATCTTTTTACTTAACTGACTGAAGTTTCTGCCTTAAGTTCCACTTACAGCTACATTGCTATTTGTCAGTGTACCACAATAACAAAACCAAACACATACAACTTTAGATATACAATACACATATGGTGTTCACATCTACAGTTCTCCTAATTCGTATGGTCCTACATAGGTATGTCCTCCGTTTCAGAAATGACTATTCGGTCTCACTGAAATCTACTACATGGGATAGGTTGAAGGACAATCAGTCTTTTAAAATTATAAGCTATCTAAGGGCAACAGACTTGAAATTTTAGAAATACTAATTAAGACTCTATTTTAGACAGAAACTTGGAAAAAAACCCCAAGAAACTCAGCTGTTAAAGTAAAGAAAGGAAACTAGGGCTTTGCATAAGCTGTGGGTAAAACCACTGCAGTTCATCTTACAGTATTTTAAAATATTTAAATACTGCTACAAGCTAAAAACATTTTTCCATGATCATAATCTTATACCTCTAGGAAACCACAGTGAGGACAACAGATTTCATTGTCAAACCATGGTAAGGATAGTGTCTTATCAAGATACAAAGATTTACACACTGTGTTACGTTGTTGTAGATGTCTTCAAGGGACAGATTTATCTAGGACATTTCACTCACAGAATAAATTAAGACACTTTTCAGTTTCTTCATGTATTGATAAAGGAAAATAAAAAGATATTCTTCTTCTCAGTACACTTTTTTTTTTTAACAGAATAATATCTAATGCAAACAGAAAGAAAAGAGAGTTTTCAGGTCTGTATCAGTTCAATTCTGTAGAACAGACTGCAGATATGATGATTGACATGACTCATCAGACTGAAAATCTTTTTCTCTTACCAGTTCTCAAGATTTATAACTTTATGTGCACAAATATTTTCCATATGCATTTTGCTTCTTCTGACACTTTAGAAAAGCTGCCTTTCTGACTCCTAGTCCTCTGTTCCTCTTTTTCTTTCAGAAAACAGCCAACAGTTTGTATACCCACTTGGGATAAGTCTATAATTCAGTCTAAGTAATATATTTAAATAACGGGAAGATCTGACCATTTTCAACTCTTTTTCAACTTTTTAACTTCTGACTACAATGAGCTCTCTATTAAAGTGGTAGTGTACTGGGTTCACTTCTCCCCATGTGACATTTCTTATAAATGTTCAGAAACTTGTTTTGATGATAAAAATTATTTTATTGGACTGTCCTTGTAAACAAAAAAAGAGCTCATAGTACTTAGAAAGAAGTTTTCACTTATTATCTACGTAAAGTATGCTCTTTACTACACAGTAGAAGATCAGTATGATTTCAATTTATCGGACAGATAATCCTCAGAAGTGTGCAGACTAAAGATTAACCATTTGGCTGGAATCAGAGTCTTAAACTATAAATTTACACCTGAGAGGACTCACATCTGCAAAGTGCAAAGATTCACATCAAAACATTTTTGTCAAGGACAGGAATGCAAAAAAGTACAGGCTAATACTGGTCCAAGCAATTTTCAACAAAGTTTAGAAAGTCTAAGATATTTCCACTTCACAGTGTAAAAAATGAATATTTAAATGACGTTGGTTTTTGTAAAATAAAAAAAAAAAGCCCAAACCATAAATTTCATTATAATTTCCTTCAGGCATTTAAATGCATTACAATAAAGTTTATTTACTGCATATTTACTACAAATTCCTTTATTAGCAGGAGTTGTTACATAAACAAGCATGAAGAAAGGAACGGTAGGAAAAAAATGTCCCTAAAATACTCAAATTTCATTTTAAGTAATGCAAAACATGTTATCAAGAAGGAAGCTAATGGGGGACTATTCATTTTACTTCATTTAAAAGATATTTCAAAAGAAACATGTATCGCCCAGCTTGAGTATACACCACTTAGAAGGCTATGAATTAATTTCACTATGGTTTGGGTGCCTATGCAATCTGGGACATGCTAAATTACAATTTTCCTCTTTGAACACTCTCAACAAACACTGAAACAGATGCAACTTCTACTAGTAAGAAAATGAGCAAGAACATCTCCCCAGGTACAACTGCAAGCATACGTTTGGGAACCCCATACCGTTTAGGGAGTTCCCAAAGCATCCTTGACGTTCCCAAGCCTTCCTGGTTTGGGAATCCTGCTATATCACTAGTTACTGCCCAAGTACTAAATTTTGTCTCAGTGACTACAGAGAAAAGATACATTTGCATTGTCATTTTGACAACCAGTTTTGTAACAAATCTCAAAGCTGGGCAACATTTTTCTTTTCATTTGTTTCTGCCTGTAAATTAAATATGTTAATCTTGATCTAAAGCTTAGCAGAAAAGAAGAAATTTGCAGTTAGAGTTACACAGAAATAAGAACATTTATTTTCTGAGATGCTGCTGGTTTTCAGAAATAGATTGTTCATGCATTTGTTTATATTGGTATTGTAAGAATACAGCATTGCAAATGTCAAGATTTAATGTGAGTAAACTTGCACTACAAATGCAAAGAATTGGCAGCTGGGAGAAATCTACATATGCTCTTCTTTCAATTTACATGAAAACCTGGATATTCTCAGAAGAAACAGTGTTCTGTCAGTGGTAAACTGCTGACATCTCCTAGGCACAGTGTGCATAGCTGGCTCATCATCTTAAGACTATAGAAAGAAACAGTGAAGGCCAAAGATCTATTTATTCATTTATTCAATAGATGATCAAAAAGAAAAGAGACAACACCATAAGGCAAATACATTTGTGGCAATAGATAGCACTGTATTGACATGTTTGTATTTTGGACCTGAAGGATGTACTCACTGTTTTGACAGTATAGGATAAATCGTGTAAATGAAAATGTTAAAAGGAAATTAAGACACATGGGAAAAAAGAAAAAAAAAATCATTCCTCCCAAAGATATAATTTTAAGGCAGATGCCTATTATTGTGTGATAAACCAATGGAAAGGTAAACAAATCCTCAAGACTTGTGTGATACTATATTTAGACAGACATAAAAAATGAGAGAAGAATTTTTTGCCCTCACTCATCTTCTATAAGCTCCACTATAATTTTAAATGGCTTTAATTATTTTGTTAAGTTAGTTAAGCTAAATAAGTTAGTTAAGATACTTAAAATTAGTACAAAACAGTACTTGTTGCATTTGTTTTATACTATTTCTGCATCTGTACCTGCATCTGTTTTGCCCATTACTAGCAAGTAGAAGGAAAAGGCCTAACTGTGATGGTATACTGGATCCTCATGCACTGTTCTAATATACATGTTTAATTACAGACTACAGTACCTGTTTGCTATACGTATAACAATACTGTCTCCCAGATCAGTAACTGAAGTCTACCATACTACTTACCTGCAACGGTAGCTAAAAGTATAAGTTACAGATTATGCCAAATTGTGAAATAGTTACTGCCAGTTGCCACCATCCTTAAAAATACGTGTTGTGTAATCACTCATAAAGAATGTATGGTCCAGAGTACTTCTTGCAGTTTTCAATACTAACCTAAGCCTTCACAATTCAGATTTCTTGTAGGGAAAAAAATTAAGTTTCTTACCACGCATCTGTAAGAGAGCAGTACTATGATCAGCCACAGATATTTTTAAAGGAACCTGTTCAAACTAAGCCTACGAATTACACCTTTCTCTTTGTTTGAAAGGTGCTACAACTTTCTCTTTGGGTTTCCTGTATCTTCTGAGCATATTCTGTCCTCTGGTTTCAAAGGTTACCTCTCCGATTTCACATCAAAAAACCCCATCTCTACGTTCGCCTTGATTTTTTTTATAGGAAAAGTTCTTCTGCTTGATACAACATGACTCCAAAGGCAGATCTCTTATGGATATTGTTTAATTTATTCTAATTAACTTGTCTTTCCTTTACAGATGTGAAGCCAAGTTTGCTTCTGTTAAAGTCAATGGTACTTTGCCACTGAATCTAACATCAGTATTAAGACTTGCACTGTACCTTTGTGAACCGTTTGAAATTCTTTATATAATTTCTTGGTATGTGGTTATTTTTTCCCCCACGAAATATCTTATTTCTTTTCAAAGCTTAACATCTTCATCTTATTTTATGTAAAAAATGGTAACTTCTAAATGTGTATTCACGATATTATACAGAGAAAAGGCCAGCCCATGTAAACTTTTTATTTTTTAAGCTTTGGCTTAAAATAGTATAATATATTAAAATTCTACCTCTTAGCTTGTTAGTGCATCTCACTGTCAATACTACCTAAATATATACATAAAACTGTGTTTCCTGATGTATAAGAAGACTTTCTTATGCTAGATCAGTGCAGAGCAGTCTATACTCAGTATTCGACTGAAAATTAAATGCTCTTATCTACAAATTCGTCCTGTTCTAACAGAAGTTAATGGATGTCTAGTGCAATAGATTAGGAATTTGATTTGAGTGTAGGTGAAGTAGCTTCATAGCCACACTTTCTGCAAAATACCAGAGGAACTTATTTTTTATAGACTGCTTTGAAAATTTATGACTAGTTGTATAATTGACTTCTGAATATTTAGAGGACTTGTCATCAAAATTTTGTGAAATATCAAGGTTACTGCAACAATAGTTTAAAATAAAAACCATACACACTTTCTGAAACTACTTTTATATAGCTGTCAGTTACCTTCTAAAACCTCCTTCTCCTCTGCCTGCTAAGAAGTAACCACCATACATGTTAGCCAAAGGTATCGTTTAACATGATGTAGTTCCTGATTATAGATTACTAGTTAGAAATAAATCATGAAATGCAGTATTTGACAAAAGAGCTTAAAAAAAGAGATTGTGACATTTAAGGACAGAGAAAGAAAAAAAAATGACTCCCACATATGTCTGTGTTGAATAAAAGATAAAACTAATTCTCCATTGTATGAGGAAAAAAGTACTTTGGACAATATAACAAACTGGCATTTTATACCTTCTACTACAGATGTTGACAAGGGGCTCTGGTTATCTAAATTCTTCATGGTTTTCTTCTTGGATCACAGATACATGTGTTTCTTGAGGAGTATGTGGGTGTATACACATGTACGTCTGCGAGCACCTGTGTCTGTATGTATCTGTGTACACCCTATAATTAAAGTAGAAGTTGATATCTAAGTTTCTGAGAATTCTACCGTTATGTGTTTTAAGGCAGCCTGAAATAAGGAAGTTTTCTAGTAGGAGGAGGCAGAAAACTGAAGCAAAACAGGTCCACTGCTTCCAGAGGATAATCAGTTCACCCTATCATCAATTTCTCACCTCCATCATTAGAAGTTTGTAGGTCTAATTGGGCAGTAATAAGCACATTGAAAAATATTTGCTTATTATATGTTTCTTACGTGCTACTAAAAGAATAAAATACCACTCCATGAAGGATTCAAGCACATTACCAATTATTTGTGTGTATTGATACTGTCAAAAGTCAATTTAAGTTACAGTATTTTGACTATCAAAAAGATTGAGTAATAGTATTGAAGACTCAAAAGTACCCAAGACACAAACAGAATTAAATGAACTATATTTATATTTAAAAGGACTTGATTGATCATTACTAAAATATCTCTCTACCCAAAAGAAGACTCTAGTGGTAGTATTTTGGTCCCCATCTTAAAATGCAAAATTTAAATGATATCTGCTCTTTAACTTTTCAGCTGTAAATGTTAGTGGGCTTTGGCAGACTAAGTGAAAGCAAATTTTCATGTTACTGAAATGGGGTTTACCTTTCAAAGGACTGATTAAAGCTTTTGAGTTGTTTCTTCAGCAAGATTCAATAACTTTAATTTAAAAAAAAAGTTCAGCTAAAAGAGAACAAAAGAGGTGTTGCTAATTAAAAAAATAGGTCCTTAATTTTCACCTTTTTCACAGAAGCAACGATTTTCCAAGGTACTGGAAGTATCTTTTACTCTTGCGATTTTGTGTTTTTTCTAAATAATCAGTTATTCAAGAAGTGAAAAACAATTAGTGCAGATGATTGGTTTGTTTTATAGTTAAGGAGGTTTTTTTCACTTAAAAGATTTGCTTTCACTTTTTCTCTCCTTCCTGATTCTTTGAACTTCCATTGTGAGACTACTGAAAGAAATAGTTTTTTCCTGAAGAATAAAACACGTTATGCAAAACATTAAAGGCCAGACTATCCACTCTCCCCTTTCTCATTAGCAGTATGTTAACCAGAAAACTCTGCAGGCCAGGTTCCCAACCAGTCTTTATTCCATTCAAATGGAAAAACAACCTACTGGGAGTTGACCATTAGTACTTTATCTGTAGAGTGTCTAAAGAACATCAGCTATACCAAAGATCATGCTCTAATGTGGGAAAAACAGATGTTTTTGTTTGGTAGCCAAAGGAGAAAAATAATAGTTCTCCTCCCTCCCTTCACTTTGTCACTCTGATTTTTTTGTTCACAGCATAAATGATTCCTAGTTTAGATCAAATGTGTCATACAGATTTTGCTGACCTACGTATATACTTTTACTGAACTAAATGTTTGACAACAACAATGATAATCACAATAATCATTTAGGTGTTGGACAGATTGTTAAAAAGCCTAAGTTTCAGTGGGCTCTCTTTGGTATTCGTGAACCTTTCATCTGTCATTCTTTGCCACGAGAAAACAGGAAATATAGATGTCCTGTCACATTAGTATTGTGATGTTTGTATGGTGCAGCTCATTTTTATGTGTCTCATTCATAGGAGCATGCATTAAAAAAAAGACAATTTCTTAATTTCCAGTGATCAACAATTCATCACTAACCTCTCTCCAGATATCCACAGATGATAAGGTTCTTAACACAGGTCCCATCTAAGAAGTTTGTATTGGTATACAGAGAACTAGCAACATAGTGATTTGGCTTATTTTCCTTAATGAGGGGATTTATCTATTTGCACAATACATCATGCAAGTTAACTCCCTCTGAAAGAGTCGAAGAATGAGATTTTTCCGAGGTTTCTACTGAAATACTCTTTTAAAAGGTTACCTGAAGGCTACGCTTCTGAAAATTGCCATCAATAAAGAAAGAAGAAAAAAAACAACTGTGATTTTCATCACAGTTAAATTACAAAGACAATTAAAAATATTACTAATTACAGCTATTATTTGGCCATTTGGATTATAGCTTGAGAAATCCTTTATTTATTGTTTAGATCTTAGGTTTTTGAGACACTGATTATCATCAAACTTTCAACTTCCTGCTGCTCCCCCATTTAGAACAAAGCCACAACCCTGTGTGTTTCAAATCTCATACGTGTTATAAAATGGAGATTTCAATCCAAATCATAATTGCCTTTCCAATCTTTAATTAAAAAGTTTGCTTGAAACACCACACTGGAGAGGTAACAAGGCTATGCTGCAAAGTATTAGGAATAAGAAACATTCATCAACACTAATCACTGACTGTAAATTTTTGTCAAGTGTGAGCATGGTATGAAATACAGTAGTCAGTAGGAACAAAACAAGAAGATGTGACTGTAGGGATTTGAGGCTTGTGTTCCAATCAAGTCAGCAAGTCCATCTGGTAGTGGGCTGGTTTGGAACTGCTCTTTGAAGCTGCTGTGAAGCATCACCGATTGCAGCTACTCTGAGAATTGCATTGCATGACTACACTTCCAAAGCAGGAGCGAACGACCAGATGAGTATCACTCTGCTTTGTCATGCAGCAAGCTGTTTTCTAAATAAAACACTGTAATAACAATAAACTATTTAATTATTTTGAATGCTGACAATACTTCAAGTTTTGCTGCAAACTTGACCCTCCTGAAAGAGATTTTTTAAATTATTCCATAAACCCAGAAGTTTAAAAAGACAAAACACCTGAATCTGTGTCAAGGCTCTTTCTGCTTACAGAATCAGTAGGAAACGAAAACAAAACTCATCTATACAGTTTAATCTCCAGATTTTGTAAGCATTTTGTATTTCTAAGGCAATAAAAATTATAATTTAGATTAATTATTGTTGACATTTTGAAATTATGAAATTACTGAACTTCAGAAGAAATTCTGCTTATGCATACACCATGTGGTAGTTTTAATGAGGATGAATATGTAATTGTACAACACAATAACTTCATAATTACTTTGTAGTTAAAAGGTTTACTCCTCTGATTACTTGCACTTAAACTTAACACCTAATGAGATCTAAGGTAATTGATTACATAAAATATGAGAAACTGAAAAAAAACATTGCTGGAAAGCGGATAAAACCAAAAAATACTTATTTGAAACTACATTGTTTTTTAAAAAAGAACAGTTTTAGTGGTTACTCTAAGATTTACATAAGATGTATGCATGTATTTAATGTATTTACATAGGATGTAAGCATGTATTTAATGGGTTTTTTTGGTGCAGTGAGGTAATTCCTTCATCATAGCATGAACTTATCTTCTTTGGATCAGGTGAAGTCACACTACCCCCTTATTGACCCCCTTCTCTTTTGCCATACCCTAGCTCTCAGAATACTTCAGCTGTCCATCTTAGATGATATCCTGGCTTTTACAAGTAGATCTTTCCTGCTACAAGAGTGGGGATCAAAGGCAGCTGTTGCACATAGGCCCCTTCGAGGCATGGAGTTCAAAGGCAGACAAAGACCTAATCTTCACGTCACCCTGTTATGTGGACATTTATGTGCTGCAACAGCAAAAACTGCTCTTCTATGTGTCACTTCTGGACAGTGAACATATGTCCATTAAGGAAGGGGTCTGTGCACTGACGGTTTTATCTCCCTGATGGTGGGTTATTCTATATTCTATAGTGGTGACAGTTTTGGATGTGTTTGTGGTGGCAGGATAGCTAGTGCCTCTGTAGATCTTCTCCAAGACATCTACCTACTCCTACCACTCCCTCAAATCTAAATTTTCTCCTTCTCTACCAGGTTCATTTTTTCCAGATGCTCCATAGCCACTTTTCTGAAGACAAATGAGGTCTACCTCCTCAGCTCTGGGCTACCACTGCCCTCCGGAATAGCTACCTACTTAGGCCTATTTGGGCCTAACTTGACAGCCTGCTTTTCTGTTTTAGGGAGAATTGCCAGTCTCAGATAATAATAGTCCTTCACTTTATTCTACCAGAGAACTAATGAATCTTTGTAACATAAAGATGTGATTCTGTTCACAGTATAATTGTACATTACTTGTTTTATTGCTATTGGTTGGTTGGTACCGATTTTGTGAGTACGAGAAAAAGCATTGCACACCAAAGTATGATGTGACTTGGATGATGTGACTCTGCATGGTTAAACAAGGAGCTTCTAGGGGAGATCAGGTGGAAGAGAAAGGTCCATGGAATGTGCAAAGAGGGGCAGGCCACTTGGGAAGAGTACAGGAATGTGGTCAGAGCGTGAAGGGATGCGACGAGGAAGGCCAAAGCCCACCTGGAATTGAAGCTGGCAAGGGATGTCAAAAACAACAAGAAGGGCTTCTTCAACTACATCAGCAGCAAAAGGAAGGCTAGGGACAATGTGGGGCCGCTG